>TARA_R100001143_G_scaffold63458_1_pt1 | contig 43350 bp, 41 predicted proteins | sample TARA_R100001143 | Tara Oceans TARA_R100001143 (sample SAMEA2621300) | marine metagenome | biome: marine biome (ENVO:00000447); feature: mesopelagic zone (ENVO:00000213); material: "saline water (ENVO:00002010), including plankton (ENVO:xxxxxxxx)" | depth 800 m | reverse complement strand
CCAACCGCGTATCCCTTCCAGATATCAACAATGTCAAATAACCGATATTCTGTTTCGATCCGGGTCGCCGCCGCCGGGTTAGCGTTGGTGTTCCCTCGTCGAGGAGGCGGCTTATACGGGCCATGTCCGGGGGTGTCAAACGGTTTTGAGAAACTTTTTTGACGACAATGCGTTTTTTTTCATACCGACCCAGAAACATCCCGCTTTTCCGGGTTCTTTTTCAGGCAAGGCTTTGAAATGCCTTAATTCATCAACTTGACGGGTTTCGCACCAACCAGTATCGATAAAGAGGTTGAGGCAAATCACCGATAGATATCAGTCGATTTAACGTAAAAACCGCTGTTTTTCGCGCATTCGGCCTGATATTTGCTTAGACGAACTGGCGAATCACGATAGTGAATCCGTTTCTGTCACCGTTTTGACGAGGCGAAACCTATTGTGACTATGGGCATTAACGGGCCTGCATCAAAGACAATGGTCTTGATACAGAGAGATGGGAGCAAGGTTTCGTGGAAGTCGACAAGGCGCATTTTCGGGCCCTGCGGGGATCTGCGACCAGGGCAAAGGCGGGCCTGTTGCATCGCCTGGGCGTTACATCAAACACGGATGCCCAAACGGACGCCCAACCGGATGCCCGTCATTTCGTCACCCATCGTGCCGGCAACCCTGTCAGTAAACGGCGGCGTCTTATGACGGGTCTGCTGACGCTTTCCGGATTAAGTCTGGCGGCGGGTCTGGGCATCACCATGATGTCAGAACCGTCTATCCCAATGAACCGCGCGGTTGCCACAAGCGAATCCTATGATGCGCTGATCCCATCGGCCAGCGGCACGATATCTTCTGTGAAGCTGTCGGAACAATGGGAACTGGCGGCTTTGGGATCCGATTCGACGGCCCATGATGACTTGTTGACCCAACCTTACACGGTCAATATTGAAATCGCCTCCGGTAACACCCTGATGTCCGTCCTGTTGGATATTGGTCTGGACCGCGCCACGGCCTATTCCCTGGTGCAATCCCTGTCCGAAGCCTTTGACCCACGCCATTTGCGCCCGGGCCAGACGATGGACGTTACCATGGTGCCCACCGTTGAAGGGTCCATTGGGAAGGTCACAGCGCTGGCCTTTCATCCAGATGGATTGCGCACCATCAATGTGACAGAATCGGAAGATGGCTATACCGCCGTCGAAGACATGCGTGAATTAAGCGATCACATCGTTCGCGCGGATGGGGAAATTGACAGTTCGCTGTATGTCGCCGCCCGCCATGCAGGTGTGCCAAATGCCGTTCTGGGGTCCTTGATCAATATCTTCTCTTTCGACATCGACTTTCAGCGGGAAGTCCAGCCCGGCGACCGGTTCTCTCTGATGTTCCAAGAACGGCGCACCGATGAAGGCCAGACCGTGGATTACGGTGATATCATGATGGCGGAAATGACGGTCGCTGGCACGATAAAGCGGTTCTATCGCTTTGAAGATGATGAGGGGCGGTCTGATTATTATGACAGCAAAGGGCAGTCTGTACGCCGTGCATTGCTGCGCACCCCGGTTGAAGGCGCGCGCATTTCATCAGGCTTTGGCAAACGCTTCCACCCGATTCTGGGCTATAACAAAATGCATAAGGGATTGGACTTTGCCGCCTCGACAGGAACGCCGATCTATGCCGCTGGCGATGGCGTTGTGGAAATGGCCGGCTGGAATGGGGGCTATGGCCGCTATATCCGCATACGGCACAATGGCACCTATAAGACCTCCTATGCCCATTTAAGTCGCATCGACAGTCGCATCAAGTCGGGTGCCCGCGTCGACCAGCGTCAGATCATTGGCTATGTCGGCACGTCCGGGCGTTCCACCGGGCCGCATTTGCATTATGAAGTCCATGTGAACAACAAGCAGGTCAATCCCCAGGGCGTTAAGCTGCCCACCGGGAAAACCCTGAAAGGGGCGGAACTGGCACGATTCGAAAGCCTGCGGGACAAGCTGGAATCGCAATATGCTGCGGTCGAGCCCCGCACCCAGGTCGCCCAGGCGATGGAATGATCCTGACCGGATATCCCTTGGCATACATCCATAGGCTGGACTAATCCCCACAGGTATCCGAAGGTACATAGCAGGATCTCGATGGGGATATCGAGCCTGAGCGACCATGCGCATTTCTCAATCCCATCGGAGACTGAATTTGTCCTACACGCTCTACAGCCACAAAGGCTCTGGTGGATTTGCAATAGAGGCCGCACTGACCCTGGCACAAGCCCCCCATTCAGTTGTCGAAATTGACACCCGGGGCGGCGAGCAGTTTTCAGACGAATTCCGCGCCATCAATCCCTGGAAACAAGTCCCTGCGCTGACATTGCCGGACGGGTCGATCATGACCGAATCAGCCGCAATGGTAATCCATCTGGCTGCCGCCCTACCCGACGCGAAACTGGCCCCGATGCCTGGTTCAGCCCAGCACGCCGCCTTTCTGCGCTGGATCGTCTTCATGACCATCAATATTTATGAAAGCGATCTTCGGGTCTATTACCCTGCCCGCTATACCGACGAGATGAAGGGGCGTGACGGCGTCAAGCGCGCCGGAATGGATCATTTCCGCCGGGGCCTGCAAACCATGGAAGACGTGCTGGACCCCGGCCCCTATATTCTGGGGGAGACTTTCAGCCTGGCCGATATCTACCTGGCTATGGTCTATGTCTGGTATCCGGAGGAGATTGATCTGCCCCGCATACACGCATTGAAGAATCAGATTGCCCAGCATCCCGTTATCGGGCCCATCTGGCACCGCCATTTCGGATCAAAGTAACCACCAGGCTATAGGGAAAATCCCGAGCAACCGGAATCAACACCAGAGCATCATGCGCTCGCATGAGCTCATGTAATACCAAAGCATCATGCGCCCGCATGAGCTCATGTAATACCAGATCATCATGCGGGCGCATGATGATCTGGGACCCAGATAAACGTTATAGCGGCCAGAAGATTATAATGGCGGGCACCGCAACAAGGGCGATCAGAATCTCCAATGGCAGCCCAACCCGCCAATAGTCGCTGAAGCGATAACCACCCGGCCCCATCACCAGCGCATTGTTCTGGTGCCCGATTGGCGTCAGGAAGGCGCAGGACGCCCCAACCGCGACTGCCATCAGAAACGGATCCGCCGACAGACCCAGTTCTCGGGCAATGGCCAGGGCAATGGGAGCCATCACCACCGTGGTCGCCGCATTGTTCAATACGTCACTCATCGTCATGGTGGCGACCAGGATCACACCCAGGATCAACCAGGCCGGCATATCGCCTGCAATGGACAAGATACTGTATGCGATCAGCCCCGTCGCCCCGGTCGATTCCATTGCCCCGCCAACAGGAATAAGCGCACCCAACAGCACGATCACCGGCCAGTCCACGCTGTCATAGACCTCGCGCAAAGGGACGACCCCAAACAGGACGATAGCGACCACAGCGACACCGAAGGCAATGGGCAGAGACACATACCCCGTGGCTGCCGCCAGCACGGCCCCGGCAAAGCACAACAGGACCGTTGTCCCCCGACCACGACGGCCCAGGCTTAAATCCCGTTCGCGCAATGGCAGCGCCCCGAATCTGGCAACGGCTTCATTCAGTTCTTCGGCGGCCCCCTGCAACAGCAAGATATCGCCCGCCTTGAACCTAAAATCCTTCAAGCGCCCGCGATGGGGTTTGCCCTGTCGTGACACACCCAACAGGGCAACACGATATCGTGCCCCGAACCGCAACTGAGCAACTGTGCGGCCATCCAGCGGGGACCCCTGCTGAACGACCATCTCCATGGACGCGGCCTCACCCGATTTCAGAATTTCCTGGGGCGTCGGGCCGCCGCCGCTCAGTTTCAAGCCGAAGTCTGATACGAAACGATCAATCTCCTCCGCCACCCCTTCCAGGATCAAATGGTCGGTCGCGTGCAACGGTTCATGCCGGGGGGGCGAGGGATAATTCCGACCACGCCGGATCAGTTTCACGATCACGACGTCAAGGTCCTCACTCATCGCCTCAATTTCCGTAATCGTCTTGCCGTAGATTTTACTGTCTTTGGATAGTTTCACTTCCGCCGTATAAACTTCCATGCCAAACCGTTCGGTATTCTCTTTCCCGGTGGCTTGAGGGATCAACCGCCAGCCAAACACGACCAGATAGATCAGCCCAATGATCGCAACCACACCACCGACCGGCAGAAAGTCGAACATTGCGTAGCTTTCCCCCACGGATTCGCTGCGAATCGCGGAGATTAGAATATTGGGCGGCGTTCCGATCAATGTCAGCATGCCCCCCAGAATCGACGCAAAGGCAAGCGGCATCAGCAACAGACGCACCGGACGTTCCGCCTTGCGCGCCGACTGAATAGCAACCGGCAACAACAAGGCCAGGGCCCCGACATTGTTCATGAAGGCACTGAGCAGCGCCGCCGTGCCACTGAGTCCCCCAATATGCCCGACCGTGGTGCCAGAGCCGCGCTGAACCAGCCTGGCGATTGGATCAATCGCCCCAGACGCTGACAAAGCCCGACTGAGGATCAGGACCAAAGCGACCGTCACCGTCGCGGCATTGCCAAATCCAGAAAACGCATCCTTCGGGTCAATCAACCCCAAAAGCGTTGCCGCCAACAATCCCATCAGGGCGACCAGATCATAGCGAAAGCGCCCCCAAATGAAGAGGCCCAGCAACGCAACCAATATTCCCAGGATCAGCCCCTGATCAATTGTCACAGATCACCCAGCACAGCATAGAGTGCATCCAAATGCGCCGCCCCTAGCAGGCGGCAACGCGCAATTGACCATCCATAAATCGGATCCGGCGCATTGGCATTGTCCTTAAATGGCATTTCCAGTGTCATGCACAAAGCACCAAAACGCTCCGCCAATTGCGATGTGCACATTGCAAGATTGGCTTTACCCGGCGCGGCGGCAGGATACCCAAATTCTGACTGAAAATCTGGATTGGCCCGGCACAGTGCAGCCTCATAGCGTTTGCGAAGGTCAATCAATTTATCGGTTGCAGAGGGTATCGCATCCGCCCCGGCGATGAAGTTGTAAGGCAATCCCTCATCCCCGTGCACATCCAAACAGAAGTCCAATCCGGCCTGATCCATCGCCTGCCGGGTCAGGAAGACCTCCGGACTATCTTCCAGGGTCGGGTTCGCCCATTCGCGGTTTAAATTCATGCCCCTGGCATTGGTGCGCAAATGCCCCCGGCGGCTGCCATCCGGGTTCATATTCGGAATCGCATAGACCGTCGCACGGGACAGAATTTCGCGGCTGACCGGATCGCTGGTATCCAACAGGCGGGTCACCATCCCTTCCATAAACCATTCTGCCATGGATTCGCCCGGATGCTGGCGGGCAATGGTCCAGATGCTTTTCTTGGTTTCATCGCCGTCCCCAATGACCAGCAAGTCCAGTTCCTCTCCATCGGAGGTTTCGCCCAAAACCACATGGCGGCAATTGGGGCGCATCTGACAGGCTGCAATCAGGTCACGATGGCGTTCCCTGGAATAGGGTGCGAAATAGGCGACATAGAAGCTGTCAAATTCGGATGTATGGTCAATTGACAGGACCTGGCCGTCAAATTCCGTGCTGACCCGAAACCACGTTTCCCGATCATAAGAAAGGCAGGCGCGGTAGCCTTCCCACCCTTTGACATAGGAAGCCTCTCCCGCATTCATGATGTTTAACCGGACCGGTTGTCCCGCAACACCGCTGACACGAAAATGGAACCACTGAAAGAAACCATCCGGCCCAGCATCCTTGCGAATGCGCAATTGAACATCATCCGGCGAATTGGCAGAAATTACCTCGATATTACCGGAATCAAAATTGCTGGCGATGTGCATAAACCCTCCAAAATGTAACGCATTCGACATGACTGTGTGGCAATAAACCATAACGACTGGTCGGGGCACTCAAAAGCCCTGTTATGATCCGGACGTCGCTAACACAAAAATATTGATCTTTCACACCACACTATTATCTAGCGCTCAGATATAGGAACGTGCATAGCAAGCCGCTAGAGAATTATGCGATCGCATGCGGTCGCAGGTGATGCTGTAGCCAATTGCTGTGTTTAGAAAATACGCCGTCGCAATCGACTTCGTTTGCGACGGTTTTGGTCTATAGTGTTGTGCCTGTGCCCCCTGACGAATGAAAGACGGGTTTCCATGATAAGCGCCTTAAAAGTCAGTTGGGCATTGTTTCTCGGCCTGGGCCTGATCATGGTCGGCAATGGGCTGGGCGGCAGCCTGGTTGGCATTCGCACCCAGGTCGAAGATTTTGGCAACACGCTGACCGGTTTTGTCGTCGCAGGCTATTTCGCAGGCTTCTTTCTAGGGTCGGCAATTGTCCCACAGATGTTGGCAAAGGTTGGCCATGTCCGGGTTTTCGCCGCATTAGCCGCGCTGGCCTCTATGACGATCCTGGTCTATCCCCTGATCATTGATCCCTATGTCTGGATTCTGATGCGGATTCTGACCGGGCTTGCCTATGCCGGTCTGTATATCGTGGTGGAAAGCTGGCTGAACGAAAAGGCGACCAATGACACGCGGGGACAAATCCTGGCGATTTATCTGGTCGTTTCCATGCTGGGTCTGGCCAGTGGGCAATTGGTTCTGAACCTGTATGACCCTGCAAATTTCCAACTGTTCACCATCGTATCGGTTTTGATTTCTGTGGCGGCCCTGCCGGTTCTGATTTCAGGTGCCCGCGCGCCGGAATTTACCGCCCCGGAATCCCTGGGCCCGATCCGATTATTCAAAATCTCCCCCCTGGGCACGGTTGGCATGGTGATGGTCGGCGCAACAGCCGGCATGTTGATCGGGATGGGCCCAGCCTACGCCTATAAAATGTATGGGACGTCCTTCGCGTCGCTGTTTATGGTCGCCATCTTTGTCGGGGGGTTCCTGTTCACCTGGCCGATCGGGAAGCTGTCTGATATTTTTGACCGCAGGAAGGTCATTGTAATATCTGCAGGTGCCTGTGTCCTGATCGGCATATTAGGGTTGGTTTTTCAAGACCCCGGCAGCCTGGACAAGCTGCAGACCTATCAGGAATTTTATCCGATTGGCGACGACCTGTTCAGCAACCGGAATCTCCTGTTGCTGGTTGCCCTGCTGTTTGGCGGGGTAGCGATGCCGCTGTATTCGCTGTGCATCGCGCACACCAACGATTATCTGAATTCCAAACAGATGGTGGCTGCCAGTTCAACAATGATCATGGGGAACGGGCTTGGCGCAATGTTTGGCCCGAATATAGCCGGTTTTGCCATGGATATGTTTGGAACGCCCGGATATTTCTGGTCACTGATCGCAATCAATCTGATCTTTGTCGGTTTTGGTATCTATCGCATGACGCGCCGGCCATCGCTGCCCGCAGAACAGCAGGGCCCCTTTGTGGCCATCGATTCCAGAATGTCCGCTGCGGGTGTAACAGCCCTGCGCCCGGATCTGGAATGGCCGGAAACAGATCAGGAATCGGACCTGATGTATTGCCATCCAGACTTTGAAGCGGATGAGGAGGATACGCCCGAGGCGACCGTTCCAGAGGCGAAACCCGCGCCGGACAAAAGCTAACTTTCTGCGAAAGACACAGCGGATTTTGCGTGTTATCTTTTTGACATGTCAGATCAATCACCCCTGGACCTGGATCATTTCCGCGCGCTGTTGACCAACCGATTGGCGGAAATTGAAGCCCTTGCCCAATCCAGCAAGGAGTCGCGCGCCCCCGTAACCCTGGATCAACAATCCGTTGGTCGCCTGTCGCGCATGGATGCGATGCAGGGCCAGGCCATGGCATTGGCGACGGAGCAGCGCCGCACGACAGAGCGCCATCGCATCCGTGCCGCCCTGGCCCGCATCGACAGCGGCGATTACGGATACTGCCTGAAATGTGGTGACGAGATTCCAGCAAAGCGATTACAGCTTGACCCGGCAACCCCGGTCTGTGTCGATTGCGTATCGGGGCCAGGCCCCGCCGGGTTGGGAACGGGATAAGATTTTACAATGCGTGGTGCGATTGATTTCCTGCGGGCTGATCCGCGGTTGGCATTCTATGGCCTGTTCATGGCGTTTGGGTCCAGTTTCGGCCAAACTTTCTTTATCTCTCAATTCGGTGGGGAAATCCGGCGAGATTTCGCGCTCAGTGATGCCGCCTTCGGCACGATCTATGGCCTGGGCACGTTGTTATCTGCGGCGGTCATTGTCTATACAGGCGGCGTTATTGACCGCGTCGATCTGCGCCGTTGGACGCTGATCCTTCTGCCCAGCTGTGCCATCGCCTGTGCCCTGATGGGCTTTGCTCAGGGGCCGATCACCCTGTTCCTTGCAATATTCCTGTTGCGGCAGACCGGTCAGGGGTTGATGAGCCATACAATGGGGCACAGTCTGGGGCGCTATAGTCTGGTTGGCCGGGGCAAGGCGATAGCCTTTGGCGGCTATGGATTTCCGCTGGGCGAGGCCCTGTTCCCGGTGCTGGGCGTTGCAGTCATAGCCGTCTTTGGCTGGCGCGAGGCCTGGTTTGGCCTGTCGGGCCTGTATCTGTTTCTTGGCCTGCCGATCGCGCTGTGGCTGTTGCAGGGGCATGACGGACGCTATGCCCTGTACAAGCAGGACCTGGCGGATCAGGACGCCCAGGACCAACTGGCGGAAGCGGACCAGACACGCCCCCGCCCCATCCGCAATTGGCGACGCAAGGAAGTCTTGCGCGATCCACGCTTTTATCTGGCCCTGCCCGGCCTGATGTGTCCCAGCTATATTGTCACAGGCCTGTTGCTGCACGGTGTGCGGATTGCAGAATTAAAGGGATGGAGCCCGGAACTATGGGCCGGCAGTGTGGTCTTTTACGCCATAGGCAGTATTCCGGCGGGGCTGATCATGGGGGCCTATATCGACCGAAATGGGGCGTCCCGCGGATTGCCCTTGTTCCTGGGCCCCCTGATTCTTGGATGTGTTGTATTGGCCCTGGGCACAGAAGCCTGGACGCCGCCCGTTTTCATGCTGTGCTGTGGCATCACCTCTGGCATGACCGCTGTCTTGCTGGTGGCGCTGTGGGTGGAAGCCTATGGTCGACGGTTTCTGGGGGAGATCAAAGCCATGATGACCGCGCTGGCCGTCTTAGCCAGCGCGGCTGCGCCACCGACCCTGGGCTGGATGCTGAATGCGGATTGGTCCGTGGCCCAACTGTGCCTGTTCTGTGGTGCATTGGCGATGATCGGTTGCAGCCTTTCCCTACCCGCCGCACGGCGCTACGCTACACATTAATATGAGCTGAGAGGGAGCCTGAAATGGCACGGAATTATTGGTTATTTAAGTCAGAGCCGGGCACATGGTCCTGGGACGATCAGGTCAAACGCGCTGATAAGGGCGAAGGCTGGGATGGTGTTCGGAATTACCAGGCCTCTAACAATATGAAGGCCATGAAGATTGGCGATTGGGGCTTCTTCTACCATTCGGTCAATGAAAAGCAGATCGTTGGTATTGTTGATGTCATCGAGGAATACCATCCCGACCCGACCGATGCGAAAGGGCGGTTTGGCATGGTCACGCTGCGGGCCATCCGTCCGTTTGAAAAGCCGGTTACCCTGGCCGATATCAAGGCGGAACCAGCCCTGGAAGACCTGTCCCTGATCAAACAATCCAGACTGTCGGTGATGCCCATCCCCAAGGCGTCCTGGGATTTGATCTGTAAGATGGGACAGACACAGGCCGACTGACGCTCCTTTTACAGATTGGACCCTTAGCAATGGGATTGCTCTCCATCACGCCGCGCCTGGACCCACAAATGGCACAGGCCTTGAAGATCGCGGCTGAACTTGCGGCAAAGACCAAGGAAAAGCATGGCTTGGGTGACGTTGCGGCAACCGACCTGCCTAACCAGCGCATCCTGTATAATGCTGACCGCGAATTCTGGAACCGGGACGCGCCAGAAATGGCGGAATCGACGGATATTACCATCGATACGGCAAATGGCCCGCTGGCGCTGCGCCTGCACCGTCCCAAGAATGCGACATCACCAAGCCCCGTGCTGATTTATCTGCATGGCGGGGGATGGATTGTCGGCAATCTGGACACACATGCCCGGATCATGCGCCTGTTGGCGGAGAAAAGCGGATGGTGCGTTCTGGGGGTGGATTATCACCTGGCACCAGAGGCGAAATTCCCGGTGCCCCAGGAGGACTGTCTGGCGGCGGCGCAATGGGTAATTACCCAGGGCGTACAGCATGGGCTGGACCCAGACCGCATCGCGCTGGGGGGCGATTCCGCCGGCGGCAATATGTCAATGGCAACACTCCTTGCGCTGCGGGCCCAGGGTCAGCATCACCGTGTGAAGGCCGCCCTGTTATATTATGGATCCTATGGTTTGCGGGATTCTGCTTCCCGCAGATTATGGGGCGGCGCGGAAGATGGGTTGAGCCCACAGGACCTGGCCTTTTTCCGCACCTGCCTGATGAACAGCCCTGAAGAGATGACCGACCTCCGCTTCGACATACTGGCCAATCCATTGAACGACCTGCCACCACTATACATCCTGGACGTCGCGATGGATCCGCTGGCAGATGACAGCGTTGCGCTGGCCCAGGCTGTTCAGGAAGCGGGGGGAACGATAGAGTACCGACGTGTGGAGGGAGTCTTGCACGGCTTTCTGCATATGAGTGGCCATGTAGACGCGGCCATGACGGCGCTGACCGAAGGGGCGGCCTTCCTGCGCCACCATGCACAATAGACTTATCAGACAGCCAAAATAAAACGGGCCGCTTCCTTATAGAAACGGCCCGTTTTTGAAAACTCAGTCAGACTGAAAGCCAGCCTTGAACCGTGCTCAATGAAGCTTTCCGGGCAGAGCCGAAATCGCGTCATCAATGGACTTATCGCCGCCTGCACCATTCATCGCTTTGGTCAGGACCTGCGTGGTGGCACTGATTGCGATATCAACGGCCTGGTTCTTCACCTCAGCGATTGCATTTGCTTTCGCCTGAGAGATTTTTTCCACGGCCTGTTGTTCATGGCGCTCCATCGATTGTTTCAGACGGGCGTCCATGTCTTTCTTCATCATTTTCGATTCGGACTTGGCGTTTTCGATAATCGACGCGGCCTGTTCGGTGGCTTCCCGTTGGGTGCGCTTCATTTCCGCCAAGGCAGACGTTGCCTCTTCTTTAAGAGTCTCAGCCTGTTTGATTTCATCGCGGATGCGATTAATCCGACCGTCGATTGCATTCAGAATGATCGAACGACCCTTCCAGAAAACCAACACAACGAAAATCGTGAACGAGACAAGAACCCAAAGATCTGTCGATTGGAGGATTGATTCATGTTCCATGATCTCAGACCCCTTTCGCTGCCGCGTCTACAGCCTTGGTCACATCCGCTTTGGATGCCGCCTTGCCTGACAGTTTCTCGATAGAAGCCGCCGCGACTTCCTGCGCGACCTCGCGAATGGATGCCATGGCTTCTTTGCGGGCTTCCTCGATCGACGCTTCCGCATCGGTCATTTTAACCGCCAGATCGGCATCCAGCTTTTCCATTTTCTTGGCATGGTCCGCGACAATCTTTTCCTGCGCTTTACGCAGGATATCCTGTGCTTCTGACCGGGCCTCAGACAAAGCCTTTTCGACAGACGCTTCCGCCTCTGCAATTTCAACACGCAGCTGCTCGGCCCGCTCCAGATCGGCACGGATCTTTTGTTCCCGTGACTCGATCACGTCCCCAACACGCGGGACCGCGACCTTCCACATCAGGATAAACAGCGCGGCAAAAGTCACCGCCAACCAGAAAATCTGGCTGGAGAAAGAACTGGTATCCAATTGCGGCATGCCGCCCTGTTGTTCCGCCTCAGCCGCATAAACGCTGACAGAGCCGATCACGGAGACAACCGTCACAGCGGTAAGCTGCAGGCTGGATTTTAGAACCTTGTTCATCCTTGAAACCCCTTTCACTTGGATCCGGTGAGGGGCAGCCCTATTCGGACTGCCCCCAACTTGGCCCAGAGAATTAGGCGAAAAGGATCAGGAAGGCGATCAGCAACGCATACAGCGCAACGGCTTCAACCAAGGCGAAGCCCAGCATTGCCAAACCGAAAACCTGGCTACGGGAAGCCGGGTTGCGGGCAACTGCGGTGATCAGAGAAGAGAAGATGTTACCGATACCAAGACCCACCCCAAAGAGACAGATAACGGCCAAACCGGCACCAATCATTTTTGCTGATTCGAGATCCATTTTACGCTCACTCCTTCAATAGGCACGGTCACAGCCGCGCTTCCGTTAAGGGCCGGACGGGGGCTATTTTGGCCCGCCCGTACCCGCGAAACTCTCAAAAACCATCCGGCCCTGGGCCGGATGGGCACGCAAGATCAAACGGCCGCAATCAATGCAGATGCAGGCTGTCGTTCAGATACAGACAGGTCAGAACCGTAAACACATAGGCCTGCAGAAAGGCGACTAGCACTTCAAACCCGGTCAGTGCCACCATCAGCGCGATCGGCAGGATGCTGCCAACGCCAAAGGTCAATGTGCCGATCCCAAACACGAAGCCTGCGAAAACCTTCAGCATCGTGTGGCCCGCCATCATATTGGCGAACAGACGAACCCCCATGCTGACCGGACGGGACAGATAGGAGATGATTTCAATCGGAATCATCAGCGGGTACAACCAGACAGGCGCCCCGCTTGGCACGAAGAAGCTGAAGAAATGCAGACCATGCTTCAGCAAGCCCACAATTGTGACCAACACGAAAACAAAGGTCGCCATGACCAATGTCACGATAATGTGGCTAGTGAAGGTAAAGCTGCCTGGGACCAGACCCAGCATGTTGCCAAACAGGGTGAACATGAACAGCGTGAAGATGAAGGGGAAATACTTCCGGCCCTCATCCCCAACATTTTCTTTGATCAGCCCGCCAACAAATTCGTACATGGATTCTGACATGGACTGCCACCGGCCCGGCACCATGGCGCGGCGGGACATGCCCAGCACCATAAACGCGGTAACCACGACAACCGTCACCGACATCCACAAGGCAGAATTGGTATAGGCCACTGAATCCACAGGACCTTCGACGATAGGCTTAATGATGAATTGTTCGAGCGGACCAGCCACGGCGAACCCCTTCTCGCTGTTAGTCCGGGCCTATTGGCCCGTTTCCCAAAACCGTTTTACGCATAGGCCCGACTCTGAGCCAAATTCCAATTACTTTTTCTTACTTTTTTTCCTGATCTTCCCGATCCCCATCCGCGTCGCCTGTTTCAGCGCCACCAGAATGGGACCCGGATCGGTCCCCGATACGCCGCCATCCGACGGTTTGATCCATGCCCATCGACAGGCGGTAGACATTCAAAACCCCGGCAGCCCCGCCGAAGAAGAAAAACACAACCATCAACCAGGGTGTGGTTCCAAGCCATTGATCCAGGCCATAGCCGACCCCAACCCCGATGCCAAGCGCCGCGACCAGTTCGGTCCCAAGGCGCATCGCATACCCAATCCCTTTCATTCCGGAGTCCGGCGCGTCCCCCTGTTCCTGTGACTTGGAAGACCCCGTCCGTCCATCATACGCATCCCGCGCCGCGCGCAATCGCGCATCGAAATCCGCAGACGAAGACTTTTTGTCATCCCCGGTCATGATCGACCTTGCAGAAAGGCCAACATCACAGTGAGCACCCCTTCATCCTTGCATGCCGATCCGGGGCAAAAGCACCCTTTCAGACATGCGCGCGGACCATAATCAGACTGCCTGAGAGAGTCAAGAAAAGCCACGCGAAAATTCCGCAACGCAGCATCCTTTTCTAACAATCAGGAAAAGCCCAAATTCTCACGAAACCGCTGCATGAAGTCGGGTACACCAGTTCCATTCAATGTCTGGTTCAGAGCCATAGTCGTTTTGGGCCCAATCACGCCATCCTCCCTCAGCTTTGGACCAACTTTCAATTCCTGGGCTGGATGATCATTGAGCGTTGCCTGCAAGGCACGACCCCAGGAGGTTCCAGCCTCAATCTGCTGCCTTGCTTGCGATCGATTGTGTTGAATTGTTAAAGTTCAGGTGTGTCGTCATCACAATTTCTCCTTTTTCGTGTTTCCCAGTGGTACGTTAGAATTTTGCGAGGGTGCTATGCTTCGAATATTGTTGTTCAGTGTGATCGCGCAGTTTTTGGTCATCGCGCCTGCATTTTCTGAAACATCCCCTTGGCCTGAATACTGGAAGGAAATCGTTTCGCCGATTCCCAGCCCCGGAGGTGTGAAATGGTTTTATGGAACTTGGGGTCCGATAACTGACTATGACTACGCCCAGTTCAGTGAGGTCACGATAGTTCCCGGGGTTGAAATGACCGACCAACCCTACGGAGCGTCTACGGCGTGGCAAGATCCCTATCGCGTGCTGTATGAGGGCGAAGATCGGGTCCTGCTGGGCTTTCATAACAAATGCGCGCCAAACGCCTATGTTCCAGAAGGTACCAAAAGCTGCCTGTATGTAAGGCTTTATGGGATTGTACTTCATGAAGACTACAAAAATCGCATGCTGATGATGCGCCTGCTTTGTGATGTGCAGCCTTATTCTCTGTATGAGCAGGATCCAGAGGCTTTCACCAAAATGCTGCTTGGTTCCCTGTGTGGAGCAAATTGGGATGAAATCAGAACAGGTAAAGGGTGGATGACACAAGTGCTCGTGCCCGGATCTACCTTGCGGTGGGACACAAAACGATACCTTCCACCAAATTGCGAAAACCCCCGCTACACCTTTGAAAACAATCGGTGTGGGATATCCCAAGATTAGCGCGGAAAACCAGTGATCTGGATTATCAACAGGACAGGTACCTTGATGGTATCTGACATTACATACATTTTTCTGTTTTATGTTCGTGTTTTGTTCTTTTTTAATTATCATCTTAAACCCGTTCGTCTTCATTCCATTTTTTGGGAAGTTTTTGCGATCCCTAGGCAAAAAGCACTGAGGAAGATAACGCAATACCTACACCACCCTAGAACAGGATAGTCGTTTTGTCAATCATAAAAAGAACAAAAAGTATAAATATTATTGATCTTGAGCCCTAGATCATCGCCAGGAATTCGCGGCGCATTTCCGGGTTTTCACGGAAGGCACCGGTCAGGTGGGTGGTGATTGTGCTGACGCCCGGTTTTTGGATACCGCGTGTGGTCATGCATTGATGTTCCGCATCGATCATAACAGCCACGCCGCGGGGGCTGAGCACCCGGGAGATGGTGTCGGCGATCTGGACCGTCATCGTTTCCTGTGTCTGCAGACGACGGGCATAAATATCAACCACGCGCGCCAGTTTGGAAATGCCCACGACCCGGCTTTGCGGCAGATATGCCACATGCGCCGTCCCGATGATCGGGACCATGTGGTGTTCGCAATGGCTGTGAAACGGGATGTTGCGCAGCATCACCATCTCGTCATAACCCTCGGTTTCTTCGAAGGTGCGGCGCAGTTCTTCTTCGGCGTCAATCGCATAGCCGGCGTAGAATTCCTCATAGGAACGCACGACGCGGCTGGGCGTATCCAACAGGCCCTCGCGGGTGGGATCATCGCCAGCCCAGCGCAACAGGGTGCGCACAGCGTCTTCCGCCTCCTCAAAACTGGGGCGAGCGGCGACAATCTTGGGGCGTAGCGCCTTGTCCGACATGACAAGCAACCTCATACCAATGCGCTTTAGCGGACTATCCGCGAACGCGTGAATGCGGGTATATCATTGCAATGACCGGCGAAGTCAACAATATCAGGGGCGACATTCGTTATTAGTTTTGTTCCATTCCGGCAACAAAGGGTGAATTTTCATGGCAGAGCAAAGCCCGACCAATGCTCATGAGGCGCTGTACAATGCGCGTATCCTAAGCCTTGCCGGTGGGCTGAATAAAGAGGACCGATTGGCCCATCCCGATGCCAGCGTGCAAATGGACAGCCCCCTGTGTGGCAGTCGTATTCGTGTCGATGTGACAGTGGATTCTAACGGATTGGTACAGGCGTATGGACAACAGGTGCGTGCCTGCGCCCTGGGTCAATCTTCCGCTGCGATCATGAAGGCGCATGCCGTGGGGAAAAGTCTGAATGAATTGACCCAAATCCGCGATGCGCTGGAAGACATGTTAAAGCGCGACGGACCACTGCCTCAAGGGGAGTGGGCTGATCTGGCGGTGCTGGAACCAGCGCGGAGCCATAAATCCCGCCATGCCTCCATTCTATTGCCCTTCAAGGCGGTGGTTAAGGCGGTGCAGGAGGCCGTGAATGCCCGCTGATCCCAGCGCCCCCCGCATTGGTCTGGCGGCCCGTTTTCTTATGGGGTTAATCTATTTATACCGCTACACCCTCTCCTACTTCCTGGGTCGGCACTGTCGCTATCTGCCAACCTGTTCTGACTATGGGCTGGAAGCCATCCGGCGGCATGGTGCACTTAAAGGGGGGCGGCTGACCTTGCGGCGGATAACGCGCTGCCATCCGTGGGGCGGGTCTGGCTATGACCCCGTTCCGGATTGAGTGCTGATGGCCTCCCCCCCGACGCTGAGTGTTATCATACCCACCCGCAATGCTGCCCTGCCGCTGGCGCGACTTTTGCCACAGTTAAACACGGCGCGGTTGGACCTGGATGTCATTGTCAGTGATGGCGGATCCCAGGATGACAGCGTGGAAATCGCCGCTCGCCATCAGGCGCGCATCACCCAGGCGGAGGGGGGGCGTGGGCCGCAGCTTCGCGCAGGCCAGGATCTGGCATTCGGCGACTGGCTGTTCTTCCTGCATGCGGATTCGACCCTGCCACGGGGATGGGACGCCTATATCCTGGCCTTTATCACCAACCTGGCCCATCGGGATCAGGCGGCGTATTTTCAATTCCAACTGGACTCAGACTCCGCATCCGCACGCCGTTTGGAGCGCATGGTCGCCTGGCGATGTGGCACCTTTGGATTGCCCTATGGCGATCAGGGATTGCTGATTTCCAAGGAATTTCTGGCGCGCCTGGGCGGCATACCGGATCTGGCCCTGATGGAAGATGTCGCGCTGGCCCGGAAAATTGGCAAGGCGCGCCTTGTCGCCCTGGACGCCCCTCTGCTGACCGCCGCCGATAAATTCCAGCGCGATGGATATCTGTGGCGCAGTGCAAAGAACCTGACATGCCTGTGCTTGTATTTCTGTGGCGCACCCAACCGATTGCTGCGGTGGATATATCGATGATCCACAGGCGAAGACATCTGATTTTGTTTGCCCGCGCCCCCCGTCTGGGCGTTGGAAAAAGCAGGCTGGCCCAGGATATCGGCAGGTTACAGGCCTGGCGCTTCTATCGTGGCAATCTGCAAACCATGATCCGGCGATTACAGGCCGGGCCCTGGACCCTGACGATCGCGGTCGCCACCCAGGAGGATGTGACCCATCCAGCCTTTGCCGGATTGCCCGTGATGGTTCAGCCCAGTGGCGATCTTGGGGTCCGCATGAGTGGGATTCTGCGCCAGATGCCGCCCGGTCCCGCGATCATCATCGGCAGCGATATTCCCGGTATCCAATCCCACCATATTCACCAGGCCTTTAATACATTGGGGACCACCGACGCCCTATTCGGCCCGGCGGATGATGGTGGCTATTGGTTGGCGGGTCTGGCCCGTAGACGCCCGGTGCCCTATGGTTTTATGCGAAATGTCCCCTGGTCAACACAGGGTGCCCTGACGGCAACACTGGCGACACTGCCAACAGATATGCGGGTCGGCTTTCTGGACACCCTCTCAGATATTGACGATGGGGCCAGCTATGCAACCTATTTGAAGGAAGGGGGACGTGCACGGTGACCCAGCTAAGCGACCAGATCCCGGCCCTGCATGCGGCATTAAAACAAGTGCCGACCTTTCAGGATGTTGCGCTGGACTCGCTGATCCCGATGCCGACATCCGGCCTGGCTCATGATCATGTCATCCTGTCCGGGCGCGACCTGCTGTTGCGGGTTCCCAGACAAAGCCAGATGCGCCTGGATGCAGAGCGGAACCTGCGCTATCAGGCGGCCTGTTTTCAGCGGATGGAGGCCAGCGGCCATACCCCGAAATTCCATGGCTACCTGCCCCCCAGCAAGACCGTGCCGATGGGGGCGTTGATCGTCGACCATATCCACGGCACAGTTTTATCTGCACCCAATGATTTGCCAGCCGCTGCCAAAGCCCTGGCCGCGATCCATGCCCTGCCCTTGCCTGACCGCACAAAACGTGCGCCACTGATAGATCAAACCGATCCGATGGCGGAGACCTTGGCAGAAGTGCAAGGCCAGGCCGCTTTCCTGCCCCAGGCCGAATTGGATAGCGACAGTCTGCGCATGATCCGGGAAGAACTAAGCGCCGCGCAACAGGATGTCACCGCGTTGCCCAAGGCCCCGGTGACCCTGATATCCTTTGATGCCCATCCGGGAAATTTTCTGGTCAATGATGATGGCACTGCCATTCTGGTGGATCTGGAAAAGGGGCGCTATGGCGGGGCGGGATTCGATCTGGCCCATGCGACACTGTACACCTCCACCACCTGGGATGTTGCGACCTATTCAGAGCCCAGCAGGGAGGATATCGCAGATTTCTATCAGTGCTGGCGCGCTGCCCTTCCGACGGCATTGGGGGATTCGCTGGCCCCCTATCTGATGCCCATGCGGCGGCTGATGTGGCTGTGGTCCATCACCTGGTGTGCAAAATGGCGGGTAGAGAGCGGTAAGCAACTCCGCGCGGCAAAACATGAAGCCCAGGATACGGAAGACTGGTCTGCAGAAAATACCAGCGCCAGTCTGATTGATCATGTCCGGGGCCGTGTGGACCTGTATCTGTCGCCAGACATTATCCAAAAGGTTCGCCAGGACTGGTCCTGATCGCCCTAATTTTCCTGGGCAAACTGATCCAGGCGCGTCTTCAGGTCCGTGATTTCCTTTTGCAGGCGCTGCAAATCAGCCACGTCCATCCCCGTTGCCTGTTTAATACAGTCCGGAATGCGCGCCGCCCGTTTCCGCATATCATGTCCTGCCTGCGTCAGGGCAACGCGCACCTGGCGTTCATCCTTGCTGTCCCGTTGACGGTGCACCAGTCCCATGGATTCCAACCGCTTCAACAAGGGTGTCAACGTATTGGATTCCAGATGCAACATTTTACCCAGCCCGCCAACGGTCTGATCATCCTGTTCCCACAGCGAAACCAAGACAAGATACTGAGGATAGGTAATCCCTAAATCCTCCAGCAATGGCTTATAGACACGGGTAAAGGCATGCCCCGTTGCATAGACAGAAAAGCATAAATGCTCAGACAGCTTTCTGACGTCTTCCATTTCAGTGGCTTCAGGCACTTCACGCATCATGGCGATACTCCAATCTTTCCATGTTAATATAAATCGCACGCGATCTAATCGCAAGCGCTTGACAGGCTGAAAAATACCTATATATATCGTGCACGATCTAATCGTAAGCGATTTTAAAACCCATGAAAGGAATGACCCCATGTCTATTGATGTAAAATACCGCACCTCTGCCCGCGCCACCGGTGGTCGGGATGGCAAATCTGGAACGCTGGAAGGCAATCTGACGGTCACCATGGCAACGCCCAAGGAATTGGGTGGGGCTGGCGGCGACGGCGTAAACCCGGAACAGCTTTTCGCAACGGGCTATGCCGCGTGTTTTCTGGGTGCGATGAAATTCGTCGCCTCTCAAGGCGGACCAAAAGTGCCGAATGACGCAACGGTCACCGCCACTGTTGGCATCGGCCCCCGCTCTGAAGGCGGTTTCGGTCTGGAAATCGAATTGGAAGTTTCTTTGCCCGGCGTGGACAAGGACAAGGCGCAAGAACTGGTCGAAAAAGCCCACCAGGTCTGCCCGTATTCCAATGCGACCCGGAACAATATCGATGTGCAATTGACGGTCGTCTAATTCCCCGAAACGAGACGGCACGACCCGGCTGAAGACCCTTCGCCGGGTCGTGCTATTTCACGCCTCAAAAACAGCATAATAGTGTTCTGGGAAACCCGCCTGATCCCGGCTGGTCGTATTGAAAGGGGGTTTTAGCCCGCCCTTGAAATGCTTGCGCACCAAGTCTTGCCAGGCCGCGACAGGATCGGTAAATCCGCGGGCGTCACAAATGTGATCAAACCATCGTTTTCCAACCGCAACATGGCCGATTTCATCATCATGAATGATGGTCAGGGCTCTGGCGCTTTGTTGGTCCCCTGCCGCCTGAAGACGTTTGATCATATCAGGTGTCACATCCAATCCCCGGGCCTCAAGAACCATCGGCACGATGGCCAGCCTGGCCAGCAAATCATGGGCGGTTTCCATCGCGGCCTGCCACAAGCCATCATGCGCCGGCAGATCTCCATAACCCCCGCCAAGCTCTTGCAGGCGATCTTCCAGCATCAGGAAATGGCGGGCCTCATCGTCTCCAACCGCGATCCAGTCATCGAAAAAGGCTTCGGGCAGATCCTGGCCAGAAAATCGCGCAATCATATCAAATGCCAGATCGATGGCATTCAATTCGATATGGGCAAGGGCATGCAGCAGGGCAATGCGCCCGGCAACGCCTGCATTGATTTTTCGGCGGGGAACATCGCGGGGCAGCATCAGCACCGGGTGATCGGGCCGCGCGGGGCGATCCGGCACCGACCCGGTCGCTGCCACACCGATCATTCTGCGACACAGCCATTGCCGTGCAACAGCGCGCGCCGCATTGGCTTTCTGGCGGGCATCGGCAGTGTTCAATACCTGAACTGCCGCATCCCCCAGCGTCACCGTGTCAAAGGCGGAAGTCACAGATCCTTCAGGGCCGCCTGAACAGCCTCAACATGACCGGGAACCTTCACCTTGCGCCATATTTTTGCCAGTTTTCCATCGGCATCAATCAGGAAGGTAGCGCGATCAATACCCATATATTTGCGGCCATACATGCTTTTTTCGACCCAGGTGCCATAGGCCTCGCACACGGTGCCATCCTCATCCGCTGCAAGCGGGAAATTCAGCTCATACTTGGCCTTGAACTTGTCATGTTTGGCAACGCTGTCTTTTGAAACGCCAATGACTGTCGCGCCAATGCTGGAAAAGTCCGCCTGTGCATCGCGAAAGCCACAGGCTTCCTTGGTGCAGCCAGGAGTATCATCCTTGGGATAAAAATACAGAACGACCGGTTTACCCTTCAACGCCGACAATGAAATACTGTCGCCGCCATCGGTGGGAAGGGTGAAATCAGGGGCGACATCGCCTTCTTCAAGTGCCATGGAATTCTCCCATATCTGCAATAAAGATTGTCTGTGAACAGATTTAAGGCGGGATCGAAAGATCGCAAGGCCGCATCCCGGAATGGAATGCGGCCCATGCGATTTTAACCGATTACCTTATTCCACCAGCCGCGCTTTTTCTTCTTAGGCGGCCCTTCTTCAACGACAGGTTCCGGGGCCGGTGGTACATCCGTCATCCCCTCATTCGCAGCGGCCATCACCTGGTCCCTGGCGGGCTCTGCGGGTGTTGGTGACGGGGCCGTGTCTTGAACAACGGTCTCGCCCTCAGCCGCTTCCGCCTTCGCAGGCTTTGGCTTTGCCGGGGCGGCCTTCTTGCGTGACCGCTTAGCCGGTTTTGCTGCTTTTGCTTCGTCGCCGCTGGTCTCAGTCGGTGCCGCCTCGTCTGTTCCAGACTGAACGGCGGGCGCCGCGTCCGGCTTTGCCGCTGCCGCTTTTTTGCGGCTGCGACGCGCGGGCTTTACCTTCGCCTGAGGTTCAGTTGCTTCGACCCCGGAATCCGCGCTGGTATCTGTACTGTCATTCGCGGCATTTCCAGGCACGACTTGCGGACCGTCCTCGGAGGATGAAGCAGCCTCTGATGACGCACCCTCTGCGGCTGGTTTACGACCACGGCCCCGCCCACGGCGTGGCGGGCGTGACTTTTCATCACTGTCATTACCAACGTCAGGGGACGTGGCCTCAGACCCGTCTTGCGGCACCGGGTTGGAATTCTCCGACCCACTGTCAGCCTGGCTTTGACCATCAGACGCATCAGATTGCCCATCACCATTCTGACCTTCTGCAGCCTGGCCTTCTGCAGCCTGGCCTTCTGCTCCTTGGCCCTCTTCCCGACCGCGATTCCGGCGGCGACCGCCACGACGACCCCGCTTGCGACGGCGGCGGGTCTTATCGTCCCCGTCGCCTCCGTCAGCGCCGCTGCCTTGGTTCTCTTGGGTGTTGGCATCAGAATTATTGTCGGCGACGGCAGTATCTTCGTCATCACCCTCGGTAATGACTTGCGCATTCTGGTCTTCGACCGCTGTGTCAGTAGATTCCTCGTCCCGGCGACCCCGGCGGCGACCACCGCGGCGGCTGCGTTTGCGACCGCTGCGGTCTTCATTGCCTTCCGCAGCAGGCCGTTGCGGGCGTTCATTATTGCGGGGCGCAGGTGATTCCCCAGACCGATCAATCGGACGATCCGGTGCACGCTCTACGACCTGCTCGACACCCTCTTCACCCTCACCCGTGCCTGTGCGCGTCAGTTCATAATGGGGGGGTAACATGCCATCAACCGCTTCCAGGGTGACGGTGATGCCGTACCGGCTTTCCATCTCCATCAAGCTGGTGCGTTTGTGATTCAGCACATACAGCGCAACCGAACCCGGTACTTTTGCTGTAACCGTAGTAGCACGGCGGCGCAGACATTCTTCCTCAATCGCACGGGTCACCATCAGGGCCGCCGATTCCGTCGAAACGATATACCCAACACCGCCACAGGTCGGGCAAGGCTGGCTCATCGCCTCAATCAAGCTTGGGCGCAGACGCTGGCGGGACATTTCCATCAGGCCGAAGCTGGAAATCCGCCCAACCTGAATGCGGGCGCGATCCCGGCGCAATGCTTCTTTCAGCCGTCGTTCAACCGCAGCGTCGTTACGATTTTCATCCATATCGATGAAATCGATGACGATCAGCCCGGCCAGATCCCGCAGGCGCAATTGGCGCGCCACTTCATCAGCGGCTTCCAGATTGGTTTTCAGCGCGGTTTCTTCGATATGCCGTTCCCGTGTCGATTTGCCGGAGTTCACATCGATAGCAACCAGCGCTTCTGTCTGGTGAATGACGATGGACCCGCCAGAGCGCAACTGCACGGTCGGCTCATGAATCTGGGCCAATTGCTGTTCCACCTGATAGCGGTGCAATAGCGGGATGCCCTGATCATCTTTATACGGCTGAACCTTCTTTGCGTGGCTGGGGATCAGCGCGCGCATGAAGTCCTTGGCGACGCGATAGCCCTCATCGCCGGCGATCAGCACTTCCTCGATATCCTTGGTATAGACATCGCGGATGGCGCGCTTGATCAGATTGCCTTCCTCATGAATCAGGCACGGAGCCGAAGATTCAAGCGTCTTTTCGCGAATATCATCCCACAATTTCATGATATAATCGAAATCGCGCTTCACTTCCGCCTTGGAGCGTTCGGCTCCCGCAGTGCGCAGGATGATCGCCATGCCTTCCGGCACATTCAATTCGGCCAGAATTGTCTTCAGCCGCTTGCGATCGGCCACATTGGCGATCTTGCGGCTGACCCCGCCGCCGCGCGACGTATTGGGCATGACAACGCAATAACGCCCAGCCAGGGAGAGATAGGTTGTCAGCGCAGCCCCTTTATTGCCACGCTCTTCCTTCACAACCTGAATCAACATCACCTGACGGCGTTTTATCACTTCCTGAATTTTATACTGGCGGCGCAGTCGAGGACGGCGCAAGGACGCTTCCTCAACGGCTTCGTCAACGCCTTCGCCGGCACCCATATCCTCAACGCCATCACCGGTTTCGGTGGTTTCGTCGTCATCGTCATGGGCATCGTGGTCATCGTCGACCAGCTCTTCGCGGTCACCGACGGGAATGCGGTAATAATCGGGATGAATTTCTGAAAAAGCCAGGAACCCGTGGCGGTTGCCACCATATTCTACGAAAGCAGCCTGCAAGGATGGCTCAACCCGCGTTACTTTCGCGAGGTAAACATTTCCTTTTATTTGCTTCTTTGTCGTTGTTTCGTAGTCAAATTCCTCAAGCCGGTTGCCATTTACCACGACGACCCGGGTTTCTTCCGGGTGGGTCGCATCGATTAACATTCTGCGTGTCATATAATCCTACCTCGACGTCTCCGGCCCTTATCGCGCGGATCGTCGGCAGCCGTTGCGCAAGCATCACCGTCCCCACGCAGCGCCGATATCGGGCCGCGCGAGCCGGGCGCGTTGCGGATACGGGTTTTGCGTTACGCAATTCCTTATCCGTCTCGCTTATGCTCACTGGTTTCATTGTGTCGCTTTCGCGTTGCTTCTAATACGTCATTTACTATATCCGGCGGTGCCGGGCGGTTCAGTACCGGCCAGGCCGGGGCAATTCAAAATGCGGCACTGTGGTTCGGGTCAATAGGTCGATCCGGAAACCCGGATATCGTCCACCGAGCCTGACGCGCCGATGAGTCTGTTAGCCTGTGATCCCGGTCCTTTCGTCAGAAAAACCGTGCACACAAAGCAGCAGAGGGCCACGCCCGGCAACGACGAGACATCAAACCCAATCCCAGAATGTCGACTTAGCGCCCTTTGTGAAAAGGGTCCTCGAACTCTGCGACGAACGGCGTGCCCCGGATCGTTCCGACCTGTGCCCGGCCCGCAAAGGAAACTGGCGGCGCGCCGCTATTCGGCGCTGCCGTTCGCCCCCTGCGGCGGACACGAAACGGACTCTCTCAAGGGAGAGACTATCTGCGCATTGCGCGTTGCACAATCTTAAACCGAAGACAAATTCAAGATACTTATAAATTAACTGTCCTTGTGCTTTGAATTTCCTGGCGACTCACGGCATATCATAGGGGAAACACTGGACGGGACTTGCCGAGTCAGGAGCGGCACGGGATGCGTCAGGCATGGACGGGGTGCCTTAAGCCCCTCAAATATCACTTATTTAAACCGGTCGTGCTTTGCGCGATGCTTTTGTGTGCCGCATCCGCATTCCTGATGCCACATATCAGCGTCGCGCAATCATCGGGCCCCGTGCTGTCCGATGCCCGCATTGGTGAGCGCGAGGGGGAGACCCGCTTTGTTTTAGAATTTGACCGCCCTGTGCCCTACAAGGTGTTCACCCTGGCCGGTCCCGACCGCGTGGTGATTGATCTCCCCTCCGTTGACTGGAAAGGGCCAGGCCTGGACGAAGTGCGAGGGCGGGGGCTGATTGGCGGATATCGTCACGGTCTTTTTAAACCCGGCATCACCCGCGTTGTTATCGACCTTTCGGCCCCGGCGACCGTCATGCGCCATTTCGCCCTGGATGCAGCAGACAATGCCGGCCCCCGGGTGGTGATTGATCTGGGCCCGGTCGCAAAGACCACGCCATCCACCGTAGCGATGGAATCCGGGGGGTGGGATGCCTATGCGCAGGAACTGGCGCGATCTTCCCCGGCGATTGCAACGCCAGGACCGCCGCCGGGCTCTAACAAGCGCGTCGTGGTGCTGGACCCTGGCCATGGTGGGGTCGATCCCGGTGCCATCAGCACCAGCGGCGTCTATGAAAAAAAGGTTGTCCTGACCTATGCCAAAGCCTTGAAAAAGGCGTTAGAGGCGACCGGGCGGTATGATGTTGTCCTGACCAGAGACCGCGACATCTTCATTCCCCTGCGAGATCGGTATCAGATCGCGCATGAAGTGAATGCCGGGCTGTTCATCTCCTTGCATGCGGATTCCCACAATTCTTCCAGCCTGCGCGGCCTGTCCGTCTATACACTTTCTGATAAGGCGTCCGACAAGGAAGCCGAGGCTTTGGCGACCAAGGAAAACAGGTCCGACCTGTTGGCAGGAACGGATTTGACCGGCTACGAGGCTGATGTAACATCCATATTGATCAGCCTGGCCCAGCAAAGTGTTAAGCAAAGCAGCGCCTATTTCGCAGAAATCCTGGTGGATGAAATGCAGACATCGGCGCGATTGCTGCGCAACCCGCACCGCTTTGCAGGGTTTGCCGTGCTGAAATCGCCGAATATTCCCTCCGTCCTTATCGAATTGGGCTATCTGTCGAACAAGTCGGACGAGGCCACCCTGATGTCCGCAACGCATCAGACAAAAATGGCCGATGGGATGGTGCGGTCGATTGATCTGTATTTTGACAGAAAAGAAAAATTGGAGCGGTCCTGAGACCCCGATATCTGCGATGTTCCGCAAATCTTTAGCGAACTTGCCGCAATTGGACCATGGAATCGCCCAATCTGAACGTATAGACTTGGCATGCTACCCCGTGGCACAAGTCTGTCCGGTCATTGGGTGGGTAACTGCGTAACCGTAATGTTAGTTTAGGGAGTCCCTATGCGTTTTGTCGGCCGTGCCTTTTTGTATCTGTTTTTCCTGGGGATGCTGGTGGGCGTCGCCGGGTTGGGCGTCGTTGGCTGGGCATTCTGGCATTATGGTCAGGGCCTTCCAGATTATAAGCAATTGGCGGATTATGAACCACCGACCTCTACCCGTGTGCATGCAGGCGATGGTCGACTATTGGCAGAATTTGCCGTTGAATCGCGGGTTTTCGTTCCCATTGATGCCATTCCAAAACGTGTTTCAGAAGGCTTCATCGCGGCAGAGGATCAAAATTTCTATAGGCATTTTGGTGTGGATATTCAGGCACTGATCCGCGCCGTTATCACCAACGTTGTCCATGTCACACAAGGGCGGCGGCTGGTTGGGGCGTCCACAATCACGCAACAGGTGGCAAAAAACTTTCTGCTGACAAATGAAGTGTCCATCGCACGAAAAGTGAAAGAGGCCATTCTGGCGCTGCGCATCGAACGCGCGTTGAATAAGGACCGCATCCTGGAACTGTATTTGAACGAGATTTATCTGGGCTATCGGTCCTATGGCGTTGCCGCTGCGGCCCTGAACTATTTTGATAAAAGCCTGGATGACCTGACCATTGCCGAAATCGCCTATCTGGCGGCCCTGCCGAAAGGTCCGAACAATTATCACCCGGTCCGGCGAAAAGAGGCTGCGATTGCCCGCCGAAACTGGGTGATCGACCGGATGCTGGAAGAGAAATTCATCACGGCAGAGGAAGCCGCTATCGCAACGGCATCGCCGCTGGTTGTCCAAAATCATGCTGATGCGGATCTGGTCGATGCCGGGTATTTTCTGGAAGAAGTCAGACGGGACCTGGGCGATCGCTTTGGCGAAGACGGGCTGTATTCCGGGGGGATGTCGGTGCGGACCTCACTGGACCCGACATTGCAGGAAATGGCCCGCCAGTCCTTGCGGGATGGGTTGATCGCCTATGATCACCGCCATGGCTATCGCGGGGCCGTCGGGCGCGTGGGCGACAATGAACCCTGGCTGGAAGCACTGATCGCCTTTCAAATACCCGCAGGTGCCCTGAATTGGGTGCCCGCCGCCGTGTTGTCGGTTGACAAAGATAAGGCGCAGATCGGATTGCGGAACAACAGCACGGGAACTATCCCCTTAGATGAAGTCCGCTGGGCCCGCGCCGCGCTTGGCGGGGAAGACCGCACGGTGGGGCCATCGATCAAATCAGTCACTGACGTCCTGAAAGTCGGGGATATTATTCTTGTCGAGCCGGTAACCCAGACCACGCCAAATGAAGAGGGCGAAACCCCGAAACCTTATCCGGAAGGCACCTATAGCCTGCGCCAGATACCGGAAGTGAACGGCGCTATCGTTGCCATGGACCCCCATACCGGCCGTGTTTTAGCCATGTCCGGTGGCTGGAGCTTTGAAACCAGTCAATTCAATCGGGCAACCCAGGCCTATCGGCAACCAGGATCGGCTTTTAAGCCCTTTGTTTATCTGACCGCCCTGGAAAACGGCTATACACCCGCCACAATCATTCTGGATGCGCCTTTTGTTATTGATCAGGGGCCGGGGCTTGGGAAATGGAAACCCTCAAACTTCTCCAACGAATTCTATGGCCCGTCCCCCATGCGCGTCGGCATTGAAAAATCGCGCAATCTAATGACGGTGCGTCTGGCCCAGGCGATTGGCATGGATAAAGTGTCCGAAACAGTAGAGCGGTTTGGGATCGTCAAGAACATGCCGCCGCAATTGGCCATGTCGTTAGGGTCTGCGGATGTGCGCCTGATTGACATGGTTGCGGCCTATGGCGCGCTGGTCAATGGCGGAAAGAAGGTCGAACCAACATTGATCGACCGTATTCAGGACCGCAACGGTAAGACAGTGTTCCGGCATGATGATCGCACCTGCGCTGAATGTGATGTCAAATACTGGGACAATCAGCCGGTACCAATCCTGCCGGACAACAGGATCCAACTGACAACGCCGACATCTGCCTATCAGATCGTCACCATGCTGGAAGGCGTGGTTCAGCGGGGAACCGGACGAAGCATCGCACAGTTGGGCAAGCCATTGGGCGGTAAAACAGGAACCACGAATGATTCCCGCGACACCTGGTTTGTTGGATTTTCTCCTGATCTGGTTGCCGGAATCTTTATTGGTTTCGACACCCCAATTCCATTGGGCCGCCAGCCCTGGGGGGGTCAAGAGACCGGGTCGTCTGTTGCAGCCCCGGTTTTCAAAGAATTCATGGGCCAGGCCCTGGCCGATAAACCCGCCATTCCCTTCCGAACACCCCCTGGCATTCGCATGGTGCGCATTGATGCGGAAACCGGCAAACTGGCCAGCCCATCCAGCAGTAAGGTCATCCAGGAAGCCTTTAAGGCCGGAACAGAACCCGGTGCCAATTCCGATGGTGTCATCATCACCGGCAATGGCGCCCCGATCCTGCCAATCGTCCAAACTGGAGAGCCGGGCGTCCAAGATGGGGGTGACTCTGAACCCGCATCCTCCATTGGAAATAATGGATTCATTCCGATGCCAACAAACAACGCCCCAACCGGCGATAATCCCAATTCTCCCGCAGCGCCTAGCGGTATCTACTGATCGGAAAACAGCCACCCAGCCCGAAAGTGCGGCGATCGAATAGAGGCTGTGAAATGGTCGATTGGTTGCCATAATACCAGGAAGGCGCTATGCAGCGCCCTATTCGGGGCGCGATTGGCCCTGATCCGTCGTCAGCCAATTGGGAACGCAAATAGAATGCCCCTTTCCCCTGTTCAGAGAAAAGGTGTTTTCACGGCGCTGAAAATCGCTGTTACCGTGGCATTGTTCTGGATGATCGCATCCAAGCTGGACCTGTCCGATATCGCAAATCGCCTCAGCACGGCACAGCCATTAGGGTTGGGCCTGGCGACAGTGCTGATCTTTTTCCAACTGGCCTTGAATTCTGAGCGTTGGCGCAGGCTGCTGCGGATGGATCAGGTCACCCTGCCTTATCGACTGAGTTATCGGTATTATCTGGAGGCCATGTTCTTCAACCAGGCCCTGCCCGGTGCCGTGGGTGGGGATGTCATGCGTGTCTATCGCATTCGGAAATTTTGCGCTTCTGTCGGGCAGGCGCTGACCAGTGTACTACTGGATCGCATCACCGGTCTGATCGGGCTGTGCCTTCTGATTGCGATTGGTTTGCCCATGCTGATGCAACGAACTGGCGATCATGGCATCCTAAACGGGTTCCTGATGATCGGTCTGGCAGGCGTGATTGGACTCGGGATCGTAATCCTGATCGCACGACAATCAGAACAGGGGCGGGGCGGTCGTATCCGTGCGTTCGTTGTTAAGCTGTCGCGTGTCTTTGTGCGATTGATCAGCCGCCCCCGCGATGCCGTGCCGATACTGCTGCTTGCGCTGGGGACACATTTGACCATTGTGCTGACGGCCTATATCTCTGCACAGGCCTTGGCGTTGCCGTTCACCTACTGGGATTGCCTGATCATCGTGCCAACGTCTATCCTGATCGCAACATTGCCGATCTCGCTGGGCGGATGGGGCGTTCGTGAGGGGGCAATGGCAGCCGGATTCGCCCTGATCGGGGGCGATGCCGGGGGGGCGGTTGCCCTGTCCATTGTAATGGGACTGGAAATTCTGGCCGTCGGACTGGTTGGCGGCATTGTGTGGTTTATGAGTGGCACCACCCGCGCGGATGCAGAAGCCCTGACCCTGGTGGAAAAAGGAGAGTGAGTGTGGCAAAGACGGCGACCGTAAAGAAAGCGACAGCGAAGAAAGCTGCGGCCAAAAAGGCGGTTTCAAAAAAAAGCACCGCAACAAAGGTCAACGCCAAAAAGGGGAGCGCCAAAAAGGCGAGCGCAAAAAAGGCCTCTACCCGCAAAACATCTGCAAAAGCTGCGACCACACATCTGTCCATCCCCAAGCGAAATGGGTGGCAGAACACGCTATCGGCCCGAAAGACCGCCATTCTGGAATATAACCAGCAGATGGCCGCCAAGCGGGATGATTGGCGCGCCAAGAATGCCGGTTTCTATGACGATGACATGGCCTTCCTGAGATTCCTGATTCCGGAAGGGTCGCGCATTCTGGATCTGGGCTGTGGGACCGGCGCGCAATTGGCGGGGCTGAAACCATCCTTTGGTATGGGCGTGGATTTTTCCGCCAATATGGTTGATGTCGCACGCAGCACCTATCCCGAACATGAATATCCGGAACTGCAATTCCGCGTCGGCGATGTAGAACAGTTGCGCAGCCTGCGCGGGGAGCTTGCCGGTCCCTATGATTTCATCCTGCTGTCCGATACGCTGGGCTTTGTGGATGACTGTCAGGCGATGCTGGAGCAGATACACGACCTGTGTGATGAGGAAACCCGCATCGTCATTACCTATTACAGCCATTTGTGGGAGCCGGTCCTGCGCGCGGGGGAGGCAACGGGCCTGAAAATGCCCCAGCCTGAGGTGAACTTCCTCAGCCCCGCCGATATCGGCAATATATTGGGCCTGTCTGATTTCGATGTGATCAAGACTGAATGGCGTCAATTGGTACCTGCCCGCCTGTTTGGCGTGGGCACGGCGATCAATCGCTATATCGGAACCTTGCCGCTGATCCGGAAGCTTTCGCTGCGCCATTTCATTGTTGCGCGGTCCCAGCGCAAGGCGAAACGCAAGGACCTTTCGACCACGGTTCTGGTCCCCTGTCGCAATGAAAAGGGTAATATCGAAAGCGCGATCACCCGCCTGCCCCGCTTCTGTAAAGATATGGAAGTGTTGTATGTTGAGGGCAATTCCTCCGACGGGACATTCGAGGAATGCGAACGCGTGCGCGATCACTATGCTAAGCCTGAAAATGGCGCCTGGGATATCAAGGTTTTCAAACAACCCGGCAAGGGCAAGGGTGATGCCGTCCGCAAAGGCTTTGACGAGGCCCGCGGCGATATTCTGATGATCCTGGATGCAGACCTGACCATGCCGCCGGAAGAATTGCCGAAATTCTATGAGGCCATCGCCACCGGCAAGGGGGAGTTCATCAATGGATCCCGCCTGGTTTATCCGATGGAAAAGGGCGCGATGCGATTCCTGAATTATTGGGCGAACCGAACCTTTGCCATGATCTTCTCATTCTTGCTGAACCAGCGTTTCACCGACACTCTGTGCGGGACGAAGGTTCTGACACGGGCCGATTATCACAAGATTCAGGCAGGCCGCAGCTATTTCGGGGATTTCGATCCGTTCGGCGATTTTGATCTGATTTTTGGTGCGGCAAAACAGAACCTGAAGATCATTGAAATCCCCATGCGCTATGCCGACCGCACCTATGGCGAACCCCAGATCAGTCGCTTCCGCGATGGCTGGTTGTTGTTGAAAATGGTCGTCTTTGCCTGGCGCAAGCTGAAAGCCTTTTGATCGTGAGCATCGATCCCCGATTGACTGCCCATAGCAAGGTCTGGTCCAAAAAGGCCGGGCTGCGCGCCGTCTATGGCGATTACTATCGCCGCATGCTGTCGGCCCTGCCCCAAGAAGGGGCCTATCTGGAAGTCGGCGCTGGATCGGGCCACAGCCGGGATTTCAGCAAGGGGTTGGATATCACGCGACTGGACATCTTGCCCGCCCCCTGGGTCGATGCCGTGGCCGACGCCCATCAATTGCCTTTTCCAGATGGCTGTTTCGATGGGATATTCATGATCGATGTGCTGCATCATCTGGCGGATCCCAAGACCTTCTTTCAGGAAGCCGCCAGGGTTCTGAAGCCAGGCGGGCGCATTGCCTTGATCGAACCCGGCATCACACCGTTAAGCTGGGTCTTCTATAATTACCTGCATGAAGAGCCCGTGGATCTGTCGGTCGATCCGATGGTCAAACAAGATTATGGTGCGACCAAAGACCCGTTTGAGTCCAATCAGGCCATCCCCACCCTGCTGTACCGGCGTGAAGAACACCGCATATCCCTGTCCGAAGGGGTACCTGCCTTGCGCACCGTCAGCCGCCAGTGGTTGAGCCTGTTTGCCTATCCCCTGTCTGGCGGGTTCAAGGCGTGGTCGCTGTTGCCAGCCTCTCTGGTCGATCCCGTGCTGCGTCTGGAAGACAGGTTGATCCCCTGGATGGGCAGCCTGATTGGCTTCCGGTTGTTCGTGGTGATGGAAAAGCGGCACAAAGCAACGCCATGAACTACCGCCACGCCTTTCATGCGGGAAACTTTGCCGATGTGCACAAACACTGGGTCCTGACCCTGTTGCTGGAGCGTCTGTGCGCGAAGGATAAACCCTTCTTCGTGCTGGACAGCCATGCCGGGGCGGGCTTTTACGACCTGGAACGGGAAGAAACAGAACGGACCGGCGAAGCGGCACAGGGCATCGCCCGGTTTCTGGATGCAGAACCCCTGCCAGACTGCTTTGATGCCTATGCAAATACCATCCGCGGTCTGAACCCGGATGGCGGGTTGCGCTGGTATCCGGGATCCCCCTGGCTGGTCGCACAAGCCCTGCGCGCCGGGGACCGCTTCATCGCGGTGGAAGCCCATCCAGAGGAAGCCCGCCTGTTGCGCGAAACCCTGCGCCAGACCCGTGCTGCCCAGGTTTTGCAGCGGGATGGCTATACAGTAATCCCGTCAACCCTGCCGCCCAAGGAACGACGGGGCCTGGTCCTGATCGATCCGCCCTATGAAACGCCTGACGAAATCGCCCGCATTGTGAAGGCCGTGGTCGATGGCATGGTGCGGTTCCCCAGCGCCAGCATTGCCATCTGGTATCCCATCAAGACCCGCGCCCTGGGTGACGTGCTGACCCAAAAATTGAGTGAGGCGCTGCCTGCCACAGACCGGGGACGCCTGCGCTGTGAACTTTGGGTCACGGCACCCGACCGCGAAGAATCTGGCCTGACCGGCAGCGGATTGCTGTTGCTCAATCCGATCTGGCCCATGGAAGAAACCCTGAATATCGGCATGCCGTCGCTGGCCCATATCCTGGGTCAGAACGCCCAGGCCGGATCACGGGTGGATAGGTTTTAAGCCTGCCGCCGTCTCTTGCTTTACGGAAAAGAGGGCAAACAGAGCCGACGTTCCCGCGCGGGCGGTATCCAGGGCGAAAGGCACCAATTCTGCCTGCCGCCCTGGTTCCCGGATCAAGTCCGGGATGACGAAATGGCGTATATGTCAGCCCCTCAGCGCCCTTCGAGCCTTCTCTGCGCGCTCTGCGTTTATTCCCCGTCATACTCGCGAAAGCGGGTATCCAGGGCCAAACGCACCAATTCTGCCTGCCGCCCTGGATCCCGGATCAGGTCCGGGATGACGCATTGCACGCGCGCCCTAACCCCGCATACGCTCCGCTTTCGGGTCGAACAAGGGCTCTGACAGGATCGTGGCTGGCAACATTTCGCCAAACACCTCGACCCGGAAGAGGTCGTCGCTGAACTCCTCTGCCATATCAGCGGGGATATAGCCCATGGCGACGGATTTGTTGGCATGATGGGCATACATGCCCGACGTTACATAGCCGACAATCTTGCCGTCACGATAGATCGGCTCGTTACCCATCACATCGATTTCTTTTGCTTTCAGGGTGAAGGTCACCAGCCGTTTGGCGGGCCCGTCCTGCAATTCCTTCATTGCTGCCTCTCGACCGATGAAGTCATTCTTCTTCATATCGACAAATCGGCCCATCGCCGCCGCATAAGGACCGTAGATCGGGCGATATTCTGTCGCCCAGGAGCCGAACCCTTTTTCCAGGCTCATGGAGCGCATCGCACGGGACCCAAACAGTTTGATCCCATAATCGGCACCGATGGTCAGGATGTCATCAAACAGGCGGGTATGGAATTCCGGCTTCACCCAAAGCTCGTAACCCAGATCCCCGGTGAAGGAGACCCGCCCGACCATGGCAGGGACCATGCCCAATTCCATCTTTTTGAAATCCAGGAACTTGAAGGCGTCATGAGAAACATCGGCATCGGTTAATTTAGCCAAGACTTCGCGGGCCTTTGGACCAGCAATGGTCAGGCCGACAAGGCCCAGGCCATGCGCCTTGATCGTCACACTGCCGTCTTCTGGCAGATGCGCTTCAAACCAGCGCATGTGATAGGCTTCGCCCGCGCCGGACCCAAAGATGAAGAATTGCTCGTCAGCCAGTTTGCCAACGGTGAAATCACCAATGACCTTGCCCTTTTCGTTCAACATGGGCGACAGGGTCAGTCGGCCCTGGCGCGGCATCTTGTTGGCCAGCATATGGCTCAGCCAGCTTTCCGCCCCCGGTCCGGTGATTTCATATTTTGCGAAGGACGAAATATCGGCCAGTCCGACCCCATTTCGCACGGCCTGACATTCCGCCTTGATATGCGGGAAGGCATTGGATCGCAGGAAGGTGATGTTTTCCACCGGCTCCATGCCCTTGGGCGCGTACCACAGCGCCTGTTCCATGCCATAGGCGACACCAAACACCGCATTCATGGCCTTCTGGCGCTCATAGATCGGGGTGGTGCGCAGCGGGCGGGCGGCGGTCAGTTCCTCATTCGGGAAACGGACCTTGAACCGGCGGGAATAGTTTTCCCGCACCCGGGCATTGGTATAGGCCATTGTCGTCCAATCGCCATAGCGCGACACATCCATGCCCCAGATATCAAAGCCCGGATCGCCATTGATCATCCAGTTCGACAGCGCCAGGCCGACCCCGCCGCCCTGGCTGAACCCTGCCATAACGCCACAGGCGCACCAGTAATTCTTCAGGCCGCGCACTGGACCCACCAACGGGTTGCCATCGGGCGCGAAGGTGAAGGGTCCATTGATGATCTGTTTGATCCCGGCGCGCTGGAACGGTGGGAAGTGACGGAAGCCAACTTCCAGCGATGGCGCGATACGATCGATATCTTCCTGCAGCAATTCATGGCCGAAATCCCAGGGTGTCTCTTTTGGGGACCACGGCACGCAGGCCTTTTCATAGGTGCCCATCAGCATGCCCTGGCGTTCCTGACGCATATAAATCTCGCCATCAGGATCAACGACATGCAGCACTTCCTTGCCGGTGGATTTATTGATCTCCGCCACTTCGGGCATGTCTTCGGTGATCAGATACATATGTTCCATGGCCAGAACCGGCAGTTCCAGGCCAACCATGCGCCCGACTTCCCGCGCCCACAGACCGCCCGCATTGACCACATGATCGGCCTGCATGGTTCCCTGTTCGGTGATCACGGTCCAGGTGCCGTCCGGATTCTGCTGCAGGTCGGTGACGCGGTTTCTCAGGTAAATCTCTGCCCCGCCCAGCTTGGCCGCCTTGGCATAGGCATGGGTCGTGCCCGATGGATCCAGATGCCCATGCAACGGTGTCCACAATGCGCCCAGGAATTCCTTGGGGTCCATGATCGGCAGGATCTTTTCCGCCTCTTTCGGGGTCAGCAATTCGGTTTCGATGCCCAGCAGCTTCTCCTGGCTCTGCATCACTTTCAGCAGCTCCAGACGCTCTGGCGTCGCGGCCAGGAACACACCCTCGGTCAGATGGAAACCGGTCGACTGGCCGGAAATTTCCTCGATCTCTTTATACAGATCAATGGTATAGGATTGCAGCTTCGCGACCTGCGGGTCGCCATTGATGGTGTGAAAACCGCCCGCCGCATGCCAGGTCGACCCGGATGTCAGTTCAGACCGTTCGATCAGAACCACATCTTTCCAACCCAGCTTGGTCAGATGATACAATACCGAACACCCAACAACCCCGCCCCCGATTACCACCGCCTGTGCATGCGACTTCATATGACCAACCCTTTTAAATGAGAAATAAGCATCTAGCGCAGACAATCGCGCGTCTTTATCCGCCGCGACAATCGCCCTGCGACTTCAACTGTCCCATTTTCACCAATCGTGTCGGTATCGGAAAAGTATAGTCAGGTCGCATCCCAGCCAATTTCCGGCATTTCACGCCGCTATTAGAATTGACGGAAAATCAAATCCGGGATCAAGCTTACCGCCAGTGATAATCTGGAATGAGCGCTGTTGCGCCGTCCTTTCTGAAAGCCACAGGCCATGCCATATGATCCCTATGTCCTTGGGTCCAATCGTAAGATTGATCCGACGCGCCGCCCCTCCTCGCTGACCGAATTTCTGCCGGATGGGACCCCCAATGATGGCGATAGGGTGGAGATCGGGCCGACGGATCTGGCCTTCGCGGAATGGGCGGCACTGGGGCTGACAATACCGGATATGCCCTCGCTGCGGGACTATCGCCTGTCGCGGCTGGTGGAACAGGTGAACAAGCATGATCTGGGCGGGCTGTTGATGTTTGATCCGCTGAACATCCGCTATGCCACCGACACGACCAATATGCAGATCTGGGTGATGCATAATTTCTGCCGCGCCTGTCTGGTGCTGCCGGATGGGCATATGGCGCTGTGGGACTATACCCCGGCGCGCCATCTGTCTGCGCATCTGCCGCTGGTCAAGGAAGTGCATCCAGGCGCCGACTTCTTCTATATGGATGCCGCCCAGCGGGCGGAAGAACGCGCCGCCCTGTTCGCGCAACAGGTCGACAGCATCGTGCGCGCCCATGCGGGCGACAACCGCCGCCTGGGCCTGGATAAAAGCGAGATTGCCACCTATTGGGCGCTGGAGAATATCGGCTTCAAAATCAGGATCGGTCAGGAAATGACCGAACATGCCCGCAAGGTGAAGAATGAGAATGAGTTGAATGCCATGCGCTGTGCGATTGCCGCCTGTGAAGCGGCCATGGCGGAAATGCAGGCAGCGGTCATCCCCGGCATGACAGAGGTCGGTGCCTGGGCCGAACTGCAAAAGGGCAACCACATTCGTGGCGGGGAGTGGATCGAAACCCGCATCCTGTCCTCCGGCCCGCGCACCAATCCCTGGTTTCAGGAATGCGGCCCCCGGATCATGAAGGAAGGCGATATCCTGGCCTATGACACCGATATGGTCGGTCCCTATGGATATTGCGCGGACCTGTCGCGCACCTTCAAGATCGGCGACGGCAAGCCCACAGATGCAGAGCGGGAGGCCTATCAAGTCGCCTATGAGCAGATCCAGAACAATATGCAGCTTCTGAAACCCGGCGCATCCTTCAAGGAATTGATGCAGGGGGCCAAACCCCTGCCGGAGAAATTCCGGGAGCGTCGCTATAGCGTCATGTATCACGGTGTTGGCCTGTGCGACGAATATCCGGCCGTGATGTATCCGGAGGACTGGGAGTCGACGGGCTATGATGGCATGCTGGAACCTGGCATGTGTGTTTGTGTTGAGGCCTATGTCGGCGAAGTCGGTGGGACCTGTGGTGTGAAGCTGGAAGACCAGGTGGTGATCACCGAAACCGGGTTTGAAAATCTGACCAATTATCCGTTTGAGGAGCGCCTGCTGAGCTAGACCCTTGCAGAATGGCGCAACGCAGGCTGTATTGGACCCATCGTAACCGCGAATGAAGACTGTGGTCGTTTGATATGTGCCGATGGCTCGCCTATTGGGGTCCGCCCCTGTTCATGGAAGACCTGGTCACCAAACCGGATCATTCCCTTATCCATCAGAGCCTGCATGCAGCAGAGGCGAAATCTGAAACCAATGGCGATGGCTTTGGCATCGGCTGGTATGGGGAGCGGCCAGAGCCCGGCCTGTACCGTGAAATCCTGCCTGCCTGGAACGATGATAACTTAAAGCATCTCTCCGCACAGATCAGGTCCCGACTGTTCTTTGCCCATGTTCGGGCGTCCACAGGCACCTCAACGACGCGGTCCAACTGCCACCCCTTCACCTATGGGCGCTGGTTGTTCATGCATAATGGCCAGATCGGCGGCTATGCCAAAATTCGCCGCAAGCTGGAGCAGATGCTGCCAGACTCGTTGTATTGCGGACGCCAGGGAACCACGGATTCCGAATTGATCTTCCTGCTGGCCTTGTCCCTGGGCCTGGATAACGACCCGATTGGGGCGATGCGAGAGAGCCTGTCCCTGGTAGAGCGCGAAATGACAGCAGCGGGAGTCGAAGATCCGCTGCGCTTCACCGCCGCCCTGTCCGATGGCACCCGATTGATCGCCTTCCGCTATTCCAGTGATCCCCATGCACCGACCCTGTACCATACCGGATCAGGCTCTGGCGCATTGACCGTTGTCTCAGAGCCTTTGGATACAGACCGCGCCCGCTGGACCGCCGTCCCGACCCAGCACGTGCTCAGCATCTATCAGGACGGCCGAATGACGACGGAGCCGCTCAGCCTTTGACAGAGGCTTGAAGCGCGGGGCGGGGCACAGGATCTGGCGCGCTTACACGATTGCTTCGGGTGCCGACCCAGACACAGACCAGGACAATGATAACGCCCAAAAGCTGTATCTCGGTCAGCGCCTCCCCAAGCAGCACCCAGCCTAACAGGACCGCCGTGAGCGGACTGAGAAACCCAAAATTTGTTACCGCTGCCGGCCCCAATCTTTCGATCCCGCGAAACCAGAAGAAGTAGCTGAGGGCCGCGCCAATCAGGCCCAACCAGACAAAGCCAAGCGCATTCATAAGCGTCAGGGTCGGGAGCGGGGGTTCATAGATCAGCGCCAGAGGCAGAAGCAACAATCCCCCTGCGGTCAGTTGCCAGGCGACAAAGGTCAGCGCCGAAACGGGCGGATGCCATTTATGTGTCAACACGACACCAACAGCCATTGAAACCGCCCCGACAAGGGCTGCACCGGTACCAATAAAATCAATATGCGCATTGGGCCCCAACAGCAAAAGGCCCACGCCCCCAATGCCACAAACCGCGGCAACCACACCAAGCATCCGAAGCGGCGTATTTAAAATGTACCGCGACAACAGCAGAACCAAAAGGGGCTGAACAGCGCCCAATGTTGCGGCAACACCACCCGGCAATCTGTATGCGGCGACAAACAGGGCGGCCCAGAATATCGTGAAATTCAACGCCCCAAGAATGCCAACCCGCAGCAACCAGCGGGGTGATGGAATTTTGCGCGTCACCAGCATCAGCAACACTCCAGCCGGAAGCGCCCGCAACAATGCATCAGTCAATGGATACCCATCAGGAAGCATTTGTGTCGTGACGATATACGTGCTGCCCCAGATGACGGGGGCAGAAGCGGCAAGCAATGAATCGAGCATTCTTGACATCGGTATCTCCATTTATCTTGACATCAAGATATTTCTATTTGCTTTGACGTCAAGATAAAATTTGTTACGATATCTTTATGGATCACGTGGACCGTATTCTTGCTCAATGGCAGCAGCAACGACCTGACCTGGATGTCGGGCCGATGGGCGTTATCGGTCGCATAAAGCGACTGCATGATCGGCTGTTCGAAGAACATGACCGGGTTTTCAGAATGTATGGATTGAATGGCGCAAGTTTCGATGTCCTGGCGACCTTGCGCCGATCAGGGTCACCCTATGCCCTGACGCCAACCGAACTGATCGATTGGACAATGGTGACTTCCGGCACGATGACCAACCGACTGGATCGTTTGGAAGAAAGCGACCTTATCGAACGGCGTCGCAATCCACAGGATGGGCGTGGATTTTTGATTGCATTGACACAAAAGGGGTTTGATCTGGTCGAAGCCGTCGTTTCAGCGCATGTTGAAAATCAACATCGCCTGATTTCAGCCCTTTCCCAGCAGGAGCAACAGGCTTTAAACGCGCTGACCCGAAAGTGGCTGACCCCTTTGGAAGAACCAACCACCGACTAGACAGCGCGGCAACCTGCCACCAATCAATGCAACCGCATCCAGGCATCGACATGACGGCTGTTGCCGGGCGTCACCAGATCATAGCGCGCGACATGGACCGAATGCAGCGAACCTTCAATCTGCTGCACCCAGAAATCCAGGAATTTATGCAATTCCGGATATTTCGGCGCGATATCCAGATGTTGCCACAGAAAGGATTGCAGGACTGCCGGGTGGTCCGGCATGTGATAGATAATCTCTGCCGTGGCGAGACGATAGCCCTTCAACTGTTGTGACAGACCATCCTGCGGTGCCTCTGATGCGTCATACGCCGGGGAAACAGGGGTTGAAAAAGACTGAGTCATAAACAATCTCCTTAGCAGCAAAACCGCACATCTTGGAGAGCGCCCAGGACCAATCGTCAGATCAAATTTCAAGGGCCACAGACGCATCCCTTAGACTGAAAGTCTGCCATCAATTTTCTTCGCGCTGCAATAAAAATGTTACAAATCAAAGCATTAGCAGCAATCATCTAAGAGCGCTGATAAAAATCAAAACTCCCCCTTGAAAATTTTGGCCGATTTTAATACATCCACCGCACGAGGATTGGCACTCTCATGCCAAGAGTGCCAATCTTAATTACAGCGTGACAAACCTTTGTCTAAAATTGAGGAGGTTCAATCATGGCATTCCGTCCCCTGCACGACCGCGTTGTTGTGCGCCGCGTAGAAGAAGACACCAAAACCGCTGGGGGCATTATCATCCCCGAAACCGCCAAGGAAAAGCCGATGCAAGGCGAAGTCATTGCCGTTGGCAATGGCCAGATTCAGGAAGACGGCAGCGTCCGCACCCTGGATGTGAAGGCGGGCGACCATGTGTTGTTCGGAAAATGGTCCGGTACGGAAGTTAAGATCGATGGGGAAGACCTGTTGATCATGAAGGAAAGCGACATTCTGGGCGTGATCGAATCCAAGGCCGCGACCAAGAAAGCCGCTTAAACGCGAAGGCTGCCTTTTCGGGGTCTTCCATAATCCCGTTACTGCCACATTAAAACACGACAAATGGAGTAGCGACTATGTCAGCTAAAGATGTAAAATTCAGTTCTGATGCCCGTGAGCGGATGCTCAAAGGCGTCGACATTCTGGCCAATGCGGTCAAGGTGACCCTGGGTCCCAAGGGCCGCAACGTGGTCATCGACAAATCTTTCGGCGCACCGCGCATCACCAAGGACGGCGTCACGGTTGCCAAGGAAATCGAACTGAAAGACAAGTTCGAAAATATGGGCGCCCAGATGCTGAAGGAAGTTGCCAGCAAGACCAATGATCTGGCAGGCGACGGCACCACCACCGCGACGGTTCTGGCCCAGGCCATCGTCCGCGAAGGTGCGAAAGCTGTTGCTGCGGGCATGAACCCGATGGATCTGAAGCGCGGTATTGATCTGGCTGTCGAAGCGGTTACCGCCGACATCGCCAAGCGCGCTCGCAAGATCAAACAGAACAGCGAAGTTGCCCAGGTCGGCACGATTTCCGCCAATGGCGACAAGGACGTCGGCGAGATGATCGCCAAGGCCATGGAAAAGGTCGGCAATGAAGGCGTCATCACGGTTGAAGAAGCCAAGTCGCTGGATACCGAGCTGAGCGTCGTTGAAGGCATGCAGTTCGACCGTGGCTATCTGTCCCCGTATTTTGTGACCGATAACGAGCGTATGCAGGTGGAACTGGAATCCCCCTACATCCTGCTGCACGAAAAGAAACTGTCCAACCTGCAGGCCATGCTGCCGGTGCTGGAACAGGTCGTGCAAAGCGGCAAGCCGTTGTTGATCATCTCTGAAGATGTCGAAGGCGAAGCCCTGGCGACCCTGGTCGTGAACAAGCTGCGCGGCGGACTGAAGGTTGCTGCTGTGAAGGCCCCAGGCTTTGGCGATCGCCGCAAGGCAATGCTGGAAGACATCGCGGTCCTGACCGGCGGTACGGTCATCTCCGAAGATGTCGGCATCAAGCTGGAAGCCGTGACGCTGGACATGCTGGGTACGGCGAAGAATGTCTCCATCACCAAGGATGAGACCACCATTGTCGATGGCGCTGGCAAGAAGAAGGAAATCAGTGCCCGCGTTGCCCAGATCAAACAGCAGATCGAAAACACCACCTCTGACTACGATCGCGAAAAACTGCAGGAACGTCTGGCCAAATTGGCTGGCGGTGTTGCCGTGATCCGTGTTGGCGGCGCGACCGAAGTCGAAGTGAAAGAGAAGAAGGACCGCGTTGATGATGCCCTGCACGCAACCCGCGCAGCGGTCGAAGAAGGCATCGTCCCTGGTGGCGGTACCGCGCTTCTATACGGTCTGAAAGCCCTGGATGGCCTGAAGGTCACCAATGACGATCAGAAGGTCGGTGTGGAAATCATCCGCAAGGCCCTGACCGCCCCGGCCCGTCAGATTGTTGACAATGCCGGTGCCGATGGTGCCGTGATCGTCGGCAAGCTGCTGGAATCGAAGGATAGCGAATGGGGCTATAACGCCCAGACCGGTGAGTTCGTGAACCTGATCAAGGACGGCGTTATCGACCCGGCTAAGGTTGTACGCTGTGCCCTGCAGGATGCGGCCTCTGTTGCTGGCCTGTTGATCACCACCGAAGCCATGATCGCCGACAAGCCAGAGCCGAAGGGCGAAGGCGGCGGCATGCCCGATATGGGTGGCATGGGCGGCATGGGTGGCATGGGCGGCATGATGTAAGCATCACCGCTCAGCCCCGCGCTGAGACCAGAAAGGGCGGCCTCCTGCGGGAGCGCCGCCCTTTTGCTTATTCGACGATGGCGAGGTGGATGGAGAGTATCGCGGTGTCACCCGGCACCGCCAGCGCGAGGCCGGGACCCGTATCCCAAATTGCGGTTTCCCCGGCGCGTATCTCCTGCTGATCCAGTTTCCCTGCCCCGGAAAGGCAATATACCGCATTCAGACCTTCGGGCGGTGACAGCGCCGTATCATCGCGCAGAACCCGAACCTCCGCCTTCACGCGCAGAGGATCGAACATAACGTTGAAATCCTGGATGGGACCAGCCAGCAATTCACTGTTGATTTCCTGATCGCCGCGAAAATCAATCGGCCTTTGGGGCAAGGCCTCAATCACAGCGCCGGTCCGGCGATCTTTCAGGCGCATCCCAACACCGGCAATCACGGTCAATATACGGTGCCGGTCCGGGAAGCTGGAAAACGGACCATCCGTGCGGACATCGGCAATGCTCAGCCGCCACAAAAAACCGTCCTCATCTTCCTTAAGGGCGATTTCCCGCGTGATCCCGCCACCATTTTTCCATGGTGTTTCCTTATAATCCTGCGCTTTGAATATTTTCATGCGCGAGACCCTAGTGTGGTGCGCGGTTATTTGGAATCACCAGGATCCCTTTATC
>TARA_R100001143_G_scaffold61071_2_pt1 | contig 43483 bp, 35 predicted proteins | sample TARA_R100001143 | Tara Oceans TARA_R100001143 (sample SAMEA2621300) | marine metagenome | biome: marine biome (ENVO:00000447); feature: mesopelagic zone (ENVO:00000213); material: "saline water (ENVO:00002010), including plankton (ENVO:xxxxxxxx)" | depth 800 m | reverse complement strand
AAAATTTACTCAATAAATCGAGTAGTTAATCTAAAAGAGCGCAGTTGAGGAGCGAATGCGACGAAACGAAGTCGGAACTCGCTGGAGCTGATGGGTTGTTATTATTTTTAAAATTAATCCGTCACATCGAGCAATGGAGGAGCAACAGCGACGAAGTGTGTCGAGATGTCAAGTCGCCTTCAAGAGATGACCCAGATTCAACTTATGAATTGGAATTAGATATTTATTTGAAAATACATCTTTTTGAATGCCCAACAACCCGGTACCTCTGAAATCAACGACACAATATTTCTCTTCACTGTTCACAACTTCACCAATTCCGTAAAATTCCGGCGACGGACCGTAATAAACCAGATCACCTAACTGCAAACGATTCTCTGCCCTTCTGTGATATGGATATATAACAGGTAATAAATCTAAGCGATAAGAGAGTCGTCTTTTTTTAATCGGCATCGAATCAGTGAAATATAATTTCTCTTTTATTTTCTGATAATACCTGAATGGAGATATTTAGAGAATCATTCGGTAAAAGTTCCGAAATTTTATCCGGCCACTCAATAATGGTGATACCGTCACCATAAAAATAATCTTCAGCACCAATTTCAACGGCTTCACTGTAGTGTTCAAGCCTATAGCAATCAAAATGATATATTGACAGTTCACCAATGTACTCGTTGATTACAGTAAACGTAGGTGAGGAGACTTCATTACCTGAAAATCCAAACCCTTGTACAAATCCACGTACAAAATGCGTTTTCCCGGCCCCCAGTTCTCCACGTAAACAGATAACATCCCCTGCTTTTACCCGTTTGGAAAAATCTTTCGCAATTTCAATCGTCTGATCCGGGCTATCACTTTGAAACTTCTTCATTTTCGAGGTACCATTGTTGCTACAGGTAATATCATTTCCTGCATAGAGGCACCCCCATGCTGGAAAGTGTCTTTATAACGATTCTGGAACTTGTTGTAATTGGTTGGATAAACAAAAAAGTAGTCTTCTTTTGCAATAATATAAGTGTTGGCCGGCGGATCCACCGGTAACTGGTACAAATGAGGTTTATCAATGAACATGGCAGCGCTGTCTTGTGCTTTTAAATTTCTGCCATATTTATATCTCAAATTTGTCGCAGCGTCTCTGTCACCAAATACTTTTGTATCACGCATCGCTCGCACAGAACCATGATCAGTGGATACAACGACTGTCACATCCTCTTTCGCCAACTCTTTAAACATCCTGAAAAGGGATGAATGCTGGAACCAGGTTTCAGTGAGTGATCTGAATGCAGAGACATCCGGAGCTAACTGCTTTAACACTTCTGAATCGGACCGGCTATGGACTAACGTATCCACAAAATTATAAATAATTGTGGTGAGCGGTGTCTGAGTATAGTTGGAAATTTTATCAGCAATTCTATTCCCATCTTCCGGCTGTATTATTTTTTCATATTTTACCTGATCAGAAAGCTGACTCCGGCTCAAATATTTTTTCAAAAGCTCCTCTTCATGTCGATTCAAAGAGGTCTCATCCTGACCCATTTGCCATAGTGCCGGGTATCTTCTCTGGATCTCGAGAGGATAAAGGCCGGAATAAATTGAATTTCTGGAAAACGGGGTAGCCGTCGGTAAAATTGAATAGTAAAATTCGGTATCAATCGTGTAATAATCATCCAGCATGCTCTGAAAAAGCAACCACTGATCGTATCGCATACAATCAATCAGAAAAAAGAGGACCGTTTCTTTCTTTTCAAGCCTGGGAAACACTTTCTCCTTTAACAACTCCGGACTTAAAATCGGCCGGTCATCACTACGCTGCAGCCAACTCAAATACTCCAGCTGTATAAATTTTCCAAATGCCTGATTAGCCTGTTGAAATTGGTCTTGAAGTACCTGTTGAAGGGCTTCATCCCCCGACTCTAAATTCAACTCCCAGTGTGTCAGGGTTTTATAGATTTCAATCCACTCTTTCCAATGAGTCTGATCACTAAATTTTGATGAGAGTTCATTAAATCCTTTTAAGTAGGTTTGCGCAGCTTTTTCGTTTTGAATTCTTTGTTTATCGAGAATTCGCTTAACCGTTAGTAGAATTTGATTTGGGTTCACCGGCTTGATCAGATAGTCTGAAATCTTATTTCCGATCGCATCTTCCATGATCGACTCCTCTTCACTCTTGGTAATCATGACTACCGGAAGAGATGGCCGAATCACCTGAATCTGTTCCAGTGTTGCCAGGCCATCCATCCCCGGCATCTGTTCATCCAGAAAGATAATGTCAAATGTCTGCGTTTTGATCAGAGAAATAGCATCTTCCCCGTTGGTTACGGGTGTAACTTCAAAACCTTTTCCTTCCAGGAAGATAATATGTGATTTGAGCTGATCAATCTCGTCATCAGCCCATAAAATTTTGCTTGACATAGATTGTAAAATAGCGAATGCCAAGCGCTTTATAAACACTGCTTTTCACAGTTTTTAATATATATTCAATTAATCACTGTATATTTTATCAAAGTTCAATAAACGGCTTAATCTGCTCCAGTCTTCTCTCACCTATACCCCGGATCTCAAGAAGTTGTTCTTTTTCAGTAAATGATCCGTTTTCAATTCTCCACTCAACAATCCGTTTCGCATAAGCGGGTCCGATACCCGGAAGTGTGACAAGCTCTTCTTCTGAAGCTGTGTTTATATTGATGATTTCAGGGTCTATTTTCTGATCTGTTTCCGCATCTGGCCGATTCGTATTCTCATTCTGAATAGTTTTTACTTCGATCAAATCAGATCGGTTTTTTATTATCACTATCTCATTTTGCGGTTGATATCTGGCAAGTACACTCTGCCTCTCCTGTTCTCTTATCCGGCTCTTTTCTCTAAAAATGCGTTCCAGATTTTCGTAATGCCCGGGGTCATAATTCACAACGGGTTCATGATGATAATAGATTCCACCGGTTATGATGAGAAAAATCATCAATATTGAGACCGTAATCCGTTCACTTCGGTTTATCTCAAGTTGCTCCAGAAAAAAATAGATCTTACGTCTCATTGGGAACACTCTCCGGTTCTTGGAATTTGTGATGATAAATAAAACTCATCATTGAAATAGATATCTGCTATATTTATGAACCAAATTCAGATACTCCCTTACAATATTAAAGAAATGAATAACCCGGATTTTTTTACTGCAAAAGAGAGTCGATTGGCCTGGTATCAAACCGGAACCGGTAAACCCCTCCTGATTTTACATGGCTGGGGCAGTGAATCCAAAGTAATGATGCCTATCGCAAAAAAACTGGCGGACATTCGAACCTGCTACCTGCTGGACCTTCCCGGGTTTGGACAATCAGACAATCCCCCTGTAGCCTGGAGTGTTGATGACTATACGGATGCTGTAGAAGAGTTTATTAAAGCTCATTTTAAAAATCAGACCGTAGATCTTTTTGTTCACTCATTTGGAGCCAGGGTAGCCATCAAACTGCTAAATCGTAATAATGCGGGTTCTACTTTTGATAAAATTATTTTTACCGGCGCAGCAGGACTGAAGCCAAAAAGAAAAGCAAACTACTATATCAGGAAATACAGTGCTAAGATTTTAAAGATGCCTTTTTTAATACTCCCAAATCCACTTCGTGAAAAAGGATTAAACCGTCTTAGAAAAAGTGTCCTCTGGAAAAAATTGGGTTCATCAGATTATCAACAACTGACCGGGATTATGAGAGAAACATTTGTTAAGACTGTGACAGAGTATCTGGACCCTTTAATTCCCTCGATTGAGCATGAAATCCTGCTTTTATGGGGCGAGAATGATTCGTCTACACCGATTGATCAGGCTAAACGTTTTGAAAAGAACTTAAAACAGAGTGCACTCATTACGATCCGTGGCGCCGGTCATTACGCATTCCTTGAAAAACCCTCAGAATTCATCGCCATCATGAGGGCTTATCTGGAACCAAAGAAGTAACTGAAGTTACTTCTTTCCTTTACTTTTTCTGTTGTTTTTTGTCTTCCGGTTGTTATTGGAAATCTCGTCTGCTTCCGGTTTTTTATCACCCATCTGTTTGTTGATCAAAGCCTGCTGAGCTATAGAAAGCACATTGTAAACCAGATAGTATAAACTCAACCCGGATGCAAAGTTATTAAACACAAACAGCAGTACGAATGGGATGATATACATGAATACCTTCATGTTTGGACCCCCACTCGGAGCAGCCCCGGCACTCATTCCCCCGGATACCTTGGACTGGAAGAACATAGCTGCAGACATCAGTAAAACAAAACCGGCGAGCTGATCACCCAGAACCGGAATGGAAAATGGCAGACTTAAAATATAATCCGGTGCAGATAAATCATTTGCCCATAAAAAGGATTGCTGCCGTATGATCATAGAGTTCTGGAAGAAAAAGAACAGTGTAATCAAAATAGGAAACTGAAGCAGCATAGGCAGACAGCCACCCAGCGGATTCACTTTCATTTTTTTATAAAGAGCAATCGTCTCCTTTTGCTGTTTTTGCGGATCATCTTTGTACTTCTCCTGAATCTCTTTCATTTGCGGCTGTAACTCCTTCATTGCAGCCATACTCTTGAAACTCTTTTGTGTAAGCGGAAAGAGTACCAATTTAATGATAACGCCAAACAGGATGATCAAAACCCCGTAGTTCGATATAAATATACTTCCAAATGTAAAAAACGGAATGACCAGAAATCTCACCAATGGATCGGCAAACCAGCGAATTAACGCATAACCGATCTCAATTACATCATATGCAGTTTCATCATATTCTCTCAAGTCGTAGTACCGAAGCGGTCCAGAATAGAGCTCATATGTAAGCGTTGGATGCTGGCCAAAATTTGATTGAACGAACGCTTGATATTTATGTACGGTTCCGGGCTGACCGGGTTCGCCTATAATCTGGCCCGTCAGTGTAGCAGCATTTGAATGTGTTACCGGTTTGATATACTGGCCAAAAAATCGGGTTTTAGTCATTACCCAATCAATCGTCCCGTTATATCTCTGCTCGGACTCCCCTTCTTCGGTAAGATTCAGCTTCTCAGTACCCCCACCCAAATAAACAAAAGCTTCTGTATTTAAAGCATCTTGTGAAATATCAAGTTCTGTAAAATTGAGAGCAGAGGTCCAGCCGAACTCAACATTGGTGCCGCTGATATAAGGCTCCATTTCAACTAATTGAATGTCCAAATCATAAGAGTATTGTTCACCATAGAAGGTGTACGTAAAAATAATGCTCGATTCCTGATTCAATGCCAGTTGATAGGACAGTGAAATATTTTCGGAGTCAGACAGTTCAACATCTCCCGGTTCGAAAAGCGGCTCAAAAACCAGCTCATTGGTTTCAATATTGTAATTTTGAGCGGACAAAAAACCCAGCGAATAGGCAGAACGCACTGAATCCTGAATCATTTGAACAGGTGTCTGGTCCCAATTACTGTGGTTTAGAAGTGTCATACTAACCGGACCTGCACCCACATTTGATAACTCTATCTCATATCTGCTTGTCCGGATCGTTGTGAGCAGTGTATCCGGATAACTGGACTCTGCAAAAGTGCCCATTGCGCGAGCAGCCGGTATTTCCGGTTCTGAAAGCTCACCGGGAGTTGATACTACATTCTCGTCTTGCGGACTGCTATCCGATTGTGCAGGACGTTGATCTTCCAAAAGTTGTTGTTCACGAGCTTCTGCAAGGGCCAGGCTATCTTGCAAGGCACGCTCCGCTTGTCTGCGATCCATCTCTTCCTGACTCGGCATCGTGAACCACGCCCAGCCAATAGTGAGAACAAAAATGAGCAACAGCCCAATAACAGTATTCTTATCCAAAATTTCTCAATTTAATGGGTTTTTATTGTTTGAGTTATCAATATCACCTTCCCCTTTTCTCAAACGATTATTATCCAGTTCAATAAGTTTTTTTCTCACTTGTATCAGTATTGGGATCATATCTTTTTCAACTTCCTGATATGATATGTTATCCCTGTTTGCCATAAATACCGCATGAAATCCAAAATTGTTATGACGAAACAGATCTTGTAAATATCCCTGATGCAATCTATAAGCTTCACGCAGCAATCTTTTTACTCTATTCCGCTTAACTGCGCTCTTGATCTTTTTCTTTGGAGCGACAAAGCCTATCAAACAACCCTCTGAAGGGTCCGTGTAATGGCGATATCTGAATTGAATAGATTGGTTATTCAGCACGGTTGACTTTTCAAAAAGGCGTTGGAAATTTCGCCTGCCGCGTAGAATTTTTTCCCGCGGCATTGAATAATCTGGCTTATCCTGTTCAGACCTATTTCGGTCCTTTTTCATCACTAACAGTAAGCTTATGGCGCCCTTTTGATCGGCGTCTCTTAAGCACATTCTGTCCGTCACTGTCTTCCATTCTTTTACGGAATCCGTGCTTGTTCGCTCTCTTACGTTTACTTGGTTGGTATGTACGTTTCATGACCTGCTAATTAATATAGATTCAAAATCTCGTTTTTTAGATAGACCCCAAAAATAAGAAGAATTTTATTAAAATCGAACGGCTTTTTGACTCTCACACTCCGATTTACAAAAAATCAAGGATATCTCTTTCCTAAAATGATAATTAGGGCCCTTCATTTAATGTGATTTGATCCAATGACTCCTCTGCCACCCCTGCAGAATTTATCCCCCTGCCAATACAAACTGCAGACAATAATGCGGGTTTTCCACGGTTAACCCAAATGGCATCATTCTTGTTATTGCTTAGTCATTATTGCCAATACGTAAATAATATTATAAAAAAGAGGCCGCTCCGGATATTTTAGATTACAAAAATCACCGGAGATTCACACTTATAACTTCGCTAACTGGTTGTTGAACACTGATTCATTAAGCTGTAACTTGCTTCACTGAACAAAAAATTGATTTTTAGAAATATGTTAGATCAAATATCCAATATTCTTACAAAGATTTTCGGCACAAAAAGCTCAAGAGACCTGAAAAAAATATGGCCGATTGTTGACCAAATCAAAAGCTTTGAAGAGAGTGTAAAAGCGTTAACTGATGACGAATTAAAACAAAAAACGGTAGAATTTCGGGAACTCATTAAGGAGAACACCCGGGAAACGTCTGAACAGATTGAAGAGATTAAAATAAAAATGGATTCAAATGATGAATCTATTACCCTGGAAGAGAGAAGGGAGTTTTCTGAGAGACTTGCCTATTTGCAGGAAGAGTGGCTCGAAATCCTGGAAGATACACTGGAAGAGATCCTGCCGGAAGCATATGCAGTTCTGAAAGATACCTGCCGACGTTTTATCGGGAAGAAATGGAAAGTAGCCGGCAGTGAAATTGAGTGGGATATGGTTCCTTATGACGTTCAGCTGGTGGGTGCCATATCCATGCACCAAAGCAGTATCGCTGAGATGAAAACCGGTGAAGGTAAAACATTGGCCGCGATCTTTCCCTCCTATTTAAATGCCCTGGCCGGCCGGGGTGTCCATATTGTAACCGTAAACACCTACCTGGCTCAGCGTGATGCGGAATGGAATGAGCCCATTTTCAACTTTCACGGCCTGACTGTCGACTGCATCGATCGTTACGATCCAAATACAGAACTCAGAAGAAAAGCATACAAGGCCGATATCACCTACGGTACGAACAATGAATTTGGTTTCGACTACCTTCGAGACAATATGGTGATTGAAGAAGAACAGCTTGTCCAGGGCAGACACCATTTTGCAATTATTGATGAGGTGGATTCAATCTTGATTGATGAGGCCAGAACGCCATTGATCATCTCCGGCCCTGTCCCTCAATCTACCGGACAGCAGAAGTATGAAGAGATGAAACCCAGAGTTGAAGCACTGGTAAACGCACAAAAAAAATTGGTTGCATCTCTCGTAAACGAAGCAGAAGCACATTTCAAAGAGGGGAATAAGGAAAAAGCAGGATTGGCACTCTACAGGGCTGAAAGAGGATATCCCAAAAACGGAAAATTCCGGAAACTCATGCAGGAGGCCGACTATCAAAGACTCGTTCAGCAAACAGAGAGTATCTATCTGGCTGATAATGCAAAAAACCTGCCTTTTGTTGATGAGTATCTCTACTACGCAGTAGATATGAAACAGAAGTCGATCGAAATGACCGACAAAGGAAGAGATTTTATTACCAAAGATGAAGAAGGTAATGAGTTTTTTGTGATTCCGGATCTGGGAACGGAGACTTCCGAAATTGAAGAGTCCGTTGAGAAGATAAAAAAAGAGAAAATTGAAGAGGTCAAATCAAATTCGGAATTCAGTGATGACTACAAAAACAAGAAAATTGATGAGATCAAAGAGGAACTCAAGCAGGATCGAGAAAAACAGTTTAATGAACTACACCGCCTCTTCGCTGAACGTGGAGATCGAATTCACACCGTTAACCAGCTGCTAAAAGCATATACACTCTTTGAGCGTGAGGAAGAGTATATCGTACAGGACGGGAAGGTGCAGATTGTGGATGAACACACAGGCAGGGTCCTCTCCGGTCGCCGTTATTCTGATGGACTCCATCAAGCCATTGAAGCGAAAGAAAACGTAAAAGTGGAGGCAGCTACACAAACATACGCCACAATAACTCTGCAAAATTACTTCAGAATGTATCATAAACTTGCCGGCATGACAGGTACGGCAGCGACTGAAGAAGGTGAATTTAATGAGATCTACAGTCTGGATGTAACCGTTATTCCTACAAATCGGCCGATCATACGTGACGATAAGGAAGACTTTATCTTTCGAACTAAACGAGAAAAGTATAAAGCAGCGATTAACAAGATCAGAGAGTACCATGAAAGCGGACAACCCGTATTGGTAGGTACAACAAGTGTGGATGTCTCTGAATCGATCAGCCGGATGCTCAAAAAAGAGAAAATTCCACACAACGTCCTGAATGCCAAACAACATGCCAGTGAAAGTGAAATTGTTGCAGAAGCCGGCCGGCCCGGAGCCGTTACAGTAGCCACGAACATGGCGGGGCGGGGTACGGATATCAAGCTCACTAAAGAGGTGAAAGAAATAGGAGGTTTGGCAATTCTGGGAACAGAACGGCATGAATCGAGACGGATTGACCTTCAGTTAAGAGGGCGTGCCGGCCGACAGGGGGATCCGGGCGAGACACAGTTTTTTGTCTCTCTTGAAGATGATCTCATGACATTATTTGGCGGTACCGACCGGATTGCCAATATCATGGATAAACTGAATTTTGATGAAGGGGAAGTGATTCAGCATCCATGGGTAACAAAATCACTTGAACGGGCCCAGAAGAAAGTTGAACAGAACAATTTCAGCATTCGAAAACGTCAACTTGAATATGATGATGTATTAAATAATCAGCGAAAAGTCATCTACTCAAGACGTAAAAATGCTCTTAGAGGCGATGAGCTTCAAGGAGATATTTTTGACATGCTTGAAAATTTAGTTGAATCAATCGTATATGAACATTTCCCAAATGGTGAATTTGAGAAATTAAGAGATGAAGTGTTACGTGTACTTGCAGTAGATGTCGAAATTGACCTGGATAGCTGGGCTTTAATGGGTGAAGATGGGTTGATTGATCATGTTATTAACCGGGCATATGAAGTCTACCGAAAGAAGGAAAAATTAGTTGCTGAACCTCTCTACAGAGTGATTCAACAGATATTGGCATCCGATTCTGATAAAAAGCCGAACAAGATTCAGGTAATTTTCTCTGATGGTATTCGTCGGATGCGTATTGTTGTTGATGTCGAAAAAGCAGCTAAAAATGAAGGGAAGGAAGTTGCCCGTGCTTTAGAACGAACAGCCATCCTGTCAACCATTGATAATAAATGGATGGAACATTTACGAGAATTGGATACGGTGAAAGAGGGGATTGGTTTGCGTTCATTTGGACAGAAAGATCCGCTACTCGAATACAAAAGAGAAGCATTTGAAATGTTCAAAGTGTTATTAGACGAAATTAATAAAGAAGCCATTTCACTCATTTGGAAAGCCATTCCGGAAATGTCGGGCGACCCAAATAGAGTCCAGCAAGCGAAACAGGAGCGTGGCAAATATGATATGGATAAAGCCCAGACTCAGCATGCAGATTCTACAAATATGGGATTCCGCGGTGCACAACAGAGCGGGGATGGAAGTGCTCGTGCATCGGCTCCCGGAGAAAAAAGACAACCGGTTACCGTTGAAGATGAACCGGGCAGAAATGATTTTGTTAAAGTTCAAAACTTAAGTACAAATCAGGTGAAAGAAGTAAAATGGAAACACGCCAAAAAGATGGTTGACGAAGAAGGGTGGATTTTGGTCGAAAAATAGGCCCTTTATTCACTGCTTGTTAATCCATCTGTTTTGAAGTAATTTCAGATAATCATCTTAAGACATTATGGACAAAAAAATACTCCGTTCACTTCAGTGGAAAAGATCCTGGATTATGTGGCTTCTTGCAGCATTTATTGCTGTATGGTTTCTGTTTTTTGATACATATAGTGTCATGACTAAAATGAAGCTGGAGCGACAGAAAAAAGATTTGGTTGAGCGTACGGAAGATTATCGCCAGCGCACCGCAGAATTGGAGTCCAAAATAAAAGCCCTTGAAAATAATCCGGACCTGATCGAAAAGATTGCACGCGAAGATTATGGTATGAGAAAACCGAATGAAACGGTCTATATCATACAAAGAGCGGATTGATTGATTCTATTTTCGAATAATCACCTGCACCATATAGATTATCCAAACTAAAGAACAAGAATTCAGCAGGTATTATAATGCCCTTCATTCGTCTTTTATTTATTTTTGTAAATTCAATGGATCAAAGTGAACGATCCATTAGGCATGTTTCTTAATTCACCTTCATGCAAAGAGTTGTCCTATCAAATAGCACCCCGTGTATTTTTCTGACAATCCTACTTTTGCTGGTTCTATCTGTAAATGTTTCAACTTCACAAGTTGTATCTGATTCTCTGCGAACAACAGAAAACGATACTATCCCAGAGAGCACAGTACCCTTTGAAAGTGTGCCCGACTCATTGCAAATGGATACAACTTTTCAGCAAAGTCAATTCACTCCAGAAGAACTGATGAACGGACAGGATTTCTCAGCACAATCACGGGAAGCCGATCGCCAATCTGCACCGGATGCTGTTAACTTTCAGGCAAGAGACTCCCTTACATTTAATTTCAGGGGCCAGCGGATCGCTAATCTATATGGCGCCAGCAATGTACGCCATACATCCGGGGAACTATCTTCAGGTACTATTGAACTTGATTTAAATAAGAGTGAAGTAATGGCATTCTCATCAGAACCCACTGATACTCTCTCCTATCCAACTCTAAAACAAGGCGGAACGGATCTTAGAAGCCGGCGGATCCTTTTCAATTATGAAACGGAAAAAGGAAAATTTGAAGTTGCTGAGATTCAGATAGATGATGGATATTTAGTCGGAACAAAAGTGAAAAATATATCCAGAACTGAAGTTTTTGTAGAAGATGGGATCTACTCCACTTGTCCGCCGGATCATATGTACTATTATATCAAGGCTCAACAGATGAAAGTTGTTGATGAAGAGGAAATTTTCTTTACAAACGCCAGGCTCTATATTCTGGACATCCCCTATCCGCTCGTTTTCCCTTTCGGTTATGTTCCGGCTGGAATTGACCGCCGACGATCCGGGATACTGGAACCAACATATGCCTTTCAAAACAGTTCGGCACGTGGCTTAGGACTTCAAAATTTAGGATGGTTTCAATATATCAATGACTATCTGACTGCTCAGACTTCTTTTGATGTGTTTACCTCAGGCACCTTCTTCAGTGAATCCCGTTTACAGTACCGAAAGACCGGTAATTATAATGGGAATATTACGCTCGGCTATTCAAGTGAACGCGGATTAGAACCTACAGATCCCGGCTTTACAGAGACAAAAACACGACGTCTTTCAATATCTCACGATCAGCAGATAAACCCTTTCTCAAATATATCAGCAAATATTAATCTGAGAAGCGCAGATTATTTCAGAAGAAATTCCTTTAACATTGATGATCGGGCTGAAACAAGCAGTACCTCAAGAGTCTCATATCGTTATAGTCATCCGGAAAATATATATAACTTCAGTGTATCATCTAATCTGAATCAGCAGTTTAGTACCAATGTCACACGGTTAACCGGACCAGAGATGAACTTTTCACTACGTCAGTTCTCCCCATTTGCTTCAAGCAATCCCGGAGTTTCAGAAGAAAAATGGTATGAAAGAATCTCAATTAACTATAGAAATAATTTCAGATCAGAATACAATTTCACTCCTACGGACCGTGACTCTGCGGATGTGAATTGGTTTCAGGCACTTCTGGACCCTTCCCTGCATAGAGAAGCAACAGGTGGCGACAGACATATTCGATCAGGATTTATACAAAGGGCAGATGTAAGTGCATCACAAATTATTCCCAGCCAATTTATAAATGTAAGTGCCAATATGAATTATAATGAATATTGGTATCCATCATCAATCCGAAGAGAATTGAATGAAGAGACAAACAGACTCGAAACCAGGCAAGAACCCGGCTTTGTAACGGCAAGAGATTTTTCAACTTCTCTTAATTTCAGTACAACTTTTTACGGTATTTCACAGATCAAAATTGGGAATTTTGAAGGACTAAGACATACCGTCCGGCCCAATATCAGTTTTGGGTACCGACCCGATTTTTCTGAAGAACAGTGGGGGTTTTTTAGAGAAGTTCAGAGTGATACACTTGGGAATACACAAAAATACTCAATTTTTCAGGAGGAAATATTTAATGGCCCCTCAGCCGGTGAGCAGCAAACCATGTCGTTCGGCATAACCAATATTTTTGAGACTAAAAGTGTAAAACGTGATTCAACCGGTGAGATAAATTCTACAAATCTGAGAATCATAGATAACCTTTCAGCGACTTCCAGTTATAATTTTGCCGCAGACAGCCTTAATTTTGGCCGTCTAAATGTTTCTCTCTCATCCAGAGTTGTTGAAGGCCTTCGGCTATCTGCAAGTGCAACCTATTCTGCATACAGCCGGGATGACAATGGAGCTGAAATCAATACATTTATTTGGCAAGACTCGAATAAATTTTTACAGCCACTCAGTTACAGCTTAAGCCTATCGACCTCCATTCGAAGGGGCGGAATGGGTGGCAGTACCCGACTTTTTACTCCCATTTATAATCCATACGACCCATACGATCAATCCTTTTTCAGTCCGGTCGATCGCAGGTTTAATAACGAACCGATTCAGGATTACTCCTCTACATTTCAAATGGGGCTTGATTTCAGCTATCGATGGACGTATCGGCATGGAGAAGATGCCAGGAAATCTGCAGTGCTGAATGCTAATAACATTCGATTTAACCTGACTCCCAAATGGAGTGTAAGCACAAGAATCGGTTATGACTTTATAGAAAAAGAGTTGACTCCCTCCCAGTTCAGTTTACGCAGAACAATGGTTTGCTGGGATCTTGATTTCCAATTCAATCCTTTTGGAGAGTTTCAGTATTATACTTTTCGGCTCTCTTTAACCGGTGGACAGATACAGAGTTTATTCCAAAAATTACCCGGATTAAACAACCTGGAAAGAAGTTCTTCACCAACCGGAAGAAGGCCCTCAGGATTCTAAAAAGTCCATTGAACTGTTACTTCAAATAATTATTTATATAAAACAAATTCATCAATGCAAGATAAAGCCAGATTTTTCGCATATGCTACATGGGTTACCACAATCTCATTGGGGATCATTATTTTCACTCACCATTTCTTCCAGTTCATGTCTGAATCCTGGCTGATTATGGTACTTACAGCTTTGAGCTTCGGTTTTTTATATTTCAATATCACATACGCAGCAATTAAACGATATATCCGGAAAGTCCCCGCTCCAACGAAAATGCATATTGCGCTGGCAATTCTCATTTTTATCCCCCCCTCCGGTTGGTTAGTGATTATGGATCAACCCTTTAATCAAAATGACGTGGTACTCATGATAGTGCTTATCCTGTCTTCTGTTTCCGGAACTATTTATGGGAATAAATCCGGCATTAAAGCAAGGTATGAGTACGTACAGAAGTTAAAACAGTACCAAAAAGAGATAAGTGAAAAAAACGGATAGATTTTGATGGGTTCTCAAGTCGGACAGAAACGCAGCTTTAGATTCACGCCGGTTTTTTATGACTTTATAATGTTGTCAGACTCAATAATTAACTTTTTCCCGGTCACCTCTTCAAAAAGAGACTTCTTCCTCATTGCACCCCAGATTTCCAATTGAGGATCTGCTTCTGTTACAATTCTCATTTTAATTGACTTTTTATCCTGACTTAAATCAATGGTGCGTACATTTTGATAATGACTTCGATCCAATCCATCCGCAATTCGCAGGATAGCTGAAAGTTTTCGTATCCTCTCCTTATCGATCACTTTGAGTTGATCAAACAGATTGTGACGTGGTTTCGGGGTAGAGCGCCGATGATATCTGGCAACGTGTGCCATCACTTCAATTTCTTCTTCATTAAACCCCTTCAAATCGGCATTTCTGATGATATAAAGGGCATGTTTATGATGCTTTCGATGAGATATATAATATCCAATGTCATGCATAAAAGATGCATATTCAAGCAGTTCTCTATCTAAAGAATTTAAATTCAGATCATCCTGAACAAAATCAAAAATTGCCAGTGCCAACTTCGCTACATGTTTGGAATGTAACTCATGCCAATCACATTTGTGAACTAACTCCATAACACTGCGCCGCCGCGGATCCCCTACAACATTGACCTCCTTTAAATCTTTCAATTCCTGTTTTATAAATCGCAAAATAATCCCTTCACGAAGGGCTTGAGCCGATATTTTAACCTCTTTGATTGCAAAATTTTGCAATATAAAATTGACCAATACCAACCCCACAGGAAGCAAATCAACTCTTTTTTCATCTAATCCAACCAGTTTGGATCTCTCCTTATGATCCAGGGTTATCACCTCTTTATAAAAATCAAAAAACTGCCTTGATGTAAACCTCAACTGATTTACTGTCAGATTTGGTGATTTTTTAAGCTTATGAGATATCATCAAGGCAATATTCTCCATGGTCCCTGATGAACCTATCATTAGCTTTCCCCGATGAAGGGCAAATGCCTGCGCCACATCATCCAAATTATTCCTAAAATGAGATTCCAGGTCTTTAATTTCTGCAGGAGTAATAGGGTCTGATTTAATAAATTCTGAAGTCAATCTTGCGACTCCAAGCTTTTTACTCGTCAGGTAGAAAAATTTTTTCCTGTCGGCCAATATAAACTCTACACTCCCTCCTCCGATATCCATTATCAACGAGGGTAATTTTGGCATTTGAACACCATGTTGAACAGCTAAACCAATTAATTCAGCTTCCATTCTGCCGGGAATTGCGATTATTTTTATTCCCACTTCATCGATGACTCTCTGTATGAAAACTCCCCCATTTTCAGCTTCACGAATCGCACTGGTTGCATAGGCAAGAATCCGATCTGAACCTTGATGCTCACTCAATGTCTTTATTTTATTTAATGCATCCAGGGCTCTCTGCATCGCTTCTTCAGAAAGTCGATTATTGAAACCCTTTTCCGCCAATAAAACCATCTCCTTTAGTTTGTCAATCGTATAAAAACTACCATCCGAATAGACATCAACTATGACGGCATGAAATGAATTGGTGCCAAGATCGATCGCGGCAACCCGTTTGATCGGACTATGTGGGGGCTGTGGTTTCATTCAGTAATGGCTGACAGATATTTACTCTTGAATTACGTGTATTCTATTTCTTACTCAATGACTAACCTGAATTATATTTTAACATCTCAAATCTGACAAAAATCTACTCTTTTTAAGGGTACTAAACATGATAATGAAAGTGGCACCAAAAATCTTTTTTGATTTATTGAGATGAAGTTACCTGAATCCTTTCCTATTTTTATACGATGGATACAGAAATAGCGGAAAAAAACTTTAAATCTGTTCCGTGGTGTTTTAACGGTCATTTTCATACGGTTCTCTGTTCAACATTGATGTCGGCACCCGATCTGAACTCAGAGCGTATAGAAATAGATACGCCTGATGATGATTTTTTAGAGTTGGATGTAATGAACCGAGGACAAAAAAAACCGGTAGCTGTTTTATTCCACGGTTTAGAGGGGAGTTCAAAACGATATTATATTACACGGCTGGCAAAAGAGATTTCAGCTCGTAATTTTAATGTTGTGATGGTCAATTTTAGAGGGTGTGGTGATAAATTAAATCGAAATAGGCGGTTTTATCACTCAGGCGAAATTGAAGATGTTGATACTATATTAACCTGGGTCAAACTTCAGTATCCAAACTCACCGCTTTTTACAGCCGGTTTTTCACTGGGTGGAAGTGTTTTATTTAATTACCTGAAAAAACATGGAACAAATCATCCTATTGCTGCCAATGTTGCGATTTCTACTCCATTTGAATTAAAAAAGGGCTGTGAAAATCTGGATAGTGGTTTGAATAGATTGTATTCAAAGCGATTTTTGATCACACTTCTGGACAAACTTGAGCGTAAAAGAGAATACTATCCTGATCTCCCGACATACACGGGGAATTCACTCTATGATTTTGATAACCAGGTAACGGCTCCATTGCATGGATTTACGGATGCTGATGATTATTATCAAAAATGTTCCAGTTATTTCTTTATGGATCAAATTAAAACTGAGACTCTGATTGTTCATAGCAAAGCAGACCCGATGACCCCTTTTAAATGGACTCCAATCGATGAAATTAGCCGAAACCCAAAACTTTTCAGTTGCTACCCGGACGAGGGGGGGCATGTCGGATTTTGGTCGAAGCCTCAGGGATGGCTGGAAAGGACTGTGGCTGATTTCTTTGATTCATTTAAATCGAACGGAAAAACATCTTCAATTGGTTGTAATTAAAACAAACTTTTTTAAAAAATATGGTTTTAATCATAGGTTCCGGGCCCATTGGTCTAGCCGTCTCTATTGAATTAAAAAAAAGGGACATTCCATCTATCATTATTGAGAGGGGGGCATTGGTCAATTCAATTTTTCACTATCCAACCAATATGACCTTTTTTTCCACCTCCGATAAATTGGAGATTGGTAATGTTCCATTTATCTCCCATGGCCCCAAACCCACACGAAGTGAAGCCCTCGAATATTATCGTCGCGTCGCTGAACATTATAGCCTGAATGTGAGGCTGTATGAAGAGGTTACAGATGTAGAAGGAAATGATGGTGCTTTTACTGTAACCACAGATAAAAGTTCGTATAAAGCCAGTAAGGTAGTGCTGGCAACCGGATTTTATGGCCGGGAGAATCGAATGAACATCCCCGGTGAAGATCTCCCGAAAGTAACCCACTATTATGATGATCCCCATCGATATGCATGGCAAAAAGTACTGGTTGTGGGCGGAGGAAATTCTGCGGCGGATGCCGCCCTGGAAACGTGGCATTGCAATGCTGAAGTATCGGTACTTGTTAAGTATGATACTCTAAAGCCCTCTATTAAATATTGGATTAAACCGGATATCGAAAATCGAATTAAAGAGGGATCGATTAAAGGCTATTTTAATTCAAAACTTTTAGCGATCCGTGAAACTGAGGTAGATATTGAAACTCCTGAGGGACTGATTACGATTCAAAACGATTTTGTTTTGGCAATGACCGGGTATCAGCCTCATTTTGATCTGATGGAGAAACTGGGGATTGAACTAACAACAGATGATGTCAAGATGCCGGTTTATGATACCGATACACTTGAAACGAATCGTCCCGGACTCTATGTGGCCGGTGTTGTTTGTGGGGGGATGGATACCGGCCGGCTCTTCATCGAGAATAGCCGTGTCCATGCTGAACAGATTACCCGGCATATTGAGAAAAGCGAAAAAAAATAGGGCAAGCGACCCATATCACGCCGCTACGACCTGCTACCGCTGCTGCCTTCCGACCCTGACGGAGTTCACAAGGAGCTGGCTGTATGGAACTTGCCCCGATTTTAATTTCAAACTTTTTTAGAGCTACGAGGGCGAAGCACTGCTTCGCAATATCAACGCTCAGTTCTTAAACCTAACCGTAACTTTCCTCAGTATCAACGCATATAATTCTTGCATTGTATGTGGAGCTACGGGGATTCGAACCCCGGACCTTCGCGCTGCCAGCGCGACGCTCTAGCCAACTGAGCTACAGCCCCAAGAACAGTAAAGATATGATCTTTATTGCTTAGATGTCAACGTCTTTTGCTCTTTAAAATTCATTATCGAAAATTATTACAACTTTAAAAATATCTCGCCACACTAAAACCAATAAATGAACCGGGGCGATCCAATCGTTTTGCAAAATCCAATCGAACCAGTCCAAATATTCCATTCAGACTGATTCCAACCTCTGAATGTACACCCTCTGACGTCAACAGTGTGTCAGGGTAGTCTCCATCCGCTTCAGCATATCCTGCCCCGCCAAATAAGATCAACCCCCATCCTTTTTCAACCAGATAGCGCAGACCCAGCAACTCAAATGGAATCGTCCTGAAATTGTGTTCCGCGGTGCCAAGCCAAAACCTGTTTCCTTCATAGGGCAAACTGTATCTGGTTTTTATAGAACCGAAAGGTGTGAACCGATTCATCGACCCATCAATGGCCCCAAAGCGTTGGAGAGGGAGTTCACCGATAGACGTACCCGCCGTCAAATGGATATCGAGCGTGTTCGCAAAGAGACGTCTTTGATAAAACGTATTAATATTCCAGTCAATCTTTACTGTGTGCTTTGAAAAGTTGAAGTCACTGCCGATAGATTCGCCACTAAACTCACTGATCAATCGTATTTGCCGGGTTCCTGTGAAGCCGTAATTTTGAGCCTCAACATTATAACCCAATTCAAATTTTACAGATTGAAGAGTGCCATCTTCAATTGCAATATTTTCTCTTCGGGGATCATGATTCCCAAATAAACTATTATCAAATACATCAACATTTTCAAATGAGGATTGAAGTTCTCTATGAAAAATGGCCGTAAAATCTGTTCGGGGTAAAATACTTTGCAATCTCAACCCTGCAGTCATTTTCTTGTTACGGAAATAATCAAAATAGTCCTCACCGCCGATGAGGTTATTTATACTTCCAAAACCCAATCTGTAGATTTCAGATTGGTATCTTGTATCCGTTTTTACTTCATAACCGGCCAATAGATCAACCCTGCTGCCTTTCAGATCAAAAAGTTTCTTTGAAAAAGACATTCCATAGTCCCAATTTTGGCTATGAAAACTATATCCTGCAAATATATCTGTGCGCAGACTAAAATCATCAACTCTCCTTTGATAATTAAGACCGATATGATGACCATCCATTCTGTTATATCTCCATCTGGGAGTTAGTCCATTTGGAATCAGGTTGCCCAGGCCTGATCTCTCACTATTCTCTGTCGAATCATTTTCAATCATTTTAGCTAAAAATCCTTCCGGTTTAAAAGCTTCCTCGATTGTTTTTGTACTGTCAATCGTTTCATATGCTATCATCTCCTCTTCAGTCAAGGGAATCGGTTCCGACGATAAATATTGACCTTCAACTTCTATTGAATCCATACGAACCAGAAATTCCTCATTAGAAAATATAGAATCCGGTATGCTCGCATTGATCTCATAGTCGGACAGACGGGAGGCCTGACTAAACTTGATGGAAGGAAATTGTAACCCGATCATACCAATTCGAATCAATCCCTCAATTCTCATATCAACAGGCAGCCAATACTCGCTGCCATAGTTACTGAACTGCTGTTTATATGCCAGATTAAAATCCTGAATTGGCGGTGGAAAACTAACCACATCATTTGGTTTTAATTCCACTTCAAGCAGTGCATAATCTCGTCCCAGTACCCATGCGATACCCTCAAAAAGAGGTTGTCTTGATCTTTTGGGTATCACCTCAATTTTATAAAGCGGCTTGCCATCCATCTGTTGAGTTTCCAATAGTTTAAAACCGTAATATCGGGTAGCGTTGGGATGTGTGATACCTACAAGATTATAACCGGCAATTTCAATATTGTCATCATAAAAGTTGGGTAAATATCGTACTCCGGCAAAATTGTTATCTTCGGTTATATTCATTGTCTGCCGTCGGGTAAGCTGTACTTCCCGATGACCCTGAGTACGATCCCAATAAGCTATAGAACTGCTTTCTGAGATGGAGACAATGGATGTATCATTGCTTAGTGATTGCCGGGTGTAGGCATCCACCTGATAATTATTAAGAGTTGCTCGCCAGATTTTTTTGCGTTCGATGACCAGCTCCATAATCGACAATCCAGGATCATCACCCGTTACCGTGATCTCACCCAATGAAGCAATCGAAGGGGCCATCTCAATTAATAATGGTAAGTCCGTATCACTTTGAATTGTAAGTTCTTTGGTTTCGAAACCGATATATCTAAATTGCATTGTTACCGGAAGTGAGTCCACATTAAGGCTAAAAAAACCTTCATTATTTGTGATCGTCCCCCGGTATGAGCCCATAATCAAGACGGTTGCAGCCGGTAATCCATCACCCGATTCAATTTCAGTAACACTGCCGGTGATTTCAATTTGTGAGTAGCCTCTCCCTGAGATGAAGAGAGTAAAAAAGATAAGAAATAGTAAAGCTCGCATTAATAAACTCTCAATGATTGAATTTTCAGGTCTGATAACAATCGTACGAGCAAACCATTGTTTCGTTTCAATCTAATTGATGAGATTTGAAAATTGATTTAAAATCGATGAAATAATCGTTGCGGGCTGATCAGTTCAGACTTTCGAGAACAACCGCCGGCTCTAATGGACTCACCACAACTTCATCAAAACGATTAAATAAGATTCGGTTATCTGTGTGGACGATATATCTCTCCCCATTACACTCCACATGATAGGTGATATCATGACCCCTGAATTCACGGGCAACGACGATCCCTTTGGTACATCCGTTCGAATTTCCGTTGGGTTTGCTTATTGTAAGATGTTCCGGCCGGATTGAGCATGTGATCTGCCCCTTTGCCCGACAATTTAATTTGAGTGATCCTAACTCTGTATCAATCGTGTCTGTATCGTTTACTTCTGCTTCGAAGATATTGGTCCGGCCTAAAAATTGAGCAACAAATTTAGTCTTCGGTTTGTAGTAAACCTCTTCAGGTGTTCCAATTTGTTCGATTCTACCGTTATTCATCACGGCAATCCGATCGGCAAAAGAGAGGGCCTCTTCTTGATCATGAGTAACCAAAACAGCACTCATACCTGCTTTCTTCAAAATAGATCGAACTTCTTTCCGGGTTGTATCGCGCAGCATTGCATCCAGGTTTGAAAATGGTTCATCCAGCAGCACTAGTTTCGGCTCCGGAGCAATGGCCCTGGCAAGTGCAACCCGTTGCTGTTGCCCGCCGGAAAGTTCGGCCGGACTCTTGTGTTTATGTTCACCCATCCCGGTTCTGCAGAGTACTTCTTCAGCAAAAACTTTGCGTTTAAATTTGGGCAAATCCGTTAATCCAAATGCAACATTATCCAGAGCGGTCATATGAGGGAAAAGCGCATAATCCTGAAATACGAACCCAATACCTCTTTTTTGTGGCTGCAGATGAACATTTCTTGATGATAGTAACACACCATCCAAAAATACTTCACCGGCATCAAGTCGTTCAAATCCGGAGATAATGCGTAATGTTGTTGTTTTTCCACAGCCACTCGGGCCTAAAAGGGCAACAATTTCGTCCTCTTTTACATCAAAAGACGTTTTTTGTACAACAGGAACATCCTTTTCGAACGATTTTTCTATATGTTTAACTTCAAGAAGCAATGGATCTCCGTTAGAAGATTGGGTAAAATTTAGCGGATCGCTTATTTATATTCAGTCTTTATAAGCTAAAGAATTTTTTTATTCTTTGAAATGATTCTTCTGCAAATTATTCCCAATTTTAACGAGTCCGGCCTTGTAAACGATTAAGTTATCAGACTTACTTCCCTGCTATTTATACCGTATAGAGAGGTCGGGCATCCTGTCCGGGACAAGTATTCATGTGATCAGAATCTGAAATTCACTCCTATTGCGAGTCGATTATAGTTATCAATGCGGATTTCATCGGTATCAACAAGTTTACTGTATCGGAATTCAATAAATGGTTTAACGGTTGGAAGCAGTGTTATTTCTGCACCTCCAAATCCGTTCCAATAGAAATTATCCTCTGAATAATCCATAATCCCGGAATTGCTTTCTTCACTGTATCTTTCAGTACCGAGGCCGGCACCGACATAGGGTTTTACTAATCCGAGCTTTAATCCAAGAACCAAAGCTGCTCCATAGTCATAAATATTGATATTGGTATTGAGTCCGCGATCGATCAGGCTTTCTGCATCATCATCAGTAAACCAACTGAAATGTCCGCGGAAATTTAAATCAACGATCGGTGCTTTTGATAGAATTTCCCTCTCAATTTTAATGCCAACACCGGTTGTGGGATCTTCATCTCTGATTTCAACACCGGCACCGATTCCCCATTGTGCATATGAATAATCAGCACTTATTAATTGTGTTGTGAATAGTCCAATGATAAGTATAAGTATCTTTTTCATAGTTCAGTTATTTTTGAAATGTGTAGGGTATATTTACCCTGCTACCTGATTTCCACATTTAGATTTTAATGATTATGACATGATTCCTACAGATCTATTTATAAAATGTTTCAATGTTATGAGCCTTAATTTTAAAATTTACCCTTCCGGTTGAGAAAAAAGCGCTTCAATAATTGAAGTAACAACAAAAAAAGATTAATATAAGAGGTGCACTATAACATTATGTATCTATAATTTACTAAAATAGTCAGTGTTACTCTATTAGATTGAAGGGAAAAAGCTTCTTATAAGAATACATTTCTCTCGTGCATTTGAAAATTTTATCACTAAATCACTTAATTAACGAATCCATATTATGAATGAGTTAGGAAAAAAAACAAATAAAAGTAGTGTTTCTCGGCGTGACTTTCTTGCCACATCTGCTGCAGCAACTGCGGCTTTTACGATCTTGCCAAGTAAAGTTGTTAGCGGCCTGGGACATAAAGCCCCAAGCGATAAGTTAAATATTGCCGGTGTTGGAGTCGGTGGCCGTGGTGCTGCAGTATTACGACAGATGGAAGATGAAAACATCGTAGCTCTTTGTGATGTAGATTGGAGATACTCTCAAAATACTTTTGATCAGTATCCTGATGCTAAAAAATATTGGGATTGGAGAGTAATGTTAGACGAGATGAGTGATGATATTGATGCCGTAATGGTAGCAACATCAGATCATACTCATGCTGCAATTGCAGCTCATTCGATGACCCTTGGCAAGCATGTTTATGTTGAAAAACCTCTAACTCATACTGTGTATGAATCCAGATTATTGACCAAACTTGCTGCTGAATACAATGTAGCTACCCAAATGGGGAATCAGGGATCATCAGATGAAGGTACCAATCTAATGATTGAATGGATTAAAGCCGGCGCAATCGGTGAGGTGGAGCATATAGAAGCCTTTACAGATCGTCCTATCTGGCCGCAAGGATTAAATACTCCTTCTGAAGAGATGGCTATTCCGGATACATTCAACTGGGATCTATTTGTAGGACCCGCACGAATGAGACCTTATCACGAAATTTATACACCCTGGAACTTCAGAGGATGGTGGGATTTCGGTACCGGCGCATTAGGAGATATGGCTTGCCATATTTTGGAAGCACCTTTCAAATCTCTTGAATTGGGTTATCCGACACGCGTACAAGGAAGTTCAACCATGTTGATGAGAGATTCGGCACCGGTTGCACAAAAAGTACAATTAATCTATCCTGAAAGAGACAGTAGTTTTGGCCGACTCCCTGAAGTCACTATTGACTGGTACGATGGTGGGTTACAGCCCGTAAAACCTGAAGGATGGGTAGAAGCACAACAGTATAAGCCGGAAGAGTGGCCGGGTGGTGGTAATCTTAACCATAGAGGTGGTGGAGTTATATTCCACGGCTCCAAAGATACATTGGTTTGTGGCTGTTACGGTGCTTCTCCATGGTTATTATCCGGAACCGTACCGGATGTACCGAAAACAGAAAGACGGGTAGAGCTTGGTCACTACATGGATTGGGTAAGAGCTTGTAAAGAAAGCCCTGAAACTCGTGTAGAAACCAAGTCTGCATTTGAAATGTCCGGACCGTTTAATGAAATGGTTGTAATGGGCGTTCTTGCAGTACGTTTACAGGGATTGAATAAAGAGTTGCATTGGGATGGAGAAAATATGCAATTCACAAACATCAATCCTGATGAACGAGTGAGACTGATCATCGAAGATGGATTTACCATTGAAGATGGGCATCCATCATTTAGTCGTGAATTGACAGATTGGCTAAATGCACAGGAATTTGCAAACAGTCTGATCAGAAAAGATTACAGAGATGGCTGGAATCTGCCTGCCATGCCCGCTTAATTAAATTCAGATATAACATAAATTAAATAACATTATGAAAATAAAAACCTTATTAAAATCATCGTTAACACTTGTATTTGCAGCCTCTCTAATGACTGCATGTTCATCTGGCGATGAAGCAGATGTTGCAGAAGTAGAAGAAGTATTAGAAGAAGCTGTACCCAATACCCTGACAGCTCAAGAAGTTGAGGATGGATGGGAACTCCTTTTTGATGGCGAATCAACTGACGGATGGCGAAGCTACAATGGCGAAGCTTTCCCGGAAGGAGGTTGGGTCATTGAAGATGGTGCACTTCGTGTGATCGGAACCGGAATGGGTGAAGCAGGTGGTGAAGGAGGCGACATTATCTACGATGAAATGTTCCAAAATTTCCACCTCAAACTTGAATGGAAAGTTTCCGAAGGAGGAAATTCAGGTATATTCTATCTGGCACAGGAGATGGAAAATACTCCGATTTGGCAATCAGCGCCTGAAATGCAAATCCTGGACAATGAAAGGCATCCGGATGCAATGCTGGGTGTTGACGGCAATCGAATGGCAGGTAGCCTTTATGATCTGATACCAGCCGTACCGCAAAACTTTCGCGGAGCAGGTGAATGGAATCAGGCAGAAGTACTTGTATACCGCGGTACTGTTGTCCATTTCCAAAATGGTGCCCCCGTGGTAGAATACCATCTTGGAACTCCTGCCTGGGAAGAGATGATTGCAAACAGCAAGTTTCAGCCCTATGACTTCTTTGGGAAAAATCAACCGGGTTACATTGGCCTGCAAGATCACGGAGATGACGTTTGGTTTAGAAATATCAAAATTCAAATCAGAGAATAAGAGATACACCTCCATTTTCTGATGACTTTTAGCCATCGCATTAAATCAATGCGATGGCTTTTTTTTTGAATATCATTCTCAAATGCGAACGTTTTCATCAATAATTGCAAGTAAATTGAAAATGGAAGAGGCTCATTAATAAATAAATCCTCTTTGGTATCCATATCTCATTGATAATATTCTTCTTATTTAAGGCAGGTTCAATAGATTAATTTCAATTTATTATGAGTAAGGGGCATTTTACGGGATAATTATCATATCCTTTAAGTGTAAAATTATCAGTTGTTTAAACGACTTCATTTTGCAATTCTAATTATATTATTCTTTTTCAATCATTTTCGCTAATATTCAATGCGCTCAAGTAGCGTCTCTCTTGATGAATAGTCAGGGTATTACACCGGATACGTGTAATACCCTCTTTTTATATGAAACTTGCCATTCTTTTAAACGTATCTTTATTTTCGCTCTAAATTTTAACACGTTATATTGTCCTATGGCTTCCATATCAATCAAAGTTCTATGATCAATGAAAACATTTAATATCAGTCATCGTACAAAAAGTGGCCTTGAGGTTTTAGACCTTCAAGGAGAGTTAGATGCCCACACAGCATCCCAATTGGAAGATGCACTCAAAAATCTCATTCACAATAATAAATCAAATATCATCGTAAATTTTCAAGAGCTCGATTACATAGCAAGCGCCGGTCTCGGAGTCTTTATGGCCTATATTGAAGATGTAAGGAGTACCGGAGGGGATATCAAACTCACCAATATGAATGAAAAAGTTTATAATGTGTTTGATCTGCTTGGCTTCCCTACACTTTACGATATCTTGCAAGATGAAATGCAAGCCATTGAAAAATTCTTAGACGAAAAAGGATAGTCTGATTGGCTAAATTAAAGACATATAAAAAAACGGTGGGAGCATCGACTGAAAATCTATCTGAAATAAGAGATTTTGTGGCGGGTCATGCCCATAATTTCGGCTTTGATGATAATATAGTCGCAGATATCCGTTTGGCCGTGGACGAAGCATGTACAAATATTATTAAACATGCCTATAACAATGACCCAAAAGAAAATCTTGAAATCACCATTGAGGTTGATGATAAGAAATTCATGATATATTTGGTCGATAGAGGTGAAGGATTTGATGTCAAAACCTATCAGAAACCGGATCTCAAAAAACAAATTGAACAGAAAAAGCGTGGCGGAATGGGAGTGCATCTCATGTTGAATCTCATGGACGAAGTTACTTATCAAGTGAAGAACAATATGAATGTTCTATGCATGTGTAAAAACCGAAACTAGAAACGAATGCAGCCGGACAAAAAAAAATCGGGGGAACAATCTAGTTTTGAATTGAATACTGTGCTTGAAACAAGTCGGCTTCTTGTCGAATCCCGTAACCCTTCATTCATTATCAACAATCTGCTTCTCATATTAATGGGTAGATTGCTGATTCCTAAAGCTGCTATTTTTATTCATGACACAGTCTCCGGTAACTATATTTTAAAAGAAGCGAAAGGCTTGCCTCTTTTGAAGATCGGTGATGTATATAATATCGTTTCGGATGAAAATCAAAAAAACAATTCATTCTTCAAACTGAAGAGTGTCAATAATTCATTTCCAACCATTAGTGCAAATCCGGACAAAAGCTACTTTTTTAACCTTAGAACCAGCAATAATCACCACGGTTTTCTGTTACTTGGAAGCAAGGCCGATCAAACAACCCTTGACGATCATGAAATAGAATTCATCGAAGGCTTGTGCATCATTTCAACTGCTGCACTGGTTAATTCTGAACTTTTTAATGAATTAAATAATACATACAGGAATTTAGATCGCCGGATTCATGAACTAAATACACTTTTTGATCTCTCCAAAGAGTTCAACTTGCTGATCGACCGGGATAAAATTTCCAGAATTTTTAAATTCGCGCTTCTAGGCCAGCTGTTTATCAGAACATTTATTCTGGTTTACAAGAATCAAGATACTCCCCTGCTGCTTGCTTCAAGTGGTATTGCTAATGAACCGTCAAAAAAACAGATCGAAGAGATCTTTTGCCATACAGATGAAGATGTTCTGATCATTGATAAAAATTTTGAAAATAGTCACGATTGGATTAGTGAAAATAAAATCGCTGCTCTCATATGTGTATCTATTCAAGGTGAAAAAGTAGCGGTCATAGGTGTCGGTGAAAGAGCCAACAAAGTACCATTTAGTGACGCAGATTTTAATTTTTTAAAATCACTTGCAAACCTCGCCGTGATATCCATTCAAAAAACCTATTTTCTTGAAGATAAGATTGACAAGGAGAGAATGGAGGAGGAACTATCCATCGCAAAATCGATTCAGCAAGGATTACTTCCAGATCCGGTCCCAAAAGTTGAAGGTATCGACCTGGCTACCAAAACCATTTCCTCAAGAGAAGTGGGGGGTGACTATTTTGATGTTGCAAAAACCCCGGATGGGAATACCATTTTTGCCATCGCTGATGTTACAGGCAAGGGAGTCCCGGCCGCACTGTTAATGGCAAACCTTCAATCCATGTTGCATGTCCTTCTGCCGGTTGAAATTACCTTATCTGAAGCTACTGAGCGTATTAACAACTTAATCTATAGAAATACTCCCCCTGATAAATTTATCACCTTTTTTTGGGCTAAATATCTTTCAACACATAAAATATTACGATATGTGAATGCAGGACATAATCCGCCACTTCTCCTAAGAAAAGACACAAACCGTTTTGAAGAGCTCAGTGATGGGGGTTTACTTTTAGGGGCTCTTGAAACACTCTCCCCTTACAAACAGACGGATATACAACTAAATCCCGGTGATTTATTGGTCTGTTACACAGATGGCGTGGATGAGGCTTTAAATCCTGATGGCACTGAAGATTATGGTGTAAACAGATTAAAGGAAAAAATTCTTCAGATTCGTGATAAATCTTCAAAACAAATAATCAATGGTATTGTGGATGATGTGAATGAATTCTCAAACCATTGCCTGCTCGATGATCTGACACTGTTGGTGATTAAGGCCGTCTGATCATACCCGGATTTATCATATTCGTATAACCGTTTTGTTGCTGTTGTTCTGCCAATGCCATAATCGCCTCATATGTTCGATAGCGGTTGAGTATCTCCTCAACATATCGTACCGGCTCAATACCCCTTGCAAATCCATATCGTGCATCCTCATAGTAACGGCGTTGCATCAATCTTAACAATGCATCAGAAACTTCACTCCAATCATTGGGATTCCGATTTCTATCTATTACAAGCCGCCTTGCATCTGCCATATGCCCTAATCCTACATTATAGGTAGCCAGTGCAAAAGATATTTGATTCGTGCTATCCAAATAAGCGTAATGATCCAGATGCTCTCGCATGATTCGTGCTCCTACTTGGATGTTTGTGGCTTCATCATATAGCTCTTCATAGGGAGTTTCCACAAACTGAGGCATTATTTGCATTAAACCCACAGCGCCGGCCCAACTTTTACTTTGTGGATTAAATCCGGACTCTTGTGCAATCATTGCTGTTAGAAGAAGCCAATCCAATCCCTCCGATTCTGCCACTTGTCTGACAATCTCATCATAAGGTGAAATAATACCAATGGTTTGATACTGCCATTCCGGGTTATAATATTCAGCCATTTGCCGGCTCTCTTCAAAATATTTTTTCCGTAGAATATTTAAAAAAGTAGATCTTCTCGGGCTTTCCCGATCTTCAGTAAATCGAAAATGTTTATATAAATATCGATTCATCCTGTCTTCCAAATCAGGTGCATTACTTCTGACCGCCCAGGCTATGGTATCCGATTCAGCAATCGTTGGCCCTGCTAATAGTCCTTCCATATACCGATTTGCTGCATGAAACATGTTATCGTCAGCCACTGTAGCAGCGAGATTTCCATTTGCAACCTGAACCAACTGGGCCTCTGTATCTATTCCTTCAGAAATTGGATCAATTTCTAAATTGTACCCTTCTTCAATCAATTCCAATAACCTGAAATAGTATGAACTGTTAATTCGAACAGATATCGGAATCTCAGAATCTGCCAGTTCAGAAATCGTTTGCGGACGAACCCGTTGATCAGCTGAATAGACAATCACCTGATCCACAATATTATATGGCCTTGTAAAGTTGGCCGCAGTTCTTCGTTCAGGGGTAATTGTATAATTTGCAGCAATCACATCGCCGACCCCCTGATTTAAGAGGTCAAATGGATTTTCATCTGCACCGACAATAATCACTTCCAGTGCCAAATCATTCTCCCTTGCAAATTCTCTTAACAATTCATACTCAAAACCAACTTCAATACCTTGATTTAGGAAATAGGTATTTGAACTGTAATAGGTAATCATTCTCAGAACACCACCATTTTTGATATCCTGAAAATCACGCTCTACCGGCTCATAATTCGTTATTGACTGACTCGAATCAAGCGTCCTAGATTTTCGATTTTCCTCTTTGCAGGATGTGAAAAGAATTGAAAATAATAGCAAAGGCAAAAGTACGATATTCGTAAGAGTATGTAATTTTACTTCCATAAAATACAGGTTTGTTCCTGTTTAAGAAGGCTTTTTAGCACAATTAAAAAGGCGACTAAAAAACGGTCTGTAAAACTCTTCTCTACGGTGCAAGGGGTTATAAATTTTGGTCGTAACGATTGCTAAATATTTGTTTTTAGATAACCACTTAATAACGTCAATTTACTTTTTTTGTTTCACTTGAGCAAACGATGGTGTTTATTAGCTATAAGAGCTGAAATTATTCATTTCTTCTTCGAACAAGCCTTCTGCTCCAGCTTACCGTTACTCCTATCATGATCACAACCATTGCTATTATTGAAAAAGTAGATGGAATTTCATTGAAGATAAAATAAGCTGCAACGGCTGCAAAAATAGCCTCTGTAAGTATTAGTGTGGATAAAAGGGTGGGTGTGACATATTTTACAGCATAATTCATTGATCCATGCCCAATGATTGTAGGCCCTATCGCCAGTGCTATTCCAATCCATATTGCGGAAACACTCATATATGGTATTCCACCCACCCAGATAATCGTTAATATCACACATGTAATAGCTGCATATAAATAGACATTAAAAACATAGTCAATCCATTCTGTTTTTTGTCTGATCGATCGGCCAATCAAAAAATAGATCACAAATATTATAGCCGCCAAAAAGGCAAGTGTATTCCCAAAAAGAGCGTTTGGAAATTGTCCGGCATACGTATTGTCCGATATTCCCAATAATACAGAACCTGAAAAAGCGATAAATACCCCAACCCAGACAAGTCCTTTAAACTTCTTTTTAAAAAGAACACTCTCCGCCACGATCAACATGACCGGATGAATCGTTACCAAAACAGAAGCAGAGGCTACGGAAGTGTAGTGTAATGAACCAATCCATAGAGTAAAATGGAGGCCTAAGCAGATGCCGGCAGCCATCATTAACATCGGTTTGGCGCCATCACTCTTTAATTTCTGATATGAATTTCTTTTTTTCAGCCAAAAAGGGGCTAAAAATAGAACCGCAAAAAAGGTCCTGAGTGCGGCAAGGGTTAATGGCTGAACATCCGTAGCATACCGCACTAAAATGGGAGCAAAACCAAATGTCAATAATCCTGCAATAAGCAACAAAGTTACTTTTAATACAGGGATATCTGATGTGGGTTGTAAATTCAATGGTTTGATTACCGAATACGATCCATTGACTTCACAAGCTCTTGATCACTTTTAATTCCTTTTCCTGATAACCAATAAAACCCAAGTGAAATGAATATCAACAATACTCCTAAACTTTCTCTCCACAAATAGGTACCAAAACCTCCCATTGAAAAAAGAATACTTATCGCAAAACCCAAACCCGCAATTTGAAAATAGGTTCCTAACTTGACTATTTTCAACTGAAGAGATCTGTCTTTGAACAAAAATATCGAGACAATACTGATCAGCATGGCCAATGTTAAAATAATTGCAAATCCGTAACTAATCCATGTTGCCGGATCAGCCATTGCCCTTCCATAAATCGGATTCCAAAAGGCAGCCAAATTACATAAGGCAGCAAATAGCAGGTATAAACTTTGAGGTCGTTGAATCACAGTTTTGAAATATTTTAGTGTGCAAAGAAGTATTAATCACTGAAAAATAACAAAAATTGTATAGAACTTAACCTCTATGTTTTAATTCTCTTCCGTTTTTTGAAACTCTATCACAGTTTTGATAGTCTGGCCGATACAGAATCAAAAGCTGAATATAATACCGGGACTACAACAAGGGTTAAAAATGTCGCAAATGTTAAACCACTGATGATCGCAATGCCCATAGGGCCCCAAAAAGCCGTGTTCTCTGACCCAAACTGTAGTTGTGGATCAAAACTGATAAATAGTTCAACAAAATCAATGTTGATTCCAAATGTCAAAGGCACTAAACCCAAAATGGTTGTCAATGCCGTTAATATGACCGGCCTGAAACGTATTACACCTGCTTCTATAATCGCGTATTTTTTTTCAAGCCCTTTTTCCGAGAGTTGTTTTACATAGTCCAGCAATACAATATTATTTACACAGACAATACCCGCCAGTGATATGATTCCAATAAAAGTCATCAATCCAAAAGGGGTTCGGGTTAAAATTAATCCAAGTAATACACCAATCAGGCTTAATCCAACAGCTGTCATGATAATGAGTGGTGAGACTATACTGTTGAATTTCACAAGCATCACCAAGAAAATCAGTGCAAACCCGACGAGTAATGCTGTCGTAAGAAATCCAAATGCTTCTTCTTGATCTTCACTTTCACCGGTGTATTCCATTCTATACCCGGTAGGTAAGCTTGCCTGATATTCAGACAACAGTTCTTGTGTGTCCGCAAGTACTTCAGGGCCGCTAAATCCGGGTGCAGCCTGTCCTTCAATCGTGGCTGTTCTCTGAAGGTTCAATCGGGTAATACTCCCTAACCCGGACCCTTCTACAAAAGTTGCAACTGAAACAAGAGGAACTGAAGTCCCTGTAACTGTTCTAATGGTTAAATTCCGAAGACTCTCTAAGCTCTGTCGATCTTCAGGTCGCAACCGGACATAAATGTCATACTCATCCTCCCCATCACGCCATTTACTTGCTTCCAATCCATTATTTGCGATTCGTATGGTCTGAGCAATGTCAGCCATATTGAGCCCAAAACGGCTCGCCTTTTCATAATCGACGACAATTCGATATTCAGGAATGCCGCCACTTACATTGTTTCTAACATCAACCAAACCCGGTACTTCTTGCGTCGCTGATGCCTCCACAAGCCGTTGCGTCACTTCGCGGGTAATCCGCACTATTTCATCAAATTCCTCTCCTGAGACCTCAATATTGACCGGCGCTCCGGTCGGTGGGCCTACCTCTTCTCCATCTATACCGATAATGACATCCGGTATATCACGAACGACCTCTCTTATTTTTGAAATAGTAACAGATGATGGTTCAATCCGATCACCAAAGTCCACAAGATTCAACGTTAACCGGGATAACTCCGGACTTTGTCCTCCGCCACCAAAAAATGGGTCTCCTGCAACTCCGACATTTGTTTGAACAGTCTCAACATTTGATCTTACATTAGAGTCGTTTTCAATGAGTTCATAAACTTTCTCTTGAACATCTTTTGCTATCTCATTACTTGCATCGACGTTCATGCCAATAGGCCCTTCAAGTTCAATGACGATGCTGTTAGGATCCGTCTGCGGGAAAAATTCGACACCGGTTGGAGCGACTGTAAAGATGCCAAAAATCGCAAATAGGGTACCTATAACAGAATTTAGCATCAAGGCTCGATTATCAGTAAGAATCAGTGGTTTATCCGACGATCGCAGAAGCCCCAGGGAGCCGACAATAACCAGTATTGCCGGTATAGCGAGTAAAACTACCCAGACCTCAAATGAGATTGAGAGGGTAATAGTGACCAGCAATAGAATTCCGCTATTAAACAGGGCTAATAAAATTCCGACGATAATGGAGATTTTTCCGCCTCTAAAAATCGCTTCAAGAAAATGAATAATGACCATAATAAACCCAATTGCAAAAAAGAGTCCTGCAGCCATATATAGTGCAATTGAGGCAGGCGAAAAAATGTCTGTCAATGCTCCAAATATACCCAGTAAAAGCGCCAGCGAGAGACTTCCCAAAGCAAGTGTATTTCTAAGCATTGCATATTTGGGCCGATAATCTCTTTTCAGAAATGCCCTAAGCATCACTTTATAATACTTCAATACTCTCGGAAGTGTTTTTTCAGTAAAAGTTATAGAAAGCGGTTTGATAAAATATCTGTACGAAAAGAAGAAAAAGACGATAGTCAAGAGCGTGACAACCAATGAAGTCATATTCGCAAACCCAATTGCCACGGCTAAGAAAATCAGTACTCCAATGCCGGTTCCTTTAATAAAAGTAGGGATCGGCCTCGACTTTTCACCATCTAGTTTCACCAGATAGGCAGTCAGTACAGGATATAATACCAGTGCAACAAAGAGTGAACAGAGTAACACGATAATCAATGTGATAGGAAGATAACCCATAAATTGACCGATGATACCGGGCCAGAATGTCATAGGAATAAATGCAGCCAACAGTGTAGATGTAGCAGCAATCAATGCATATCCAACTTCATCCGTTGCTAATCTTGCGGCTTCAAATTTACTATATCCCATTTCACGAAAACGATAAATGTTTTCTACGACTACAATCGAATTATCAACAAGAAGCCCTAAAGCAATGATCAAACTGAACAGTATGATAAAATTGGCTGAGTATCCCAATGAAATCAGAACAATGAATCCGACTAAAATGGAAAGGGGAACTGCGGTACCTACCAATAATGCATTTCTGACACCCAGGAAAAAAACCAGGATCAGGATTACAAAGAGCATACCACTGATGATACTGTTCTCTAAATCTGAAATCAGCTTTACAACATTCTCACTTTCATCTCCTGCGATTACAACGCTGGTTCCGGCCGGAAATGGAAACTCTTCAATAATCTCTTTAACATCAGAAGCGGTGTCCAGAATATTAACTCCCGGACGCTTTTTGATATTTAAACTGATCACTTGATAATCTTGAATTTCCTCATCCGGCAAATCAATTTTAGATCCATTTTCGTCAATCTTATAAGAGCGTAAACGTGCATAACTTTCTCTTTCTTTAAAACCAAACAGTACGTTTGCAACATCTCGCATGTAAACCAGCCCCGGGCCTTGAGGCCCTTCTCCCATGGGTCTGGCCACAACCAAATTTTCTATTTCTGAAGGGTCACTAAATTCACCGCTTACACGAATCAGATAACTCATCATATCTACATCAACTGTACCCCCCGGTATCGTTAAATTCTGACTCTGAATCGCACCCACTAACTGACCAAAGGATAACCCATAGCCATTTAGTGCATTCAGATCCACATTTACTTGCACCTCTCTTTCTACGCTACCCACAACTTCAACATCTCTGATACCGGATACTGTTTCGATGTCCTCTTCCAGACGTTCAGCAATTTCTGTCAGTCTTGAGAGTGGGTAGTCTGCCGCCAGATTAACGGTCATTATCGGGAAATCATCCAGATCTATCTCTACAATAAAGGGTTCCTCCGCATCGGGCGGAAGTTCAGAACGTGCAAGATCTACCCGTTCACGTACTCTCTGGCTCGCTTCTGAAATGGGAACGTCCAGATCAAATTCTACGATGACACTACTAAAACTTTCCGTAGTGTTTGATCGAATATCTTTAACCCCATTGATCCCCTGAAGCTCTCTTTCAATCGGTTGAGTAATCAGCGACTCCATATCCGCCGGCGAAATTCCCGGGTAGATTGTATTTACTATAAAAATTGGGATCTCAATGGACGGATTTGACTCTTTTGGGATTGAACTGTAACTGTAAGCTCCCGCAATCACCAATATTGCAGTAAGCACAATGACAGCCGTCCTGTTCTTTATTGTTATCTCAGTTAATTTCATAAATGGTTTCCGATCTTATATAGACTTAATTGAAACTGTTTAAAATGCTGCAGCCGGACGATTTTCCCGGCTTAGCTTCACTGCTCTTTCCAAACTGGTCTCAGTTTGAATAACATTTAATTGATCCCCAATACTCAAAGAGCGCATCCCGGATACAACGACTTCATCTCCCTCTTCCAGCCCACTCAGTATTTGTACAACCGGCCCGGATGACATCCCCGTGGTCACACTTACTAATTCTGCATATTTAACTTCATTATCAGTTCTGGAAATAAAAACGGATGAACCTTCTTCATCTCTTAAAACTGCCGTTCTCGGTATAATCAGTACATCCTGAAGGGTTGATCTATTGACCTGTAGCTCAACAATCATATCGGGCTTAATTATCCCCTCAGAATTGTTCAATTCAACTTCAATTGTATAGGTTCTTGTATCCGGGTCAATAACATTTCCGGAATAAGTGATTGTACTCTCTAGTGGTTCAATACCTAACGCACTTATATTCACCTCAACATCAGAACCTTCTGTAATCTCACCAGAAAATCGTTCAGGGATTCCGGCTAATATTCGAATCTTATCAGTATTTACAAGACGGACAACCGGCTGACCCGGGTTCACCAATTCACCTGTTCTTACAAATCGTTGCTCCACCCGTCCGTTAAAGGGTGCTTTAATTTGGGAATCCATCAACTGCTTATTCGTAAGTTCCAGCTGCGCTTTTGCCTGGTCTCTTTGTGCTCTTGCATTTCGGAAATCCTGAGTACTGATGATCGAATCTGCATAAAGTGATTCTAATCTGTTGAATGTGTCATCAGCAAGTTCAAATGCCGTTTTGGCTGCATTATACTGTGCACGGATTACCCGATCATCCAGCCGTGCGATAATGTCGCCACTGCTTACTTGATCGCCGCGATCACTGATCGAAAGAATACGGCCTGAACTTTCAGATGAAATTGTAGCATCATCAATCGCTTCAACTGTTCCCGATAGGCGTATATAGTCATCAAAATCCCCGGTCACCATCGTAACGGTTTCAACCGGCATTAAGCGAACCCCATTGGTTGCTTCTTCAACTTCTTCATTTCCATTACTGCAGGCCGTAAAAAGTGCAGCCGGCATTAATAAAATGAGTAATAATCGTTTCACTGTATATCGCATTGTATTCATTTTTAATTAGTTGTTTAATACCGGTTTACCTATCGCTTTCTCATATTCACTCAACGCAATAAGATAGTCATAGACAGCTGTCAAATAGTTTACCCTGCTTTGATCAAGAAGTGATGATGCTTGTCTTTCCTGAAGTGGTGTTCCGATTCCTTCAGCAAGCCTTCTAAGAGAGTACTCATAATTTAATTCTGCTTGTTCAATATTGCGTTCCTGACTGTGGATTCGTCTAAGGGCTGTTTCAAGATTTCTGATTGATTGTTCAATCTGCAAATAGATTCCATTTTTTTGCTGCTCGCGGTCGATCTCTGCCTGACGAACCGCAATTTTATTCTGCTCAACTCTCATCTTCGTCTGAAATCCATTAAATATTGACCAATTAAACTGCAGACCGACTGATACAGCAGGATTCCAGTATGATTCATCAAAAAAGTCCCTGGTTTCAGATGTAAATTCGAAATCCTCACCTGCAACCCTCATAATATTGAGGCGATTCGATGGAACCGATCCGATATAAGCTGCATTTGCAAATGCACTAATTGTAGGTTTATAAGCCGATCGAATGATTTCACCCTCTATTTCAGTAAGTGATATCAACCCTTCCATTTGACTTAAATCCGGTCTTTGCTGAAGTGCTAATTCATAAGCAATGTCCTTATCAAAGGTATTGGGCAGGAGTGCATCACTGTACTCGAGAGAACCTCTCAGATTTATTACTGTTCTGGTAGGAATTCCCAGTTGAAGTGCAAGGTTCTTGATTGCCAATTCGGCTTGATTTTCAACTTCTATAAGACTTGTCTCCAGGTTTACCAATTCAACCTCTGCACTCACCCGGTCATACCTCGATAAGACCCCGGCTTCAACAGATTTTTTGGTCTCTTCAACGGTCACACTCAATCTTTCAACACTGGATTTTAATACATTCAATTGCTCTTTAGCGAGAAGGGCAGAATAAAACGATCTTTTAATCTGTTCAACTACAGTTTGTCTTTCAAATTCAGATTGATCCTCATTCAATTCTCTAAGTTGATTCGCACCCCTTATTGCTGCAAAAGCAGCTCCGCTATAAAGTGTTTGAGTAACTGACAATCCAAATTGAAATTGATTTTCTACTGCAAATGGGTTGGATCCATCCATGCCCGGTATTGGAATACCGGCATTTCTGTATCCCTCTTCCTGCCTCTCAAAAAATTCGTCAATGGTTATCGGATTTGTGGAAGGATCTCCATCTGTGCGTGCCTCTTCGTTGAATGCCAGCCAGTCAATTGCACCCAGAGATTGAAATATTCCACCTGCGTCCGATCCTGCAAATGGATTGGGTGTCTGCAAATTTCTGGTATATGATCCGGAGGTATTTACTTGAGGATAAACCGTACCCCATGCTTCTCTTATCTGTGCTTCCGCATTTTCAACATTCAGAATACCTTTCCTAATCATATAATTATTCACCAATGCGATCTGAATTGCTTCATCCAGGGTAATGGTTATTTCTTCACCCACCGGGGATGAAGAGGGGGCATTAACCTGTGCCATCAAGGCTGAAGAGAAACAGAACGTAAAGACAGATAGAAAGGCTGTAATTTTAAGGAACCTGTGTTGCATAAATTTCTGACTCATTTTATTCTTTTTTAAAAAGATCGATTTCACTCTACGATATTGATTTTAATTTGTTTCGAATTTTTTGACTATTGGTCATTTTTTATTCCGCTTCCTATAATGTCGATAAAACTATTGACTAATGACTCTAAACTAAAATTTATATCACTCAATATTTTCAGGCTTTTTCTATTCTCTTTCATATAAGCAACCTGAATTACACCCCTGGAAGCTCCCCAGAAGATGATTCCCAACTCTTTGGGGTCATAATTAGTACGAATCGTACCATCTTGCATCCCAATTTGAAGCGCTCTAACTACGTATGTCATTGCTTCTACACCATGCTCTTGCAAATCATCAACAATCGCACTCTCTACAAGTCGATCTTCACTCAGGGAATTTTCAAAAAAGTTAAAAGCATTAAAATAGATTGGATTTGATTTTATAAAATCCAAATAGACATGGCCCATCTCTTTTACCATCTCTATCCCCTTGATATCCATTGTAATAACCTGAGCCATTTTCTGGTTTAACAACTTCGATCCACGATCACAGATAGCCAAGTAGATCGAGGTTTTGCTATTAAAATAGAGGTAAAGAGTTCCTTTCCCAAGCTCTGCTTTTTCCGCAATCTCATCCATTGTGGAATTTTTGAATCCTTTCAATGTGATTACCTCTTCAGCAGCATCAATGATTGCCTCTTTCCTGGCTAGCCGTTCCCGCTCTTTTCTGGATATTTTTTTCATTTTATGACTGTTGGTCATTTATTGAATAATAGTCAGTAAACTATGAAGTTTTTCAGTGAGTTCCTATAAAAGCTGCAATCTTCTAAATCTTTTACGATGCATTCATAAAACTTGTTATATTCACTTTTCAAAATTTCCATGACACAAATAAAACGATCCATAAGTGCAGACTTTGCACTTTTCTCCATAGCCTTTGTCTGGGCGCTCAATTTCACCGTCATCAAAGCGAGTCTGGCTGAGATAGACCCTTATAGCTTTAATGCAATCCGATTTGTATTAGCATCTGCATTTATATGGATTGTAATTGCTCAAAAAAAAGCCTGGTTTCGGGTTAAGAGAAGTGATTGGAGAATTCTTATACCCCTTGGCTTAACCGGTAATTTGATTTATCAATGGCTTTTTATTGTGGGTATCGATTTAACACTTGCTGCCAATGCAGCGGTCATGCTGGGTACGATACCGATCTGGGTTGCCCTCTTTTCTCATTTTTTTTCTATGGAAGCGTTAAACAGAATGAAGGTAATGGGTGTCATACTTGCCTTTACCGGCCTGGTCCTGATCGTTTTCTTTGGAAAAGACCCGATCTCTTTTGGATCTCAAACATTTCTTGGTGATATATCAATATTAGCTGCAGCAGCTGTATGGGGACTATTTACTATTTTTTCAAAGCAATTTTTGACCCGATATACACCTCTTCAATTTTCTGCATTCATGACATCCACCGGCGCGGTATCACTCATACTGATTGCCATCCCTTTTGCCGCCCCAACCGATTGGGCAAATGTCTCCATTTTGGCATGGAGTGGAGTTTTCTACAGCGGACTCCTCGCAATCGGATTAGCGTATATCATTTGGAATAAAGGGATTATGGAAGTCGGAGCGGTTAGAACGGCAACCTATCAAAACCTGGTGCCCGTACTGGGGCTCGCATTTGGAGTGATATTACTTGGGGAGTCCTTAGAGTGGCTTCAATATCTGGGATCCGCTGTTGTTATTGGAGGGATCCTGATTACCCGATATGGGAAATTCAAAAATTAAACCCGGTTTCCGCCACTGAGCAGATATAGGATTGCCATTCGAACTGCCAATCCATTGGTTACCTGATCCAGGATCACTGCCCTGTCACTGTCGGCGACATCACTTTCCATTTCAACACCTCTGTTGATTGGCCCCGGATGCATGATGATAAAATCAGGATATCTCTCCAGATGCTCCATTTTTATGCCGAAGAGTTGATGATACTCTCTCAGGCTTGGAAACAGATCTGTGACTGCACCCATTCTCTCCATTTGAATTCTTAATGCCATGGCCACATCACACCAACGTAACGTCTCTTCTAAATTATAGGACACATTTGCACCTAATGTATCCACAAACCTTGGCAATAGTGGCTTTGGACCACAAATCGTGACCTCTGCACCCAATTTAATCAATCCGATTATATTTGACCTCACCACCCGGCTATGGGTGATATCTCCAATGATTGCAATTTTTCTCCCCTTCAGATCTGGATGAACTTGCCGGATCGTAAACATATCCAAAAGTGCTTGTGTCGGATGTTCATGTGCTCCATCACCGGCATTGATAATGGAAGCATCAACACATTGGGTTAGAAAATGAGGGACTCCCGGACTCTCATGTCGGACAACCACCATATCAATTTTCATAGAACTGATATTTCGAATTGTATCCTTCAGCGACTCCCCTTTCCTTGTGCTCGATGTGCCGGCTGAAAAGTTAACGACATCAGCACCCATTCGTTTTTGAGCCAGTTCAAATGATAACCTGGTTCGGGTACTGTTTTCGTAGAAGAGATTTACGATAGTTTTATCTCTGAGTGTGGGTACCTTTGGAACCGGCCGGTTTAATACTTCCCGAAATGTTTTAGCCTGATGAAGAACAAATTTGATATCATCAGCGGTGTAATCAGAAAGCCCAAGCAGGTGCTTCTGTTTAAATTGATAGTCATTTAGCACAGGTTCACTCATCCGAAGCCTCTCGTTTTACAACATATACGGCATCTTCACCATCCAGCTCCTTTACTTTAACCAAAACCTCTTCATTAAAATGTGTCGGTACCGTTAGCCCTACATAATCAGCACTAACCGGTAACTCCCGATGTCCCCTGTCGATCATACAACAGAACCGAATACTTCTGGGTCGACCATATGCCATGAGTGCATCCATCGCCGATCGCACCGTTCTTCCCGTGTATAGAACATCATCTATTAATATGACATCCCTGTTATAAAGATCGAATGGGATTTCAGTTACTTTTACTTCAGGCATTTTTAATTTTGATCTGAAATCATCACGGAAAAATGTGACATCCAGGACTCCAAAATCCGGTTTGACATCCAACTCGTTTTCTATAACTGAGATAATACGCCTGCCCATATACACACCTCGCGTCTGCATTCCGATTATCGCGGGTTCGGTAGGATCGTCGTAGGGTTCGAGAAACTGGTGAGCAAATCGCAAATATGTGCGATTAACGTCCTCTTCCGTCATAATTTTGGCTTGTTCCAAAATATACACCTGAAATTAAATTCAGCGGAAAATTAGGAATTGATAGCTTGGAAAACAATTGAAATGAGCAGAGAGTCATTTTTTATCGTTTTAGCGGATTCTATTCGGTTCCATCAACTGATAATTTGTACCTTTTCTTTTTATTTTAATCAATGTTAAAATGTCGTCTGAAAAAAGCCGGAAAATAGTTCTGTTAATTGCAATTCTGTTGATCAGTCTGAATCTCAGACCGGCAATCACTGCAGTCGGTCCGCTTGTCAGTGAAATCCGGCTCGACACCGGGCTATCCAGTTCGGCGATTGGCCTTCTTACTACACTGCCGGTGTTAGGATTTGGATTAATTTCAGTTCTTACACCCCTTTTCACCCGTAAAATCGGCACGGAAGGAACCATGTTGTTAGCTCTCACACTTCTAACAAGCGGGATTTTTCTTCGTGTTCACCCCTCCGTGATGTTGCTTTACTCAGGAACCGTCATGCTGGGAATAGGCATTGCTTTAGGCAATGTACTGCTCCCGGGGATTGTCAAGAAACAGTTTCCGGAACGAGCAGGAACGATGACAGGTATCTATTCAGCGACTCTTGGAATTGGCGCCACCGTTGCTTCCGGAGCAAGTGTGCCCCTATCAGAGACCTATGGGCTGGGTTGGCGATGGGCACTTGGTGTCTGGGGGTTTCTAGCGTTAACTGCCCTTATTTTTTGGCTGCCTCAGATGCGGACAAATATTCCAATTATTTTAAAAAAAGGATTTCGAGAGTCACTCAGACAATTGGGATCCTCCAAATTAGCCTGGTATGTCTCCATTTTTATGGGTGTGCAATCCCTCACCTTTTACACTCTCATAGCCTGGCTGCCTGACATACTCATTGAGAGAGGCCTGACAGCGGGTGAGGCCGGCTGGCAACTCGCCTTAATGCAAGGAGTAGGGATCACTGCTACGCTCTTCATCCCGGCATGGGCTGCCAGAATTAAGGAACAAAAAAATCCGGTCATCCTCCTCGTTATCCTTGAATTAGTAGCATTGGTAGGACTCTCAATTCCGTCAATCGGCTTTATTTCTGTTTGGGTGTCCCTGATGGGACTCGCATTGGGAGGCAGTTTTGGCCTGGCACTTTTGTTAATTGTATTAAGGAGTCGTACAACAACTTCGGCCAATGAACTCTCAGGAATGTCCCAATCGGTTGGTTATACGTTGGCTGCTACCGGACCGGTGCTTTTTGGTGCTATTTTTGATTGGTTCGAAAACTGGATTATCCCTCTCATTTTTCTCTTTATAATCGCTCTTTTAAAATTATGGTCCGGATTGGGTGCAGGAAAAGATGATTATGTTGATTCTGAGATTTGAGAAGTGCGGTTTGAGTGATGAGATTTGGGGCTTGAGGCTTGAGGCTTGAGGCTTGAGGCTTGAGGCTTGAAAGTTAAGTTTTAATAAAATCGTTAATTACTACCTGGATGTTGTCGGGGCGTGACATCAGGATCCTCCATTCTGGGTACCACAGGAACTTCATATCGCTCATAAAAACTAAATCCAAGAAATGGGGCAATTCTGGATAAAAGACGGAAAAATTCACTTTTTTCTTTGAAAGTTGCTTCCAAAATGGCCATTAGATTTTCATTAATCATCTCTTCCCATTCGAGTCCGTATGGGTTAAATCCCTCATCTTTGCCAAGAATAAAGTCTTCTGTTGTCTGATGACGTAATCTGCGAAAGAAATTGTAATTGCTGTCATAATCGTTGATCTGATATCGACTCATATAAGATTCCGATATACCACTCTGATAAGGGGTATTAATAAATGTGTTATGACGGATCACTTCCGGTTGCTCAGGGCCCTCTCTTTCTGCCCTCGTAGAATCCTCTTCAACCTGAGCATGGAGATCGGTTACAGAGATAGAGATCAGAACCACAAACACAAAAATGCTAAAATAGCGAGTGTGATTCCCCTCAATATGATTCAAACTGTACCTTTTAGTCATTTTAAATTTTTATCCTTCACATCAAGTGTACCAGAGAGCACGAATTACTAATTCAGAAATTAACATATTATCGGTATGCTACCAAGGTTTAACGTTGATAAATTAGAATAGTTGTAGAGGAGTGTTCTTGGTGAGGTTTTTGGAAATCGGGCATCTTTGATAAGCAGCC
>TARA_R100001143_G_scaffold12558_4_pt1 | contig 44314 bp, 56 predicted proteins | sample TARA_R100001143 | Tara Oceans TARA_R100001143 (sample SAMEA2621300) | marine metagenome | biome: marine biome (ENVO:00000447); feature: mesopelagic zone (ENVO:00000213); material: "saline water (ENVO:00002010), including plankton (ENVO:xxxxxxxx)" | depth 800 m | reverse complement strand
GGCCGGATGCATAGAGTAGAACTAGCCGAACGGCCCCACTGGCGCGACCACGCCAAAGAGGTCGGTTTTTCCTTCGCGGACATGCACGGGGAACCCTATTGGGACGAAACCTCTGTCTACGCGTTCTCGCTTGACCAGATCGAAAATGACATCGAAGACCCCGCGACCGCGCTGCATGGTATGTGCCGCGAGGCGGTGGATCACATCCTTGCCAGCGAAGAGCTGTTGGACAAGCTTGCCATTCCCGAAGCGCACCGCGACCTCATCGCGAACAGCTGGAAGCAAGGCGACCCCGAGATCTATGGCCGCTTCGATCTGGCATATGACGGGCAGGGGCCTGCCAAACTGCTGGAGTATAATGCCGATACGCCGACCTCGCTTTATGAATCGGCGGCCTTCCAGTGGCAGTGGTTGGAAGATCAGCTAGAGGCAGGCAACCTGCCCGAGGGGGCGGATCAGTTCAACGGCATCCACGAGGCGCTTGTCGCCCGTTTCGCCGACGTGTTTGAACCCGATAGCGATCTGCATTTCACCGCCGTGGCGGGCAATCCCGAAGACTACGGCACGGTAGAGGCTATGGGCTGGGCCGCGCGCGAGGCGGGGTTGGGCGCGCATTATTGCGACCTTGATAAAATCGCGCTGAGCGATGACGGGCAGTTTCTGGATGATGATGACCGCCGCATCGCCGTCTTGTTCAAACTCTACCCGTGGGAAGACCTGCTGCGTGACGACTACGCGGACCACATCGAAGGCTCTGGCTGTCTGTTCCTTGAACCCGCGTGGAAAGCGCTGCTGTCCAACAAGGGCCTGCTGCCCGTGCTGTGGGAGATGTTCGAGGATCACCCGAACCTGCTCCCTGCGTTCTTTGAACAGGATGTGGGCGAGGCGATAGCGGGGCGCGGCTCTGCCACGGGGCGTGCGGCGGATGCTTTTGACCGTGCGCGAGCAGGGTTTGCACGGGCCCATGTGCGCAAGCCGATCCTTTCGCGCGAAGGTGCCTCGGTCGAGATCGTGAAATCCGGTCAGATCATCGAAAGCGCCAGCAACACGGCGTATGCCGAACACCCGCGTATCCTTCAGGCCTATGCGCCTTTGCCGCAGTTCGACGGGATGCGCCCCGTGGTCGGCGCGTGGATCATCGGGCAGACCTGTGCGGGCATCGGCCTGCGCGAGGACCGGTCAAGGATCACGCAGGATTTGTCACGTTTCAAACCCCATTACATTGCGCCATATTCCGGTTAGCATCGTCGCCCAATCGCCGAACCACAGCAGAAAGCAGATCATCATGACAAAACGGTCAAAACGCGTCGCCATCGCGATCATCGGGGCCACCGCCTTTACATTGGCCGGTTGCCGCGACGAAAAGATTGATGCCGCTGCCTTTCCCGATGTGCAAAGCTGCAAGAACGAGGCGTCTTTCGGGGGCACATTCACCGCCGCCGATTGTGAAACCGCCTTTGCCGAGGCAGAGACGCTGCATGTGGAATCCGCACCGCGTTACAACAGTCTGGATGTCTGCGAAGAACAACACGGCGAAGGGGCCTGCGGGTCAGAGGCGCAGCAAACACAGGGCGGATCGGGCGGTATCTTTATGCCGTTGCTCGCGGGCTATCTGATCGGGAACATGCTGGGCGGGCGGTCGGGTATGGCCGCAAGCCAGCCGATGTACAAGACGGCAGATGGCAAGTTCACCAATGCGGCGCGCACCAGCACCTATTCCAGCAACAAGGGGGCGGCCAAGCTCAGCACCTCGCAATTCACCCGCCCCGCGACGACCGTGGGCAAAACCCCGATGACCCGTGCGACGGCGAAATCCCGCGGCGGTTTCGGGAAGGTGGGCAGCGGGCGCACGGGCTTTGGCGGCTAGGCTGCGGGGGCGGCACACGCAGACGTGACCGCAGCAGCCGCAACCGCAGGAACTTGATACGACGGCCATGTGTTTCCCCTTCGACGCGAATAAGCGAAGAAGGAGCAGACATGTCCAAGATCACGACAATCAATCCCGCCACCGAAGAAGAGATCCAATCCTACGATCTGATGAGCGAGGCAGAGGCGATACAGCGGGTCGAAGCCTGTCATGACGCGCATCTTGAGTGGCGCAAGCTGTCGCACAAGGAACGCGCGCCCTATCTGACCAAGATCGCCGCCAAGCTGCGCGATAACGCGGATGAACTGGCCGCTCTTATGACGCGCGAGACAGGTAAGCTGCTGAAAGATGGCAAGACCGAGGTAGAGATTTGCGCGGCCATCTTTGAATATACCGCCAAGAACGGCCCCGACGTGCTTTCGGATGAAGAACGCACCCACGGTGCCGACGGCAAGCGCGGGGTCGTGAGCTATCAGCCCATTGGCGTGATCTATTCGATTCAGCCGTGGAACTTCCCACTGTATCAGCCCACCCGTGTGCTTGCGGCGAACCTGATGACGGGCAACGGTTGTGTTCTGAAACACGCGAGCATCTGCACTGGCTCGGGTCTGCGCCTGCGCGAACTTTGCATCGAGGCAGGGCTACCCGAAGACCTGTTCCAAGTGATCCTCATCGACCACGACACCAGCGACAAGCTGATCGAACACCCCAAGGTGCGAGGCGTGACAATGACGGGCAGCGATGGCGCGGGCCGTCATATCGGGTCGGTCGCCGCGAAGTCGCTGAAAAAGACCGTGCTCGAGCTTGGGTCCAACGATGCCTATCTGGTGCTTGAGGATGCTGATATCGAAACAGCAGTCAAATTCTCGGTTATGGGGCGGCTCTATAACAACGGGGAAACCTGTGTATCGGCGAAACGCTTTATTGTCGCCGATAAGGTCCATGACGCCTTTGTCGATGCCTTCGTCGCCGAGATGAAAAAGATCAATATGGGTGATCCGACCGACGAAAACGTTCAGCTGGGCCCGTTATCCAGCCAGGACCAGTTCGAGACCGTGCGCGATCAGGTGAAAGAAAGCGTTGATAAGGGGGCCAAGGTGCTGTGCGGTGGCGAGGTGCCTGACCGTACGGGGGCCTATTACCCAGCGACGGTATTGTCTGACCTTAAACCCGGTATGCCGGCGTTTGACGATGAAATCTTCGGGCCCGTCGCGTCGATCATCCGTGCCAAGGATGATGAAGACGCGATGCGTCTGGCGAATGACAGCCGCTACGGTCTGGGCGGCGGGATATTCTCGAAGGATGAGGACCGCGCGTTGAAGCTCGCGAAAGAGCATTTCGACACAGGCATGATCCGCATCAACTCCTTCGGGGCTGCCGATCCGAATATGCCCTTTGGCGGGGTGAAAGACTCCGGCTATGGGCGTGAGCATGGCGGATTTGGCATGAAAGAATTTGCCAATGCCAAGGCGATTTTCCTGCCCTAAGCCTGCAAGGCAACGGTAACGTGGAGCGCGCGTCGGAGATCTATCCGGCGCGCGCAACTTATTTGGGCACGAAGGCTAAGGTTTACGCAAAGTTAACAAATGCGGCGCGCGCGCCACACATCTCCAATTGTATTATGTCGGCGGAACCTCGCCCTGCCGCCGCATAGAACGATCTCTTAGACTTGGACGCTTCAGGTAATCCGCAGCTACGCTGCGCTTCAGGCGGAACAGTGCTTGCCCTTAAGTAGAACAAAGCGCACCCACATCGGCGGTATATGGTCATTGGTCGCATTCCTCGTCGCGACGGTCATCATTACCTACGCCGCCGGCCGTCTGGACCGTCTGCTCTCCGAAGCTTTCGTATACGAAGCCCGCGCCCAGACATACTTGGACCTGCTTGAGGTGCGCGAACAGTTTGAAGAAATCATTCACGAACGGTCCCTCGCGCTGCGCGAGCTTGCGACGTTCATCGGCGAGAACCCCTTTGCCAAACAGGAAGAGTTTACCCAGCGGGTTCAAAATATACGTGAAGTCGACGACACGGTCATCAATATCGCTGCCGCGCCTGACCTCGTCGTGACCCTGATCCACCCGCTCGCGCCGAACATGGGCGCGCTTGGGTTAGATTACCGCACAAACGAAGACCAGTTTCCCGGCATCGAACGGATGCTGAGCCTGGGCAAAGAGCTGATGACCGGCCCCGTCGATCTGGTGCAAGGCGGTAAGGGGCTGATCCTGCGCGCCCCGGTCTATTGGCCCGATCCCGACTTTGCCACCGAAGGCGATGTTGACGGCAGCAAACGCCAGCTGTGGGGGATCGTATCGCTCGTGCTGGACTATGATCAATTCCTGATCAATTCCGGCATACGTGAGGCCGAAGAACGCTATGACATCCTCATTCATGCGGCCTCTCCACAGGTTGGTACAGGGCCGCAGATGTTCACCTACGGCGATCAGAGCCTGCTGGAGGCGGATACTGTTACGTTGGAATTCGATTTCTCCTTCGAGGAATGGATGCTTGAAGCGCGCACCAAGGGCGGATGGCCCAAACACGCGCCCGATCAATGGTCAAAACGCGCGCTGATCGCGTCGGCCGGGCTGATGCTTTTGGGCACGCTGCTTTATGTGCTGCAGGTGTCAGAGCGGCGCAAGCGTGCCGAAGTCCTGCTAAGCAGCGGGATCGAAGCGCTGAACGACGGGTTTGTCATGTTTGACGCGCAGGATCGTTTGCTTCTGAGCAACTCGAAATACAAAGAGATGTACGATCTTCCCTCTGAAGTTCTCAAGCCCGGAACACCTTTTGCCGAGCTGCTGCGTATCGGTGTTAAAAGCAAGCAGTTTCCCATGGGGCGCTATAACGAGGAAGAGTGGATCGAGCGTCGCTTGGCCATCCATCGCGAAAACAGGACCTCCGAGACAGAACAACATCTGTCGGGCGGGCGCGTGATCAAAGCCTCTGACCGGCCTTTGGCAGATGGGAGCTATGTCGGCCTGCGCGTGGATGTGACCGAGCTGAGCCACGCCAAGGATGCCGCCGAAGCCGCGAGCAAGGCCAAGACGGATTTCATGGGCGTCCTCAGCCACGAGCTGCGCACGCCGCTGACGGTGATCATGGGCGTGGCGCAGCTTTCCCGCAACGCGCGTATGCTGTCGTCTTCCAAGGCGCTGCTCAAGGGCTATGAGGACGGAGAGATCAGCCACGCAGAGGCAAAACGCCTGCTGGACGAGATGTACGACCAGCTGTCCGGCCTGATGAACCGGTTGGTGCAATCCGGCGAGCATCTGTTGCACCTCATCAACGAGATCCTCGATGTGGCCAAGATCGAATCCGGCAGCCTTGTGATCGAACCCAGCCATTGTGCGGTGCAGGATATTGTCGATCCGGTGATCGAACAGCTTCGCACACTTTCAAGCAAGAAGGGGCTGGCCTTTGATGTGGTACAAGAGGCGGATATGGTCTTTGCCGATAAGGTGCGCGCGCGGCAGATCCTGTTCAACCTGATCGGCAACGCGATCAAATTCACCGACACCGGTTTCGTCCGTCTGGTGGTGAAACCCGTGGGCGATGTCGTCAGCTTCGAAGTGCATGACAGCGGTGCCGGCATCCCCGAAGCCGAACTGCAAAGCATTTTCGAGGTCTTCTATCAGGTCGATTCCACCGCCACGCGTCGGGCAGGCGGCACGGGCATGGGGCTCGCGATTTCGCGCAGTCTGGCAGAAATGCAGGGCGGCAGCCTCAGCGTGTCCAGCGTCGTCGGGCAGGGCAGCTGCTTTATCCTGACTCTGCCGATCCGCGCCGCGCAAAGCCTCGAGGTAAACGCCGCCGCCTAAGGCCACGCGAAACAGCGCGATCGCCCCGCGGATCGTAGCGTGCAGCCCCGGAGTAACCCTGTATTTTCAAATGGAATGCGGCGGTCTCAGTTTGAATACTGAGAGTTTGGTAGGCCCGGCAGGACTATCAGGCGGGTAAATTGAGCCATGAAAATAGAGCTTTTAGCTTGAATGTGTCACACGCGGAATCGAGCGTGTGACACATCACCAGTCAATTGACGCCAGCCGACTGTTCGCACGCTCGGCTAAACGCTGTCGCTCGACACCTTTCGTATAGACCTCAGAGCTGCTGGCGTTGGCGTGTCCGTGTACCGCCATGATCTCGTATTGGGTGGCACCATGGAGCGCCATCAGGTGGCCGGCCGCTTTGCGGATGCCGTGCGATGACAGACCCGTCAGGCCAGCTTCCTTGCACCAGGTCTGCATGCTGTTGCGGAGTGTCTCGGCACTTCCAAACGGCTTGCCGGACCGGTTCAGCAGATACGTCTCGCCAATGACAGTCTGTGCTTTGATGGCTTGTGCAAGTGGGGGAAGGACTGGCAGGGACACGAACTGCGCGTTCTTCTTTGAGGGTTGCCATTCCAACCAGGTAACGCCGCCTTTTTTCACCTCATTGGCGCGCCCGAGCTTGTATGCTTCGCTGATCCTGCATGCGGTGAACATGAAGAGGGTCAGGGTGAGGTGGGCCATCGTGCCCTTGGGATGTGCTTTCCTGAATTTCTCAAGATCATCGAGCGTCCAAGGCTTTGCACCGCCCTTGCTGACGTAGTTCACTTTGATCGCGGCGGCGGGGTTGGTTTGGGTGTATTTGCGATCGAGCGCCCACTTGAACATCGCCTTGAGCATTTTGAACGTGTTGGTTGCTTTGCCTGGTGTTGCCATCAGGCTGTCTCTAAACAGCACGAGCTCATGAGGTGGGATATCGACCGGCAGCGTTGCGTATGATTTGCCCACTGATCGCCCGGTCTGACTGGTGTGCGCCAGAAACCCCGGCATCAGGTTCTCCCGCTGCTTCAATGTCAGTCGGCTTGCGTCCCCATTCTCGACGGCCTTTTCCAGGTGCTTCAGATATGACGACCCCAGCCAGCCTAGGGTTCCGGTCTGCGCAGATTGTACTTTAAGGTCAGGTGTTTTCTTGATGCCTGATCGTGCTGCGACATAGATCTCATGAAATTCCGGATGCTCAGGGTCCACCGTAAGCGTGATGCGCTTCTTCGGATCACCCTCAACCCGCACTAGCCACCGTACATTTCCCGACGGCATAGGGGATCTGATCAAGCCGGGGTATTTCAGTTTCAAGTTGTCACCAGACATTTTCGGGCTGTTCGTTGTCATAGGGGAGCGTGTCGACCCATTGGTCAAGATCGAACTTGTCGTACATTTTCTTGGACCCGACCGTTTTGCGGGGCAGGTCTATGGTTCGCAACGTGGATTCAGAAACGCCTAGATAATGCGCCGCCTGAGGGGCAGGCATCAATCGTGGTGTGAAATCACGCGTTACTGGCATGGGTCAGGTCGCCTCGTTCGCAATGCGGAGCAGCACGTCTGCATGGCAGGGTTGCCCAGGCTTGCACCAGCAGGCGAGGTTCTTGCCGCGCAGCTCAGCGCGGATTTCATCGGTGCTGGGGTATGGCCGAAGCTCGTACTCAAGCATTTCCGAAAAGAAGCGCACCGCAGTTTCGGCGTCCTTCACATGCTCTTCCATAAAAGTTTTGCCGGATCCGCTGCAACGCGATGTGCCGATCGCAAAGGGATTGCCCCATTTCCGCCCGGGCCCGCGCGCGACGTTCACGGTGTCGGTCGGCAGGCGCCAGCCTTTGGCGCGGGAAAGCTGGATCCTGATGGGCTGGGTCATTCCTGCTCCCTCTTCGCTCTAAGAATTTTGCCAAGCTCCAGCCGGGTGACTTCCATCGCTCCGGCCTCGACGGCCAGCTTCCTTTTGGTCAGCGCGATGTCGAAATGCTCATGGTGGGTGCCGGCCTTTTGCAACCATTTGCGCTGGACACCGATCTTGTCAGCCATGGCCAGCAGCTCTTCGGGTGTGTCGGCGACCATGTGGCACATCTTCATGCGTCCAAACGGGGCCTGCATGCTGTCAACGTAGACGGTCACTTTGAAATTCTCCGCTTTGCTTCGCGTGCCTTGTCTTCCAGCTTGGCGATCGCCAGCACTGTGGGCCGCAGCTCGGGTGCATGCTGGTCGTAGCCCTTGCCCTTCCGGCCGCCAGCAAGACGGGGCAGCATCGACTGTGAGACAAGTTCCCAGTTGCCGGGGTCACAGTTCGTCTTGTCGCCATCGAGACACTTCAAAACCTGGCCACTCGGGATCGGTCCATTTGCCTTCTCCCAAAGCCAACGGTGCTTGAGCACAGGGCGGGTTTCGGCGCCGGTCCAGGGGTTCCGCTCGGCGACGATCAGGATGACATAGCCGTCTTTCGGGCATATGCGTTCGTGACCGGCCCCGCGGTGATTATGGGGCAGGCCACCCTTCTTGAACTGGGTACGAGCGCTGTTTTCATTGAAGGGCATCTTCTTGCCCTTGTTCATCGGCGGTTCGCCTTTGACGAAATGACCAGTGCGCCCTGTCTTCCAGCCCTTGCGGGTGCAAAGTGACTTGATGCTATCGACAGACACATCAGTACGGCCAAACCGCTTCTGGAAGGCCTCGTGCAGATCCTTGCGTACCTGATCGCTGTGCGCCTCGATCCACGCCAGCTCTTCATCTGAGTATATGATCGCGCGACCCTTCATTCCGCATCGCTTTCGCTTGCACGGCCGCCGATCTGGGGCAGGTGGGGAAGCACAGCCTTGCCATGCTCGGCAAATAGCTTGGCCGCTTTCAGGCTTAGGTCAGCGTTCGAGCTGATACGATCGGCAATACCGACCATTGCGCCGGCGCGCTTGATCTCGGTCTCGGTCTCCTCTGGAGTGAGGTTCCGGTCTGTCAGCCGATCGAGCTGGTCGAACAGGTGGTTATTCAGATCGGCAATGCTTGTTTTCGACATGGTGGTTTTCCTCGGCTGGTTTCTGTCGATGGCCCCCGTTGCAGGGGGCCAGAAAGAGAAATCAGGATTCCGGCTTACCCATGAAAATTGGCAGGTCGGTCTCTTCCTTCGCTTGCGCGATGGTTTCATCGAAAGACGCGTCAAAGGATTTCTTGGGGTTGTAGATCGTCAGCGTGAACTTGAGCGCCGCGCCGTTCTTCCGATATCGGACCCGTACTGGCATCCTGTAGGCCGCACCGCTGAGGAACACAGGGATCGCAATGATGATCAGGTTCGGGATGTTGAGCGGTTTGCCGTCGGCATCCTTGTGCTCGTTCAAGAACTGGATCTCGGCTTCTCCAGTGTCGCGGTTAGAGGTCACCTTTAGCTCGCTGGTCTCGAACACCTGAAACTTCTTTGACATTGCCAGCAGCTGGGTGAGCTGACCATAGCGGCCTTCGATCTGCTGGGCCGTGTCGATCAAGCGGTTTTCCCAAGGCTGGTTCTCTTCACTGAGCTTCAGCTGAAGCACTGGCGGGGTCGGGTCCATTATGTCTTTCGCGTTGGCCTCGATGAACTCGCCGAACTCATCTTTGTCCATCGGTTCGCCGGACGCGGCCATCCAAGTCTTCCACTCATCCGACAGCGGGAAATCGTACACCCCGCGATGGTTACACGGCATCGCGGTCGGATCACCTTGGGTACTCGATAGGTCCACAGGGCCGTTTGCATGATAGTCAGCGATACAGGTGAGTGTCGGTGCCGCCATATCGGGATTGGCGAACATGGCAGATGTCGGACCTTTGAAGCGGTTTGCCCAGTCGATCATGCTGGCGAGATCAGCAAGACGTGCTGTGCCCTTGCGTCGGGCTGGCTTGAGGTATTCAGCTGCTTCACGGTGAAACCTGCTAAGATCCTCGACACGTCGCTTTTCTGGCACTGTGACAAGGTGCGCCTTGGTCAGGTCCAGAACTTCGGGCGTCTCGATCGCATCGTGATGGCCCAGCTTTGCCATAACGTCGCGCATGGTTTCAGCAGGGTTCTCGAATGGTGCCGGTTTGGGTGTCGTCTCGGACATTGGTATCTTCCTTTTTGAGGTGAGGTTAGTCGGTGTCGCGCACTTCGCCGGTTTCGGGGTCGTAGTCAGTGACGTCTCGCACCGGTTGGTGCATGCGGGACATGAACGGGCTGTAGAGTGTCAGCTCGCCGTTATCGTTAATGTAAGCCGCGGCGCTGCTTGGTGGCTTCTTCGGTGCCTTGAACGCGACGGTTGCCCCCATGGCGACGTCGCCTGATTTACCCAAGGCATAGTTCACCGTGATGGTCATCGACCCGCTGCAGCCCTTGGTGCCGTTCTCGGCCTTGTGCTCCAGCAGGTCGAGCTGTAGCTGCTTATGACCATCCATAACTTTATCCAGAAAATCGCCATCATCGAATAGCGTCAGAATCTGTTCTAGGGTCCGCATTTTGTACGGATCATTTTGGGCGGGTCTGGCGACCTCGGTGCCTGGTGTTTTCTTGGCCATCACAGTGATTTTCCTTTTCTAACGTTGTTGAGCGATCCGCCCTGACCAAGCGTCGAACTCTGTGCGCAAGGCGGCGAATTGGGCTTGAGCGGGCTTGCTGGTGTTCAGCGTGGTCCTGCTGGTGATCTGGCAGACCCCGCGCAGGTATTCACCGGCGGCGCTGGCATTAAATTGGTGATTGGGTAGGCCCGAGCGAACCGCAGCAAAGCGCTGGAATTTCGGATCATTGCACAGGATCCCCGCCTGCTGTGCAGGTTGCATATCGGACAGGCGCTGACGTGCGGCGGCGCTCATAGGATTGCCGCCAGAACTGAACTCATCACTGCGGCGATGGCGCAAAAGATCACGATTATGGTTATTGTCACCGCGGCCACGATGGCGAACGCTGCGCCTGGTATGGGGGCTGCGTCATCCGGGCGCATCAGCCAGCATTTGGCACTGGGCCCGCAGGCGCAGTCCGGCCAGTAGTGGCAGGCCTTGTCTTGCTCAGGCAAAAGAGTGTTGTCGCCCATATCATCTATGTCCATCACGTCGCCTTTCAATTTGAGGAAGGAACCGGCGGACGGATATTGCCCGCCGACTAAGGTGCGGCGCTAGAGGAGGTGCGCCGTTGCAGGAAGCAGTGTCAGCTGATGCCGAAGGGCATCCGCTGGAATGCGTGGGGTTTCACACAGTCGCGTTCGGCAATTGCGTTCGCGATCTCTTCGTTGTGATTACGCGGGGTGCCACAGGGCGGGTGCATTGTGATGATACCGTCAGCTTCAAGCTCTTCACCAGCGGGGTTGGCCAGTGCAGCGTTGGCAGCGGTGATCCAATCGCGGATGGCGTCCACTTCGGATGCGCCGCGTGCAAGGATGCCGTGTAGGCTGATCTCATACAGACACGTTTCCACACTGGGCGCGACGGCGTATTCACCGCCGTTTTCGATCACCTCGTTCATGAAGGCATCCTTCAGCGTGTCGGGATCGCTGTGATCAATCTGGGAAACGCCTCGGACAAAGGGGATAAGGCGCTCGTTCATCATGCTGCACTCGGGGGTAGATCATAGCCCTTGTCGCGGGCGATGGTGCGGACTTTGCTACGAATACGCGTGATCTGCGCGTCGAAACTGTCGATGCGCGAGGGACCGATTAAATACGCGGGAGCACCGATGCGGTCATGATCGACCGTCTGCCCGCGCGCGTTCTTGAGCCGTTCCCAGTTGATCGCCAGCAGCGCAGGGATGCGGCCAAAAATCTCGGGGTGGGTGACGACGTGTCGTGCTTTGTCGATAGATGTTTGCATGTCAGCCTCCTTGAATGAGGCTATCGTTAATAGAACTAAATACCTATGTCAATAAATATAGAACTAGATACCTATCCCAGCAGATGGGAACATGCTAAAGACCGGGCTGCACAGCGACGTTGAATCAGTCCAAGTGTTCGATAAACTTGCATAAAGGTGCCATTATGGATGATAGATCCAAGCAGATCAGACGCGCTTATCGTTTGAACAAAGTTGCTTTCGCGTTCTCTTTGTTCAGCTTAGCATTTTCGCTCTGGGTCAAATTCAGCTAGATTTTAGTTCCGTCCGACCACTCCCAATCAAGCTTCAGATCTTTAACTGAGCCGATCCCCTTTGAGTATACATAAATCTGGAATTTGGCCTGTCGGGTACCATTCTCAATCATGTGTCCGAATGGTGGGATTTTTTGATTAAGCGTAACCGTCTGCGCGGCTTTTGTTGGGTCAAAACCTATAGGTGTACCAAACGCATCGGTTTCGGTTCGCGCATCATCTGCCAAAAGAAGCTGGGAGCCTTTGCGCTTGGCGCGGAGCGATAAAACTCTGGCTGACGTAGGCTCGAGATTGCGAACGATAAGATAGAGATAATCCCAGCCTTGGGTCTCTCCATCTGTCACGAAATCCATCTCCAGGGATAGCGGTTTGCGACGCATTCGTCTGCTGTCATTTCGGGCCAAGATGCGGGTGTAAAACAGCGAGCCGCCAGTGAAGCAAGCGCTCACCAGGGCGATGCCGATGGCTAAGTCGCTCTTATCCATCGCGATTTTCCCTCCGCAGTATCAGCAGGAATATTTAAACTCGAACTGCGTGTTTACTACAAGGTGGCCTTCGGTGATCTTGCATTGGCGCGTAGACAAATACGCCGCAGCTGGCGGTTCGAAAGTTTCTCTTTGGGAGTACGGATTTCGTGCCAACCCGTATGTGATGCCTGTGACCGCCCCTTGTCCCGCTGAGGCGCCAACAGTCGGCGTAATCATAAGTCGGTTGTTTTCGGGTTGGTCGAAAATCCGCCATTTTTCTTCCCCGATTTCGTAGGTGACCGGTTTGGTGCTGCCATACTTGGTGATGGCTTCGTTGACACCGCCGCAGGCTGCTATCAGAAGTAGTGAGGATGCTATTGCTTTGTTTTTCATAATTAATTTCCTTAAAAGAATTTTTTAGTAAAAAAGCAGAACTACTAAAGGTTGTTCGATTGATTTGGTCCGGTGTTCCTGTAATGTTCTCGCAGTGGAGGGGTAGTTATGCAGGATGAAACCATCATTGATCTTCTGGCTGATCTGATTGAGGCGAAATGCCCGACGCATCAACAAGCCCTTTTGCGTAGCTTAGAAGCTGGCGGCGCAGGTGATCGGGCAGCGCAAGTGTTAGGCGCACGATCTCTTTCTCTTCTGGGGTTTGAGCCTCGGACATAAATTCTTCGAGCGTCGTGCCGAGGGCTGCGCATATCTTGCGGGCATTTTCCACCCTGGGCGTCCGATTAGGTTTTGAGAAATACTGACGGATCGCGCTGTCCGAAAGGCCGGCTTTTTTAGCCAGCCCAGCCTCGGTGAGCTCCGGATCTTCGTCGATCCGGCGCCGCAAACGTATCAGGAATGGGTCAGTGATGCCGAGATCAGTCATTCCTTATTTATGCCGCTAATGGGAATCCCTCTCCATAGGTACAAAGTTCTTGACATGAGTAGAACTAAATACCTACATCGGGTCCTATGGAAAAATTCATGGCAGAAGTTCGGGCCTATGCGGTTGCGATAGGTGTTCTCCCCACCACGATCATCCAGCGTGCCGACGCGGGAAACGGATCGACTTGGTCGAAATGGGAAGCGGGCGGTACCGCAACGCACCGCACCACGGACAAAGTTCGCAGCTACATCGCTGCTCATCCAGCCCCGGTCGCAAAAGAGGACGCAGCATGATCGCCACGCCCTCTTATTCCTTTCTCCACTCTGAACATTTGAACTCTTCACAGTTCGAAGATTGCTCAGGGTCGACCGTAATCCAAGAAAACAGGGTTTCCCATGCGTAACGTCTATGAAGGCGCGGCCATCCGGTCGCTCTATCGTCAGCTGGTCGATGACTTCGGCGGGTTTGATGCGGCCGCTGCATTTCTGAAATGCTCCAAGGGGACGCTCTCGAAGCAATGCCATGGTGATGCCGCGATCGGGCCTGAACATTTCGGCGCGCTGGAAGATGCTGTTGGGCGCTGGCCGATCACGCGGCTGCTCTTCGGTCGGCTGGCCGAGCGTGGCTTGCCGGTCGAGTTAAGCCAGCAGGCACAGCAAGCCTTGCGTGAAGCCGCTGATCTAACGCCCGCGATTTTTTCGCTGCTCATCCACGGTGATGCTGGGCCGATCCAGAAAGAGGGGCCCGAAGCAATGGCATCGCTCGCCGATCTATTGCGGGCTGTCGATGCTGATTCAACGGAGGGCAAGCGTCCATGACACCGCGTGGCCACGCTATCGCGTTTCGGATTTGGCAATACTGCCAGCCACGTGGCTGGGATTGCACCATGCCAGAGGTTTCTGCGGCGCTAGATGTCCCCATGGGATCGGTGCGCGCTGTTATCAAATTGAAGAACTGGGGCGGCCGGTTGCGCGTGACCAAGACGCACTTCCGAGGGGCGGGCGGCAATGAATATGCGCTAAGCGCGGATGCACTGCTGGACGGTTCGAGTAATCGGCGTGTGGTGGCGGACCTGACGGGTGCCGCGCTGTGAGCGCGGTGGCATCATATGCGATTGGCCGGGCGTGTGTTTTGGGGCGGTTTGGCAGTGGCCACCCCACAACGTGCCTCCTAGTCATAGGGCGCGGCAGGGTTGTCCGAATCTTCGCCGCGCCTGCTTTGCTGGTAGATCAAGGTGCGACGGCACGGGGAGGTCGTGCCGTCGCTTTGTTCTTACGTCTTCTTCTTGGTCAGCAGGCCGAGCGCAAACATAGCGGATTCAGGGTGTTCTTTGCCCTGAAACACCTCTCCGACGCGGTTGGCGTTGGTGCCAAGACGCTGCACGACATCGGTAAACGTCTCGCCTTGATGACGCAGGATATGTGCTGTAACGGCATCATCAAACGTGAGACGCTTCCGCTTTATCACGATGTCATTGAGTTTCACCCCGGTCATGGGGTGTACTTGAATTGCCATATGGGACCTCCTTTTGGCAATGTGGTCCGCAGGTTGTTGAAGAACCTCCGGGCCGGGATCACCGCAGTTTTAAGTGCTGCGGCTCCACTAGCCGGATCGAAGCTTGAATCCCTTCGATCCGGTTTCTCGTTTTACCACAGAAACGGTATTGTAGCGCAAGGCCTTCGCGCCTTTTCGCCGCAACATTTCGTTCTTGACAGATATCTTGCTGCTAGGGGTGGTGTCTGATCATGGCCTATACCAGCATGCCCATGATACGCGCTTTGGGCGTTAGGGCGCTACCGGTGAAACCTGACTACGGTCTCGTCGAAGAGCGTTATGGCAAAGCAGGCATTTTCAAAATAAATCAAACTGTTGAAGAGGTAAGTTATCACAGGATGCACGGATTCATTGCCGTGCTTTGCGAAAATGGATACGTATCTGCGCATGAGGTTATGCACAGGCTAGGCGATCTGAAATGTCCGGCTGTCTGTTGTTCGTGCTTCGATCGCATCTTTCCGTCTGCTTTCGATGACTTACGGCAAAAAGAAGCTTTCTGGCGCACGATGCTGGATGAAGCTGCCGAACTTCTGGTGGTTCCCTTCACGAATTGGCGCGCTGACGCCGTCATATGGCGGGAAGTGACGAGCGCGCTGCGCGTGAACACGCGGGTGAGTGTCCTTACAGATCGGACAATAAGCTGATGTCGATCGAGCGCGATATCACCATAGGCGGTTGCCGCCTGATCCAAGGCGATGCTCGGGACATCCTGCCGTTATTGAACTCGCAGGCGGATCTATGTGTGACTGATCCGCCTTATGCGCTGTCGTCGGGCGGATCGCGTCCCGGTGCATTGGGCGGCAAGTTCTCCAGCACCGTCTATGATAATTCCGGTCTGCTGATGGATGTGGTCGGCTGGCAAGAGATTGGCGGCCCGATCTTTCGCGCGCTGAAACCGGATGCCGATTGCTATGTCATGTCTGACGACAGCAACCTTTTCGCCGCGCACGGCGGTTTCATCGGTGCCGGTTTCAAGTTCCACGGTCTGCTGGTCTGGGACAAGATCGTGCCGAACCGCACGCGCTATTACATGAAGGACAGTGAATTCACGCTGTACCTCTGGAAGGGCCGAGCGGTCGATATCAACAACGGTGGCAGCAAGCGCGTCTGGCGCGGCCATCGTCCCGCTGACGCGGTCCATAACACGCAGAAGCCAGTCGAGCTGATGCGTCTCTATATCGAAAATTCATCGCTTCCGGGTCAGCTGGTTCTCGATCCTTTCATGGGGTCGGGCACCACGCTGGTCGCTGCCGTCCAGGCTGACCGGCGCGCGATCGGCATCGAGAAATCACCAAAGCATTTCGAGGCTGCATATGCGCGGGTGCGCGAGGCGGTCGATGCACATAAACTGCAAGAGGAGCAAGTGCTATGAACGTTCTGGAACAGCTTCAGGGGATGCGAGAGCAGGGCGGTGCCTCTCTCGAAGTCATCAAAGCCGATCTCGCCAAGTTCGAAAGCGCGGTGAAGCAGGTGGATGATGTCCTGATTTTCCTGCGGACTGCGACCGATGATCTGGAGCGCATTGGCCTAGAGGCAGATGTCACGTTCGACGCCGGCGCTCGGGTCTCGGTCAGCTTTGTATTGCCGGTTGTGCAGTCACTGGCGCAGCAAACGCCCAAGAGCGACCAAGCAGCGGCGATTGATTCCGACACTCTGCCCGAAACCCCTAATGTTGCCGAAGAGGATGTGCCTGCAGCGCCACCCTTTGCGCGCCACAAGACTCCCCAGCCGATCAAAAAGCCCCGCGGTGGTGCGAAGGCGATGCAGGCGGGCCCGCGTGTCTACAAAGTAGGGCCGTTCAGCGATGAAGAGATGGAATGCATCGCTGAGGCAATTGATGCCGGGAAAAGCCGGGATGAGATTGTCGATCTGGTCAATCGCAGCAAGATCTCCGTGGGCATGAAGATCAAGGCCATCAAGGCAGAGCGGGCCAAAAAGCCGCGCCCGGTGGCCGCAGAGCCAGCGCCCGTGAAGCTAGAAGCTAAGGCAATCCCGAAACCTGCGCCCAAACCAGAGCCAGCACAGGAACTGCCCAAGCTAAGCGCTGATGATCGCGCCGTTGTCGTGCATCTGGATGGCCTGGGGTATTCCGGTGGCTGGTCAGCCGAAAAGGACTTCGAGATCCTGACGGGTTTGACCACTGGCAAGGCTGCGGCGCTCGTGGCCGATGAGATGGGCGTCGAAGTTGGCGATGTCGTTTCGCGGTTCCGGGCGCTGAATACAAAGGTCGGCGATATCGGACACCAGTCGCGGCTGCTTCGTATTCTGCGCCAGCGGGCGGGGGCCTGACCGTGTCCTTGATTGCTCACACCGGGCGTCTTGCGCTGGTCGACATGTCCGAGATCGAAGAATATCCGCTGACGCGCGATGACCGCCTCAACAGCCACTTCTTCATGGTCTGGGAACGTCGGCGCTGGCTGAACTCTGACATGCGACTGAAGGGGCGGGCTGAGTGCCGCGCGCTCTACTTCGACCTGATCAACATCGCCTGCGATCAGTCGCCGGTGGGTACCATCCCGAACGACATGGAAGTGTTGGCAAAGCTCCTGATGATCTCGGAATCCGAGTTCAAGACTCTATGCCAGCTTGAATACGGGCCGCTTCACAAGTGGCGACCGTGCCGCTGCGGTGATGAGGTTCGGCTGATGCATCCAGTTGTGCTGGACATGTTGATCGAGGCCGTGTCGCGGAAGGAAGACAATCGCGCCAAGATGGAAGCGGCAAACACGGTCAAGCGTGTCCAGCGCCTGCGGGCGACGGTTGCAGGTTTGCAGACCGAGATGAGCAAGAACGATGCTGCGGTCAAATGGATGGATGAATGGTTGATCAAACAAGGTGTCGGCTATCGCAACACCAGCTGGGTTGAGCAGGCGATGATGGCGTGGGCGGATCACCGGATGGACCTTAACCGCGCGCCGCGTCGGGGATCGATGTGATGGGCGGTTTGAACTGTCCGGTGGACACTTTGCGGACAATTGCAGGACAGTTCGAGGACAGTCTTTGCGGATTGCTCAATAATTTCAAAGAGTTCGTCACTCTGTCCTCAAGTGTCCTACACGACAGGGACATAGACAGAGACATAACAGAGAAACAGACACAGTCGCGACAGATCGGGCGTTGTGTCTGCTGATACGTGGTTAGGCTGAGAAAAGGGGAACGGCATGGAAGAGGCGACAGAGACCAAACGGGACCGTGTGCGCAGGTTGCTGATCGATCCGTTGAAGGCTGACGGGTTCAGGTTTGCCAAGGGTGTGACGGCAGAGGATGCAAAGACGCGTCTGGATCGGCTGGCTGACGATCTGGCTTATCTGAAGGACGACGGGCTGGACGCTTTGCGCGTGTCGCTCCGCACCAAAGGCGAGGGTGCGGCCCGTTGCTTCTGGCCAACGCCTGCGACAGTGCTGGGGCTGGCTGAAAGCTTTCAGCGCCGGCCACTGGATGAGTTGCCCGCATTGCTGCGCTGGTTCTCGTCAGCGGCGGGTGGTGCGGCTGTGCTGGGGGATCGGCTGGTGGCTGAATACTGGTTCTGGACGATGCACAAGCGACCGCCGGTCAAGCCGATGGATAAGAAAGTCGTCGCTGACAAGGCAAAAGAATGGCGGCGTCGGGTCGAGCTTGCCAAGGATCGGATCGCGCGGGGCCACACCATGCCCGATGATGAGGCCCAGTGGCTTCAGTGGTACCAGGGCAAAGTCGCCTATGTCGAAGGGTTGGTCGGCAATCAGTCTGACGTGTCGGGGGATGCTGCATGATGGCGCAAAGGTTCGTCCAGTCGGGTCGCCGTATTGGCAAGACAGTGGCAGCTCAGGCGGTCGGGGATGCAAACGGAAGGGTGCGGCGGCAGATCAGCATCCAGTCGTTGCTGGAATGGGCCTTTTCGGATGAGTGCGCCTCGATCGACTTCGAAGACGCAGGCACGTTGGCAATGGGCTATGGTTCGATCGGGAATGCTTACCTGATGGCGCAGCGCGGCGCGCTCGGCTGTCGTATCGATGGCGGTGGCCGGTCGCTACCGGATCCTGATGCTGACTTGGTTGCAGCCGCTGTGGCTGTGTTACCAGAGGGCTGTGGTGGTCGGCGTATGGCCGTGCAGATTGCTGAACTGGCGCGGGCGAGGGCGATGCCAGACGCGTTCGTTGGGGTGCAGCCGCGCTGTGAACCGAAAGACTGGCACGTCAATCCGTATGGTCGAAGGGCAAAGACCATGAGCCTCGGCATCGAGATTGATTCCTCTGGCTTGAGACCTCGTCGTCATGATGTGCAGGTCTGTCCTATCGTGTATCGGCCTGATGCGGGGCAGGTAGCAGCGGCTCGGCGCAATTATTTACAGTGGTGGTCTGCATTAAGTGAACTGCGTATCACATTTGAAATACACACTAATCTATCCAGGTGGTCAGTGGATGACTGCATGCCACCCATGACGCCTTGGAAGAAAGGTATTGCGCCTCAGGTCTAGCCCCCCTAGACATCATGCCAACAACACTTCTGCGCCCGGACGGTAAACCCGCTCCGGGCGCTTTGCGTTTAGGGGTCACGGATGGGCAAGCTTCGTCAGTTACCTGATGGCCTGCACCGGGTGTCACCAAAGCTGGGATACCTCGCACCTCAGACGCGGAACGATCAGAGCAGGGAACGTGACCAGCGCCTTGCTTGGCGCAGCTGGTACAAGACGGCGCGCTGGCAGCGGCTGCGTTGGTCAGTCCTCTTGCGTGACTGCTTCACCTGCAAGATGTGCGGTGATGTTCGGTCAGATACATCGCAACTTGTTGCGGACCACACAATCAGACATGGCGGTGACCCGGTACTGTTCTGGGATGACCAGAACCTTCAGTGCCTCTGCGCGCCGTGCCACAATAGCGAAAAGCAGCGGGCGGAGCGCGCTGAACGATAGTCGGTTGGCGCAGGGGTATGGGGGGTCAAATCCCTAAGCCCTGATCCAGACCTAGACCGGCACATTCCCTCACGCGGAGAATTTTTTTCGGTGGATGAACATTTTGACCTCTTTGGGAACCCCATCCAGCCCGGTCTCGGTCAGCGCGGGCGACCACGATATGAGGCAAGCGAAAAAGATCGCAATAAAGTCAAGATGTTACTGGCTTTGGGTTGGGGCAACCAACGGATTGCCAACGCTTTAGATATCTCGCTGGCCACCCTGAAGCGGTATTTTAGAGCCGATCTGAAAATTCGGGACGTGATGCGCGACAGGCTGGTTGCGCGTCAATTCGAGATCGCCCTTGAGCAGGCGAACGCAGGGAACATGACGGCGCTGAAGCTACTGGACCAGATGATGGATAAAAACGATCGCATGTATGCTGCCCGCAGTCTTGAGCGTGCGCAGAGCGATAACGATCCAAAGGAAAAGATGGGCAAGAAGGAACGTGCAGCGATAGAGGCGAAAGAGGCTTCGGAAAGTGAAAACTGGGGTGACGATCTTCAGTTCACCGGAGGCCAGACACACTGATGCTGGATGCTCTCCCTGAAGAACAAGCAGACTGGTCGACGGCGGTCTCGGACTGGGAAGAAAGGATCGTTCAGGGGCGCTCGCTGATCCCCGATTTGCCGCTGTTCGACAACGTCGCAGAAAAAGCACTGCGGATTTTCAAGCGGCTTCGGGTGCCGGACATAATCGGCACGCCGACTTACGGCGAAGCCTGTGATGATTGGGTATTCTCATTCGTGCGGGCAATCTTCGGATCCTATGATCCGGTCACCAAGCGGCGCATGATCCGCGAATTCTTCATGATGGTGCCGAAGAAGAACGGCAAGTCGAGCATCGCGGCTGCGATCATCGTTACGGCAGTTATTATGAACGAGCGGCCCGAAGCCGAGCTGCTGCTGATCGCCCCGACCAAGACGATTGCGGCAATCGCGTTCAAGCAGGCCAAGGGCATCATCCGTCTGGACCCGGATCTAACCCGCACGTTTCATCTTCAGGATCACCTGAAGAAAATCACGCATCGCATCTCGCTGGCCGAGATCGTGATCAAAGCGGCTGATACGGATGCGATCACAGGGGGCAAGTCCACTTTCACGCTGATCGATGAGACGCACGAGTTTGCCACCAAGTCGAAGGCCGATGCGGTATTTATCGAGGTGCGCGGCGCGCTGGCGGCGCGGCCTGACGGGTTCTTGCTGCAGATCACGACGCAGTCGAAAGCGCCGCCGGCGGGCGTGTTCAAGAAAGAACTCGATCGGGCCCGCGCGGTGCGGGATGGTGAACTGGTGCTGCCGTTGCTGGCGGTTCTCTATGAGCTTCCGGCCAAGATGCAAAAGTCGGGCGGATGGAAGGACGCAGCAACCTGGGGGCTGGTCAACCCGAACCTGAACAGATCCGTTGATAAAGCGTTTCTGGCGGATCAACTGACAACCGCGCTGCGCGATGGACCTGCTGAGCTGGCGCTTCTGGCTTCCCAGCATTTCAATGTGCAGATTGGCCTTGGTCTAAAGTCGAACAGTTGGGTTGGCGCGAACTACTGGGAAGGCGCTGTGCTGAAGGGCCTCGACCTCAAATCGCTGATTGCGCGGTGCGAGGTCGCAGTGGTCGGGATTGATGGCGGCGGTCTGGACGATCTGATGGGGCTGGCCGTTATCGGTCGGGACCGGGAAACCAAAGACTGGCTGCATTGGGCGAAAGCCTGGGCGCATCCGGAAGTCTTCAAGCGCAAGGAAATAGCGCCGACGCTGCAGGATTTTGCAGCAGCTGGGGATCTGATCACGGTTGGAGATGATGAGCCGACCAGGGACATTGTCGAGGTCGCGGATATTGTCGAGCAGCTGCTCGAATCCGGATTGTTGCCAGAAGAAGGCGCGGTCGGCCTCGATCCGATGGGTGTTAGCGCGCTGGTGGATGAAATGGCGTCACGTGGCGTCGAGCACAAGATGATGGTGGCCGTGGGGCAGGGGTACAGACTGACACCTGCGATCAACGGCATGGAACGTAAGCTCAAGAACGGGACGTTCCGCCACTGCGGTTCGCCAATGATGGCTTGGGTTCTTGGCAACGCCAAAACTGAACAACGGGGCAACGCTGTCCTGATCACGAAAGAAACAGCCGGCAAGGCAAAGATCGACCCGCTCATGGCGACGTTCGATGCCTTCATGATGATGTCGCGCAACCCGGTCGCCGCCGGTGCGCAGGCATTTGAATACACAGGGATCTGATCATGGGAATTATGGACTTCTGGAAGCCAGCCCGCGGGCAGGCGACGCAATCCGTGCGCGCCGAGCCTCCGCTTCAGGCGGCGGGTGCAGATGTCCAGAGCGAACGCCAGTGGAACGGCATTGTCACTACAGGTCGCTCAAAAACCGGCGTCCGTGTTGACGAAAAGAGCGCTCTGTCCATTCCAGCTACGCTGCAGGCGTTGCGGATCCTGACGGGCGTCTTTGCGATGACGCCGCTGCACTACTACGAACGCCGGCAAGGTGGCCGGTTTACCGCCTTGGAGGAGATCGAAGGCAAGCTCTTCAAGGTTTCGCCGAACAGTCATCAGACACCGTTTGCATTTCTCGAACTGCTGATGGCCGATATCCTTCTGGCTGGTGACTTCTACGCCTATGTCAGCCGGGGTGCGGACGGGCGGGCAAAAGTTCTAACGCGGCTCAAGCCGGGTACGGTACTGGTCGCTGAATACTTTGACCGACAGGAAGGCACGATCCTGTTCTATGATGCGACTTTGCCCGATGGTTCACATGAACGCTTTCCAGCGCGGGATATCTTCCATGTGCCGGGGTTTTCTCGGAACGGGTTGAACGGTCTTAACCCGATTCAGTATGCGCGCGACGCGCTTGGTGGGGCGATTGCCACATCCGACCACACGGCAAAGTTCTGGAATAAGGGCGGCAGGCCGTCGACTGTGCTGTCGACTGAGCAGAAGGTGGGCACTGAGGACAAGCGGCGGATCAAGGAAGATTGGTCGAAGCTCTACGCAGGGCAGGACGGTGAGATGATCGCCGTCCTCGATCAGGATCTCAAGGCGAACTTCCTGACCCATGACATGCGCCAGAGCCAGTTCCTGGAAACACGACAGTTTCAGGTGGTGGACCTTGCGCGGATCTGGGGCGTGCCGCCGCACCTGATCTTCGATCTGTCAAAGGCGACCTTCGGCAACATCGAACAGCAATCGCTTGAGTTCGTGATTTATCACCTTGGCCCGCACTATGCGCGGCTGGCACAGGCGGCAACCAAGGCCTTTGCGCGTGAGGGCTTCTACTTCGAGCACGTCACCGACGCGCTTGTGAAGGGTGACCTGAAGAGCCGCATGGAAGCGTTCTGGCTCCAGCGTCAGATGGGCATGGTCAACGGCAACGAGCTGCGCAGCTACGAGAACAAGCCCGATATCGCAGGCGCAGCAGGCACCGACTACTGGATGCCGTCCAACTTTCAAGTGGCTGGCAGGTCTGCCGAAAGCCCCCCTGCAAATGGAGAAAACGAGTGAGCAAAGATCTGACTGCATTGATTGCAGCTGTCCGATCGCAGCCTTGGGCGATCCTTCCCGACTATCTATCTGCGATCGAGGCCATCGCGGCGCGCGCGCTGGATGACGATATTCTTGAGCGCATTGCGCGGGACGGCCATATCGAGAACGTCGACGCGTCCAAGATGGCAATCGCTGCTGTCGGTACGCGGTTGGAAGGTGCGCGGATGTCGACCATCCGTGACGGCTGCGCGGTTATACCTGTGATCGGCGCTATCTTCCCGCGTGCCAATATGGTCAACGCATCGACCGACGGCACGTCACTGGATGCTGTGATGCGTGATCATCGGGTTGCCCTGGCATCAGCTGACGTCGAGCGCATCGTGATGCTGTTCGATAGCCCTGGCGGTGTCGTGTCCGGCTTAGGTGAGGCCGCTGAGACCCTTCGGGCGTCTACCAAGCCGATCACCGCATACATCACCGGCAACGGCGCGTCGGCTGCATACTGGCTGGCATCACAGGCCAGCGAGATCGTTATGGATCGATCCGCTGCCGTGGGCTCGATCGGCGTTGTCGCCTCAATGTCCCGGCAAGAGGCCCCAGATACCAATGGTCGCCGGTCCTATGAAGTCGTCAGCACCGGCGCACCTATGAAACGGCCGGATCCCAGCACCGACGATGGCAAGGCTGCTATCCAGCGTGACATTGATGCGATCGAAGAAGTCTTCATCGCCGACGTCGCTGCCGGTCGCAAAGTGACCGAAGCCCGTGTCCGCGCCGACTTCGGCCAAGGGGCGATGCTCTCCGCTGCCCGTGCTGTGGCGGCGGGCATGGCTGACCGTGTCGGCACCCTTGAGGCGCTGTTGTCAGAGAAATCCGGGCGCACCCGGCAACCAGTGGTGGGAAGCCGTGCGCGCGCTTCCACCGACATCGAAACGCGGCGTGCCGCAATAAGGAGCTGATCATGGATAAAATCCTTGAGCTGAGAACCCGCCGCGCGGGTATCATCGACCAAATGGATGCGCTGCTCGCATCTGTGCCCGATGGTGACGATATGACTGCCGAGCAGGTAACCGCTTTTGATGCGCTGAAAGCGCAGGATGACAAAGCGGCGGCTGAACTGACACGCCTCGAAGATCTTGAGCGCCGCCGCGCTGCCGCTGCACGTATGCCTGAGCCTCTTCCCGGCAGCACCGCGCCGACTGCTGACACCACGCCTGCGAAACCCGCTGAAAAGGGCCTAACCTTTGGCCGCATGGTCCGCACGATCGCAGCTGCGGGTGGCAACCACTACGTGGCGCAACAGATGGCTGAAGCTAATGGCGACAGCGGCCTCTTTGCCAATCAGAACATGAGCACCGGTACCGCAGGCGGTTTTCTTGTGCCTGAAGACGTTTCGACCGAAGTGATCGAGCTGCTGCGCCCTGTCAGCGTTGTGACTGCCATGGGCCCGCGCATCGTGCCGATGCCCAACGGTAACATGACCACAAACCGCCGCGTCAGCGGTGCCAACTTCGGTTATGGCGGCGAGCAGGAAGATGCGCCGGCAACTGGCTACGAATACGGGCAGGTCAAGCTGTCTGCGAAGAAGCTCAGCGGCATCATTCCGGTTTCGAATGACCTGCTGCGCTCCAGCTCGACGGCTGTGGATCGTATGATCCGCGATGATGCCGTCGAAGATGCTGCGCAAATTCAAGATCGTCACTTCCTGCGCGGTGCCGGTACCGAGTACAAGCCCAAGGGTTTCCGTTACCAGCACATCGGTACGCCGTTTGAGGCCACCCATATTCTGACAATGACGGCTTCCCCGGACGTGCAGAAGGTCGACAACGATCTTGGTGCGATGGAATTGGCCCTCGGTAACAACAATATTGTCTATACCGGCGCGCATTGGGCGATGTCGCCCCGGACGGCGATGTTTCTGACGAACCTTCGTGACGGCAATGGCAACAAGGTCTACCCAGAGATGGGCGACAACATGCTTCGCAAGAAGCCTGTCCACATCACGACCGAAATCCCCGACAACCTAGGCGACGGTGGCATCGCGTCCGAGATCATGCTGGTGCACCCTGGTCACGTTATGGTCGGCGAGCACATGGGCATTGAGATCGCGATGTCGACCGAAGCCGCTTACAAAGATGCGAGTGGCACAATGCAGGCAGCGTTTAGCCGTGATGAAACGCTGATGCGCATGATCATGCAGCATGACATCGGCCTGCGCCATCTGGCGGCGCTGTCCATCCTGACCGGCGTCACCTGGGGCACATAAGGCCAACTCTCATCTGACTGAAGACTGAACCAAACGCGCTTCGGCTGGGCAATCCTGGCCGAAGCCCAAATGGGCGTTGCCCAAGGAGAAAGTGAAATGACCACTCAATTGCGAAACATCGGGGCGCTGATCGCCGTGATGGGTGCCTCGGCCAACGCAGCGGCCACGGCCGGCGGCACCGGGGATGCTACTGCGGTCACCGGTGTGATCATCGATTTGATGGAGAGCGGCCACCCGCTTTCCGGCGTCCTGGCGATCCCCTATACCGCCACCCTGGCTGCCGGTGAAACCCTCTCGATCGGCTATACCGTCGAGAGCGGGAACGCGGATGACCTCGGTGATGCGACCACCCTGAAAACCGGTGTGAGCACCGTCGTCGCGACGGGCCCCTCAGGCGGCGGGACGGTTTCCGGCACTTTGGAAGTTGATCTTCCGCTTGCTGGCGCTGGCCGCTATGTGCGGGCGAACTTCACACCCAACCTGAGCGCATCCGGCACTGACACTGCCGAGCTGTCCTCGGTGTTGGTCCTCGGCGGTTTTGACCGCCTGCCACAATGAAGATCGTGCGCCTGATCAAGGCGTATCAGATGTATCAGGCTGGTGAGACCGCAGGTTTCAATGATGCGTTGGCCGAAAAGCTGATCGCATCAGGGGCTGCAGTTGATCCGGTTGCGGAAGCCGCCAACGCTGATGCCAAAGCGAAGGAAAATGCCGACGCGAAAGCGAAAGCCGAGGCTGAGGACAAGGAAAAGGCGGCGGCTGACGCCAACGCGAAGGCCGATGCAGATGCTAAGGAAGAGGCTGATGCCAAGGCAAAAGCCGAAGCGGATGCCAAGGCCAAGGCCGACGCGACTGGAAAGAAGGGTTAACCAATGCGGCTGACACGCACAGTTGATCCTGCTGAACTGCCCGTCTCACTGGAAGAGGCAAAGGAGTACTGTCGTGTCAATCACGATGAGGAGAATTCCTTGATTGAGTCTCTCATCGCCGCTGCCGTTGGCTATCTTGATGGCCCGTCCGGAATCCTCGGGCGGGCCATTATTGAGCAGGAATGGTTGCTGGAGTTGGATGCCTGGCCAAACCGTCTCGCCTTGCCGATCGAGCCGGTTACGGATGTCGCTGTCAGCTATATCGACATATCTGGCACGGTAACGACCGTGTCCGAGAGCCAACTGGTCATCACAGATGCACCGTCGGCCCGAACGGTATTGGAGTGGGTCGACGGATTTCAGGCGCCGGAGCTGAACGATGCACGCTACCCGGTCAAGATCACGATCACGGCAGGGTTCGGTGCTGCTGATGATGTGGATGAGGGCCTTAAGGTCGCGATCAAGATGCTGGTCGGGCACTGGTACGACAACCGCGAAACGGTGGTCATGGGAATGTCGGCCATCGAATTGCCGATGGCTGTGAGTGCGCTTCTGGCGCGCTACAGGGTGATGCTGTGAGGGCTGGCAAGCTTCGGCATCTGGTCGCGTTCAATCGGCAGGCAGAAACCCCTGATGCGTATGGCAATGTGACCGGCGCGTTTGAGCCGCTGTTCACGGTCTGGGGAAACGTACGCGAAACCTCTGGTAAGGAGCGTGTTGCCGCGGGATCGGTCGAGAACGTCCGGACGGCCACAATTCGCATCCGCTCAAGTGTCCAGGCGCGCGGGCTAACCGAAGCTGACCAGGCGGTTGCCCGTGGCGAGACATGGAATATCAGAGGTATCGCGAACGCGGACGATCAGGGCGCGATGCTAGATCTATTGGTCGAGACAGGCGGCGGACAGTGAAGAAATCAGGCTTCGAGGCGACACGATCCATGCTCAAGCGGATCACGCCCGAGATTGAGGAACAGTTCGCCCGTGCCAACCGCGAAAACGCGGAATCGGTGGTGGATATGGCAAAGGTTCTTATTCCCCAGCGATCCGGCACGAATAGGGCGCTTATCCGCAATGTCGCCGTAGACGATGGTTCACAGCTTATCGACTTCGGGCCGAAAGCAAAGGTTATCGAGGGCAAACGCGGGCCGCGTCCGTTTGTTAACCCTGCGCTGAGCGCGACGAAGAAGAAACGGGCGGCGCGGAATCGCAAGGCCATCAAAGATGCAATTAAGGTGGTGAAGTGATGCTTGGCAATATGTCTTATCAGCTTGACGATTTTGCGTTGAAGTTACGCCGCATAGAGGCCGAAACCCGTCGCCGTAAGCTTTTCTGCGCAATTCTATCGGTTGCGATTTTGGTGTCTCTGGCGGTTCTGTTCAATGGCTGACGGTTACGCTCTGGCGCTGCAAGCGGCGCTTGTCACGGTGCTTAAGGCTGACGCTGGCGTTTCTGCGCTAGTCAGCACGCGGGTTTACGACCAACCCCCGCAAAGCGCCACGCGACCATATATCCGTATTGGCGGGATTGAACCGCGCCCCCTGCGGACGGACGGCAAGAGCGCTGCCAACCTGACCTTTGGGATTGAGGCGCTCAGCCGCCCGCTAACGTCTGGGCGGGTAGAGGCCACCAGATGCGCAGAGGCTATCGTGGCGGCTCTGAATGAGGCTGCTTTGGCGGTCACGGGATACGACACGGTGCAGGTCCATTGGCAGACGCAGACGGTGGATCAGGACAACGACGGGCAAAGCTATACGGCAATCGTCGCGTTTACCGCGCTGCTGGACGGTTAATCAGCGGTCAGACCGCAATCAGACAGCATTTCAAACCCAAGCCCCTGCATCTTTCGGGAGCCTTTAAGGTCGTAGATCATGGCTTGGTTCTGGGCGATACGAGCCGCCCGTATATGGGCCTCGGCAGGCGTTCCAATCGAAAGAGATAGCGCCTCCTCTAATTCGGATCTGATTTGGTTCCTCCAAGCGCTTCGCTCCGCGGACTGTTCGCTTGCTTCAATACGGTAGCGCATGGCGGTTTCGCATATGCCTTCGGAGAGCGCAGGGCCTGCGAATAATGCAGCGAAGATAAGCACCAGTTTCATAGAATTTCCTTTGTGCAATTCTCGCAAGGGTAAGCCCATATCCCGCCCTTGGGCAAGGCAGGACTTAACGCCGCGAGGCGTCCATTTTCCACAAGGAGCCTAAACAATGGCAAAGCAAAAAGGCCGACTTCTGCTGATCAAGATTGGCGACGGCGCAGAAACCGAAGCGTTCACCACTCTCTGCGGCATCCAGTCGAAGACGTTGACCGTGAACAACAACAATTTCGATGTGACCACGATGGATTGCACGGCCCCCGGCGGGCAACTGTGGCAGGAAGTCATGACTGGGATGCGTTCCCTGGCAACATCGGGCAATGGCATCTTCGAGGGCGGCACGTCGCTTGCCCGCTTCAAGGCAATCGCCTTCGGTACGGACGCGGCGGACACTGCTGATGCAATTGGCAACTTCCAGGTCATCATCCCAGACTTTGGCACGTTCGAAGGCGCTTTCCACGTTGACAACGTGGAATTCGGCGGGGAGCAAGAAGGCGCTGTGACCTACAGCTTCGCTCTGGCATCCAGCGGCGCACCAACCTTCACAGACGCTGCATAATGCCGATCACAGCAGACGCCCCTTTGGGCGGTACGCTGGAACAGTTGGGCGGTGAAAGCCGCCCGCTGATCCTTCGCAATGGTGAGATTGAACGCTTCGAGCGGCAGCACGGGCTAGGCATCTTCGCCATGCTTGACCAGTTGCTAGGCAAGGGCGAACCGCAGGCACGTCACTGCCGAGATCTAGTCGCCTTGGGGCTGGTGGGCGGCGGGCTGAACGATAAGACCGCTGACAAGCTGGTTGACGACATGCCCCCAAGCGAAAACCACAAGATCCGCGCAATGGCGCAGGACTTGCTTTTGGCCGCGTTCCTGCCGCCAGAGGATAAAAAAAAAGCCGACGATTTAGTTGGATCGTCCGCACCGAGCGCCCCGACAAATACGAAGCGCCGGACAAAATCAAAAGCGCCATCAGCGCCGGTCTAAGCATGTCCGATTGGCGGCTCATGACGCCCGCTGATTGGTCCCTCTTTGTCGAGGGTTGGAACGAAGCACACGCAGGCGAAACAACTGCCCCGCCCACTTGGGAGCAGTTCGAGGAATTGAAGGCAAAGCATGGCTGAACCAACCGAAAAAATTGCCATCCTCCTGGAGCTCAAACAACAGGAATTCGAGAAGAAAGCCAAATCTGCGGGCGCGGCAATTGATCGACTTGAGCGCAAGTTCACGCCCCTTGCGGCGGCAGAAGCAAAGCTGGAAAAGCAGCAATTGCGGTTCAACGCGGCGCTTGAAGCTGGCACGATTGATGCGGCACAGCACGCCAAGGGCATGGACCTTGTTCAGCGCGAATATGAGCAGACCGCCGAGCGTGCGAAGCGACTGACAAGCAATGTCGTTGCGATGAATAGCAGCGTTGCGGCACAAACCGGCTTCATGACGCGCAACCGGCATATCTTCCAGCAGGGCGGCTATCAGGTGGGCGACTTCGCGGTGCAGGTTCAAGGCGGCACATCGGCGCTTACAGCTTTCACGCAGCAAGGTTCGCAGCTTCTGGGCATTCTTGGCCCGTGGGGCGCTATCATGGGTGCAGTGCTGGCCGTTGGTGCGCCGCTGGCTGGCGTAATCTGGAACATGGTCGGCGCTCAAGATGATGCAGCCGAGAGTTCGGGGAACCTGACCGACAAGCTGAAAGCGCTGCGTGAAAGTATTGAGGCTGTACGCGCTGCGGATTCACTGGCTGGCGTCAACATGGCAAAAGAGTTCGGCGACATGGCCGCTCAAGCCGAAACGATTTACGCGATCAATCGCAAGATCGCACAAATCCGGGCAAGCGCCGCACTAGATACTGCGGCGCGTGGCGTTGCGAATGAATTGGGCGTTGCTGGTGTGTTCGGGTTCACACCTGACGAGGTGCGAGAACTTGACCAGACTATCGCGGATATTTCTTCGCGTATGGACGAACTGAACCAACCGTCAAACATGACGGATTCGCAATTCGCTGCGGCAAACCGTGAATTGGGTGAGCTGACTTCGAGGCTTTCCGATTTGCAAGATGTCCGGTCGAATATCAGCGATCTTGGCGATGCGTTGGGTCTGACTGCCATAGAGGCGAATGAGGTCGTGGCACAGTTCGCCGCCATCGGGCAAGCCAAAGGGCCGGAAGAGCAGGCCGAGGCAATGGCAACGCTGGCTGATTACATCAACGGTGCGACCAAGAACCTTGAAGAGGCGACGGACGAAGGCAAAGAGTTTTACGACCAGCTTCTCGAGGCAACAATTCAGGCGCTGAACCTCGCCAAGATCGACATTGCAGCCAATATCGCCAGCGGTGCAGACGAGGCGGCGCGGCTGGCCGAAAACCTTGGGGTTTCATTGGAAACGGCGCGACTTATCGCGGCCTCACAGGCGCAGGAAAAATCCAACCTTGCCGCCCAATACGAGCAATACGGCCAAGGGCGCGTTGCTGGCGAAACCCTGATCCGCGAAAACTCTGCGCTGTATGGCGGTGATGGCAACGTGCTGCCAGAGCCGAAGGTGCGCCGCCCACGCGGGCGTTCGGGTTCGGGGCGCAAGGGCGGGCGCGAACAAGAGCCGCTGTTCAATATCTCGGAAGAGGCGCTGCAAAACCTTCACCGACAAGTCGAAATGCTGGGCAAATCCAAGGGCGAGGTCGCGGCGCTGACCGTCAAGCACAAGCTGCTAGACGAGGCGAAAAAGCGCGGCCTTGATATCACCGAAGAACTGACCGCGAAGATTGACGAGGAGGCGGGCGCGGTTGGAAAGCTGGCCGAGGAATACGACCTTGCACGCGACAAGATCGCCGCAATGGAGAAAATCCAAGGCGAGTTTAAGGATAGCGTGATTGACGCGGCTATGGGTGGCGTTGACGCAATGGACGCCTTCACAAACAGCATCAAGCGGGCGGCTCTGGAATATCTACTGTTCGGTGAGGGTATGTTTGCGGGCGGCGGCAGTAAGTCGGGCGGCGGCTTCGGCGGTCTGCTTGGCGGCGTCTTCGCTGGCATGTTTGACAAGGGCGGCAAAATCCCGTCCGGCAAGGTCGGCATTGCGGGCGAAAACGGCCCTGAGTTCGTGCGCGGCCCCGCTATGGTCACATCGACCAGAGCAACGGCGGCGGCGATGCAGGGCGGCGGCGGTCAAATGGACGTGCGCGTGTACGTCGATGATGACGGCAACTGGAAAGCCAAGGTTGAGCAAATCAGCGGCGGCGTGGTGCAAAACGCGGCTCCGGGCATTGTCGGGCAGTCGGTTAACGCTTCTCAGCGATCCTTCAAGAACAGCAAATTGGGGTGGTCACCATAATGACAGACGTTATCGCATGGCCCCCCTTCCAGCTTACCGGATGGGAGTTGGCCGAGGTCTACCCGCAATCGCGCTCAGTCGGGCTGATTGAGGGCAGACCGCGCACATCATCGGCGCAGCGGGCGCGGCGCGTGGCGACGGCGAATATTACGGGCATTGGCACGGATCAGGCGGGCGCGGGCTACGTTCGGATGCTCAACCGGATGTGGGCGGGTAAGCCTAACCTCGTGCGCGTCAAGTGCCTTTCATCGCTCTGGTATCTCGCGGGCGGAGCTCTGAACCTGCGAAACAACGTGCTGGAATGGACCGACGACGGAACAGACCTGCTGTGGACGGCGGGCGGCGTGGATCTGCTGTGGGGCGACGGGGCATATGCGCTGCAAGGCGAACCCGCAACGGATGGGCCTTGGCATAGCCTGACCGTCTCCGGCCTGCCTCCCTCGCGTATCCTGGCGCGGCCCTCTGAGGTGATCAGCGTGACCGATGGCGACACCAAGGAAAGCGCGTATGTCCTCACGGTTGCGCGGTCGGATGCGTCCGGCGTGGCGACGATCCGCACAGACAAGCCCGAAGCATTCACCCTGACGGGGCTGGTCAGCATCGGGCAGCGCGAGAATATCGTGTTCGAGGCATTGGGCGTTCCCCGTTCGGTGCAGGGCGTAACAGGCACCTTTGGCTATCAGTGGGACTTCCGCGAGGTGTTCGAAGACGAATACAACGACGGCTGGACGGAGGTGAACCCGTGGGGCTAACACGCGGCGCATCAACGGGGCTAATTGACGACCTCAAGGGCCACTTCCACCCCGTGCTGCTGACCTATGCCGATTGGCCGGGCGAGGAAATCCGACTGCACACGGGCGCGGGGAACCTGTCATGGGATGGGGAAACGTGGATGGGCGCGGGCAAGCTTGTGCAATTCACGGCCCCGATGGAGCAAGGCGGGCTGGCAACGTCTGAGGCGACGGTGCGGGTCGCGGCGCATGTGGAAGACATGCTGGCAGAACGCGGCAAGATCATCCGCAACCGTGATTTAACCGTCTGGTTTGCGACCACAACGACAGCGGGCGGCAATGTGCTGGCGACGGACCCCGTGGAACTATTCACAGGCTACTTTGATAGCCGCACAGGGGCGCTCTCACGCTCAGACGTTGGCTTGGATCATGATATGGTGCTGAGGCTAGGCATTGGCCCCTCTGCGCGTTCGTCTGCGTCGATCACGCACAGCTACGAAGACCAGATCGCCAAATACCCCGGCGATACGGCGGGGCGGCACGTCCAGAACGCCAACAAGCTACGGTTCAACCCTCAACAGTGGCCCGAATAACAGAACGGGCGGCGTTCAACGCTGCCTTTGATAACCTGCGCGATCCGTTCGCGTGGGGCCTTCGGCGCGACTGTACGGCGGCTTGTGTGGGCTTCGAGGCATTGCACGGCGCTGACCCCCTTGAGGGATGCCGAGACGACTACAGCACCGCCATAGGCGCGGCGCGGATACTCAAGCGGGCAGGCGGCTACCTCGCATGGTGCGGGGCGACGTTTGGCCTACCGCACACCACCACACCCAAGGCGGGCGACCTAGCCCTGATCGCAAGCACTGACACGTTCGGCGCGGCCTTGGCGATCTGCATTCAATCCGGCGAATACGCCGCGAAGACGGAGGCCGGAATGGCAATAGTGAAGGCCGATATTCTGGGGGCGTGGACATGCCGTTTCTAGCGCCTATCATCGGTGCCATTGGCGGGGCAATCACCAGCGCGGCAACCGCTCTTGGCTTCGGCGCGGCGGCGGCAGGGGCGATCAGCTCTGCCGTGGTGCAATTCGGCGTTTCGTTCCTGGTCAATACAGCCTTTTCTGCCATCTTTGCAAAGAAGCCGAAAGTGCAGGACGTTGCGCGGGATCTGGCGCAGCCGACAACATCCCCCGCCTATCGTTTCCCCTATGGGGAGTGCCGCGCTACAGGCACACCAGTTGGGACACCCGTGAAGGGCAAGAAAATCTACGGCGCGTGGCTGCTTAGCTCGCGGCCATCGGACCTATCAACCTTCACGCTGTACCTTGATAAGCGCGAAGTGGTCCTGACCGGCGATGCGTTCGATCTGGACGGCCCCGGCGCGACGGCTACGGAAGACCCGTTTAGCGGCCATGTCACCGTCTGGGTAAGTCGTGGCGACCACACCGCACCGCCTACCGAGTTCACCGACGACGCGGCCTATGTCGAGGGTTCGGCAGATCACCTGTGGAAGACTACCGACGCTTGGAAGGGCCGCACGATGATCTGGCTCAAGCTGGATGCGGGCGACAGCGGCAAGCGGCAGGAGCGCTGGCCGTCTACGCCTCCATTGGTCGAGGTTGAGGGACGGTGGTCACTGGTCGAAGACCCGCGCACGGGCATCACCGCTTGGAGCGACAACCACGCGCTTTGTGTTCGTGACGCGCTGATGAATAACCCGATCCGAGGCTACCGCGCAGAACAGCTTCACAGCAGCTTTGACGAGGACGGCCCGAACGCCTGTGACGAGGTGGTGACGCTGAACTCCGGCGGCAGCGAAAAGCGCTATATCTGCGGCGGCACGCTGGTTTTCAACGAAGGTGAGATTGAAGACCAGCTTAACCCGATGATGATATCGGGCGCGGCTGACTTTATCCGCGTTGGTGGGAAACTGGGCTATGCGGCGGGCGTCTACCGTGAGCCTACCGAAACACTGACCTACCTTCTGGGCGAGGGGTTCGAGTTTCCCGACATGCTGCCGGGGGCTGAACTGGTGAACCAACTGCGCGTCAGCTACCTTTCGGCAGCGCGGGGGTACGAGACTGCGGATCTGACCCCCTGGGATATTCCAGGTGCTCTGGCTGCTGACGGCGGGGTGCCTGCGGTCAAGACGGTCGATCTGCCGTTCTGCCCTTCACCAACGCAGGCAATGCGGGTGCGCAAAATCACCGGACTACGCCAGCGCAGACAAGAGCGCATACAGGGCGGCACGCTGCCCCCAGAGGCGTTTAACCTTGTGGGCGGGGCAACGGTCACTATTGCGCTGCCATCGCCCTACGACGCGCTTGACGGCGTGTACGAGATTGAAGGCATTCACCCCGGCTTAGACCCGATTGGGGAAAGCGGGGAAGTCGCCATGCGCTTGCCTGCGTCCTTGGTCAAGCATGACGCGGCTATCTATGATTGGGTGCCAGCCGACGACGAAGAAGAAGTTTTTGACGAGGAATACGACGACGAGCGGACAGGCACGGCAGACCCCGGCGCGTTGAGCGTCACAACGGGCGACGCGGTGAACCTGAACACGGGCGGCACCATTATCCCCCGCATCCGGTTTGCGTTCGATCCGTCAACGTCAGGCGTCACGGGCTACGAGTGGGAATATAAGTCAAACGCTGGGATCGGCGAGCTTCTCGGCAAGTACGAGACAGGCGGCGTGATCGGCCACGATGTCCGCGACGGTTCCGGCAAGGTGTTTGGTCACCTCTCAGGATCGCCCAATTTGTTCTACGATATCCGCGTCCGCGCTGTCGGCCCTAACGGGAACTCCGATTGGGTCGAGATTGAAGACGTGAAGCCTGTTGTAGATATCGAAATTGATATCCCGATTGAAGGCACAGCGGTTGGCGGTGCAGGCGAAATCACAGTCAGCTTCCGGACGCCAAACGATCCCGACTTCCGCGCCGTCGAAATCTACGGCAGCGACACAGACGACAGCGGCGCGGCCAGCCTGATCGGCACTGCCATCTACACCAGCCAAAACACAATCGTGAGCATTAACGAGGGCAGCTTAGGCACCTCGGTAACCCGCTATTACTTCGCCCGCTCTCGCGGCGAATACGCCAGCGCATCGGCATTTACAGCCAGCGTTTCAGCCACAACAGACGCATAAGGATTAACCGCATGGCTTATACTATGCCAACTACCGGAACCGACCCCAAGACAACCACAAAGAAGGCGCTTGAGGCGCTGATTGACTCTGCGATTGCTGCGGTATCTTCGGCGGCTATCAACGGCTTTATATATGCAACCGATACGACAGAAGGACTTGCGCGGACCAGCGATGGCGAGGGCTTTTTTACCGCGTCGGATTTGCAACTGATCTTCTGGCTGAACGATGGCGGGGATGCAACGCAGTTGTCCGAAATTGGGACGCCCCTTACACAGGTTCAGGTTGATGAACTGCAGGCGAACTATGCGACGATTGCGGCGGCGGCGACTCTAGCGGCCGAGGACGCCGCGCAAACTGCGCTGGACCGTGTGGCAACGGGAGAGGATGTTGTAGCTGCGGGGTTGGCCCGTGACGCGGCAGAGGACGCTGTGCAATACGATTACCTTGTGGCCGACGATGCGGCGCGCGGCACCATCACGGGCATGGTATCGGGTGAACGTGCCTACATCCGCTCTACCGAACACGTCTGGCTCTACAACGGTTCCGCGTGGGTAGATCAGGGATTGTCTGTCACTTCGGCCAAAGCCGACAAAACCTATGTGGACGGGAAGTTCGCAGAGGTAGACCAGTATAGTGTTGACATCACCAACCTGTATAACGGCTCCACGCGCGACGGGTACTACATCAACACCAGCAACGGCGGGATCCAAGCTGCGGCGGGCTGGGGAGTGTCGCAGTTCATCCCTGTTGTTGCAGGTAAAAAATACACTCTGAATCCCTCAAGCAGTCGCCAGCCGGAAATTGGTTTTTACTCAGCGGCGTCTGACGGCGCAGCCATTTCGTTCTCCAACGCGACTAATGGAGAAGTCACAGTAACCGCGCCCGCGACCGCGAAATACCTTGTTTTCACGGCCTATTCTCCGAGCAAGCCTGAACCTGCGGAAATTATGCTGAACGAGGGTCCGGTAGCGTTTCCATTTCAAGACTACACCGGCGAGCCTGACCGCTACATTGATCCGGCGCGGGTTGGCACTGTTTCTGAAACTGGCCCGTTTACCATCGAAGATCGGTTGGGACTTGCGGAAGCGAACTACGTCGATGTGTCTAACCAGTTTGACATAAGCCTTAAGCGTCCGGGGTTTTACGTCAGCACTAACGGGCAAATTCGGACGGCGGCGGGATGGGCTTGCACAAACTTCATTGAAGTTTCTCCAGGCGACGTTTTCACGATTAGCGCGGCTGGCGGGCGACAGCCAGAGGTTGGGTTCTTCTCGTCTGAAAGTGACACTGCGCACATCGGGGCCAACACGGGCGGGGGCCTCACCCCCAAGACCGTCACCATTCCTGATGGCGCATACTTTATGGCGTTTAACGTGGCATCCACGTCCTACCCAGAACCCGACGACATTATGCTCAGTGTAGGTCACACGGCGAGGCCTTATCAGGCGTTCACAGGCCAGCCTGACTACTGGTTGAACGGTGAGCGGGTGGTCACGTCTGGCCCTGTCGCGTCAGGATCCGCGAAGCTGGTACTTAACGGCGCTGGCACCGCGTATGTGGAAAGCGCTAACTCCGGCGATCTGATCCGAAACGAGTTCATTCCGTTCCCTGTTTACACACTGACGACATACCCATGCCGCCTGAACATTCGGGGCACCTTCCTTAACGGCGTATCCGTTCGTGACGGAGCAGACGACATTGCGCCGGATCATGCGCTAGATGCGACCATCGGCGGCAATCACGGCTATGTTGTGGGCGTGGCAACTGTGGACAGTCATACTTTGGCTGAGGCGGATCAAGGTTCTATCTGGTCGCTCAGTGGTGGGGAGGTTGTCCTCGTCGAAGTTCAGGATGCAAACACGCTCATCCTCGCACACCGGACAATCAACACGGCTCCCGGCACAGGTACTTACACCCACGTAAGCGGTGCGACGAACACTGCGGACTTCACCGTGACTGCGGTTACTCAGACGCAATTTTATCGCCCTGATGCCAACTACCAAATATCGAGGTCCGTCGATGGTGAGGGAGTAACCGCTACCTCAGGGACGTGGCTCTACGACGATAACGTGACGATCTCAGAAACCTGCGATATGTTGGCGCGTTCCGAGATCATCAACTGGTGGATCGCCAACGGCGGCGTGTTAGGCGGGCTGGCACCATCCGGCGACCCGTCTTACACAATGACTACGACCTATCGCTGGGACCGTGACGGGCAAATGACGGTTACGCGCGATTGGCTCATCTTGAAGGCCACCCCCGTGTCCGATTTCATGGGTATTCAAGTCATGCGGGCAGGTAACCCCCTGAGCTTCTACGTTCCTGGCGCGTTGCCTATGACGTACCAAGGCAGCACGATTGACCTGTCCCGCATTGAGCCTGCGACCGTTGCTACAGGCGGGACACTTTACCTCACGGCCGCGGAGTTGCAGGCCGATGGGGAGTATGCGCACCGATGCTTGTCGCTCTGGTCTGACAAAGCGTTTGCCGCAGGTTTCCTGCCCGTAGGCGATGCCGCCTATGATGTACGCCGTGATCGTGTGAGTGCCCTAGCCTTTGAACTTTTCGGCTCCAGCGGCAAACAGTATTTCCGCGCAATGGACAAGGGCGATCATATCGCGCAGCCCGGGGATTATTACACCGTCACGGCGTATCGCCATGTCTGCCCGAGCAGTGCCGAGCGTACCGCTTTCTATATTGTGCGCACAGCGACAACGGCGTTTGTGCTTGTCGATTGGCACGACGTTACAAAGCTGGACCGTCTGTCCATCCCAACGGACTTGCAGGGCCGCGAGTTCACAGTGCTGGATAGCCGAAACGTGTCGCTTAAAGGTGGGACAATGCCAGCCAGCTTGCCCGCTTACGTGAGCGCCAGCGAAGACTACGGCTATGCTGTCATCAAGGTTCTCTAAAGCAAAGGATCCTTCGGCCTATATACGACATGCGAGGTTCGAAATGAACACAATCCGCCTCAACATCATGGAGCAGGGCAGGGCAACCGAATGGTTGTGCAGTCTTGTCCTGCTGTTCTTTGCAATCTGTCTGGCGTTGCCGGGCAACACGCTGACGTCATCGAGCGGGTTTCGGGCGTTCCTGTCGATGGGGTTAGATGAGGCCTCAATCGCTACCCCGATGGTGCTGATTGCAGCACTGCGTCTCTCGGCGCTGCATATCAACGGCAACTGGCACCGGTCGCCTTATCTGCGCATGGCTGGCGCGATGTTTGGGTCGGCGATCTTCTCTACGCTGGCGATGGCGTTCTTCTGGCCGACCCTCGTCTACGGGGCAGCGCTTTCCTCCGGTGTGTTCACCTATCTTCTACTCGCCCTGTTCGATGGGCTCTCTGCGTATAGGAGCGGTGCAGATGCCAGAATGGTTCAGTGCGTTTTTAAAGAGCATCGATAAGGAGGTGATGACCCTGCTGGCTGTTGGCGTGGCGACGTTCCTGTCGACCTGCGTGATGGCCATGAGGGGATACAAGCGTGGCAAGCCGTCGAGTGCTGCGACAGCGCAGGCGATTGCGCAGATAAGCTGCGGTGCACCTCAACTGCAGGGAAAGATCGAGCACATCTCGCAAGTTCAGCTCGAAGAAATCCTGCATCTGCGCGACATCGACGCAAAGCTCGATCGCGTCGCGGAGCAAGTGACCAGGATCGAAGACCGCACGCGCAACCGCTGACCAACCCGACAATTTAAACCTCAACGGATCGCCTCGGCGGTCCTTTTTGCATTGGAGAGATGAAATGGATTTCATGCAGCAGCTGTTGGCCGCGCATCAGGGCCGTCTGGCTGACCTCGGCTGGTACAAGGGGCTGATCGACGGGCTGGACGGGCCCATGACGCAGACCGCCTTCACGCGATTCAAGGAGGCGCATGGCTACCGCGCGCGGCCCTTCCCCGGACCATTGACGATGGAAGTGCTGTGGGGGGCAGGGGCCAAGGCCGCGCCGATGCCCGTAGCAATTGGGAATGAACCGCCTTGGCTGACCGAAGCACGCAACCTGCTGGGCACCCGCGAGAAGCCCGGATCCGCCAGCAATCCGGCCATCATGGAATGGGCCCGCAATCTCGACCAGTGGTATCCCGGCGATGACGTGCCCTGGTGCGGCCTGTTCGTGGCGCATTGCATGGCTGTCGGTGCACCCGAGGAGCCGCAGGCCTTCAACCGGCTGGGCGCGCGCCAGTGGCTGGAATACGGCGATGAGTGCGGTGTGGATCTCGGCGGTGTTGCAGTCTTCTGGCGCACCCACAAGGACAAAAGCTGGAACGGTCACGTCGCGATCGTGACGGGCCAGAGCAAGACGGCTGTGCGGGTCGTTGGCGGCAATCAAAGCGACAACGTTACCGAAACGTGGATCTCGCGCGATCGCCTGTTGGGCTGCCGTGGCCCGAAAGGCTGGAAGGGCGTGCCGGCTGTTGCGGCACACACCGGTACCCTGTCGGCTAACGAAGCATGACACCCGATTTCGTCACCTTTGCGATCTTCGCAATTACCGTCGCTGCTGTTGTGGCGGCGATCATCGCGCTTTTGCGCAAATAGCCCCAAGGAGCCGAACATGGACTTTCTATCTCAACTATTCGCCAGCGCAGATCTGCAGGCGGTCATTCTCAGCATCATCGGCCTGGTGCTGACCTTCATCTTGAACCGCGCCGCCGGCGCAGTCGCCGCCGCGACCGGCATCCAAATCGAGGCCAAGCATCGAGAGGCGCTGCACCAGGCTGTCATTACATCCGTCGAGAGCGGAATGAAGTACGGGCCGGACGTGGGGTTTGATACCTTGAAGGCGCATGTGGTGCGGTATCTACAGGAGAGTGTGCCCGACGCGCTGACCGCATTGACGCCGGGTGATGGTGTTCTTGACCGCCTGATTGAGCGGTATGCACGTGAGTCGCTGGCGAAGCTGGGTGAGCCTGTCGTCCGGTAGCCTATATCTTCATACCAATGCCCGCCCGCCTTAATCGGTGGGCGGGCTTTTTTCCGTTCTGGGGTGGGCTTGATCCCGCGGTGGAATCGGATACCTGATGCGGCATGGCTTCCAATCCGCCCGCTGAACCGCTATTCTCGCCCGGCTGCACGCACATCGAGGTTCGGTGCTGGTCCTGTGACCATGCGGTAGAGTTTCGCCCTGAGCAGCTGCCCGCAGGCGTCTCGGTGCATGATTTTGAGAGCCAGGCGAGATGTCGGTGTGGGATGGGGTGGCCGCATGTCACGCAGTTGCCGAAAGTAAGGCGGAGCTGGTAGCCCTTATCCATTTCAGCGACATTAAATGTTCTGAATAAGATATTTTCTACCATCATCCTTGACTATCTTTTCTATCTTCTTTTGGAACATAGCTTCTCGACCGGTGTGGCCTTGATCAAGCTTTTCCAGGATTGGCTGAGCAGTTTCGGGAACCCATTCCCGCACCTTTCCCAACTTGTCTTTAAGCTTTGACTTGGAGAAAAGGTTCTTGAAACGCTGAGGTGTAATTCCAATGAATTGTAAAAATTGCACTTTCTCCCCGTCTGGTTTGTATTGATCAATTTCGATTGAGTCTGGGTAGAGGTCATCAGCAAAGCTTTTTGAGTAGGGCTCGAGATAGATCACTTTTGAAATACCTGATGCAACAATATGCTTTGAGCAGTTGTGACATGGAAAGGTTGTGCAAAATAATTTGCTACCAGCGAGCCTTAATCCGAGACGAGCAGCGGTCGATATTGCAGCCATTTCAGCATGAACGGCGCGCCCATAGTCCAGGGTATCAAGAACCTGAGCTTTCTTAAGTGGGGCGTCTGTACTGTCTAGAAACTCTTGTGCTAGCCTCAATTCATCCAAATCGTTTGTTTTTAATGCTCCCGCTTGGCCGAGGCGCAGCACTATATCAATCACCATCTGGCGCTTACGGATCGTGTTGAAATCGCGGCCTAAGGCAACATCTCGACCGTCTTCGCCGTCATGAGGCCAATAGGTGCCTCCATTAGCCTTAGGCGCTTCATTATAACCCATTGCAATTATGTCGCTATCCCGGGCGATGGCGGCCCCAACTTGACGAGCCGTGTCGCAAGACGTCAGCGAAGTTTGAAAAGCCAAATTCAGGAAGAACTCTTCTCTTGTCGGCGAGATTGCAAAATTTCCAAATAATGCATGGAAAAAGCGCTGAATGATTTTCTCTAGGTTCGGTACGTCGCTAGTATCAATAATAACATCAGCTAATGGGAAAACATCGCTTACTCTTTGGCCGCTGGGAACGGAAGATTCCTTGTCATCCGTCTGGATAAGTTCGCTAGCCTTTGCTTGCCAGGCATCTGACTTTGGAGAGCCTGCGTGACCTTCAGCAATTCTGGTCGCGAGCCGGTTCTTAAGTTGATCTTTGGGTGAGTGGCAAGAAATCAGAATGAACTGCTTACCGTAGATTGATCTGAGAGCTTCAACTTCTTCGGGACGTTTTATCTGATTAATTAGATAAGCCGTTCTTCTAAGGGGAATAGCTGCATCGCCGTTTTCTGGTTCTTCTCGCCGAATAGCTCTTATTCGCTCAACCGCATACGAGACGAAAAAATCATCTAACCCGGTTTGCTGCCTAACCATATTGCAGGCATCGATGTAAGTTTTATATCGATCTTCTGTTGGGGACTCCACAACTTGAAAATCTGTTTTGTTTTCTGCGATAAAATCAGTTATCTTTATGTGATGTTTTTTATAGTGAAGGCTATGCAGTATTGTGTCTACTGCCTTTAGAGCTGCCGGAAGGTCTGTCCCCAGACGCCCAACAAAGCCAATGATAAGCTCTGGATCAACAACTTTTTCCATAAAATCTCCATGTACAACTTGGAGTAACAGTATCATGGTGTAAGAATTGTGCTAGTATGAGATTCTCAGGAGTTGACAGGGAGTTTTGATATGATCGGTCCGAAAGAAGACGCCGGGTTCAGTTTTTCCGCTTCGTTTGGTAAGACGCTTGAAGAGTTCAATGAGACTTCGGCCGCGGTTCGTGAGGAGCTATCGAGGATCGAAGAGCAATGGGCTGTTCACCATCCTGAAAACGAAGATCTCATCCCTAGCTGAAATTTCACTCATTCAGCGTGTCTGTATCTTTCTTTGTGATGTGCTAGTAATGATGCGATTTTCTCAAAGGGATCGACTTGATTGGAACGCTCGCACACGGAACTTCAGACGCGTTGGGACATACACACTGAGCGCCAAATTTCTGTTGCGAAAGCTGGTTCAGTAGCTGTAACCGTTCTTAATAGTGGGTCTTGGCTTGCTTTGCTCAGCCAAATGGGTTCGCTAAAGGATGTCGCAATCGGGCCTGTGCTTGGTTTGTGGGGGCTCGGGGCTCTCTTGGGCACGCTGATCTGGTTCTTTATTTACGTCAACGCGGTGAACCAAATGCGACACGACTTTGATCAGGAGGATCAAGCTCTAATCAGAAAGCTCCACAATGGTGTTCGGTGGGGGATCGTTGTTGCTTCGGGATCATTGTTCAGCTTTGGTCTAGGTGTTATCATGCTTGCTTTTGCCCTTTAATCGACTGGTTGCACTTAGGATGTTTTCGAGGCTTTCAACATGGCTGGTGCGACGAGGCTTCCCTCTGGAAGTCTTAGGCCCGCTATTATTCGCTCTTCTTGTTGTTCCCGCATTGATGGCTTGGGTCTTCTAAAGTTCAAAATCATCGATCTTCAGTTTCCAAACTGTCATCTAATCCATTGAAACTTAGTAAGGCGTTACGGTGATTGTTTCCAATCCAACTGTATGAATTCACAGAATAAACGAAGAACAGCTGGGTTTACCATTGAGCACGCTCGTCCACGGCCGATCAAGCCTCCAGTTAGGCGCCGATCGCGTCGATCCAGTGTTCTGCACCTGACGCAGCATGCCGCGTAAAAACAGGCCTGAGGTTGGGTTACAAGTATCCCAGGTGAAAGCATCGGATGACCGCAGTCAGCCCAAAGCGGTAGTTTGATTCTGGGCAGCGCGAGAACCAAACGGAAGAGCATCAAAGACACACCTTCCAATACAGTTCGCGCGTTTAGATTTGCCATACGCCCCCCTAGGTTGATTTTGCGGAGCGTCTGTGTTGTCCTCTTCCCATTTGGCGCGGAGTGATTTTGATGGACGGGCATAATTACGAACGCTTGAAAGCACATATAATCCCACTCTCGGTCTCGCAGGATTTCGATGCTGCCCGTACAGAGTGGGATTTGATATTCGTTGAGCTCAGCGAAGAGTTTGACTCCTGCCCTTGCGGACAGCAGATCTTGGAGCATTGCTATATTCGAAATCGCCTTTCCGGGAAGGAGACATACGTTGGCAATGTCTGCATCAACCGTTTTCTGGGAATCGACACGGGAAGCCTATTTGATGGATTGAAGCGCATACGTGCCAACCCTGAAGCGAACGCTAATGAAGCGGTAATCGAATATGCACAGAAAAACGGCTACCTTTATGAAAAAGAATACAATTTTCTGCATGACACTAAGAGAAAAAGGAAACCAAGTGGCCCAATGCTTTCGTGGAAGCGCAAAATCAACCACAGGATATTGAACCAAACGGTAGTAAGACGCCGGTCAGAACGATCACCCAGTTGATCCAGGTATTTAACCAATCTTCGTGCCGCATAGGTATTCTATCAATCCGTCAAATCTCGCGACTTTGCAAGGCCCCCTCCCTGCGCATAGCTGACGCTCGAATTTGGTTCAAACGACAATGGCGGACCGAGGGACTTGCGTCAGGTGCAGCGCAGTAGCGTGTGACAGGTGCCTTGCAAGCCATTGAAATCATATGCGACACATTTCTAATGTCGTGTGACACATAGTCGTTGAAAACATTGAATAAAAGCGGAGT
>TARA_R100001143_G_scaffold63590_1_pt1 | contig 44320 bp, 37 predicted proteins | sample TARA_R100001143 | Tara Oceans TARA_R100001143 (sample SAMEA2621300) | marine metagenome | biome: marine biome (ENVO:00000447); feature: mesopelagic zone (ENVO:00000213); material: "saline water (ENVO:00002010), including plankton (ENVO:xxxxxxxx)" | depth 800 m | reverse complement strand
ACACGCACATCATTATATTTAAAATGAGTGCCGGGAGTATTTAGATCGCGCATCCGCCAATCATCAATTCCCCCCTCTCTCGGTGGACGATCCCCCCAATCTTCCATTCCAAAGAGTGTACCGTACCAATCGGACGACTGGTTTAACAGATGCTCCCACCTAATCGCTCCGTTATGTTCACCATCAAACATCCGGTCTTCCCAGACATACTCCGCCACCCGATCTTCGATACTGCGGATTACCCCGCGATCCCATGCCAATCCGGCCACCGTCGACAGATAACTTTTGGTTACACTAAAGGTCATATCCACCCGATCCACATCCCCCCATGACGCTACGATATATCCATCCTTTAGTATCAATCCTGCCGGACCACCCCGTTCGCGAACCGGACCTGCAAGCTCATGATACGGCTCATGGCTAAATCCCTGCAGAATGGCAATGCGCAGATCCCGATCCACACTGTTTTCGTTTTCCATGGCAATTTCCACGGCCTGATTGATCAGGCCCTCATTCAATCCCACTTCGGATGGAGTTCTCACCTCCCACTTATCTCCTGCCGGCGGGAAGTATCGCTCCTGCGCAACAAGGTTTAATGGCAAAAGAAAAAGAAGTACCAAATAAAGAGGAATGAATAGATTGGGTATTCGAAATATCATGGCTCGAGGATTGGTTATCTGGTTAAAAAGGAATTATAAGATATTCCTCGGTGGAATAGATGTCAATTGTTCAATATGAATCATTTAGCTTAAATGAGAATCTTTTTGTAATATGTGTAATACAAGTATTACTTGTAATAAATCATATTCACAGAATTGACTTATCATGGCTGTAACTGTCAGACTTAAACCCGAAGATGAAAAACGATTGGATAATCTTGCCAAATTAACCGGCCGAACAAAAAGTTATTATATCCGGGAGGCTATTGAAGAAAAGCTGGAAGAGATGGAGGATATCTATATTGCCGAACAGCGCATCGAAAAGCCCGAAGGGAAGCGTTGGTCTCTGGATGAACTGATGCGAGACGATGATCTGGAAAGTTGAATTTGATCACCGGGCACAGAAAGAACTGCGAAAGTTAGATCGGGATACACAAAGAAGGCTTTTGACGTGGATGTCCGATAACCTTTCCGGCAGTAAGGATCCCAGAGAGAAAGGAAGTCCATTAAAAGGAAAGTTCAGAGGACTTTGGAGATATCGGGTGGGTGACTATCGCATCATATGCCAAATAAAAGATGAAGAAGTTCTGATCCTCATCCTTAGAATTGCTCACAGAAAAGATGTTTATGATTAAATCACAGCTTTCCAGCTATTTTTAGTCTCCCCTAAAAAAGGGAGTACAGCGAAGCCGGGAGGAAAATCCGAGTTCGAAATTTGAGCCTTGCTACCCCCCTGCACCGTTATTGAATAAGAGTTACAATTCCCCTTAATCGTTCTTGGCAATAATCCATACGGCATGAACGATTCCCGGAATAAAACCCAGAATGGTAAGCAGAATGTTGAGCCAAAAATGCGGCTTAATGCCTATTGTTAAAAAAACTCCCAATGGAGGAAGGATGATGGCAAAAATAATTCGAAGTATACTCATAACAGGATAGTTTAGTTAATTGAGTTGATGATGACCAGCTATCAATATATAAAACTGGCTTTAAAAAGCTACCGATTATATATAGGATTGCATGGCATAGCATTAATCTGATGCCAAGTCAGATATTTTTATTACACTATTCCAGTTGCGCGTTATTTCTGAACAACCACAAGATGTTCATCCAATCGATCCCATGTTTCAGTAAACCCTTCAATCATTCCCATCTCAATCAATTTGGCCACCTCTTCTTTTGATCCGACTGTCGAGACTACCTTCACTTCTGTTTTATCAGCTAATGGTGTGAAAGTTATGATCGTATCAAACGAAGGCATTTCAGTATTCACAGATCTCTTTTTGTCAGAAAAATGATCATTATAGATGATTTTTTCAGGATCTACTATCTCTTTGTAAAAGGCGAGTCCCCACGATTCATCGTCAGGATTCGGGCCCTTCATGCAGTAGTGCCAGGACCCACCCTCCCGGAAATCCATTTTACAGTAATTGAGCGGCCACTCCCGGGGTCCCCACCAATTCATCAGGTGCTTACAGGTCGTGTATGTTTCAAAAACCAATTCACGGGGGGCCTCAAATACCCGGGTGAAGATGATTTCATTGTCATTTGTTTCTACGGTTTGATTTTTTTCTTTACTCATCGTTTTTATCTTTCATTTGCAGTTGTTTGAGATAGTCTTCCAATCGGTCAAAGCTCGCCTCCCAGAATTTCCTGTATTCTCCGATCCATTCATCTACATCTTTTAATGGCTCCGGATGCAGGCGGCATGGACGGTACTGCGCCTCGCGGCTCCGTTCAATGAGATTGGCCTTTTCCAGCACTTTCAAATGTTTTGTGATGGCAGGCATGGTCATATCAAACGGTTCAGCCAAATCAGAAACGGTTTTTTCACCGGTTGTAAGAGTGGCAAGAATAGCCCTGCGTGTAGGATCGGAGAGCGCTCGGAAGGTTGTACTTAGTGGATCAGTTGACATAATATTATCTAAATTTAACTTATTAGTTAATTAACTAAAAGGTAAAATAAAAATATGGAATGATGAAACCAATTTTTTGTTTATTCTTTATTAAAATGAAGCCATCTTACGAAAAACTTTTTTTACTGCTTTAACAATTAATAACATGCATCATGGATAATTTTTAATATGTTATAAAGCGTGTAATCACGACTCGTTTTGCAATGGAACCAGGAAGATTTTAACAAACGCATCATTTGATTTTCGGATTTAAATCATACAAAACTCTATCCCTCATTATTTTTCCGGCAGTGCTGGTTTTGGGAATTCTATTTTTGTTCATTTCCGGCGGTTTTTTAAGTGACCGTTCTGATGAATACATTTTAGAGGTTTCTGAATCAAGTACTGAAAATATTAGAGTACTGAGCAGTATTGAAGTGGAAAGGCGATTGGATGCGATAACAACACCAATGGCGGATATTGGACCTATCAATAGCTTGCTGGTGAGTCAACACGGGGAATTGGTTGCAGAAAAATATTATGGCAGAATGAATGCCGGCCGCGGGAACAATATTAAATCTGCCTCCAAAAGCCTTCTTTCAATATTAATTGGCATCGCGATCGATAAAGGATATCTAGAGGGAGTGGATCAACCCATTGGAGAGTTTTTCCCCGACTATTTTGAGTCAAACCCGGATTCGATCAAAGCCTCAATCACCATTGAAGATCTGTTGACGATGAGAAGCGGATTGGCATCCACCAGCCGGTCAAATTATGGCCGATGGGTATCAAGCAATAACTGGATTTATTATAAGCTTAACCAACCACTTCGCGGAGTGCCCGGCGAAGACAGAATTTACAGCACTGGCAACACCCATCTGCTAGCCGTAATCCTGACTCGTGCAACCGGCTTGAATACCCTTCAATTTGCCAACAGATATCTTTTCGATCCGATGGATATTCAAATAACAGGCTGGGACCGGGATCCACAGGGGTATTTCCTGGGGGGCAATAATATGGCCATGCGGCCGCGGGATATGATAAAAATTGGCCAATTGATGATGGATGTAGGTGTTTACAACGGGGAGCAGCTCGTCCCGAAGGAGTGGATTATCCGGTCCATAGAACCGGTAACCGGACGAATTCCCGGTATTGAAAATTATGGGTATTTATGGTTTCGCCGAATGGTGGGTGATGTTCATATGATCTACGCTTTTGGCAATGGCGGACAGTACATTATGATTCTGCCTGAACTGGAGGCCGTGCTCACTGTAACCACCCGAACCGGAACAAGTGAATCCACCAGAGATTACAGACGGCAGCTCTTTTCCATCATCGACAGGGATATTGTTCCACTGCTCCAGGCGGGATATCAAAGAGTTTAGGAAATATTCGACATAATTAAACCTTCATCGATTTCCAGCTTCCGCGGGTAAAGAGCCATAGAGTAAAGAGTCCAACGGATGTCTCTGAAACAAAAACACCCCAAAACACACCTGAGTGCTGCCAATCAAGAGTGATGGCCAGATACCAGCAGAGCGGAATCTGAATGAGCCAAAAGAAAACCAGATTAATTTTGGTAGGTGTCACCGTATCCCCGGCACCATTGAAGGCCTGGACCGATACCATCCACCATCCATAGACAAAGTATGAGTAGGAAAGTATTTGAATCCATTCTGATCCAATCATGATCACGGTCGGGTCGTCCGTAAAAAAGCTCATCATCTGTTCGTTAAAGAAAAAATAGATTACAGATACGGAGACCATGAAGTACATATTATAGATCCCGGTTTTCCATACGGAGGATTCTGCCCGTTCCGGCTGGTTCGCGCCCAGGTTTTGTCCGACCAGTGTTGCCGCTGCATTAGATAACCCCCAGGCCGGCATCAGTGTAAAGAGCATGATTCGCAGTGCAATAGTCGCTCCGGCCACCGCTTCACTTCCGATGTCAGCCAGTATTCTCATCAGAAAAATCCAGGAGGTCATGGCAACCAGCATCTGTCCAACTCCCCCCAGCGATCGTTTCACAATATTGCGGATGATGGTTGTACTCCAGACAATTTGTGACCTCCCGACCCGGATGTGTTTCCCCCCGCGAAAAAGAACCCAAAGCTGTATAGCTACACCTGTACTGCGGCCAATGGTGGTGGCAATAGCCGCACCTTCGATTCCGAATGCAGGAATGGGCCCGAAACCGAAGATAAGAATCGGGTCAAGAATGATGTTGATACCATTGGCAATCCAGAGAACCTTCATGGCAATGGCTGCATCACCGGCGCCGCGATAGATCGCATTGATCACAAAAAGCAATACAATCACAGCATTGCTCCCGAGCATCCACTGGGTATAGCGGTAGCCGTATTCAATGCTCCATTCATCACCCCCCATCAATAGCAGCAGCTCTTTGGAATAAAAAATACCGGCAATGGCAAATGGCAGTGAAATAAGCAATCCGATAAAGATCGCCTGTACGGCTGTATATCCGGCTTCCCGTTTTTTCTTTTCACCAATCCGGCGCGCAATGATCGCCGTAACAGCCACGGCCAGACCCATGGCAACGGAATAGAGCAAAAAGAGATATGTTTCTGTTAACCCAACGGTTGCCACTGCCGACGCTCCCAGCTTTCCGACAAAATAAATATCCACCACGGCAAACGTTGACTCCATCATCAGCTCCAGAATCATCGGAATGGAAAGCAGAAAGACCGCCTTTTTGATCGTGATTTTTGTGTAATCCGATTCCGTGCCACGGATTGCATCTTTTAGCTCTTTCCAGATGGATTGACGCGGCGAACCCGGGGGAGTGATATCAAAATCTGAATGTGTCATTTTCAAAGAATAGGATGCTCAAATGGTTGGGATCTAACCGTTTAGGGGCGATCAAATTTAAGTCTGACAAGTTATTCTATTTATATGACAATCAAAACCATCTTTATTGAATACAAACAATGAAGTGCAAACTGCGAATTGTGAACAGATAGAGTACAACAAATTCCAACATCCAACATCCAACATCCAATATCCGACCCCCGACTTCCGAGAACTGAGAACGAAAGCTGAGAGCTGAGTGCAGAGTGCAGAGTGCTGTAAATCTAGGACCGATAACTGTGATCTGAGAACTGCAATCCACGAACTTCGAACTGCGAACTGAAATCCGAGAACCGAGAACAGAAATCCCAGATCCGAAAACTGAAAACTGAAAGCTGAAAGCAGTGAGCTGTGAGCTGAAAGCTGTAAGCTGAAAACTAGGAACTGAAAAGAAAATAACCGCTCAATACCCCAATTTATCCATCCGATGTTGAAACTGTTTCAACGCATACTCCAAAAACCACTCTTTTTCCAATCCAAATGGAACCACATCATACGGTTCAAAAATCTCATAGATGATATTGGTGGCATCATTTAATAACTCCTCCAGATGATTTTCAAACTCATCCCGATAACCGGGATTCTGATCTAAAAGCCGGTTGATCAAATAGAGTCCGTATGCGATATGCCGGGATTCATCTTGTTTTAATTTAATGATACCCTCCTGCATGCCCGGCAAGAGATCATTATCGGTCAGCATTTTGTGATACGCAGCATAACCGGTCTCTGCAAGGGTGCCTTCAACGATCATATTGTATGTTCCGGATGCTTTAAGCTGGGCAATCGGAGAATGATCCAGTTTCAACCGGTTCAGATCACGGGGTAGTTTTTCGTAGAAGAGAGTTCTATAGTGAGTTTTATGATACTGTTGAAAATCGGGCTGATAGCCGATTACATCCCTCACAAATAGCGAGAAAAATTCCGTATGCTTAGCCTCTTCCCACAAAAAGGAGGTTAAAAAGATCTCCTCTTCCAATCGGCCCTCAGCGGCAATCACTTGTATCAGTGGCAATAAATCAACGGTTACAGCCTCTTCTCCTGCAAGAAACAGACCGGATAGATGGATTAATATCTCTTTTTCATCATCCTGTAACTGCTTCCATTCTTCCCGGTCCCTGCTCAAATCAATATCAGCCGGATTCCAAATTCCATACACTTTGGCCTTCTGAAACAGCTTCATTGGGAAACCCTCAAAATCGAGCCCTTTTTGAATGGTTGTAAATGAGGAGTGTTTCGATTCTTTCTCCTGCTTCTCTTTAATCTCGGTGATAAACTCTTTCTGCTGTTTTGAATCCCTGTAGGTGGGCGCGGTTTCTAACAATGCTTTTGCTGCTTGTCGTTGAGTTGATAGCATAACGATACTCCCCTTATCAAGGGTCAGTTTCTTTTTCATGATCATCATGGTTGGATCTTTTTTATCCTCAATCAACCGAATCCAGGTCGTTTCATCTGCTGTCAATATGATTTGCGCCATACTCTCTTCTTCAGATGTGGCAAATTTTATATCGAGACACTCCCCATATTTAAGATCTAAATAGAAACCGACAGACTCGTTTTCTTTGAGCTTTTCAGGAACCGGCTCAAATTTTAATAATATAGGGCTGTTCCAATGTTTCGCTGCCCTCTTGTACTTTTCACTGCTATTAATTGAATCAAACCACTCTTTCATCCACTTTTCAGTAAAGTATTCGTTTGATGTGTTTGATTGATCACCTTTTTTATTGAACCACATATTTGGTCTCTCTATTCATGATAAGTTCTGCCTATTGGGTACGTTAGTTTATTAACTATCTTAAGGTTTAATTATTTGAAAGAAAACAATATTTTAAGTGTGTTAAAGTTAAGTATTTTAAAAATTTATAAGTCAATAAAAAACAAATAACTATGAGCAGTATTTACCCGACATATGATGTGATTGTAGTGGGTGCGGGACACGCCGGCAGTGAAGCGGCAGCGGCAGCGGCCAACATGGGATCCAAGACATTGTTAATCACGATGAATATGGATGCGATTGCAAAAATGTCGTGCAATCCGGCCATGGGTGGCGTTGCAAAGGGTCAACTCGTTAGAGAAATCGATGCGTTGGGCGGACTCAGCGGAATGGCCAGTGATCGCAGTGGAGTTCAGTTTCGAATGCTCAATTTAAGTAAAGGCCCGGCCATGTGGAGTCCGCGCTGCCAGAGTGATCGCATGCTCTATGCTCAAATTATGAGGGAAGAACTCGAGAAAATTGATAATCTTTATTTCCGGCAGGACAATGTCGTTGATATTCTCACCGATGAAAAGGGTGAACATGTAAATGGAGTTATGACTCAAACCGGTCAGGTTTTTCATTCTAAGTCGGTAGTGTTAACCAGCGGTACTTTTTTGAATGGACTCATTCATATCGGCGAAAGTCAATATGGCGGTGGCCGTTCGGGTGAACGAGCATCTGTTGGGATTTCAGCAGCGCTCCAAAAATTGGGATTTGATATCGGCCGACTCAAGACGGGAACTCCTCCCCGGCTGGATGGCAGATCCATTGATTATTCTAAACTGGAAATACAGTACGGCGATGAAGATCCGGCTCCGTTTTCATTCATGACAGATCAATTACCCTCGATTGACGAACAACTGACTTGCTGGATCGGATATACTAACAACGACGTTCATGAGGTCTTAAAAACAGGATTTGACCGCAGCCCGATGTTTAATGGACGGATAAAATCAATCGGACCTCGATACTGTCCAAGTATTGAAGACAAAATAAATCGTTTTGCGGATCGGGACAGACATCAACTCTTTCTTGAACCGGAAGGCTGGAATACCTATGAAATGTATCTGAACGGGTTTTCCACTTCGCTGCCTGAAGATGTTCAATATCATGCCTTAAGAACTATTCCCGGTTTTGAAAAAGCAGTCATGCTTCGGCCGGGATATGCTATTGAATACGACTACTTTCCCCCCTATCAGGTTAAAAGAAGCCTGGAGACCAAACGGGTGAATGGGTTATTTTTTGCCGGACAAATAAACGGAACCACCGGTTATGAAGAAGCCGCTTGTCAGGGAATGATTGCCGGAATAAACTCTTCTCTGTTTGTCCAGGAAAAAGAACCTTTTGTTCTGAAAAGATCAGAAGCGTATATCGGTGTTCTTATTGATGACCTGATTAACAAAGGGACGGAAGAACCCTATCGGATGTTTACATCCAGAGCGGAACATCGAATTTTACTGCGTCAGGATAATGCAGATTTGCGCCTGACTGAGTTAGGCTATCGAATCGGTTTGGCCGACGAAGAGCGCTATCAACGGTTCAAAAAGAAAAAGGAAGAAGTGGATCAGTTGTATGATTTAATCAGTGACTATACGGTCAGGCCTGAAAAGATGGACCCGATGCTGATTGAAAAAGGGACAACCCCGCTCACCCAACCTGTGAAGGCAAAATCATTAATCCCCAGGCCGGAAATTCATTTGCGGGATCTTTTTGATGCCGATTCGGAGTTAAATGAATCCGTCAATAACATCACATCGAATCGATATGTAATCGAACAGGTGGAGATTCAGATCAAGTATGAAGGATATATCAAACGGGAGTTTGAGATGGTTGAAGAGGTAAACAGGCAGGAAAATGCCTTGATTCCTTTAAAAATCGATTATTCAAAGATAAAGAGCCTCTCATCTGAAGGAAAGAGTAAATTAGAAAGGATTAAGCCTGAGACGATTGGTCAGGCGTCCAGAATCAGTGGGGTATCGGCAAGCGATGTAGCTGTGTTGATGGTCTATTTAAAAAGTTAGGCGTTTCACGTGAAACATAATATAGAAGTCGTTAAAGTCGCCCCGAAAACACTTTCAGAAGCAAGAGAGATCTATAAAGCCAATGAGAAAGAGTATGAAAAGTATATCGATTTACTACTGGAGTGGAATGAAAAAATCAATGTAATCAGCCGCACTGTTTCACGTGAAACAGTCCGTGAGCATATCGTCCACTCGCTGCTTCCGATTCCGCTAAAATTGTTGGCGGGCTATAATAAGTGGATTGATTCGGGGAGTGGAGGCGGATTGCCGGGGATCCCAATTGCCATTCATCAGCCCGACCTGTTCATATCACTGAATGATAATATCAAGAAAAAAATGATGGTCGTTGATGATATTGTTCAATCCATGAATATCAAGAATACGGAGACGATTGACTATAGTATATCCCTTGTAGATTTAAAGCGCGGGACCGGGATTCTTACCAAACACGCTTTTAAATTATCGAAATTGATCCACCTGCTTAGCGACAAACCCTGGGAAATTATCCTGATGTGGAAGGGTGTGGAGGATGCAAAAGAGGAGATCAGGCAGCAAAAAAAAGCACTGGATTGTACCATCTATTCGTTTAACTTTGGGGAAAACGAGCCATTTTATGAGGGTAAAGGTTTGGTATTGATTGAGCGAAGTTAAATTGAATCGGTAAAAGTTTATCCCGCGAATAAGACCAAAAGGATTAGTTTTGATTGAACGTAATTATATGGAAAGGATCAAAGTTTAGCTCGCGCCCAAGACCAAAGTGGATTAGCTTTAATTGAGTGTTGTTAAAATTGGAAGGATAAAAATTTAGTGCTTGTCTAGAAGTACAAACCGTGTTAGTCTATTTAAAGTCGGGTGCAGAACATTCATAAATTTATAAAAAACAATTATGTCAAGATTAAAGAGCTCAGAGCGAAGAATGAAGATGATTTTAATGCTTCAGGATTCAAAGAAAAAATTAACGGCTGATGAACTGGCTAAAACATTTGGCGTGACCCGAAGAACTATTTTTAGGGATTTTAATGTACTGTCGGAATTAAACGTACCGGTGATACATGATAAATATAGCGGATATGGTGTAATGCCGGGATATAAGGTTCCGCCACTGATGTTTACATCACGGGAATTGGCGACAATATTGGTTGGACTCAATTTCGTAAAGTCGCAAGTCGATAAGATGTTGATTGAGGATGCAAAGGGTGTAGAGCTGAAGATTAAGAATGTATTGCCGGATGAATTAAAGGAATTTATGAACTCTCTGTATGACCGAACAATCGTAGATCCATTCCTGCACTTTGGCCATGAAAAAAAAGAGGGAGGAAATTGGTACCTGGTCTCTTCTGCAATATCCCAACAAAAAAGTCTGTCCTTCAGATATGAGAGTAAAGGGGATGGGAAAAAGAGTGACCGGAAAATTGATCCGTATTTGTTGGTTTTTTACCGTGACCACTGGAATGTAATCGGGTATTCTCATAAAAGAACCGCAATCCGGAATTTTGTACTGGACAGAATGGAAAATCCACAAATTTTGGATGAAAAATACACTTTGGAAAAAGAAATTGATGTAGAGGGCTTAATTTTTAATTCTAACGAATCCGGAGATTTAGTGGAACTGTTGGTCGATAAGTCGATAGATAGGGCGTTTAAAGCGAATCTGCCGACAAAAATATTTAAGGAAAATGCCGTTTCAGATAAAATAATTAAGGTTTCACTCCGATTTGGGAATTTGGGATTTTTGAACGAATGGCTGCTACAGTTTGGCGACAAAGTGAAAATTGTCTCTCCGGAATCGTTAATTCAAAAACGAAAAATTATACTAAAAGAAATGCTGGATAATACATGATTTGAAATATTGATTATTAGATAGCCAAATAAATCAAAATAGTAATAGATTTGTATATTGGTTATTTCATGTTATTTAAAATGTTTAGTAATCAGATTTATTTTCTTGAATTTACAGAAGTGAAAACGGTAATATTTTGAAAAATAAAAAAATGAAGAAATTCATTTAATTAATTATCTGTAATCCCCAACTTACGTCCCAGCCGACGAAATATATTTCGTGATTTTTCTTCGTCCTCTTCTTCTCCCACAATAACGGCATCATCACTGTCTCGTCCCCTAAAAAAATTCCGAAGGCGATCCCTGAACTTTTCCTCCTCATAATCCGCACAGCTCAAATCAAAGGGTGATTTGTTTAGATGGGCCGGAAACTGATTCGGTAAAGATGTGATATCACTGCCGGGACCAATGGAGGTGAGAAAATTTCCGGCGATCGGCAGCGCTGTCTGTGATGCAAAAGCGGGAAACTCACGGAAATGAACTCGTTGATTCCATCCTCCGACCCTTACGCCAAAAACCATCTCCGGTGTAAAACCAATAAACCACCCATCCGCATAGTTCTGAGTAGTTCCGGTTTTGCCCCCTAAAGCATGTGTTACACCATATTTTGAGCGCAATGGCGATCCGGTTCCCTCATTCACAGCCTTTTCAAGCATCGCAACCATCGTAGCGGCGGTTTCAGGTGAAATCCCTTCTACATCGCTATTGCCAATTTCATGCGCGATCTGTGAAACACTCTTTGATTGATTCGGATCTGATGACAAAGAATCCGGGTTACTGACCATCATTGATAAGTCATCATTTGTAAAGTCATAAATCAGTTCATCGTCAGAATTAAATATCTTTGTTATCATCGTCGGCCGGGCCGGCCGGCCGCCATTTAAAAAAGATGTGTAAGCTGTCGTCATCTCCAGCAGCGATGTTTCAGCAGTTCCCAGAACAATGGAGGGCTGACTGGGAATCGTCGATTGAATGCCCATTGCATACGCTGTTTTTTGAATGGACGGAACTCCAATACTCATTCCCAACTGAACCGTTGCCGTGTTAACTGATTGTGCCAAAGCCGCTTGCAGAGAATAATATCCCCCATATTCATCCTCCGTGTTTCTGGGAGTCCAATTGCTGTAATCCGCAAAAGTGGTCAGTTGATTCCGTTCATAATCGCATGGAACACGGCCGTCTTCAAGGGCAGCAGCATAAACAATCGGCTTAAATGTAGACCCGGATTGTCTTTCAGCTAATATCTGATCATACGGAAAATGGCGATGGTTAATACCGCCCACCCATCCTAATATATGCCCGGAATTGGGATGAATCACCAATAAACCGGCATTTAAAAAAGAGAGATAATATCGCAATTCATCATATGGAGATAATTCACGTTCTACATAACCGTCCCAGGTATAGATCAGAGTCGATACAGGGGTATATAGAATGGTCTCGATTTCTTCGGCCGGAGTTTCATCCAGAAGAAGTTCACTGTAATAACCGCTCTGTCGCCATGCTCGCATTACATCGGGATCCCCCTTTTCACTGAAAATAGAATTATTCAAAATCTCGCGATCAAAAACTTTCTGTAACCCCTTCATATGTGCGGCAACCGCATTTTCTGCAGAATTCTGGATACGTGAATCAATCGTTGTGTAAATAGTCAGCCCGTCCGTATCCAGACTATAGATCTCCCCATCAAGTGACGGTTGATTTTTTAATACATCGAGCATTTGTGCAACCAGATGCTTTTGGAAATAGGATGCTCTATCGTTTCTGTTGGCGCGCCGGCTATAATCTGTGATAAGCGGCTCTGAAATAGCCAAATCAGCGGTTTCTTCGGATATCATCTCATATTTCTCCATCTGACGTATCACAACATTGCGACGTTGTTCAGACCGATCCGGATTTCTATGCGGATTATAATACGTAGTTGCTTTAAGCTGTCCGGCCAAAGTGGCTGATTCTGTAAGAGTAAGATTGGACGACGGTTTATTGAAGAAACGATGCGCTGCCATATCGATTCCAAATGTATTTTCTCCAAAGGATACACTGTTTAAATAGATCGTGAGTATCTCTTCTTTTGAGTAAACAGATTCTAATCGCCGGGCAATCATCATCTCCCTGAGTTTATCAGTCAGTAAATAAATACCCTGTTTATTCGATCGGGGGTAGAGATTTTTAGCAAGCTGTTGGGTGATAGTGCTCCCTCCGCCGGCGTTTTGTCGAAGCAGTATTGTCCGGATCAATACACGGCCCAATGCCCGAAAATCAATGCCATTGTGCCGATAAAACCGAATATCTTCGATGGCAATCAGGGCATTGATCATGTCAGAACTTATATCCTCTAATTCAACCTGAACCCCCTCTTGAACCGGATATGTACCTAAAAGTTCACCGTCCGAAGTGACAATTTGAGAGGGCTGCTGTTCTTGAATCAATCGCAGTTCATCCTGACCAGGCACTGGCCCAAAAACTTCCATCCACACCAAACCGATGAGAAGAAAAAAAATAGATATGAATATCCCTAAAACAGATAATAGATAGACAAGCCAAACAGGCTTGATTTTCTTGTTTAATTTCACAGATCTGACTGATAAGAATTAAGTTTGGATCTGATTAAACAATAAACCTGTCCATTTGTTTCTGAAAAAATCACTCCTGAATGGATCATATTTCAGAAATAAAAAAGGCTCCGAGAAGGAGCCCTTTTTTATATTGATTTTTAAGAGGCAGACTAAAAGTTTATTCCACGACAGGAACTTCATTTTCGTCTTCATCCTCATTCACGACTCGTGTTATGGCAGCAATTTTGCCATCTTCATCCAGTCTCATAATTCGAACTCCCTGGGTATTTCGTCCCATCGTTCGGATTCCTTTACACTGCATACGGATCACTTTTCCGCCTTCGGTGATCACCATGAGATCATCATTGTCAGAGACTTCCTTGAGCGCAATCAGATTTCCGGTTTTTGGAGTTACCTTCAATGTAATCACTCCTTTACCGCCCCGACTCTGCTCTCTGTAATCATCCACCAGAGATCGTTTTCCATATCCATTTTCAGAGATGGCCAGTACCGTCGCTTCATGAGTGTTTTTGATTACAACCATATCGACCAGCTCATCTTTTTTGCTGAGTGTCATGCCGCGAACACCGGATGTATTGCGCCCCATCTCCCGTGCATCACTTTCGTGGAACCGGATGGCCCGGCCGGTTTTGTTGGCCAGGATAATATTACTGTCGCCGTCTGTTAAGGCGGCACCGAGTAAACTATCTCCTTCACGGATATTGATCGCGATAATCCCATCTCTTCTCGGCCGGCTATATGCTTCCAGGGTTGTTTTCTTCACCTGACCCTGTTTGGTTGACATGATGATGGAGTGATTGTTGATATAATCCTCCTCTTCAAGTGTTTTCACAGGTACAAAGGTCTGAATATGATCGTCTTTTTCAATATCGATCATGTTGACAATCGCACGGCCCCTGGACAATCTGGAACCTTCCGGAATCTCATACACTTTCAGCCAGTAACAATTTCCTTTCTCGGTAAAGAATAGGATATAGTTATGGTTGGTTGCCACAAACAGATGTTCTACATACTCATCATCTTTGGTTGTGGTTCCCTTCATGCCTTTGCCGCCACGTCTCTGTCGACGGTAACCGCTAACCGGCATCCGTTTGATAAACCCTTTGTTGGAGATCGTCACGACGACATCTTCATCCGCAATCATATCCTCTACACTGAAATCTTCAGCAGAGTAGACGATTTGGGTGCGTCTTTCATCTCCATATCTCTCTTTAATCTCCAGTAACTCATCTTTTATAATCTGATTTTGTCTGGTTCTGTCGGAGAGAATCGTTCTAAATTCTGCAATTTTATCCACGATATCTCTGTACTCCTGATCAACCTTCTCTGTTTCCAGCCCGGTTAATTTTTGGAGTCTCATATCAAGAATTGCTTTCGCCTGAATGTCCGTAAATGCAAACTTCTTCCGAAGTTCAACATTGGCCTCTTGCGGATTCTTGGAGGCACGAATGGTCTTGATAACTTCATCCAGATTATCCAGGGCAATTTTTAACCCCTCCAGGATATGAGCTCTCGCTTCGGCCTGATCCAGATCATAAATCGTACGCCGAATGATCACCTCAACGCGATGCTCAATAAAGTGCTCTATTAACTCTTTGGTAGGCATCACTTTAGGGCGTCCCTTGACAAGCGCAAGGTTAATCACGCCAAAGGTTTGCTGCATTTGTGTGTATTTATAGAGCTGATTTAATACAACGCCTGCATTGGCTCCTCTTTTTAAAATAATAACGATACGCATACCGTCACGATCCGATTCATCTCTGATTTCAGAGATCTCCGTAATTCTTTCGGTATGAACCAGATCTGCAATTTTTTCAATCAGTGTCGCTTTATTGACCTGATATGGAATTTCTGTGACAACAATTTGCTCTCTGTTATTTCGAAGCTCTTCTGTATTGGCGCGTGCACGCATGGTTATTTTACCACGGCCCGTTTCACAGGCTTCTTTAACCCCTTCATATCCGTATATAATCCCACCGGTCGGGAAATCAGGAGCCGTAATATGCTTCATCAGTTCCTTCGCATCGATTTCAGGATTATCAATCACGGCAACGGTACCGTCAACCACTTCTTTTAAGTTGTGTGGAGGCATATTGGTCGCCATACCCACTGCAATCCCTGATGCTCCATTTAACAACAAGTTGGGAAGCATGGATGGAAGTACGGTGGGCTCCATCAAGGTGTCATCAAAATTGGTTTGGAAATCAACGGTCTCTTTGTTGATATCTGTCAGGAGTTCCTCTGCAATTCTCTGCATCCGAACTTCGGTATAACGCATGGCTGCAGCGGAGTCACCATCGACAGAACCGAAGTTTCCCTGTCCGTTTACCAGTGGGTAACGCAATGAAAAATCCTGAACCATTCGAACGATCGAATCGTAAACGGCGGAATCCCCGTGAGGGTGATACTTACCCAAAACCTCACCGACGATACGGGCACTCTTTTTGAAATTACGATTATGGAGCATCCCAAGATCACTCATACCGTACAGAACACGTCTGTGTACCGGTTTTAAACCATCTCGCACATCGGGAAGTGCCCTTGAAACAATAACCGACATAGAATAATCTATGTAGGATGATTGCATTTCATCTTCAATCGAAATAGGTATAATTTTTTCGCTGGCCATTCAGTCTATGTAGTTTGTAAATGATTTTGATTTAATTCAGTGAGAACGCAGAAGGCAGAAGGCAGAATTCTTTTTTTAAAAATTACTTCTGCCTTTTGCCCTTTGCCTTCTGCCTCTAAATATCGAGCGTCGCATACTTTGAATTTCGCTCAATAAATTCTCTTCTGGGTTCAACATCGCCCCCCATTAATGTAGAAAACATCTTATCTGCAGCAGCTGCATTGTCGATGGTAACCAATTGCAGAGTACGGGTTTCCGGATCCATGGTTGTCTCCCAGAGCTGTTCCGGATTCATTTCACCCAACCCTTTATATCGGGATACATCAAACTTCTTCTTCGCTTTTTTCAGTTCCCTTGTGATTTTATCACGGGTTTCGTCATCCCATGCATACTGCAGTTCACTTCTTGAGGCTGTAATTCTGTACAGCGGCGGTGTTGCAATATATACATGGCCACGTTCCACCAGCGGGTGCATATAGCGATAGAAAAAGGTGAGCAGAAGGGTACGGATATGAGATCCATCCACATCGGCATCTGTCATGATGATAATTTTGTGATATCGCAATTTCTCCAGTTCAAACTCCTCTTCATGACCCACACCGGTTCCCAGTGCGGTAATCATGGCCTGAATCTCTTTGTTTTCAAGGATCTTATTGATCTTCGCTTTTTCCACGTTCAGGATTTTCCCTCGCAGCGGAAGAATCGCCTGAAAACTTCTGTTTCGGCCCATTTTTGCAGAACCCCCCGCAGAATCACCCTCAACCAGGTAAACTTCACTGTGCGCCGGATCTTTAATGGAACAGTCAGCCAATTTACCCGGAAGTCCGCCGCCACTCATCACACTTTTTCGCTGGATCAGCTGACGCGCTTTCCGGGCTGCTTCACGCGCTTCGGCTGCAACCACCACTTTCTCAAGGATTTTTTTTGCTGTTTTGGGGTTTTGCTCTAAAAATTCCGTCAGTTTTTCATAAAGGATCACCTCGACAGCACTCTGCACTTCCGAGTTCCCCAATTTTGTTTTGGTCTGCCCTTCAAACTGCGGTTCCTGGACTTTCACACTCAGTACACAAGTGAGCCCTTCACGAAAATCTTCACCGGAAATCTGAATTTTACTGTTCGATTTGATGATATTGTTCTTCTCCGCATAGGTTTTGAAACAGCGAGTCAGTGCCCGCCTGAACCCTGAAATGTGGGTTCCGCCCTCACGTGTATTGATATTGTTCACATAGGAATGGACATTTTCCGTATAACTGCTGTTATACTGCATGGCCACTTCCACAGGAACATTTTCCAATTCCCCGGCGATAAATATCGGCTCATCCATGAATGACTCCCGGCTCTCATCGAGGTATCGAACAAAATCTTTGACACCGCCTGCAAAATGAAAAGTGACTTCACTTTCATCATCGGCATCACTAACACGTTCATCAATAATCTGAACAGTGATCTGAGGATTCAGAAAAGCCAGCTCCCTCATTCGATCTGCGATGATGTCAAACTTGTATTCTGTTGTTTGAGTAAAAATTTCGGCATCCGGCTTAAACCGAATAATGGTTCCGGTCTCTTTTGTCTTGCCAATCTCTTTTAGGGGAACCTTGGTTACCCCTCTTTCAAATTCCATTTTGTAGATGCTTCCATCCCGGTGAATTTCAGCAGAGAAGAAAATAGAGAGCGCATTCACACAACTGACACCAACACCGTGGAGTCCGCCGGAGACCTTATAACTGTCTTTGTCAAACTTTCCGCCGGCATGCAGTTTGGTCAGAACCACCTCAACCGCTGGGATTTTTAATTTCGGGTGGTCATCTACCGGAATTCCGCGACCGTTATCAGCAACGGTTATGGAACCATCCTCATGAATTGTTAATTTGATGTAATCACAATGCCCGGCGAGCGCTTCATCAATAGAGTTGTCTACTACTTCGTTGATCAGGTGGTGAAGTCCACGTTGCGCAGTGTCACCAATATACATTGATGGACGCTTGCGAACGGCTTCGAGACCCTCTAAAACCTGAATATTCGATGCTTTATAGTCAGAGCCTTTTTTTGCAGTCATATATGGGGGTTGAATGATATTATTAATAGCCGTCTAAGGCCTGAAAAATAGCGTTTTAAAGGGCAAAATCAAAGAAAGAATGATATATATCGACATAAACTGAGCAAGTAGCGGGTAATTTAATTTAGAGCTTATTTTACACGGTATTTTATGATTAAAAAGTTAAATAAATATTGTTTTTAAAAATGAAACATCATATTTTTGGTGTCTATCTAAAAATCAGTCAACATTAGTATTATGGCACGCAAAGACGATATTACTGGCAAAGGGGCATTGAATGGTTATCGTTCGTCAAAAGCGAACAATAAAACCAAGCACAAGTTCCAACTGAATCTGCAGAAAAGAAGATTTTATTTACCGGAAGAAGATCGATGGGTAACATTGAAAGTTTCTGTTAAAACAATACGGACGATCAACAAAAATGGTTTGGCTGCTGTATTGAAAGATGCCAGGAAGAAAGGAACACTTTTAAAAGAGGTATAATCAATGGCAAAAGGTAATCGCATACAGGTGATTTTAGAATGCACCGAAAAACCCGGCAGTTCTCGATATGTAACAACAAAAAATCGAAGAACCACTACTGAGAGGCTGGAGATTAAAAAATACAATCCGGTATTGAGAAAGCATACCGTTCACAAAGAAATTAAATAAGGTACTGATATGGCTAAGAAACAAGTATTCGGCGATGAGGCAAAATCTTTAAAAAGTGCCCACCGTAAAATGGCAAAAGTGATCATCTCAAGTAAAAATGCAAGAGGACAGTTCTCTTACAAAGAAACAATGATCGATCAGGATAGTGTTTCAGACTTTATTCAGAAGAATAAAGCGTAATCAGACAGAAATATTTATTTAAAAGGTTTCATTCTAACGGATGAAACCTTTTTTTTTGTGGATAGGTTGCCAATCGGATCTACATCCATACGAACTCCGCCAACGTCTCTATTTCTATTTACTCAGTCTAAGCAACCCTCTAATTCACACACCGTATTCACAGAGCCAATTTACACACGATGAATACTTTCCAGTCGCACAGTATATAAACGCAGTCAATTCACACATCCGGGTTATATCGCACAAAAAAAATGTGTAATTTCAACGAACCGCCAATTTCGAATCCTCAATATTCAATAAATCGTTAATTATGAGTCTGAAAGAAAAAATAATGACTGACCTGAAAGAGGCAATGAAAGCTAAAAACAGTGAGAAAACGATGGTTTTGCGCTCGCTGAAAGCTAAAATCCTGGAGAAGGAGATCAGCGAAAGAAAAGGAGGTGAGTCTACTTTGAGTGATGAGCAAGTGATTGATGTACTGCTAAAAGCTGCCAAACAACGCAAAGAGTCGATCGACCAATTTACCCAGGGCGACAGGCCGGACCTGGTTGAGAAGGAGGAGAGGGAACTTTCTATCATCGATCATTATCTGCCCCAAATGATGAGCGAAGAAGAGGTGCGTGTTGAAGTGAAGAACCAAATTGAAACGATGGGAGCAAATTCAATGGCCGACATGGGAAAAGTGATGGGCGCTTTAATGGGTAAATTAAAGGGTAAAGCAGAGGGATCCATGATCAGTAATGTAGTGAAGGAAGAACTATCTAAACTCTAATCATGAATCTGATCGACCTTTTTATAATCATTTTTATTCTTTTCTTCTGCTTTAGAGGATATTGGAGTGGTTTTGTAAAACAAGTTTTTGGAATTGCGGCAATCATCATCGCTGTTTTTGCAACATTCAGATATATGAGTCCTGCATCCGGCATGCTCACTTCATTTATTGATAACCCGGACCACGCCACAATCGTAGCCGGAATATTGATTTTTATAATCAGCCTGAGCGTGATACAGCTGGCAGGATATATGTTGGAAAAAGCACTGAAGCTGGTAAAAATTAACTTTATCAATCGATTGGCAGGGATGTTATTTGGAGGGCTGAATGCAGCAATTATTGCGAGTGCATTTCTGCTGCTGTTAGCAGGATTCAATCTGCCTACGGAAGAAACCCGATCGGAATCTTATACTTATGAACCAATCATTCAGGTGGCACCAATCACGTTTAATATAATTGCAACCATCTATCCCGACACCGTTGATTTTATGGATACCATTGAAAAATCAATCCGTGAAAACAGCACACTGAAAGAACTGTCACTATTTGAAAATATAGATTTATGAGCTTTTTACCTGTAGACGAACAACTGGCAATCATCAAAAGGGGAACTGTTGAAATTGTCCCTGAAGAGGAGCTGATTAAAAAACTAAAAAAATCCAGAAAAGAGAATAAACCTCTTCGGGTTAAACTCGGTGTAGATCCGACCCGACCCGATCTTCATCTGGGCCACTCCGTAATCTTAAGAAAACTACGGCAGTTTCAGGATTTAGGCCATGAGGCGATATTGATCATCGGTGGATTTACCGCTATGATCGGAGATCCGACCGGACAAAACAAAACGCGTCCGCCATTAACCCCTGAAGAAGTGAGTGAAAACGCTGAAACATACATCAGCCAGGCAAAAAAAATACTGGATCAATCCAAAACGGTTATTGTGAATAATAACGATTGGCTCGGAAGCATGTCGTTTATGGACATTGTGAAACTCTCCTCAAATTTGACGGTTGCCAGAATGATCGAAAGGGATGACTTTTCCAAACGGTTTGAAAATAGTGAGCCGATATCCCTTCACGAATTCCTATATCCCCTGGCTCAGGGACAGGATTCCGTTCATCTGAAATCTGATATTGAACTGGGTGGAACCGATCAAAAGTTCAATTTATTGGTTGGCAGGGACCTGCAACGGGCAGACAATCAGGCGCCGCAAATCTGTCTCATGATGCCTCTTCTGGTGGGTACGGATGGCAGTAAAAAAATGAGTAAATCGTATGATAATTATATCGGGATTGATGAACCTGCAAATGATATATACGGTAAATCTCTATCCATTCCGGATGATTTGATCTACTCCTATTTTGAATTGGTATCCGATGTCTCCATTGAAAAATTAGCCGAATTAAAAGATCAGATCCGGAAAGACCCCAGAAACAGTAAACATGAACTCGCGTTTACAATCACCAGAATGTACCACGGGGAAGCAGGCGCGAAAGCGGCAAGAGAGCATTTTGAACAGACTGTGATTAATAAGGATGTTCCGGACGATGCTCCGGAACTGGAATATGCGGCCGGATCTACCATCCGGTTAATGGATATAATTTCTGATGCGGAACTGACCCAAAGTAACGGCGAAACGAAACGACTGATGAAACAGGGGGGCGTTTCTCTTAATGACGAAAAAATAAGCGATCCGAATGCAGAAGTTGAATTTTTAAAGGGTTCTCAGTTCGACCTGAAAGTAGGCAAGAGAAAATTTGCCCGATTGATTGGCGTTTAGAATACAATTAAATGTTAAATTAACATAATTATACATATACTGATAATAGGATCATATGATCTTGTGAACGCTAGAAATGAATCAATATGGGGACAAGCTATTCCGGATCAAGCTCAGAAGTAAACACATTAAATGCTTTTATTAAATTGATGAGGGCGTCAGAGTCGATCAATATGCGATTGAACAGACACCTCTCAGATGTTAATCTAACCGTCAGTCAATTTGGGACACTGGAAGTCCTTCACCACCTTGGACCGCTGAACCAGCGCAGTATCGGAGAAAAACTACTTAAGAGCGGTGGAAATATCACGATGGTCATCGATAACCTGGAGAAACAGGGGTACGTGGTTCGGAAAAAGGATCCCTCCGACCGAAGGGCTGTTCTGATTCACCTTACCAAAAAGGGGGAAACTTTTATCGGAAAATTTTTCCCCAAACATCTGGATAGAATCAAAGAGGAGTTCAGTGTATTATCTGAGGAAGAGAAAAAAACACTGGCCGATATTTGCAAAAAGCTCGGCCTGAAAAATTAATCTAAATTTTCTGTAAGGAAACACCCTTTGCATGCTCATTCAAGTATGCAAAGTGCGTATCCTTATAAATTCCCATTCGCCTCATATCCGGCTGTCCGGTTAGCCTTGTTGGTAATCATTGGGATTTTATTCTCTTTTTATTTATCGCCATCCCTTCAAGCTCTATCATTTCTTACCTTTTCGCTTATTACCCTCCACTATCTGTCTGAATGGATTAACCGTCGTACTTATTCCATTCTGTCGGTTCGCTTTTCAATCCTGCTCTACTCCCTATTCCTGATTTTTGCATCATCCCTCTATTCCCAAATCAGAGTAAACGCAACTCAAAAATCGATCGAGAATGCCGGTGTGCTAAACTTATTTGAATGGGATGAAATTGAGGTGAAAGGAAAAATAATATCATCCGGAAACAGCAGTTCCGGGCGTCCTGTGTACGAAATAGAAGTTACAGAGACATTTTTTGAAAAGGATCTCCGTTGGTATCATCCGTTTAAGATTCGATTATATGGCTCAGATGATGTCGGAAGTGATATTATCTCCAATGGAAAAGTAATTCATGCAGTCGTTAAAATTTATTCTTTTCCGTCTCAAAGAAATCCTCATGAATTTGATTATGGGCAATGGCTTCACAACAGAGGCATTGCTGCACATGGAGAATTGATTGAGGTTCTGTCCGTCACCAATACCGGCCGAATCGGATGGGAATCTATCCGCACTCGAGTGCAGGCAAATGCAGATCTGCTGTTTGATGAGGAACACTCCCATATGGCGAAAGCCCTTCTTCTTGGATTTAAAGATGATCTCACACCTGAAACCAGACAGCAGTTTTCGCGTTCCGGTCTTTCACATATTATGGCTGTATCCGGCCTGCATGTCGGATTTATTGTGGCCCCGTTTTGGTTTTTGATCCCTTTGATGTGGGGCTCTGCCCGGGGTAGGTATTTGGGACTCTTTTTATTGACCTTGATTTTATTGGGGTATGCCGGACTCACAGGATTTTCCCCTTCCGTATGCCGTGCCTCACTCATGGCTTGGTTTATTTCTTATGGAAAACTTTTCCATAAAGTTCGGAATTCTATAAACCTGACAGCCGTCGCTGCGATCATCGTTCTTTTCATCAATCCTCAACAGCTATTCGAAATCGGTTTTCAACTCTCTTTTTCCGCTGTATTTATCATTCTATTAATTATGAAGGAGGCTCAGGAGTTGATTCCTAAGAGATACCGATACGGTTTTAAAGGGGGATTGATATCAATTATTCTGGTATCTGTTGTTGTACAACTGGGACTTTTTCCAATCCTAACCTACTATTTTGGAGAGTTCTCAATCATCGGGCCCGTCGCCAATGCCCTTGTTGTGCCGCTGCTGTCATTTACCGTTCCTGCCGGACTCCTTTTTGTTCTTTTAAGCCCGATGGTGCCGGATGCTCTTCAAGCCGGGGTTATTCCGCTGCAATACTCGTTGAATTGGGTTCAATGGGTCGCTGAATATTTAGGCACCCAATCCTATAGTTTTATATCGATCGGTGAAAGAAGTTTCTCCATTTTCCTGATATGGATTTCAGCCATTTCATGGATTGCATCTGCCAGAATTTATACCATCCGATGGAAGTTTCTGATACTGCTCCTCTGTTCATTGAATCTATATTTAATTGAAAGAAGGATTCGCGAACCGAGTGTTAAAAGCCTTGAAATAACGGTGTTGGATGTAGGTCAGGCCGATGCGATCCATATTTCTACACCGAACGGATCCAATTTATTGATCGATGCCGGCCGATGGTCGCCCATGAGCAACAGCGGGGATCAGATATTGCTCCCCTATTTTGAGCATATAGGAGTAGATCATATCGATGCGGTTCTTTTATCACACCCCCATGCAGACCATATTGGCGGAATGCCGGCCCTCCTTGAGGGAATAGAAATCGGTAATATTTATCAAAGTGATTATGACTATGAATCCGTTCTGTATAGTACATATATGAATTTGGCAGAGGTAAACAAGATCCCCGTTCACTTCTCCACAGCCGGAGACCGAATTGATATTGACCCGTCTCTGCGGATTTTTGTAGTAGGACCGGAACCCCATGCACCGCGAGATCACAATCCGAATAACCACTCCCTCTCTTTCAAATTGGTATATGGCCATACATCGTTCCTTTTTAGCGGGGATGCTGAGACAGAACAAGAGCGCCGTATGACAGAACGATATGGGGATTTTCTGAAATCGGATCTGTATAAAGTGGGTCATCATGCCAGCAACACCAGCTCATCAGATCTCTTCATGAAAGTAATAAATCCAAAAATAACAGTTTCTTCACTTGCTTTTCGAAATGGGTTTGGCCACCCGGGACAAGATGCAATAACCCGGTTGCATCAATACAGCAATAATCAATTCTACACAAGCCTGAATGGCGCCATTCGTTTTGAATCGGATGGTGAGGTTATTCGGGAAGTGTCGTGGCGCTAACCCGGAATATGGATTACATTCGATCCGGCGCCTGAATACCTAAAATAGCCAATCCATTGGCCAGGACACGTGCTGTAGCTTTCGCAAGGAGTGCCCGGGCTTGCATCAGCTCTTCTTTCTCACCGATAATCCGGCAGTCGTGATAAAAGGAGGTGAACCCGGATGCCAGTTCGTTCAGATACGTGATCAGCTTATGGGGTTCTCGATGTTGTGCCGCCAAAGCAACCGAATCGGGAAATGTGAGCAGCTTTTTAATAAGTGATATTTCTGAATCATGAGAGAGAATTGATAAATCCGGAATGTCTGAAATGGGCGATATCTCATCAATTTTACGAAGGATAGACTGAATCCGTGCGTGTGCGTACTGAAGATAAAAAACCGGATTTTTTTCACCGGCCTCTTTGGCTTGATTCACATCAAATTCCAGATGAGTATTTGGGGATCTCATCAAAAAGAAAAAACGGGTTACATCTTCCCCAACTTCGTCCATCAGCTCATCAAGCGTGACAAAATTCGCCTTTCGGGTACTCATCTTGTAGGGTTTTCCATCTTTAACCAGTGTGACAAACTGATAGACCAGTACTTCTACTTTCTCTTTATCATAACCCATCACTTCAATGCCGCTGAGTACATCCGGATAGGTATCAATATGATCCGCACCAAAAACATCCAGACAAAGATTATAACCCCTGTCCAGTTTTTGGGTGTGATAGGCAATATCAGGCAACCTGTATGTAGGCTCGCCGCTGCTCTTCACCAATACGGTATCCTGATCTTTCCCGAATTGCGTTGTTTTAAACCAAACCGCACCCTCTTTGTCATACGCTAACTCTTTTTCTCGCAGGGTATTGATCACCTTGTCAATGGACCCATCCTCATAGAGGGTTTTTTCATTGAAAAAAGAGTCCATTACAATATTCATCCGTTTCAGAGTCTGTTGAATATCATCAAAAATGACCTCCTCAGCTTTCTCTTTAAAAATCGTTTCATCCGATTCATTCAGAAGGGAGTCCCCATGTTCTTCAACAAGTGAATTTGCAATATCTCTGATGTATTCCCCTTCATAGCCATCCTCCGGGAATGTAAAATCACGATTCAGTTTTTCGTGATATCGAGCCATGACACTTAAACCCAGCATTCTCATCTGCCGGCCGGCATTATTGAAATAGTACTCTCTTTGCACGGAAGCACCGGTCCATTCGAGCAAACGGGCTACCGTATCGCCCAACACCGCATTTCGTCCATGCCCAACGGTTAAGGGGCCGGTTGGATTTGCACTTACAAATTCCACAAGGCAGTTTATATCCTTATTCAGGTCACTTTTTCCAAACTGTTCGTCTTCAACCAGAACATGATGCAGCTGATCATAGATATAGTCGCCGGAATAGCGAAAATTGATAAAACCGGGCCCTGCAATTTCAACACTGCTGATTTTTTTCTTATCGAGCTTCAGATTAGAAACCAACTCTTCTGCAATGGCACGTGGATTTTTGCGCAGAGGTTTTGCCAACAACATAGCAATGTTGGTGGCGGCATCACCATGTGAGGGATCTCTTGGGTTTTCAATTTTAATTTCAGGTATTTGATCCTCGGTCAGCCCGAGCTGTATCAAAACCGGTTTAATAGCGTCTTGAAGATATTTCTCCATAGAAGATTGAAACGGAATTCAAAAGTTATTACTGATAGAGTGTAAATATACAGCTTTATCAAACTGCAATCCTCAATAAATAAGGAACATTGATTCAGAAGAGAGAAGGTTGATCACTGTCTGCATCAACCGTAATTTTTTTAACAAAATCGGGATCATAATCATAAATCTCGAGCATCTCCGGCTGGTAGCGTTTACCATAAATTCTCCGGCAGATCCCCTGAAGAGCCCGTTCACCCATTTCTGTGATCTGCAGATAACCGTGCTCATCTTCTGTGATAAAACCAAATTGCCGTGTGTCGTTTACAATCAGGTAAGCCAGTTTTGGTATGACCCCAATATTTTTTTCCACAAACTCTCTATGCAGGGGTTCTTTAGAGTAGGAAAAAACCAATCCAAGCAAGTTTAGTTCAGCTTCGGTAATCGGATACCCTTCGGACGATTTGGTGAGAAGACTGTCCCAGGCTGCCTGACTGTAATAGAGGCCAAACCACCATTTCGCATGCTTCAGCAGTTTGTGGGATACAGCACAAGCGAGATATTTGCCCGGCGCTGCCTGACGCGGTTCTCCCCTGTCACGATACATGCTCACCATGGTTGCAAGATCCAGTTCTTGCAAATTTGGCGGGTATTTAAATATGAATTCGCTTTTTCTCAGCATGGCATTTGGGTACGATTACATACCGATATATACAAAAAAATTGACGATTTTGGACAGTCTCTGTTTGTCAGATATAGAGGTTGAACGTTTTCTTGAGTTGTAAACATACAAACAATCGACTTTATAGTTTAAATTCTCAAATTGTTCAACGGATTCTCGTGTGCACTTGATTATCATATAAAAATAAAGCTTATTGAAAAAGTTCATTTTGAGAGAGTGGCAAAATGTTTATAAAGAGATAAGGTTTAAAGTTTTAAATAATGACTTTTCTTCAATTCATTCAACTGCAGTTTAAGAGTAAGATCAGATCTGTGTCGCTGGGCAGGGATTTGATTGCAGGGATCTTTTTATTGATCGTTATTTTATTGTTTCTGGGTTACGTGGTCCTGATTTCCGTGAGCCTGCCTTTTATCATACGTTCATTTTTTGCAATTGACGATCCGGTCGGATTTATAAACAGTTATATCCTTTTCTTTTTTGCAACGGAGTTTTTATACCGGTTTTTTCTTCAAAAACTTCCTGTTGCGGAGTTACAGCACTATTTGCATCTGCCCATACCCCGGTGGAAAATTGTTCATTTTTTATTGCAGCGATCGTTTATTTCACTACTGAACTTCATCGCAATACTTTTGCTGGTTCCATTTACAATTGTTGAAGTAGCCGGCCATTATGGCGCATTGAGTGCCATTAGCTGGCTTGGAACCATTGTATTTATCAGCTGGACTGTCCACTGGATAACTCTCGTATTTAAAAGGGGAATTGGAGATCGTGTGATTGGATATATGATTATGCTTTCGGTCTATCTGCTTAGTTTTGGAGCACAGTATTATGGATGGTACAATATCGGTGAATGGGTAAAGCCATTTTTTGATTTGGCCATTACCTCTCCGCTGCCGATTGGAATGGCCTTTTTACTTTTTACAGGTTCTTATTTTGGTGCATTCAAATATTACCGAAATCGAGCCTATGAAGAGGAAATCGGGGATAAAGGAAAGAATTTTGTTGAAAGCAGCCAAATAGATTTTCTCTCCAGATTCGGTACAGCCGGAGCATTTGCAGATATGGAATGGAAACTAATTTTAAGACACAAAAAAAGCCGTTCATATCTCTACATCAGCGCTCTTTTTTTGCTGTATGCATTGACCTTTTATCCCACTTTTGATTTAGCTGAATCGGCAGTCGACCGGCACTTTTCTCTTTTCGTCGGCCTATTCATAACGGGGAGTTTTTTATATAACTACGGCCAGTTCAATTTGAGCTGGAATTCAGCCAGTTTTGATTATTTTCTGGTTCAAAAAAATGGGATCGAGTCAATCATTCAGGGGAAAGCAATTTTATTCATAGCCATCTCAATGATCTGTTATCTGTTATCCCTTCCCTATGTCTATTTCGGTTTGGAGATCCTATTTATACACACTGCAGCGTTTATTTTTAATATTGGCGTGGGGATTCCCCTGTTGACATTTATCTCATTTTGGAAACCCAAGCCGATGGACATCAATAAAAGTGCTATGTTCAATTACGAGGGAATAGGTGCGGCTCAATTTTTGATGGTGATACCCATGATCGCCATTCCCTATATCATCTACTTACCATTTGCACTAACGATGGGATATGAATCGGGGCTTACTGTTTTAACACTATTCGGCCTGATTGGAATTATCCTATACAGGCAAATTACCCGATTCTTGATCAACCGCCTTTATAAAAAGCGATATGGAATTTCATCCTCATTCAGACAAGAAATATGATTACGATCAATTCACTTAAAAAAGCGTACGAAGAAACAACGGTACTGGATATTCCGGAACTGACGATCTCCCAATCCCAGTGTTTTGGGCTCGTGGGAAATAATGGGGCAGGTAAAACAACGCTCTTGCGCTTGATTCTGGATCTCATCCGGGCAACAACCGGAGAGGTTCAAATTGAGGGCGAAAATGTTTCAAAAGGGGAGAGCTGGAAAAAAATAACCGGTGCGTATCTGGATGATCATATGCTTTTGGGCTATCTGACTCCCGACGAGTATTTTGATGTGCTTCGAAAGGTTCACAAGATGTCTGATGCTGATTTGAAACTTCATAACGAGAGATTTGAGAATTTCTTTAACGGTGAAATTCTTGGCCAAAAAAAATATATCCGTGATCTGTCAAAAGGGAACAAAAAGAGAGTGGGTATTTCGGCCGCCTTTTTTGGCAATCCACAGCTGGTGTTACTGGACGAGCCCTTTGAGAGCCTGGATCCCAGTTCTCAGATACGGCTGAAAAAAATAGTTGAAAAAGAAAAAGAGGAAAAAAGTACAACGTTTATGATTTCCAGTCACGATTTGGATCATGTAACGGAGATTTGTGAGCGGGTCGTGCTGCTGGAAAAAGGATTGATCATACAGGATATTTCCGGCACTCGCGAAGACAAGTTTGAGGCGTTGAATATCTATTTTTCGGGATAAAGTGGATTTTTGAGGTTTCTGTTCTAAAAAATGAGAATGAAATTTTGATTAAATGTCACATTTAATCCATTTGTCAGGAGATTTTTTTCTCTGATGAAATCTACTGAAAATAACGATTTCATTTACGTATCACTATCACGAAGCATGTTCTTTAGCCCATCCCCGTCACTATAATCGGTTCGGCGGCTGCTTTCGGACTTGGAATAGAACTCAAAATCGATCTCTTTATCTTTTTGCTGATTGTCCTCATCTTCCAGCCGCTGCAGTTTATCTTCGGAAATTCGAAGCCTCAGAGAGGATCGAACGGATTCAGCCCTTTCTAACTCTTTCTTCTTTATCTTAAATGTGATGGTATTTTCTTTTATGTGAAGACTTTTATCTGTTTTTGGAAGGCGATTCAGATAAATAATAAACCGACCTGAAAACCACTTCTTTTTCACAATGATATCATCAATAGAATGAAGGGGGATCTTTAACACTTTCAGGTCTGAATTGAACATTCCCAGTACTTCATCCTTCAGGCTATACTCCAGAACTATATGCTCTTTCTCTACCCGCAGCAGGCCGCTAAGCTCCGCCATACCCATGTATTGATCGTCTTGTCGTATTGGTAAAACCATGCGTTAAATCTACTAAATAATGAGATTGAATTGAAGCACTGAATGTAATGGATCAGATTAAGTTGCTAAGAAATTTACATAGAAAATGTATAAAATAAAGATCATTAATAAATGGCCGTCACCTTGAGCGCACATCGAGTGTAGCGTAAGCGGAGTCGAGATGGAAGTCGAAAGGTACTGGATTCAGTCCCTAAGTTAGGTAGTTTTCACTCCGCTCCGCTGCGTGGAATAAAAGAGGAGCGACTTCATCCCGACAAAAATCAGTCGGTATTGCGCTCAAACTGACGTTCTTAATACTTGATATTTTTACTAACATTACATAAAAAATCCCGGCAACCTGCGTTAGCCGGGACTTTAATGATTAAATTAAACTTATGATGGATCCATTACTCCGCCGGAGTGGCCACTAAGCGAGCCCCGCCCATTTCCGGTGCAACTTGCTCATATCGAACTACAGAATAGTCCTCTTTGTCGATCCAAACGACCAATTCACCGGCACTGCCATCAGCCGGTTTAACATCAACCTTCCATGTTTCTGTGCCATCTTCTGTTGTTTCAGAAGTTGTTTGAAGCCTGAACATTTTTTCATTCATGCTATTCAGGTCTGCATTTCTCAATACCGCTGTGTACCCTTCACTTAATGGCAGTGTGGCGAGCTGATGTGCCTTTGCCGGCCCATCGCCAAAAATAGCGCCGGACAGATCGATATTGATCGGTATTTGCTGAGCGCCGGCATCAATTTCACCATCAACGGTTTCTTCATGATAGTTCACTACAATGTTGGCCGGACCTTGATTGATTTCACGTCTCACCGGAGTAAGTCCATCCGCATTGAATGTCATTTCATCAACGGCTGAGCCCATCGGTGTTTCTGTTGATTCACGAATGGTGATCAGATCACCCTCCTGAGAAATAGCAATGGTACTTTGCAGATCGAGTCCAAACTGTGCAATAGATACGTTGTATTTAAATTCGCCGGTTGTCAAGTCGCGTACGGGTTGCAGTCTGGCACTCAGGGACTCCTCGCTAAGCTCTTCCGGCAGTTCAACGGTACTCACATCAACCGTTATCTCCTCAAGGCGCTGTGCAACGTCTTCCGGCATATCGGTTTGATATCGTCCGCCTATATGTTCTGCAAGAAATTCTTCCATCGCAGCGATAAACGCCATGTTATTCACAGGACGTGCAAAACCGTGGCCCTCATCATCTGCATTCAGATAGGTCACAGGAAACCCGCGATCGCGCAGAGCGACAACAATCTGATCACTTTCTGCTTTCTTTACCCGTGGATCATTCTGACCCTGTACCACCATCAGAGGGGCCACAATTTGGTCAGCGGAGAAAAGAGGTGACTGTCGGATCAGCTGCGCTTCCCCTTCAGCGGTATCAGGATCCCCCATTCTTTCCGTAAAAGTTTTCCGGGCGGCTTCCCAATATGGAGGGATAGAGCCTAATAGAGTAATCAGGTTTGATGGCCCCACAAATGAGACACCGGCAGCGTAAACATCCGGTGTAAATGCGAGTCCGGCCAATGTTGCATATCCTCCATAGGATCCGCCAAAGATTGCAATCCGATCCGGATCTGCAATTCCTTCTTCGATCAGATACTTGGCTCCCCATGTGATATCATCTTGCATGAGGTCTCCCCACTCCTTATTTCCGGCATTTAAAAATGATTTCCCAAAACCGGTACTGCCTCTGAAGTTGGGTTGCAATACGGCATATCCTCTGTTGGCCAAAAATTGTGCATAGCCATTAAAACCCCAGTAATCACGAGCCCATGGGCCTCCGTGTGGAACGATGATCACCGGAAGGTTACTTTCACCAAACCCTTTAGGAATCGTCAAGTAAGCCGGTATTTCCAGTCCGTCTGAAGAGGGGTATCGAATTGAGAGCATCGGAGACATATACTCGGAAGGGATATCTTCCCTTGGCGCGTATTGGAAAGATAATTCCATCGTCTCCATATCATACAGATAGACAGTAGCAGGTTCTACATCTGATGAGGCAACAACAAAAAATAGAGTTTCATCAGTAGTGCCTGACCCGAAAGAAATTTCAACATCACCCAGCTGATCTTTTACATGATTGTAGTGTCTCTCATACTCATCATTTTGAAAATAAATTCGGGTTCGATCATCGGTATAGGTTGTCGCAATAATTTCACGGCTGTTTTGGGATCTCCAGATACCGCCAAAATCGACCCTGTTTTCAGGATCACTTTCGATGAATGTTTTCTCTAAAGAGATTGGGTCCATGAGGTAAAGCTCCGTTTTGTCCCGATCCTCTCCTTTGTTGGTAACCAGATAAAATTGTTCGTTATCTTTATGAAAGCCGGCCGGATACGCGGTTTCCATTATTCCCCATTCATAAATAATTTCCTCTGTACCGTCTTCATCCAATCTCCAGAGTTCATTGTCGCCATTCTCCTTATTTCTGGAAGCGAGACGCAATTGATCTTCCCAATCAAAGATCCAGGATGTGAATCGGTTTCGGTTCTCTCGAACGAGTGTAAGCTCACCGGTTGAAATTCGTAACTCATAGAGATCGTGCCATGCAGCATCACGATCATTCAGCCCTACATACATCAGGTCATGATCATTTCGTGCAATGTGATAGATCACTGCGCGAACTTCCTCAAGGTCTGTTATATTTCTGGCTTCAGGAATAACCCCTTCTTCAGCTTCTGACGGGTTGAGTGCATAAATATTAAAATTTTCATCTCCGCCCTGATCCATTACAAAGAGGATGTATTGCCCGTCTCTTGACCAAAAATAGCCGGAAATTGGCCGGTCGGTTCTATTTGTGACCGGTATCGCATCGTCGAAACTGGCTTCTCTGGTTTTAACCCAGATATTACGTGTCCCTTCGTAAGGTCTCATAAACGAGAGATAGGTACCGTCCGGGGAGAGTTGTCCGCCACTGATTTCAGGATCACCGAAAAAGAGTTCACGATCTAAAAGTGGCGGGGTGTCTTGTGCTTCTGATTTCATTGTAGTCAAGCTCAGTGTAAACAACATCAAAAGCATGATCATTTGAATGATTGATTTCATAGCCTGTTATTGTTTTGGTTTAATAAGATGTAGTTAAGTTAAATAATTTGGTGATGTTACGGATTATTATTGGAATAGTTTCAAATTTAAAAATCTAAACTATTAACGGAATATCTCTGTCATGAAGCTCTGAGATCCTGAAATAAATTCAGGATGACAGGTGAGAATCAGGATGACAGGTGAGAATCAGGATGACAGGTGAGAATTAGGATGATGGCTGAGAATTAGGATGCAGGTTGGGAATTAGGATGACGAAATGTTGATTACGTCTTTCACCTCACTTCTGCCTTCTGCCTTCTCACTTCTCACTTTTCCCTTTTCACTTCTCACTCCCATCACTTCTTCCCTTTCTCATCAATCAGCCGTACCGCATCTCCCATGGTAAATTTCTCCGGGTCGGTTCCTTTTGGCAGGGAAATATTCTTCTTCCCATATTTTATATAGGGCCCGTACCGCCCATCCATCACTTTCACCGGCTGTTCCGTTTCAGGATGATTTCCCAGATCCTGAAGGGCCGAGCTTCCTCTCGATTTTCCTTTCTCTTTCAGAAGTTCCACTGCCCGTCCCAGCTCAATTGATAAAACATCATCTTCCTTTTTAAGGGATTTGAATGTGCCATCATGCAATACAAACGGGCCGTATCGTCCCACTCCCGCCTTCACCTCTTTACCGGTATCCGGATGGTTGCCTAGTGAACGCGGTAATTCAAGAAGTTTAATGGCAAGTTTAAGGTCGATGTCATCGGGTTTCATTCCCTTTAGAAGGCTTACCCGTTTAGGCTTTTTATTCTCCTCAGTAACTTCTCCCAATTGAACATAAGGCCCATATCGTCCGTTTAGCACATAAACCGGAGACCCATCGTCCGGATGGTTGCCCAGTGATGTAGGACCCTCTTTTTCTGCTTTAAGCAGTTCATTTATTTTTTCAATCGATAACTCTCCCGGATCAAGATCTACGGGCAGCGATGTCGATATTTGCTCACCGTTGGATTCTGTTTTCACATACGGCCCAAACCTTCCCACATGGACTTGTGTCCCGTTTAAGCCCTCAATCGGCAGGTTTAATACCCTGGCTTCCTGCGGATCAATTTTATCTTCCTGCTCATCCACAAGAGCTCTCAGTCCTTTCTCTCCTTTGTAATAATCATCCAGATATTTGACCGGATCATAATTACCATTCGCAATTTCATCCAATTTTGTCTCCAGTTCGGATGTAAACTCACTATCCACAAGATGTGGGAAGTGCTTCTCTAAAAGCGCGGTTACAGCAAAAGCTGTATAAGTCGGAATCAATGTTTTTCCATCCCCTTTTGCATATCCTCGATCCTGAATAGTACTGATAATAGAAGCGTATGTACTTGGCCTTCCAACGCCTCGTTTTTCAAGTTCTTTAACCAGCGTAGCCTCGGTATACCGGGCCGGTGGTTTCGTTTCATGAGAGATGGAATCGAGTTTATGCATATCTATCGACTCTCCCTCTTTCATCACGGGCAGAAATATTTCCTGATTCTCGAGCGCTTCTTCAGGGTTATCACTTCCCTCTACATATGCGCGGAAAAACCCGGGAAATAGAATTTTCTTCCCACTTGTTTTGAAATCTGCTTTAGTATCGTCCTTTTCCGCTGTGATGGTCACGTTGGTAAATTCCAATTCGGCTTCCGCCATCTGCGTTGCAATAGTACGCTTCCAGATGAGGTCGTAGAGTTTAAATTCCCGCCCGCTCAGTTTGGATTTTTCGGGATGAACAAAACTGGAACCCGCCGGACGAATCGCCTCATGAGCCTCCTGTGCACCCTTCGTTTTGCCAAAGTTTCTTACTCTTTCAAAGAGATACTCTTTTCCGTATTGTTTCTCCACTTCAGCCCTTGCCGCACTGATCGCCTGACCGGAGAGATTGGCGGAATCTGTTCTCATATAGGTAATCAGACCATTCTCATAAAGTTTTTGAGCAATGCTCATCGTATCCCGGGCTGAAAAACCGAATTTACGGTTCGCTTCCTGCTGCAGGGTGGATGTGATAAATGCAGGGGATGGATTTCTTTTTTTCTTGTTGACTTCAACGGATGATACAGTCCATTCCGCTTTTTCCAGAAGATCGCGAAGTCCGGCTGCTTTCTCTGCATCCAGAAGGACGACGCTTTTTGGTTTTTTTAATTTACCGGTGTTTTCATCAAAATCTTTTCCGCTTGCCAATCTTTTATCATTCAAGTGCGATAGATCAGCACTGAACTGTGATTTATCATTCTTTCTGGATAGCAGAGCTTTCAGATCATAGTAGGTACCGCTCCTAAATTTCATTCGTTCGAGTTCCCGGGTCACCAGAAACTGAACCGCAACCGATTGTACACGTCCCGCAGAAAGTCCGGGAGCAATCTTTTTCCATAAAAGCGGGGAGATCGTATATCCGGCAAGCCGGTCAATAATACGCCGGGTTTCTTGTGCATGAACCAGGTTCATGTCGATATCCCGAAAGTTATCAAGAGCTGCCTGAATCGCTTCTTTGGTAATCTCTCTGAATACCATTCGCTTTACCGGAACCTTTGGATTCAATAACTCCGTAAGGTGCCAGGATATCGCTTCACCCTCACGATCCTCATCTGTTGCGAGGATGAGTTCATCCGCACCTTTCAGAAGATCTTTCAGCTTTTTGACAATCTTCTTCTTGGATGCGGGAACCACATAGAGAGGATCGTATCGCTCATCTACATTTATTCCCAGGTTTGACCAGGACTCCTTTTTATATTTCGCCGGAATCTCTTTTGCTGATGAAGGGAGATCACGAATGTGGCCCATCGAAGAGTCCACAACATATCCCTTAGGAAGATACTTCTTAATGGTTTTTGTTTTGGTGGGTGACTCTACTATTACTAATGATTTCATAAATGGGTTTACAATGATTCGATAAGCTCTTTTAACTCTTCAGCATGAGCTTTCGTATTAATTTTTTCTATGATTCCAAGAACTGTTCCATCTGTATCGATGACAAATGCAGATCTGGATGGCGCATCAAATGTCTTGCCGTACATCTTTTTCTCAACAATAGAATCGGTCGCTTTTGAAAACAGATAGTCAGGGTCTGAAGCCAGGGTATAGTTAATACCCAATTTTTCAGCATAGTTTTTGTGAGATCCACAACTGTCTTTACTGATGGCAATCAAATTATACCCTTTGTTATCAAACCAATCGGCATGTTCAGCAAGGCTGCGATTCTGCTTGTCACAACCGCCTGTGTTATTTCTCATGTAAACAGAGACAATGGCCGGTCTGTCCAGAAGTTCTGAAAAAGTGACTTCTTTCTGCCGGCCCTCTTTAACTATTTCAATCGTAAAATTTGTATCGATTTTTTTCCCGGTTTCTATCATTTATATATCATCTTATCGTTTGAGTTTGGAATAATTATAACCAAACTTAACCCGGATATCGTTCTGATGAATCAGTTCTTTGATGTAGACTTTCATAATACACAATATAGTTTAAATGGAGCAACAGATTTTATGTTCGCCGGGATGAAGCTCTATTACCTGCTGATATTTTTCGATCCGGAATCTTCTGAAAGCAAATAGTGAGCGACCGCCGCAAGTACAATGGCATGGTGGATCGTGCCATTTTTCACCAGCTCCAAAAAACGGTTTAAGGGCATGATATGTACTTTGATATCTTCATTTCCATCGTTTTCAGGCTCCTGAATTTTGTGGCAATCTTTGGCAAGGTATAGATGTGTGAAGTTGGTTTGAATAGCGGGATTTGCACTGGTCTCTCCCAGTTTCACCCAGTGATCAGACCGAAAACCGGTCTCCTCCAGAAGCTCACGCCGGGCAGCCATGAGCGGTTCTTCATGAGCATCCACCATGCCGCCGGGGATTTCCAGAGTTGTTTCATCGACTCCAACACGGTATTGCTCTACCAAAAGAATATCATTATTTGGAGTCAGGGCAATAACATTAATCCATTCCGGGGCAGCTAAACGATAAAAATGAACGGCTTTCTTCTTTTTATCAGGAAAAAGCTCTATTTGATGAAGTGAAAAAATGGGAGTTTCCCAGACTTTCTTATCTTGTACGATATTCCACTTCGGTTTGGAAAATGAAAAGCGGTCCGACATATTTATTGATTATTGAATTACGATGGAAAAACGATTAGAAATAAACAAAACCTCCTACTCCAATGAAGATGAACTTCATGATGTTGTGAATCGGGCGTGCGATCTGATGGAGAAGATATATCAAGACGGGGATTATCCCAAGCTGGTAGTGAAACGCGAATGGTCGGAACATAACCCCATTATCACCGGTGAAATGGCTCTGCCGAGTGCCTATCGTTGGTACCTGACCCGAGAAATGAAAAAACTTCTGAACCGGGGTGCTGACTTAACCATTTTTGCATCCAGGCCCTGTACAGATCTGAATGATCCTCTTCTGTTTGACAATGTGGATGAAGATGAGTGGGACATTACTCAAAAGAAACTGTTTTTGTTCAGCCCGGAGCGGATCGATATCTCATTAAATCGACTTTCCCACTACACGGGTACACGCCCTGAAGATTTTCAGCGCTATATTCTCTTCACCAATTATGATATGCATGTGGATGTTTTCCACAAATTGTATCCCGATTGTGTGAAGCCGGATCGGCCGGTTCAAATGCCCGCTTATCACCATAAACTTCCCGATAATAAAGGGTTTTCATTGGTCAATATTGGTGTAGGGCCATCCAACGCTAAAACCATTTCAGACCATGTAGCTGTATTGCGCCCGGATGCGATGGTGATGGTTGGCCACTGTGGCGGATTGAGAAATCATCAGGCAATCGGAGATTTTGTATTGGCAACCGGGTTTATGAGATCGGACGGAGTTCTGGATAATAATCTGCCTCTAAATATTCCTATAACGCCCAATCATATCCTCAATGTCTTTTTGAAAGAGGCACTGGAAAGTCGTGAATTGAACTACAGGCTGGGCACCGTTTACACGACAGCGAACAGAAACTGGGAGTTTATGAAAAAGCGAACTGTTCATGAGATACATATCAGCCGAAGTGTAGCGATCGATATGGAATCTGCAACGGTGGCTACGAATGGGTATCGATACCGGGTGCCATTTGCTACACTGCTCTGTGTGAGTGATAAACCGCTTCACGGGAAACCAAAATTAAGCGGTGAAGCGCAGTCTTTTTATGAAAATTCAAAAGAAGTGCATCTGAAAGTTGTCATTGATGCTCTTGAGATGAGTAAGAGTCACAATCCGGAGGGTTTACCCAATGCCAGTATCAGAGCTATAAATGAACCGTTAATGGGTGGTTCTTAGGCAAAAAAGGGGGTACGAAAGTGTTAGAGAAAACTTGCGCATAAACCCACCTGTTTAGACCGGTTTTAGTTTTGAAAAACAGACAATACCCTTGGTGAATTGATCTTCAACAGCAAATCCTGCTCTTTCGAAAAGTTCATTACTCTGTTTCAGCGTCCAAAAATTAATCCCGCTCCACTCAGCAGAGCTCTGAAGCACCCGGCCATACCAGCTGTCTGAGAATATTAAATGCATCATAAAGAAGACGCCATCATTTTTTAAGACTCTGCGACATTCATAAAGCACCTTCAGTTCGTCACTCAGCTCATTCAACGTACCTCCCATCACAACTCCATCCATAGTGTTGGCAAAAAATGGCATCTCCCGGGCATCGGACCGAATAAGATAGATATCCGCTTCATCGGCTTCTGCTTTTATGCGGGCTTCTTCAAGCATCGCAGTTGAAAAATCCAATGCAATGGAACGGCATTCCGGCTCATTCTTTTTGAGCGATCGGGCATAAAGTGCAGTTGAACAACCTACATCCAGATAGGTTAACCCGGGCTGTGGATTTACCCATTTCTTGAGAAGTTCTTTCTCTTTTTCAATGGGGAAAAGCTCACCGGTTAACAGGGAAAGAGAACGAACCCGCCATATATCTTCATAAACAGAAGCGGTCAGCTTCCAGTGATTGGTGCTTTGGGCAAGAGTATAACTTTTTTCTTGCGTCATCAGATCCACCACATTGTTTTTGATGGCGTACTCATCACCTTTTGCAGAACAGACTGTCCCGTTAAATGTCTTTGAGAGGATCGCAATCTCATCCGGAAGAGAGATGCGTTCATCATCATAGAGGGGGGATCGGACGTCCAGGCTCATATCGATTTACCATTGATTAGAAAGTGATGGATCCAATGTGAATTTCTAAATATAACTCTTGATACGGCGAACACGTTCAGGTGTTTCGCTATTTTTGAATGATGATCGAAATCTGTGCTCCTTTCTCGACGCCCAGCATCTCTTTTGCATTTCCTCTGTTGATAGCGATCTCCAATTTATCGGAACTTCCGATATATGCAACCGGCTCCCCATCGGTAACGGAAGCAAATGTTGTGGAAATTTCATCCAGAATGGTGTTGCCAACATATATCCGAATCGCTTGTGACTCCTGTAGATTTGCACGTAATAGGGATTCCGGGATATTTGTAATCAGATTGCCGTATCTGTCGATATGTACAACCCACCCCTGAATTCCGTCTTTATCTGAAATTGGAACGGCCCATCGATAGGTAACCAATTTGTCTAACTCCTCTCCCAAATCATTAATGTTAACCCCTTTGGAAAGATGTGCCGCAACCGATGCAAAAATATCCCTTCCGTGAAAAGTATTGGAGCTGTTGTTTCTCCAGTATTTTTTATTCGTTAATGAGATCGCTTTATAGTCAAAATCTTCTGCAATCAACGAGAAGAGTCCGTTATCTGGCCCTACAAATGTTTGATCATTGATCTGAATGGCGACCGGTTTTCTGTCTGTGCCCACTCCGGGGTCTACGACGACCAGATGAACGGTTCCGGGGGGATAGAGCATGGCTGAATTACGTACAACCCAGGCCCCGGCCATTGTATCATGCGGGGGGATTTCGTGGGATATGTCAACAAGCCGAACATCCGGCACGATTCCCAATATCACCGCTTTCATTGCGCTTACATAGTGATCCCGATTTCCAAAGTCTGTCGTAAGCGTAATAATTGAAGATGAGTGCATGGATCGATTTTATGAACCATAACTATTTAACATGACGGGCATAACCAGCATCAGCATCTGTTCTTCATCACTCTCCTCAGCCGGCTTCACAATGCCTGCCCTGTTTGGGGTTGAAAATTCAAATTTCGCTTCATCTCCATCCACATTATTCAGGACATCAGCCAGATATTTAGCGTTGAATCCGATCTCCATTTCATCCGCAGAATAATCACAGGCGATCGTCTCTTTCGCTTCACTGCTCATATCCAGGTCTTCAGCCCGAATGGTGAGTTTATTTTTCTGAAGATGAAGCCGGATTTGACGAGTCGTAGAACTGGAAAATACAGAGACACGCCGAACCGTTGAGAGCATCTGTGCTTTATCGACAAGTAATATTTTGTCATTATCCCGAGGGATCACAGAATCATAATTTGGGTATTGTTCGTTAATGAGCCGGGTAATGACGATGGTGTTGCCGCTGCTGAATTGTGCATGGTCGTCTGAAACAGTCAGTTCACAATCATCAGAATCGAGAGATTTTGAAACGAGGTGAAGAGCCTTATCCGGGACGATAAATGAGAGCGGTTTGTCAGATTTAAAATCCTGATTTACATATTTAACAAGCCGATGTCCATCCGTTGCCACAAACTTTGATTGGGTTGTACCGATGTCAAAAAACACACCCATCATTGCCGGACGCAAATCATCAGTTGAAACAGCAAACATGGTTCGATCGATAGCATTTTGAATCAGGCCGGTGTCTGTAGATAGCGTGATTCCGCCATCCATATCCGGAATTTCCGGAAATTCATCGGCTTCTTCACCAACCAGCTTGTACTTCCCTTTATCGGTTTTGAACTCTACATTATGATTCTCATCGACTTCAAAAAAGACCGGGATATTGGGCAACTGACGCAATGTTTCGAGCAATCGTCGGGCCGGGATGGCAATAGAACCCTCCTCTTCGATATCCGCTTCAATATATTCGATGATCGAAATTTCCAAGTCTGTTGCTGTGAGCTTTAGTTTTCCATCTTCACTCTCAAATAAGATGGTTTCCAATATAGGCAGGGTTGCTTTCGATGGAACTGCACCAATTACTGCTGATAGCCCGTCGTTTAAATCTTTGCTGGATACATTAAATTTCATAACCGGATTTCAATAGTTTAAGGTCTGATGAATGGTTTCTTCTTCTTGAAGATAGATGAAACCGAAATCAATAGGGTGAAAATTTGTAAAACTGCATTCGGCCTTGCCAAAAGCATTTACCGATCAACTAAAATACAAATGAATCGGGACAATTGTCGAACCCACTTATTAATTTAAAATGAGTTTTAAGACAAAAATATAGTAACAATTCTTGATTCTTCCCGCAACATTCAAAAGAGGACTTAAAGAGTGATAAACGGTTGATAAAGATCGCTTTTATTTTTTAAAAATTGTAGCGATTGCCTGGTACTTCACCCCTGTTTTAAAAGGATTCTTATATGAACTGATTCCCGGTTTTATCGCTGCCTTACTGGCTACATGGCTTGTAAGTTTAGTCACTGATGCAACACCGGGAACCCGTGAATCTTTTGAGGATATGTTGTAGCGGACGGATTAGCTGGTTCAGGAGTTAAATAATTTCTTGAAAAATCCAACCAATCCTTTTTTCTGAGGTTTTCCGGTTCTGCCGCCATCCAGCTGATCGTATGTGGGCCTGGGGAGCTCTTTGATATTCAGTTTACTCTTGTGAGGCGCCTGACGTTTCTTTTTAGGTTCCTTTTTTGAATGCTTCTTTTTGTTATTGCGGCTGCTGCTTTTACTTTTAGGTTCCGGTTTATCCTGTCCCGACACCTTCTTTTTCACCGCTTTAGGAAGCGGGATCTCTTCCGGCGCATACCCCAATGATTTGCAGATTGTATCGATATCTTCCCTGTCCTGCTTGGAAACCAAACTGATCATCCGGGTTGCCTTGCCGTCGCCAACCAAATCCGCTCTCAATTTATATTCATCCACTTCCTCCGGAACATCATAGTTAATGACCTGTGTTGCCCGTTCCAGGGGTAAATCTGCAGCGGAGATCTCCCCGACCAGGAGATTCTGTACATTATTGGATGTAAACCGTTCAAATCGCTCTTTGAACGTATCACTGTCCAATTGACCATGAATACTAACCGCTCGTTTGTCACTCTTTCTGAGAATTTTATAGAGCCGATCCGCTGTTTTTTTCGATGCGGTAAAGATCACCACAGAGTCTGCGCTGTGATTATCCAAATGATTCATCAACGTGGTAATTTTTGAACGCGGCGGAACATTGATATAATATTGAGTGAGATTCTTATCGATTGAAACAGCCGCTTCTTTAGATTCAGAAGACTCAGATTTTTTAGCCATCGTTACCAGTTCCGGGTCCTGAAGAAGGTTTTTTTCGGCTTCTCTCAATTCCTTACTGTCTTTGGCTGCAGTAAAAATCTTCTGGCAGTTACCCAATATTCGTTTGGATATCACATCAACGGCGTCCCAGTCTTCAATCAATTCCGCCTGATCGACAATCAGCTGTGAGACTTCCCGAAAGACCAATCGGCCCTTGCTGAGAATTGAGGAGAGGCGATCCGGAGTGGCCACTATAACAACGGGTCCGGCCGAAAGTGCAGAAATCTGTTCCTCTTCATTTCCATCTGTAGTGAAACAAGCACTCTCAATCGATGCGTGATATCCGATAGCCCATATCCATTCATCCAGTTTTTTTGCACGCTCCTTATTGCCTGCAATGATGATAGCACGGGTCCCCTGTCTGCGCTCACTTTTAGTGAGTTCATTCAGCAGGGAGATAAGATATCCAACCTCCGGATTTTCCTCGATGGTTGTGTTGATGACAAGATCCTTCTTCTCTTGTACAGCTTTAAATATCTTTTTTTGTAATGGTGAGGGACTTTCAATTTTAGTGTCTTTAAGCCCTTTTAAAATATCAGAACTGAGCCGAAATTGATTAAACGACAATGGGTTACCTCTTCAATTTTTTCAATATTTCAATTTACAGGATGGAATGGATAAGCGTCTATCTCAATTAATACGTATAGATCATTATAGCTTATTGTACCATCCCGGGTGGTTATTACTGTCTATTCAGAGTACGATACCTATTCATATCGGACATTTGACAGTAACCGTTTTCAAAAGATTTAACAGTTTGATTGCTAACAACACAACCTACTTAAACATACTTAATTAATCATAATAAAAACAGAGAGCAGGTTTTGTCAATAATTTTATTACTGATATGTTAAATTATCGGTGGAGGGTTACTTTCAGGGAACTTTGCAGACTGTTAATGAGTAAAAAGTATTCATCACACAAAATAAATTATGATTTCACGAGCAGCTTTTTTTGCGGATAAAAAAGATTTTGAAGAGCAATTATCGATTCAGATTAAATCGGATGTTTTGCTGGATCCGAACTACAATATCACACCGGGCGAATATGTGCCCACTCTGGTAAAAATGGATAGCGAAAACGGCCTTAAACCGAAAAAAATTCGCTGGGGAGCGGGCGGAAATAAAAACGACGACAGAACCACTTTGGAGAAAGAGAAGGTGTGGGATTTGATTAAAAATAAGAAAACAAACCCCTGTTTGATTTTATTGAGCGGTTTTTATGTTTGGAAAAAGGAGCGGGAAAATGAACATCCATTTTTTGTGAGGATGCTAAACAACCCGATCATGACGATTGCAGGTTATATTACCGGAGAAGATGAATACTGCAGTATGGTGATCACGGATTCAAATCCATTAATTCATCCAATGAGTGAAAAAATGCCAATTGTTTTGAACAGTAAGGCGACAGAAGATTGGCTGCAGCTGAATGGTAATCCGACGAAATTTTTAACAGAGTATAAGGATCCACTGCTATTGACAGATTTCTCTGTCCTGCGTGTATCCAAAAAAGTAAACGACCCCAAAAATAACGACCCAAAACTGATTCAGCCGATTCCTAAATAGTTCTGGACGTTTTAGCTATGGTAGAGAGTTCTCGACTGCATCCCTCCAAAAAGCGTCGGGACTGCGCTCGAACTGACGGGTTGATTTTTGTTTAGTTAACAAAATAATATTCGTCACATCTCATGCGTCAGGTCAAGGTACCCGTGATGCGTCAGGGCAGGGTACCCGTCATGCGTCATCCTATGTTTGTCTTATACAGTTTAAAGTCTGAT
>TARA_R100001143_G_scaffold14121_4_pt1 | contig 44370 bp, 40 predicted proteins | sample TARA_R100001143 | Tara Oceans TARA_R100001143 (sample SAMEA2621300) | marine metagenome | biome: marine biome (ENVO:00000447); feature: mesopelagic zone (ENVO:00000213); material: "saline water (ENVO:00002010), including plankton (ENVO:xxxxxxxx)" | depth 800 m | reverse complement strand
GGAAAAACCTCCCAGTTTCACAAATTAGCCTCAATCAAGGAATGGATTCGCGGGAGTTTTTGACTAGCACTAGGCCTTTGTTTGAATGGTCTAAAGAGAAGGAATGTCGTTTCTTCGTGAGGGTTTATGATCTAACGAAGTTAGACGAGAAAGCAATTTATAAGAACCGATTAAGGGATGTTGAAAGCCACTTCTACAAATTAATTTCTACGGAAAATTACTAGCTAAATTCTCATAAGATTTTTAAATGTCGTGCGTTCCTTAGAGAATGAAAATCTCCCGTTAACGTCACGCCAAAAGAGTTATTAGATTTTGGTGAGACCAACCCTAGGAAAAAGCTCAGAGATATAGACCCGATCGGCTTTTTTCCGTGTGATGAATACCTGAAAGTTCGGTGGCCCGATTATAGACATTAACGTGGCTATAGTGGTTTTGGATTAGTGCAGGAGAGGTTCCCATGTTTCTTGCTAAATCATCCACTCTAGCGTGTCCGTATAGTAACCTGAACGTCGCATAGGTGTGACGTAGACTATAAATTGTTCGGGCTTGCCCTGATTTATCATGCAGCATATCCATTTGGATCAGTAGTTTCTTAAAGGTCTTTCCAAAATTCTGGACTGGGTTTCCTTCAAAATCGCAGAAAACTAAATCATCATTTCGGTTGTTTGGAGAAAGCGACCTCAACCTATCTAGGACCCTTTTTGTTGACCGGAGAGGGACACAGGCACGCCCGCCGGTTTTGGTAGTTTCAGGCACATGAATAACCAAATGATCGATGCCATCTTCAGTCTTAAAATTGGAAAAATCGCGCCATTTTAGCTGTTTTGCTTCATTTGGCCTCAAGCCAGACATTGCCATAAACAGAATGTAATTGCGTATCATGTTCCGCTGGAAAAGATGACGGCTATGCGGGCCCCGTTTTCTAATGCTCTTCGCGTCAGTAACTGTTTGAGCTCCTTCTGACGTCCAAGAACGCATGTATCTGTATAGGCGTTGCCATTCTTCCAATTGAAAGGCGGGGCGTCGTGAAATAGTCGATTTAGCCTTTAACTTTGGAGCCCTTACTTCGGGCATCCTATCCGTAATACCCATCCGAACTCCCCATTTCACAATTTGGCGAATTACAGACTGTTCCATTTCTAAAGATTTTTGCGCAGGAATTTTTGCGACGTTCCCAAGAGTTGTTTTACGGCGGTAGCGATGCGCATTAGAGGCTGTTGCTGCACTGATCTTGCTCTCACCTTCTTCTGAGCACCAATAGTTTATACGCCATACCCAATAGCGTTCTACCTCACGGCTTTTTATGCTTTCGAGGCTCATGTTTCCAAAGTAGGGGAGAAGGTAACGTTTTGCTGTTCCTTCAATGTATTTTAAGCGGTGTATCGAGAGTATGTGTTTATTAGCCGCGAGCCATTCGTCGTAGAGCTTTCTGAAAGAATAGGGTTTTACCTCTAATCCCCGTCTTACTTTGTATCTAAGGTCGTCATATAGATCCTCTGCTACTCTTACAGCATCGGCTAGATTCTTCATTTTTGTAGATTTAACAATGTATCCCTTTACACCACCGACATTGAGTCGAGCATGAATTATGGGACTGTCGTTTCGATGATAGAGGACAATTTTGCCGTCTCTAATTTTATCGATGTATGTGTAGGACAATTGACCACCGTATCTCAAAAAGTGTTACTAGTTTGTCAAGTGCTTGAACTGGTAGCATGCAGTATCTCTGAAGAATGTCAATGTTGTGTCAATGACAAAAAACAAGGGGACGCCGAAGCATCCCCTTGAAATATAAACAGAAATTTGTAGTTCTTGTTAACGCTTCGAGAACTGGAAGCTCTTACGGGCTTTCGCGCGACCGTATTTCTTACGTTCAACCTTACGGCTGTCGCGGGTCAGGAAGCCTGCGGCTTTCAGCGGGCCGCGCAGGGCGGGCTCGAAATTGACCAGCGCGCGGCTGATGCCGTGACGCAGGGCGCCTGCCTGACCGGAAAGGCCGCCACCATTAACGGTGCACATCACGTCGAACTGATCCACGCGACCGGCTTCTTCGAAAGGCTGCTTCAGCACCATGCGCAGAACCGGGCGACCGAAATAGGTGACCTGATCCTTGCCGTTGACGGTGACCTTGCCAGACCCTGGTTTGATCCAGACACGGGCAATGGCGTTTTTGCGACGACCGGTCGCATAGGCGCGGCCGAATTCGTCTTTCTTGGGTTCTGCCGGGGCGGCGGCTGCTTGCGCAACGGCCGCGCTGGTCACGCCAGTGGCGGTGCCCAGTTGGGACAGATCGTTCAGGGTTTGCTGTTCTTCGGCCATGATTTACTGGCTCCGCTTGTTCTTCGGGTTACGGGCTGCAAGATCCAGCACCACCGGCTGCTGTGCTTCATGCGGGTGATCGGTCCCGGCATAAACACGCAGGTTTTTCATCTGTACGCGGCCCAAGGGACCCCGTGGCACCATGCGCTCAACCGCCTTTTCGACAACCCGTTCCGGGAAGCGACCGGCCAGCAACTGACCCGCGGTGCGGCTTTTGATCCCGCCCGGATAGCCGGTGTGCCAGTAATAGGTCTTGTCCGCCAGCTTGCGACCGGTGAGTTTCACCTTTTCCGCATTGATGACGATGACATTGTCGCCGCAATCGACATGGGGGGTATAACCCGCCTTGTGCTTGCCACGCAGAATTTTTGCGATTTCCGAAGCCATACGGCCCAGGACCATGTCCTGTGCGTCGATGACGAACCAGGTCTTTTGGACCTCCGCCGGCTTCATCGAATAAGTTTTCATCATTGCTGCCTGCCATTCTTAAGGGCCGGTCGCGCATGGGGCGCTGCCTTGGCCGTTTCGTCTGTTTCCCAACCCACGTCAGGGACGGCGGTTGATAGCCCCTGTCCGGGGGAACGTCAATGCCTGTTTTTCGGACTATATTAAAAATAATCGTTATATTTCAATGTATTAGTTTAACGGTATTATAATACCTCATAAAAAGTGACTGTTTTTGCGTATAAAATCACATTTTGGCCAATGCCGATCATCGCGGCGGGATTGAATAGGTGCCGGTTACATGGGCACAGATATCGTCTTCGCCCTCTGCCCGGATTTCGACGCGACCAACCGCAAGGCGTTTGCCAAGCTTGATCAGGCTGACATCTGCGATCAGGTCACGCTCTGCCGGTTTGCGCAGGAAATCGATGGTCATATTGGTGGTGACCGCCAGGGCGACGGGGCCAATGGCACCCATAACCGCCACATACATCCCGAAATCTGCCAGGGCGAACATGGCCGGGCCGCTGATCGTGCCGCCGGGGCGCGTATGGCGCGTGTCATAGGGCAGCCGGATCCTGGCCGTACCGATATCAAATGCCTCAACAACAAACCCATAATGGGCGGAGAAGGGGGCATCCGTCGTGAGGATGTGATCCAATTGGGCCTGGGTAAGTTTGTCCGATGGCATGTATTCAATCCCTGGGTGATGGTCTATCTCTGTTGGTAGCAACGCCACGCGACTTGAACAAGCTGCACTGATCAGGGATGCTGTCCGTCAGATTGTTTATGGTTGGGAGTGGTGAGTATGTCTTCGGAAGACCCTTTGGTTCTGCGCCAGGATGATGGCGCCATTGCGACGCTGACATTGAACCGGCCCAAGGCTTATAATGCGCTGTCGCTTGGCCTGATGAATGCGGTGCTGGAGGCTCTGGCGGCGATCGATCAGGACCCGTCTATCGCGGTTGTCGTGTTGGAAGGGGCCGGGCGTGGCTTTTCCGGGGGGCACGATCTGAAGGAATTACAGGCCAATCCTAGTCAGGCCTTTCGCGAACAGACGTTCAAGACATGCTCCCAGATGATGTTGGCGATCACCCGACTGCGCCAGCCGGTGATTGCTAAAGTACAGGGGATCGCGACGGCGGCCGGCTGTCAGGTGGTTGCCACCTGTGATCTGGCGATTGCGTCGGATACCGCCAAATTTGGGACGCCTGGCGTCAATATCGGCCTGTTCTGCTCCACCCCCATGGTCGCGCTCAGTCGCGCCGTGCATCGCAAGCAGGCGATGGAGATGTTGCTGACCGGGGAACTGATTTCCGCGGAAAAGGCCGTCTCCATCGGCTTGATCAACCGCGCCGTGCCAGAGGATGCCCTGGCGGCGGAAACCAAGGCCCTGGCCGATGTGATTGCATCCAAATCCCACAAGGTCCTAAAGACCGGCAAGGAAGCCTTTCACCGCCAGATCGAAATGTCATTGGAACAGGCCTATACCTATACCGGCGGCGTGATGGTGGAAAATATGAGTTACAGCGACAGCAAGGAAGGCATTGACGCCTTCATCAACAAACGCCCGCCCTTATGGACACATGAATGATGACCACAGCAACCGCGCTTCAATTCGATCATGCCACAGACTATTATTCTGATGCCTATATCCGTGATATTCTGCGGGACAGTCAGGTCTATGCCGTGGTGGGGGCCAGCACGAATTGGAACCGGCCCAGCTATTTCGCGATGAAGTATCTGATCCAGAAAGGGTTTCGTGTCATTCCGATCAATCCGAATTCTGCCGGAGAGAGCCTTTTGGGGGAAACGGTGGTTGCCAGCCTGTCAGGCGTGGATGTGCCCATTGATGTGGTTCAGGTCTTTCGTCGATCCGACCAGGTTGCAGGTGTTGTCGATGAGGCGTTGAGCCTGAAGTCACGGCCCAAGGTGATCTGGATGCAATTGGGGGTGATCAATTATGAGGCGGCGGAAAAGGCTGAATCGGTGGGGATAAAGGTGGTGATGAATCGCTGTCCCAAGATTGAATATGCGCGCCTGTCGGGGGAATTGGGCTGGAACGGCATCAATACGCGGGTGATCACGGCAAAAAAGCGGGTGATCTAGAACATTATGCGCTAGGTCAGCAGATCGTCTTTCTTCAGGCCCAGCTTGACGATCTTTTCATTCAGGGTGCGGCGACCGATGCCCAGGGCTTCGGCAACCGCATCCATGCGGCCCTTATGGGTCTTGATGGCCTGACCGATCAGCTGGCGCTCAAAGGCGGCGACAGCCTCCCGCAGGGTGTCTGGGACTTCGGCGGAATCACCATCGGGTCGGATGGCTTCAACCACGGATCCGCGCCCCCGTCTGGCGGCCAGGATACGGCGTTCTGCGGCGTGGCGCAATTCCCGCACATTGCCGGGCCAGTCATGGGCCAGCAGCGCGGCCAAATCATCGGTGCCAAGATCCGGGGGGGCGACTTCATACAGGGCGGCATATTGTTCCATGAAATAGGAAAACAACAGCGGGATGTCGGACCGGCGCTCCCGCAATGGCGGCAGGGTCAGGGTGACAGTGTTCAGCCGATACAGCAGGTCCTCCCGAAATTTGCCCCCAGCCACAGCGGCGTCCAGCTTTTCATTGGAGGCCGACAGAATGCGGATATCCGCCCGCTTTGCCACGGCGGACCCCAGGGGCGTGAATTCCCGCGTTTCCAGAATGCGCAGCAACTTGGCCTGAACCGGCAGCGGGCAAGCGCCAATTTCATCCAGAAACAGCGTGCCGGTATCGGCGCTGTCCAGAATGCCGGGAACGGAGTCAGCCTGGGCGCTGGCGGTTGTTCCAAACATGGAGGTTTCGAAAAAGGCATCTGGAATCGCTGCACAATTGACGGGAATGAAGGGTCCAGCAGACCTTGTGCTTAAATCATGCAGGGCACGGGCGACCAATTCTTTGCCTGTGCCGGTTTCCCCCAACAGCATCACAGGAACGGCTGTTTCGCTGAGGTCCAGGACATCTACCCGCAGGTTCTGAATGGCGGGCGCATTGCCCAACAGGACCCGATCCAATCCAGACAGACGGGCTAATCCTGCGCGCAGGCGTTGCGTGTCCAGGGTCAGGCGATGCTGTTCGGCGGCATGGCGCAGGGCGGTCAACAAGCGGCGCGGGTCAAAGGGCTTTTCCAGAAAGCTATAGGCCCCATCCTGCATCGCGGAAACCGCCATGGGAATATCACCATGGGCGGAAATCAGAATGACCGGCGGCGCATGGGTGGTCGACAGGTCTTTCAACAGTTCCAGGCCACTCATGCCCGGCATACGCACATCGCTTAGGATTGCATCGGGTTGAAAGGCGGGGATCAGCGGGGCCACCTGTTCGGCGCGGCTCAACGCCTGAACCTGCCATTTCGCGGCGCTTAACAGATGGGTCAGTGACTCTCGCATCGCCTTGTCGTCATCCACCACAATGACGCGATAGCCTTCTCCGTCCCTTTGTGTCACGCCGCTTCTTTCTGTTCCGCCAGGGGCAGGTCCATGGCAAATAATGCGCCACCCTCCGGCTGGGATTGCGCTGTCAGCCGCCCATCATGTTCTTTAATGATCTCAGTGGATATGGCAAGGCCAAGCCCCATGCCTTCACCCGACGCGCGGGTCGTCAGGAAGGGTTCCTGCAACTGTTCCAGGGAATAGTCGCCCAATCCCTGGCCACTGTCGGCAACAGATAAGAGCGCGCGGCCCCCCTTTATGTCGATGCCGATATGGATGGCGCGATGGTTGGTGGAGTCCATGGCGGCAATTGCGTTGCGCACAAGGTTGATCAGAACTTGTTCCAAACGCAGATGATTGCCCCGCACCAGAACAGGCCGATTGGGCTGTGTCAGGGTCAATTCGATGCCCGCATTCTGAATATCGACATCCAGAAGCTCTTGTGCGCCGGTCCAGACATCGCGCAGGTCAATTTCATCCAGGCGTTCATCCGTACTGCCGGAAAACCCCGGTTTTGCAAAAAATTTCAATTGGTTGAAGATGCTTTCAATGCGTGTGACTAGGCCGTTTAACCGGTTCAGCCTGTCCCTGCGGCCATTGGGGTCATCATCAAATTCTGCGGCGGCCAGATAGTTGCGCATTGCCGCGATTGGTTGCCCCAGCTCATGGGTGACAGAGGCGGATAACTGGCCCAAGGCTGCCAATTTGCTGGCGCGGGCCAGTTCAGAGCGGGCCCGCTCCAGGCGTTGTTCTGCCATGCGGCGCTCTTCAATTTCCCGCGCCAGTTTGGCATTGGTTGCGCGCAATTGACGACTGTCGGCCTGAGACGCCTGCAGCGCGATGCGAATACGCTCTGACCGCAGGAACAGTGCGATGGTCAAAAGGATAAAGGTTATGATCGCAACCACAATGACCACCATCATGGACCGCTGCCAGATGGGTCCTTCATCGGTCAGGAAATGCAGGGTCCATCCTAGCTTTGGGATGGCGGTTGTCACATGTAAGTACTGTGCGCCGTCCAGTGTAACCGTGGAATTTCCTTTGACCGTCCAATCCAGGGGTGCCAGGGGCTCTGTCCCAAACTGCCGATTTGCGCGGATTGCCGCGCGCCGGTCTGTGTCGATCTCAGTCAGGGTATGATAACGCCAGGATGCGTCTGACGACAGAACCACCACGCCGTCTGCATTGGACGCAAAGACAAATTCACCCCCATCTTTCCAGGATTTTTCCAGATTTGACAGGCCCAGCTTGATCGCTATCACCCCCACAGGCGTGCCAATTTCGTCGCGCACAGGCTCTGCGACGAAGAAACCGGGCAGGGAGGTTGTCGCGCCAATGCCATAGAATTGCCCGCGAGAGCCGGTAAGAGCGGCCTTAAAATAGGGCCGGAAGCCATAATTCTGGTTCAGGAAGGTGACCGGCGCATCATAATTGGACGCACTGACGGTTAATCCCGTTCGATCCATCAGATAAATCGCATCCAGATCTGTCTGTGCGGCAAATCTGGACAACCGGACGCTTAATGCCGCGCGATCGTCGCCCCGGGCCGCCTTTAAGACATGGGTATCGCGGGCCAGGACAAAGGGGAGATGCTGAAACCGCTCCAACGCATTGACCAGGGTGCTGCGATACAGGGAGACGCGGTTCTGTGCGCGCTGTAATTCCTCATTCTTGAAATACCCATAGGCCAGGTTGAAAAGCGGAATTGCGCTGAGAACGGCCAGGATAAGCAGAATAACGATCCAGCGGCGGCGGAATGCCCCCATGTTCAGGTCAGGATGTGTGGTGGTATCCAGGCGTGTCATTCAGGATCAGGTCCAACAGGTTTGCAAAAGATCATTCTTCATTATTGCACAGATGAACTATTGCACAGAGGAGGGGCATAAGTCAGTCTTTTGCGCAATGATAGAGGAGGGTGACCATGCCGGTTTTACAGGTGTCTGGGGATTTTGTGACGCAAGAACCTGGCTTTTATGATGAAAACGGGACGGCATTGACCTTTTTCTATTATCGCAATTGTGACCGTGCCTCTGATATCTTTCTGGACTCCGTCGGGGTGGGGGAGCAGGCCCGAAGAGAGATCAATCGATCTACATATTCCGCAACAGCAAACCTGGTGGTTGCGGATTCTGTTCCACAGAACACACCGCTGCGGTTTGAAATATCCGTGACGCGCATCGGGGGGAAATCATTCGGTTATCGCACCCGAATGCTTAATGCTGCGGATGATACATGCTATGCGGCCTATGACAGTGTTGCGGTTTGTATGGATATGACGGGCCCAACGCCAATTCCGCTGCCCGAAGATGTGCGCGATCAGCTTGGCAATTATATGCCATGACGCCCGGCAATGATGTGCAGGTTCGCGTGCAGACGATACCCCTTGGCTTCCCGCACGGCCTGTAGGCGGTTTAGGATATCGTCGTCCAATTTCTGTCTGTCCTGTGCGGACAATTGATCCACCACATGTCCGAATGTCATTTCCAGCGGCGCGCGCCAGAAGGGGACGTCCAGGGGGGCCAGGGGCGCGAAACTGTGCGACGTTTCCGTCACATCAACAAAGCCTGCTGACTTGAACAGTGCCGCAAGGGAGCCCGGTTCGCCGAACCGGAAAATCTGGAAATGATGATCATCCGGTGGTTCGCCGGTCACGGATTCGACGGCACTGGATAACAGGGAGAACAGGGTTTGGTCTTCACGTGGTCCCCACACCATGAACGCGGCACGCCCATCGGGCACCAGGACGCGCCTGACATCTGTCAGGGCCGTCATAGGGTCTGGCACGAACATGATGCCAAAGCGGCAGATGACGCGATTAAAACAGGAATCTCTGAATGGCAGGCGCTGCATATCGGCAGTCGTCAGGTGCAACAGGGTGCCTTTATCCCGCGCTTTCAGGGCGGTCAGCATGCCCTCAGCCAGATCCGTTGCAATCACCACCCCATCGGGGCCCGCCAGTCGCGCTTCGGTGAAAGCCGGTTCCCCCACGCCAGAAGCAAGATCCAGCACATGGTCGCCCGTCGTCAGCCCTGCGGCTTCCAGTAAAGGCAGATTATATCGATCCGCCATTGTGGACAGCGTGTCAGAATGATTGGCCCAAGCCGTCGCCTTGGCATCCCAATGCTGGCGGACAGACTCCAGATCAAGCGTCAAATCAGTTCAATCTTGTCGGCCATTGGCCCCTTATCGCCGGGGCGTGCCTCAAAACGGACACGTTGGTCGCTTTCCAGGGATTGAATGCCAGCCCGTCCCAGAATGCGGGCAGAGACAAAGACATCCGCCCCGCCATTATCTGGCGTGACAAACCCAAACCCCTTGGAGTCATTGAAAAACTTGACCGTTCCCTCACCACTTTCCGCAGGCGGGCCCGTGGGGCGGCGGGGCGGGCGGTCCGGGCTGCCATAGCCACTGCCGAACCCACCGGCGCGTGGGCCCCCGGATGACGGTCCAGACGCTGCTGTGGACGTATCCACAGAATAGACTGTTGCGACCATCAGGCCTTTATCCCCCTGGGCAAGATCACAGACCAGTGTCGCCCCTTCCGCAATGCCATTGGCATCTTCTGGGGGCAGGACCGAGGCATGCAAAAACGCATCGCTGCCAGCCTGATCCTCCGGCACAACAAACCCAAACCCTTTGGTGGGATTGAACCACTTAACGTGAACGGTCACCCGCTCCTGTACGACTGCGGGTGGTAAACGGCTATTCATGGGAAACCTGCGCTCCTTCGCTATTCCCCGACCCCAGGAGTGTATTCTTCTGATGCCCCCACGGCCGTACGACTGACCTAACAGCTTACTCAAAAGTACAGAATAAGCCTAACCTTCGAAAATATTAGGTCATTTTGTCGCGCGCGTCTATGGCTTAAAGAATTTCGGTTGGTGATTCGCAGTAAATGAAAAACCCCGCATCACATTATTATGAAGCGGGGTCTCATCATTATAAGGCTCAGGTTTTGTATCGTCGCTTCGGATTATAAACATTTCCGAAGACGATGGGCGCTGTTGGGCCGCACCCGGACCTGGCATTCATTGGGCGACGCTGAGCAGATAATCTGTGCAGCGTCCTGTTTGCCTTAGCGACGTGCGGTCAATTGATTGATTTCGCCACGGGTCAGGCCGATGTCGCGCAGCATGTCATCGGACAAGGCGTGCAACTGGTTCGCGGTCTTGCGACGTTCACGATAATCCGCAACGGCACTGGGGACGTTTTCGACAAAGGCAATGACCTGATAGGCCGCACGGGCCAGCATGTCTTTTACGGTAACGCCGCGCTGGGCTGATTCAAAAGCGGTAACGGTCATGATGGGCCACTCCTAGACTTTGTGTTCCTGCGCGCTCTCCGGGGCGCGACAGGGGAACCGAAATGGTTCGTTTGTTAGCGCCTGAAATGATCCCTAAGACCAGTCTAAGCAACTGCATAAAACAGAGGGGACATGTGCAAAAACCGAATGGCCGATACGGAACGGGATCTATGAATTTCAAGAAAAAGATAAATAATAAACTTACCTAAAAGTTTATACTTTCCCCACACAAACAAAAACCCCATCACAGATCTCTCTGGATGGGGTTTTTACTCTCAAGGCACAGTCTATAGGATGTTAATCCTTAAAGACGTGTCTGATGTTACGCTTTCACCAATTTTTCAACGTCGCCGCGGGTCAGGCCGATATCGTTCAGCATGGCATCGGATAGGCTGTTGATCTGGCGGATGGTCGCACGACGGTTCATTTCAGCCGAAATGCTGTCCATTACTGATTCAGCAAAAGAGATTACGGCGAATACGGCGTCTGCGATCATGTCTTTCAGGGAGACGCCCTGACGATTGGTGTCGACGGTAAGGATGGTCATAACGGTCACTCCCTAAAGTAAGCAGTTGTCTGTGTGCAGGGCCCTCGTGGCCGCTGCGATGACCGGGAAATGCGCCTTTTCGCGACGCAATACAAATGCAGAAATAGAGTCAGGGGGATGCAAAATCGGAATAGCGACAGGACGGTCCAAAACTATCGATTTAGCGACAGGAAATCAGCGCTGGCTGACGCCATCTTGAGATGGAAAAATTAATTATCCTATTGTTTTATATTATTAAATTGAAATTCCTACGAGACTGGCCAATAAAATACGATACGATAGAGGTATTATGAATTTTTCAGTCTATTCGCGGCAGACCCACTGCCGGAATGCCGCCCGGATCCAATTGTTGCATAGATCCGGGCGGGTTTATGAGTACCGGAATGACATCTTTTGAATGCCACAGGGGCTTATCGTATCGTTTTTGCGTCGCCCGCCAGGCCGCCATAGGCCTTTAACATCCGCTCAAGCCAGGCCTGAACAAGATCGCTGTCTTCGAACAGGGTATGCGTTGTCACGCATCGCAGCCATTGCAGGGGGGCAAAGGCCATATGGTCGGAAAACAGGGGCGCATCGCCACCCAGATACGATTGTTGTGACAGCATGCTGCGTACAGGGGTGAAGGCTTTGCGCAGGGCTTCAATGCGCTCGGCCGGGTCCCCGCAAATGTCTTCTAGCGGTTTTCCGAACCGGGCTTCCCGGGTTTCCCGGAAATAGGCCTGGTCCTTTTCATCCAGCAATTTCCAGACGCCAAACACTGCCAGGGGCGCGCAGGCGGGGAAAATGACCGTATCGACCCAATGACGAATAAAGGTCACACCCGCCAGACCCGCATCCCCGCCAAACAGGGTGGGGCGATCCGGATAGGCGTTTTCCAGATATATCGCGATGTCCCAGGAATCGATCACCGTGGTGTCATTGTCTTTGATGACAGGGACCTTGCCCTGACCGGAAAAGGCGATCTTGTCCTTTTCCGTAAAGCGCCAGGGAATGGTTTCAAAGTCCAGATTCTTATGGGCCAGCGCCATTTTCGTGCGCCAGACATTGGGACTGAACAGGATTTCGGGGTCTGTGCCACAAAGTTCATAGTGACTGATGGCCATGACTGGCGTCTCCCTTTGAGGATCGATGTGAAGTGTCCGCACTGAATGCGCGGTTTCAGAGTACGCGACGCACTATACGGACCTGCCGGGAATGCGCATCCTCAAAGTATAAATTTTGTGATCACGAATTCGGCAAAGCAGCTTTGATTTCTGATCGAAGCGTTTCATCCGATGGGCGAACCGTTGAGGGGAAGGACCCCACAAGCTGGCCCTGACCATTAATCAGGTATTTGTGAAAGTTCCAGCGCGGGGCCTTTTCAATACCCAATGTGGCTGCGGCCCAGACATAAAAGGGATGGGCCTGATCTCCCTTTACCGCGACCTTCTGGGCAAGGGGGAAATCAATGCCATAAGTTCCTTCACAGAAGGTCTTTATTTCATCTGCGGTGCCAGGTTCCTGATTGCCAAAATCATTGCTGGGCACGCCGATGATGACCAGCCCCTGACCCTGAAATTCAGTCCATAATGCCTGTAAGCCCTTGTACTGATCTGTAAATCCACAGAAGGACGCCGTATTGACGATTAACATGGCCTTTCCTTTATAGGCGGCCAGCGGCAGGTCACCGCCTTCAATTGCAGTGAAGGTGAAATCATGGGCTGATTTCTGCATCGTGTCTGCCTGTGCCGGAATGGGGGTGATCAGTCCAAGAATCGCTGACCATGTCGCAATAATGGCACCCGCCACCGTATATAGGAATTGATTTCGCATATACTCTTCTACGCAGTGCTATAGGGACTGGATTTGCCCATAGTGTGCCGATATCTGGCATAAGAATACCAGCGAATTGATCCAGGGGGAATTGTTGTAACAGGTTTGCAACGGGTTGGCGTTGACCTGTGCCGGTAAAGTCGGTATGACCCGCGCGTCCTGACGATAGAGGAAGGACCTGTTGGGGTGTAGCCAAGCGGTAAGGCACTGGATTCTGATTCCAGCATGCGAAGGTTCGAATCCTTCCACCCCAGCCATTTTACCCTCGCGCAGGTAATGCGCGGATATTGAGGGACAGCATGGCGAAAAAATCGACCGGTCCGGGCGGTGGTGGCAAAAGAACCAACCATAACGTCAATGATGCCCGCGGATTGCAGGTTCGGGTTAAAACGGCCCGGGGGCGCAAACTGTCTTCGACCCTGTGGCTTCAGCGTCAGTTGAACGATCCCTATGTGTTGGAGGCGCAGCGCCTGGGCTATCGGGGGCGTGCGGCGTTCAAACTGGCAGAAATTGACGACAAGCATCAATTCCTGAAACCCAATGCCCGCATCGTCGATCTGGGCTGTGCGCCCGGCGGCTGGACACAGGTTGCCCTGGAACGGTGTGGGGAAACAGCCCGTATTGTTGGTATCGACCTGTTGGAATGTGACCCGATCCCCGGCGCAACCTTGCTAGTCGGTGATTTTATGGACGACGATGCGCCGGATCGATTGAAGGCCGTGCTGCGCGGGCAGGCCGATATCGTCATGTCGGATATGGCGTCCAATACAACAGGACATCCCCCAACCGATCATTTGCGCGTCGTGGCATTGGTGGAAACGGCCTATCATTTTGCAGCCGAAGTCCTGGCCCCAAATGGCACGTTTATCGCGAAAGTGTTTTCCGGTGGGACAGAGAATGACCTGCTGCAAATCCTTAAGAAGGATTTTACCAAAGTCTTTCATATGAAGCCGAAATCCAGCCGCAAAGAATCCCCAGAAATGTATGTGGTTGCGGTTGGCTTCAGACGCGAAAATGACGTGCAATAACTCTAAATTATTTCTTTAAGTTGTGATATTCTTCACCCCTGATCTAACAGATAGGGGGCTGTCATGTTGTTACAGGAAACACGCCTGCCGGGGAACCAGCAGGATGATACAAGCTTTCACCTTTCACTTGTGATGGCCGGGGCGGTTTCTGCCGGGGCCTATACCGCCGGGGTCATGGATTTCCTGATCGAAGCGCTGGACGCGATGGAGGCCGCGCGCGACGCCGGGGATCCCAACATGCCAGCCAACCACCGGGTATCGATTGATGCGGTTCTTGGGGCATCCGCCGGGGGGATTTGCAGCGCCTTGCTTCCCTCCATCGTGCGCGGATCCGTGAAGGGGGTTCGGGGACCCCTATACCAACAGGGTGCCAAACATTCTGTCTTGTACAAGGCCTGGGTTGAGAAAATCGATATGAAAGGCCTGTTGGCCGATGACGATCTGCGCGGCAACCAGCCGCTGTATTCTTTGTTAAACACGACAGGAAAAGACAGCCTGGACGGCATACGCGATGATGCGATCAATCTTCAGAAAACCCGGACTGAATATCCGAAATGGCTGCGCCAGCCCCTTCCGGTTTATCTGACCACAACGAATCTGCGCGGCACGCCCTATAGTCTTGATTTCAATGCGATTGAGGGGCGCCAACACATCATTTCCATGCACAAGGATTATGCCAGGTTTGTCTTTGGGGAAACCAATCCAGGCTGGACCGGTCACACATTTGTTGATTTCAACACCAATGGCCCAGGGTCTGGATTCAGGGATCTTGGAAATGCGGCCCTGGGGACATCCGCCTTTCCAGGGGCCCTGCGGGCGCGAAAAATCAAAACAACGAGAGAGTTTTATGAGCAGGCGATCTGGCGGGTTCCGTTAGAGAAGTGTGAAGGGGATAACTGTACCCAAGACCGTGTGATTCCGCCGTCCTTTCCAAAGGATGTGTCCAAAGACTTCGACTATTGCACGATTGATGGGGGTGTCTTAAACAATGAACCATTTGAAATGGGACGCCATTTGATTGCCGACAGTTCCGGGCGTAACGAGCGGGATCCGGTGCTTTCCACCCGTAAACTGCTGATGATCGATCCCTTTCCAAATGATTATGATCCCGATCCTCCAGAAAACGACCAGGCCACAATACCCTATGTTCTGATGCGAATGATTTCCGCATTGAAGCAACAGGCCCGGTTTAAGGCGGAAGATTTATCCATCCTTCAAAAATCGGCCAGCCGATATGCCATCGCGCCAAAGCGCTATGAATTGAATGACACGGGAAACCAGGCTCTGGCGGCGCTGCCGCTTGCCTGCGGCAGTGTGGGGGCGTTTGGTGGATTTCTGGATATCAGTTTTCGTCACCATGACTATATTCTGGGCCGCATGAATGCCCAGCGATTCCTGTCGGGTTGGTTTGCTGTTCCGGTCAGTCATCGATTGGTGGCGCAGAATTGGTCGCCCGCACAAATTGCCCATTGGCAGTTTGAGATTACAGATCCTGACGACAATACCAAGATCCAAAAAGTGGTGCCAATCATTCCCTTGTTCGATGGTTTGGGGGATATGGACGCAATCGGACTGGACCCCAATGCCCGGATATTCACGCCCCCCTGGCCCAAAGGGTTTGAGAAACGTCTGCCGGAAATTGAGAAATGGGTCAGCAACCGTGTTCATGTCGTCGGAAAGGCCCTGATCCGGTCATCCGGGTTCGGCGTGTTCTTTCGGGCCATATTGCAGGGTGCGCTAACTCTGGTTCTGCGGAAACATGCGGTTGAGGCGATTATGAAAGCCCTTATTGAGAGTCTTGCTAAGGCCAAACTCGTGCCAGAACCCGTCGAGGAGAAGAAGACCGCGAAAGAGTCAACGAACTGGCGGGAGGGCGGTAACTAGGCTGTTAAAGCGCGATAGCATCATCGCCTTGGCCTGATCTGGCGGGATCGGGGTGGGATCAAAGCGACCGGTGATTTTAACTGTTGGGGGTTTGCCCCAAAGTTTCCGGGCTTCTGATTCAGAAAAGCCTGCAATGCCTGTCGCCTCGATCCGGGCGGCATGTAGATCAGCTTTCTTGATCAGGCTTTTAATCCTGGCGGGCAGGGTCGGGGGCAGGCCAAAACGGATATGGATTGCCTGCTGCAGGCGATCTTCCATTTCGCGGTAATCCAGGCCAATCGCGGTCTTGAAGGGGGAAATCATATCGCCGACAACATATTCCGATGCATCATGTAGCAGGGCTTGTAATCGATGTGTGACGCTTAGCTGGGGTTCCAGTTCTACTGCCAGGGCTTCGACCATGACACTGTGCTGGGCAACGGAAAAGGCCCATTCACCGATTGTTTGACCGTTCCAGCGGGCAACGCGGGACAGGCCATGGGCGATGTCCTCAATTTCGACATCAATCGGGCTGGGATTCAGCAGATCCAGACGTCTGCCGCTTAACATGCGTTGCCAGGCGCGGGTGTCCTTTGGCGTCCGGCTCATGACAGATAGGGCTCCAACCAGGACAGGCCTGCCCAGCTATCCCCGCGTGGATTGTATTCACACCCGATCCACCCATCGTATCCTAACTGATCAAGCCGTTGAAATATATAAGGATAATTAACCTCTCCAGTATCAGGCTCATTTCGGCTGGGGACGCCTGCGATCTGGATATGCCCAATTTTCTGGATGTGACGCTCTATTGTCGCGATCAGATCCCCCTGCATGATCTGTCGGTGATACAGATCCAGTTGAAGCATGATATTCTGGGCCGGAACATTACCCATAATGCGGAAAGCCTGTTCTGTCTTGTTCAGGACATAGCCGGGCATGTCCCTGGTATTGATCGGTTCCAGCATCAGGGTGATGCCATGTTTGGCCGCTTGTGGCGCGATGCGGCGCAAATTGCCTTCAAGCGCGGATAGATTGACCCGGTCGTCCAAAGTTGTCGGCGCGATACCCGACATGACATGCAGTTTCTTACAGGACAGGGCGTTGGCATATGTCAGGGCCTGATGAAAGCCCCGCTCAAACTCAGCCTCGCGGCCGGGCAGGGCACCAATCCCCCGATCTCCCCGCTTCCAATCCCCGGCGGGCAGGTTGAACAAAACCTGGGTCAGGCCACTTTGTTTGCGGGCATCAGATATTTCATCGACGGGAAAGTCATAGGGGAAGAGGAACTCAACCCCCTTGAATCCAGCCTCTCGGGCGGCTTCAAACCGTTCCAGAAAGGGTAGTTCCGTGAACAGCATGGAAATATTTGCCGCAAAGCGGGGCATAGGGAATTATCATCCTTATTGCGTTATGTCACAGGCGTTTAATGGTGCGAATTGTATGGCCTTCAATGCGGATAATATGCGCCTCAACATCGCTTAAGGTCCAGACCCTTACGGCCATATCCGTCGCATTGGCATGGATCATCCTGTCACGATCCATCATCATGCCGACATGACCCGGCCAGAATATCAAATCTGTCGCCTGCACATCTGCGCGATCAATTGCGTGGCCCAATTCCGCTTCCTGCATGTCACTGTCGCGCGGGCAGGGGATGCCACAGGCTTCCAGTGCGAATTGAATCAGGGCGGAACAATCCATACCGTCGCTGGATCGACCGCCCCATAGATAGGGAACACCCAGAAACCGCATGGCCTCTGCAACCGGGTCCTGGGCTGTTTGTGAAATGGGGGCCAGATGCGCCAGGGCAACCCACTGACCGTCGGCCAGTTGCGCCCATTTTTCGGTTTGATCAATAACGGTGACCAGGGCACCGTAAGGCAATGCGGCCAGGGCGAAACGCTTTAATTCCGGTGCGGGGTATAAATGGCTGCGGATCGTGTTGACGCGGTGCGTTGGGTCCGGTGCGCCAATATTTAAGGCAGCCTGATCAATATAACCAACATACCCGTCGTGCTGGGACTTTACCCAGGCCCAGCTATCGTCCCGGTCAAAGACCAGAACAGCCTCCCCCATCAGGAACTCAGTATCACGCGGTTTTGCTGGATCCGGTGTCCGGCGGGCGGGCACGATGGGCTGACAAATCCGCGCTGGGGTGCCCGACACGTAGCGTTCAGCGGGCACAGTCCCTGCCAGCATCACATCTGCAAGATCACTGCGATATAGATTGCGTCGCGGGTCCGGTAAGGGGCGTGTCGTTTCAGCCACCAGCGCCTCAGAAGGCCTTGAATGCCAATGTCGTGAAGGTATCGCGAACGCCGGGCAATTTTTGAATCTGGTCGGTTATAAAATGCCCGACATCCATCTCTTCCGGCAAATAGCATTTCATCAGCAGGTCATATTGTCCGGATGTCGAATAAACCTCAGACACATGCTCCACTTCCTCGATGGCGGCGGCGGCGGTGGTATAGGCGACCCCAAGATCGCATTTTACCTGAACAAAGAGCGTGCGCATGGATAACTCACTTTCCTAACAATCTAGACCGACCCGGCGATAACAAGTAATGCCAGACAATACCAGAATGCCCCGCACCAGGGTTCTGGTGCAAGTGAAACCCTGTATTGGGGCCTGGATTATCGTGCGCGTAACAGGAAGGCAGGAACCTGTTCTGTCTTGCCGAAAGGCTGATCAGAAATATCCGGCAGCGGATCTTCATTCGCCTCTACGCCTGGATTGCGGGAGCGACCGCGACCGCTTTGTCTGTTTGAAGATGCGTCCTGTTTCGGCTGACTTTCCTTCGCCGGACGGTCGTTGCCCGTGCGGTCATTACTTGAGCGCCCCTGACGCGGTGCCTCAGAGGCATTATCGTCAGATTTGGCCCGGCTGCGGCCCCGTTGACCACGGGTGCGGCTGGGGGACTTGTCTTCCGGTTGCTCCTGAGAGGCAGGATCCTGAGTGTCCTGATCATCGGCATCGTCGTTGGATGATGCACTTTCGGTCTGGCTTGATGCTGTCTGATCATCAGATGTACGTTTGCCGCGGGATCTGGTCCGACGTTTCGAACGCTCTTGCGACGATGCATCATCCTGTTGTTCGGTGGATGCTTGTTTGTCGTCGCCACCCGCGTCGCTGCCCAAAGCTTCCGTGACTTCAGTAACAACCGGAATCTTCTTCCCGATCAGCTTTTCAATGCCGCCGACCAGACGCATTTCAGCATCGGTCGCCAGGGTAATTGAAATACCGGATCGACCGGCACGGCCCGTGCGACCGATGCGGTGGACATAATCTTCCGAATGGGTCGGGACGTCATAGTTGAAGACGTGGCTAACACTTGGAATGTCCAGGCCACGGGCGGCGACATCGGAACAGACAAGAACCTGGATTTCGTTATTCTTGAATTTCTCAAGCCATTCCAGGCGCTTGTACTGATCCATATCGCCATGCAATGCGCCGGACGAAATCCCAGCCTCTTCCAGGGCGCGATACAGGGTCGCGACATCGCGCTTGCGGTTACAGAAAACCAGTGCGTTGGAAATGGTTTTATCCTGCAACAGGCGATACAGAACCTTGCGCTTCTGGCGGCCATCCACCTTCAACAGGCGCTGTTCGATCGTGTCTGCGGTGCTGGCCGGGGCCGATACGGTGATTTCTTTTGGATTGCTTTGGAATTTAGAGGCCAGCTTGCGAATTTCCGGCGGCATGGTTGCGGAAAACATCAAGGTCTGGCGCAGCGGCGGCATCAGGGATACCAGCTTTTCCACATCAGGAATAAAGCCCATATCCAGCATCCGGTCGCCTTCGTCGATGACCAGGATTTTCACGTCGGTCAGGATCACCTTGCCGCGTTCGCAATGGTCCATCAGACGGCCCGGTGTCGCGATCAGCACGTCAACGCCACGGTTGATCTTGGCTTCCTGCTCACTAAACGACACGCCGCCAATCAGCAGGGCCATGTTTAATTTGCAGTATTTGCCATAGGTTTCAAAATTATCCGCAACCTGTGCCGCCAATTCGCGCGTCGGTTCCAGAATAACCGTGCGCGGCATCCGGGCGCGGCCACGACCCTGGCTTAGAATATCAATCATCGGCAGTGTGAAGGAAGCCGTCTTGCCGGTTCCCGTCTGGGCACATCCCAGAATGTCCCGATTCATCAAGACATAGGGAATCGCCTTTTCCTGGATCGGCGTCGGATGTTCATATCCTGCATCGGCGATGGCCCGCAGGAGTGCGTCACTTAATCCTAAATCTGCAAATGTTGTTGTCATGCTTTCCTTCTTCGTCGACCCTCAAAAAGGCCGGGATTTCTGCGCTTTCAGTTGCGCCGGACTATAGGCCTCGTGCTTACCCTGTCAATCTATGCCGACATCAGGGGGCCGCAATTGCCCGGCGAGTTGCCCAACTGTTGCCGGAACGCTACGTTTTCACCGATATTTGGGCTTTTTGGGAACAGGAGTGACGAAAATGCTGATGAAACGAGACCGCGCGTCGCTGTGTGTTATAGACATTCAGGAACGATTGCTTCCTGTAATGCATCAGGGCGGTGATGTGCTGAACGCCAGTTTGAAGCTGATCGAAGCTGCGCGGCGGCTCGCAATCCCGGTATTCTGCAGCGAACAATATCCAAAAGGGCTGGGGCCATCCGTTGCGCCCCTTGCAGCGGCCCTGGAACAGGAGGAGATTTTCGCAAAGACTCATTTCTCCTGTGCCGATGAACCCCTGATAACGGAGGCCCTAACACGGTCGCGGCGGCGTCAGCTGGTGCTGTGCGGGGTTGAAGCGCATGTCTGTGTCCTGCAATCCGCCCTGGGTTTTCAAAATGCCGGATATGAGGTCTTTGTCGTCGGTGACGCCATATCCAGCAGGTCACCCGACAGTGTTCAGGCAGCAAAGGCGCGGCTGTTACAGGCCGGCATTCCCGTTGTCACCCTGGAAATGGTCCTGTTTGAATGGCTGGGCCAGGCGGGAACACCGGAATTCAAAGACCTGCGCGGTCTGGTGACATGATCGAAGAATCTTATGCGAAATAGGGAGACCGTTTGAAGAAGTCGACCATCATGTCGGTTAGAATCCGTACCTTTCGGGCCGGATACTGACCTGGCGGGCGAACGACAAAGGCCCCGGCCGGGGGCGGCGGATGCTGAGGCATAACAGATACCAATGCGCCCGAGGCAATGTAATCATGAGTGATGCAGTCTGGCAGATAGGCAATGCCCAGCCCCGCCACCGCTGCGGTGGCAAGAGCCGTGCCGTTATCCGCCTTGAACCGCCCCTGTGGATTGACGGTCACAGTCTTGTCGCCATCCATCAGGTGCCACGATTCTGTGCCCTGCATCAGCGCCTCATGGTCGATTAGCGCCTGGGGTGAGTCTGGCGCTCCATGCGCCTTGATATAATCCGGGCTGGCGACAAGCTTGCCATAGATTGTGGCCACCCGTCTGGCCACCAGGTTGGAATCCTTAAGATAGCCCACCCGTATCGCGCAATCGAAACCCTCCGCGATCAGATCAACGAAGCGATCACCATAGGAGGCATGGATATGAAGCTGGGGGTGCTGATGTGCCATATCTGCCAGTACGGGAGCAAAATAATTTGCGCCGAAAGTTAGCGGCATCGCAACCCTCAATCGCCCGCGAAGCTCCCCGTCCGGCAGGATCGTTTCCTTGGCTATATCCAGTTCCGCAGTGATCCGCGCCGCGTGGTCGCGAAATGTCGTTCCCGCTTCGGTCAGCGCGGCCCCCCGCGTTGTTCGGGACAGCAGCTGCACCCCCAGTTCTGCTTCAAGTCGGAAAAGACGCCGGCTGACAATGGATTTGGAAAGTCCCAGCCGACGGGCGGCCGCTGAAACGCCCCCAGCATCAGCAACTTCCACGAACATTTCAAGATCGTCCATTTCCATTTTGCGTTCCTCATTCTGCGACACAGCTTGTCGATCATGGATGCTAGTGCCGCGAATACAGGAACGGCAATACTGATTTCGGACACTGCTGCCCCTGGTGCAGGTCTATTTGGAAAAACCAATGCCGCCCGTCGCGGCAGTTAGGAAATGAAAATGACGTTTCGCAATGGCCTGAATTCCCTTCTTCGCCCGGAAGATTCCATTCTTGTGCTGATCGATCACCAGCCGTTCCAGCTTGCCAATTTGAACAGCCATGAGCCGCAAATGGTTGTGAACAACGCCACAGGGCTGGCGAAGGCTGCAAAGGCCTATGGCGTTCCCACCATCCTGACAAGCGTGCTTGCCGTTCAGGGCGGACTGATCTTCCCTCAGATCACCGATGTGTTTCCCGATCAAGAGGTGATCGACCGGACGCTGATCAACACCTGGCAAGATCCAAACGTCGTTGATGTGGTCAAGGCAACCGGTCGGAAGCAATTGATTATCGCGGGCCTGTGGACGGAGGTCTGTGTCGCCATGCCTGCAATTCAGGCTTTGGGAGAGGGCTGGGATGTCACGGTCGTCACCGATGCGTCCGGGGGCGTTTCAGTTGAGGCGCATGACGTTGCCATCCAGCGCATGATTATGGCCGGTGCGAATATGATGACCTGGCTGGCAGTGGCATCGGAATGGCAGCGCGATTGGGCCTGGACGGACCATGTTGCTGAATTGACGGAGATCCTGAAGCATCATGCCGGTGGCAGCGGCATCGCATTCCTGTGGGAGCAGCAACTTTTGCATACCCCGATTCCAAAAGCCTGATGTAGAGGGGGGACATGGATTCTAAGCGATCGGCGAAAAATCCCGACCGATCCTGGAACCATGTCCCCTCTTTATTCAAGGTAGGAACAGCGCATCCCCCTAATTTCCAATCATCTGCTGACAATTGAAATCGCACCGATCCCGTCCTTCTGGATTAACAGGCAGAAGCAGGCGCGTTGCCAAGGCAAAGGCATCTTCAAAGGCCGTGTCCCCAGGCCTTGCGCCCGCAGGAATTGTCACCCAGACATCGCTGTATGGTTTGCCATAGCGGCAATAGGCCAGCAGGGCGGTGTTGGGATTGCCTTTCGCACTGGAAACGGCGGTTCCTTCACACAGCTTGAAAGCCAGGGCATCCGGCGCGGGCTGAAATAACACCGCAGCATGATGATCCTTGTCCCAGTTGTCCGCTGTTCTGGCGTAAAAGCGCAGGGGCGGGCCTTCATTATGTTGATCCATCGCGCTGGCCACAGATTGACCTAAATCTGGCGAGGACATACCCGCAAAACTGCCGATTGTGTCGACACTGACCCCGGTTTCGTAATGCTTGGCGATGATTTCCTGTTGGCGATACAGCGCTGCGTAACTTTGTTTGTAAACCGTGGCCCCGGTTCCAGCGCAAGACGCTAGAATCATAGCAGCACAGAGAAGTGAGACAATGCGGGAGGTCAAACGAATCACATCGATTTCCTTTCGGATTGAGCCCCCCAACAGAATACCGATCTGGGCGGTCGAATGGATCACGTCAAGGGGGAGGAAAGGGCCTAGCCCCGATCAGACGTCCAGATCATCGATAAAGCGGGCGTGATCCTGGATATATTGGAAGCGCAATTCCGGCTTTTTCCCCATCAGGGTTTCCACCAACCGCGCGGTGCGGCGGCTTTCTTCCAATTCGTCATCGCGTGTGCGGTCTGGCAATTGAACGCGCAGCAGGGTGCGACGCGCCGGGTCCATGGTGGTTTCCCGCAATTGCGCCGGAGGCATTTCGCCAAGACCCTTAAAGCGGCTGATATCAACCTTGGAATTCGGTTTGAATTCGGATTTCAGCAGCGCGTCTTTCGATACATCATCCATGGCATAGACAGATTTGCCGCCCTGGGTCAGGCGATACAGCGGCGGTTGCGCCAGGAACAGACGCCCGGATTCGATCAATCCCGCCATTTCGCGATAAAAGAATGTCATCAACAAAGAGGCGATATGCGCGCCGTCGACATCGGCATCGGTCATGATCACGACCCGTTCATAGCGCAGCTTGTCCAATTGGAAATCCGCCCGCGTGCCACAGCCCAGCGCCTGGATGATATCTTTAAGTTCCTGATTCTGCTTTAACTTATCCGCAGAGGCGGAGGCGACGTTCAGGATCTTGCCCTTCATTGGCAGGATCGCCTGGGTCTTGCGATCCCGCGCCTGTTTCGCACTGCCGCCCGCGCTGTCGCCCTCGACCAGGAAGATTTCCGTGCCTTCCGCACTTTCAGAGGAGCAATCGGCCAGCTTACCCGGCAGGCGCAGCTTGCGGGTCGGGGTTTTGCGTCGCTGTTCCTTCTGGGCCTTGCGCTTCTGGCGCTCATCCACCCGCTCCAGAATCCGCTCCAGCAGGTCATTGGCAGAGGCGGGATCTTCCGCCAGCCAATGGTCAAAACGATCCTTCAGTGCCGGTTCCACCATTTTTCCGGCATCGGCAGAGACCAGCTTTTCCTTGGTCTGACCCTGGAATTGCGGATCGGGGATGAAGACTGACAGCATGATGCTGGCTTCGCCCGTGATATCATCGCCGGTGATTTGTGTGGCGCGCTTGTTGCCAACCAATTCGCCATAGGCCCGCAAAGATTTTGCCAGGGCAGAGCGCATCGCGCTTTCATGGGTGCCACCCTGGGGCGTTGGTACGGTGTTGCAATAGGTATGACAGAAGCCGTCGCCATCGGCGGGCCAATGCATCGCCCATTCCATCTGTCCGACGCCATCGCTTGCCTTCCAGGCACCGGCAAAGGCGCGCGGTGTTACGGTGACCCGGTCGCCCAGCGTATAGGTCAGATAGTCTTTCAGGCCACCGGGGAAATGCAGCACACCCTTTGGTGGGACCTCTGATCCTTCCCGCAGCATGGAGGCAGGGCAGGACCAGCGAATCTCCACCCCTTTGAACAGATACGCCTTGGACCGCGCCATGCGATAAAGCTGTTCCGGTTCAAAGTGGATCTTGGTGCCGAAAATTTCTGTGTCCGGGGTAAAGGTGATCGTCGTGCCGCGCCGGTTCTGCGCATCGCCAACCTTTTCCAGCTTGCCCAAAGGCAGGCCGCGGCTGAAGGACTGGCGATAGACAACGCGGTCCCTGGCAACCTCAACCATCAAGCTCTGCGACAGGGCATTTACGACAGAAACCCCAACCCCATGCAGGCCACCCGATGTGGCATAGACCTTGCCGGAAAACTTGCCCCCGGAATGCAGCGTGGTCAGAATGACTTCCAGCGCGGATTTGTCTTTGTATTTCGGATGCGGATCAATCGGGATGCCACGCCCGTTGTCGCGGACCGTACAGGACCCGTCCTCGGACAGTTCCAATTCGATCCGGCTGGCGTGACCGGCCACGGCCTCATCCATGGAATTATCCAGGACTTCGGCGACCAGATGGTGATAGGCGCGCTCGTCCGTGCCCCCGATATACATGCCGGGGCGGCGGCGCACAGGCTCTAATCCCTCCAGAACTTCAATGTCCTTGGCGGAATAGTCATCTTGCTGCTTAACAGTGCTTTGGAATAGGTCGCTCATAATGTCATTATACGGGCTGGACGGGCGCTCGCAAGCTTATAGAGTGTAGCGAATGGCATTTAACCACAAGATATAGGATTTGACGATCATGAATACGGATTCCAAGCCTGCGCCACGGGGAGAATTGCAGATTCGCACAATCGCTATGCCCGCGGATACGAACCCTGCGGGTGATATTTTTGGCGGATGGGTCTTGTCCCAAATGGATGTGGCGGGCGGCATTGCTGCACGCGATTGCGCGAAAGGCCGGGTCGTCACCGTCGCGGTCGACACGATGACATTCTATCTGCCGGTTTTTGTCGGTGATGTTGTGTGCTGCTATACCACCATCTTGAAAACAGGGCGAACATCGATTTCCGTCAATATCCAGACCTGGGCCTTGCGCAGCGAAACCATGGAACGGGTGTTGGTGACGGAGGGGACTTATACCTATGTGTCCATCGATAGTGACCGCAAACCCCGCCCGATGAATTGAAATCAGGAGATCACGCATGCCCCAACCCTTGAAAATGAGCAGTGCCCAGATGGTCGCCGACGCCAAGGCGCGTATTCGCGAAGTCGATGCGCCAGAGGCGATTGAGATGGCCCAGCGCGATGATGTCGTGATCGTCGATTTGCGTGATCCCAGAGAGCGGGAGCGGGTGGGGTATATTGAAGGGGCCTTCCATTGCCCGCGCGGCATGGTGGAATTCTGGGTCGATCCAGACAGCCCTTACTTCAAGCCGATTTTTGGGGAGGATAAGACGTTTATCTTCCACTGCGCGTCCGGCTGGCGGTCTGCCATCACGGTCGCGACCTTGCAGGATATGGGCATGCAAAATGTCGCCCATATCACCGATGGCTTCACATCCTGGATCGACGCCGGCGGCCCTATTGTGGGTCCGAAGCCCAAAGAGGGATAAGCCTCACCCTGCCTTTTTCTGAGAGGCCTTGTTCAGGTAGGGGGCCAGATAGGTGCCGGTGTGGGATCTTGCGACCTTGATGATTTCTTCCGGGGTGCCCTGGGCGACGATTTCGCCGCCACGGGTGCCGCCATCGGGGCCCAGATCAATGATCCAATCGGCGCATTTGATGACTTCCAGATTGTGTTCGATCACCACGATTGTATTGCCGCTGTCGACCAGGGTTTGCAGCACTTCCAACAGTTTGCGCACGTCATGGAAATGCAGGCCCGTGGTGGGCTCGTCCAGCACATACAGGGTGCGGCCCGTTGCTTTTTTGGAGAGTTCCTTAGCCAGTTTGACCCGCTGCGCCTCGCCGCCCGATAGGGTGGTCGCCTGTTGTCCGACCTTGATATAGCCCAGACCCACGCGCTGTAGCGTGATCAGCTTGTCGCGGATGGCGGGGACGGCCTTAAAGAAATCTGCGCCCTCATCAACGGTCATGTCCAGCACATCGGCGATCGACTTGTCGCGATATTTGATTTCCAGCGTCTCGCGGTTATAGCGATGGCCGTGGCATTGGTCGCATTGCACATACACATCGGGCAGGAAGTGCATTTCGATCTTGATCATGCCATCGCCCTGACAGGCCTCACAGCGGCCGCCCTTGACGTTGAAGCTGAACCGGCCGGGCTGATAGCCCCGCGCCTTGGCTTCTGGCAGGCCGGAGAACCAGTCCCGAATGGGGGAGAAGGCCCCGGTATAGGTCGCCGGGTTGGATCGCGGCGTGCGCCCGATGGGCGATTGGTCGATATCGATGATCTTGTCCAGGAATTGCGTTCCCTCGATCTTGTTATGCAGGCCGGGATGCGCCCGTGCCCCCATCAGGCTGCGCGACAAAGCCCGCTGCATGGTTTCAATGATCAGGGTTGATTTACCCGATCCACTGACCCCGGTCACCACAGTCATGGTGCCCAGTGGGATCGTGGCATCCACCGTTTGCAGGTTGTTTTCCCTGGCACCAAAGATTTTCAGGAACTGGTTCTTATGACCCTTGCGGCGCGTTTTGGGGATCGCGATTTCCTGGGCCCCGGTCAGATATTGCGCGGTCAGGCTGTTGGGATTGGCCAGCACTTCCTGGGGTGTCCCCGCTGCCACGACATGGCCGCCATGGATACCCGCGCCCGGGCCCATATCCACCAGATAATCCGCCGCGCGAATGGCGTCTTCGTCATGTTCCACGACGATCACCGTATTGCCCAGATCCCGCAACCGCCGCAGCGTATCCAGAAGGCGATCATTGTCGCGCTGATGCAGACCGATGGAGGGTTCGTCCAGGACATACAGAACGCCCGTCAGGCCCGACCCGATTTGCGAGGCCAAACGAATGCGCTGGCTTTCCCCACCGCTCAATGTGCCGGAATTCCGGCTGAGCGCCAGATAGTCCAGGCCGACATTGTTCAGGAATCCCAATCGCTCATTAATCTCTTTTAGGATGCGATAGGCGATTTCTTTCTGCTTCTCGCTTAGTTGCTCGTTGAGGGCGGAAAACCAGGTTCCAGCCTCAGCAATCGACATTTGAGAGACTTCGCCGATATGACAGCCGCCGACCTTCACGGCCAGGGCTTCTGCCTTCAGGCGATAGCCGTTACAGGCCGGGCAGGGGGTGACGGCCTGATACTTTGCCAGCTCTTCCCGGGACCAGCTGGATTCTGTTTCCCGAAAGCGACGTTCCATATTCGGGATAACGCCTTCGAACGGCTTGGTGGTCTTGTAAGAGCGCAGGCCGTCGTCGTACCTAAACTCGATTTCCTCGTCGCCGCTACCATGCAGGATGCAGGTCGCAACCTTCTCATCCAATTCCCCAAAGGGCGTTTTCAGGGAGGCGTTGTAGTGCCGTGCAATAGCTTCCAGTGTTTGCTTGTAGTAGGGGGAGGTCGAGGTCGACCAGGGGGCAATCGCGCCTTGCCACAGAGATTTTGTCTTGTCGGGTACGATCAGTTCAACATCAAATTCCATATCCGTTCCCAGCCCGTCACAGGTCGGACAGGCACCGAAGGGATTGTTGAAGCTGAACAGGCGCGGCTCAATTTCCTCAATTGTGAAGCCGGAGACGGGGCAGGCGAATTTGGCGGAAAAGATTACCTGATCGCCATCATCAGCATTTTCCGCAAACAGCAATCCATCGGAAATCTGCAAGGCGGTTTCAATCGAATCGGCCAGGCGTGACTGAAGATCGTCGCGCACGACAACACGGTCCACGACCACATCGATTGTGTGTTTCAACTTCTTGTCCAGGGTGGGGACTTCTTCGATCTCATAGAATTTGCCATCCACTTTCACGCGCTGGAAACCGCGCTTCTGCAATTCAGCGAATTCCTTGCGATATTCCCCTTTGCGCCCGCGCACCAGCGGGGCCAGCAGATACAGACGTTTTCCATCGCCCATATCCATGATGCGATCCACCATCTGGCTGACCGTCTGGCTTTCAATCGGCAGGCCCGTTGCCGGGGAATAGGGAATACCCACCCGCGCCCAGAGAAGGCGCATGTAGTCATAAATCTCCGTAACCGTGCCGACGGTGGAGCGGGGGTTTTTGGATGTCGTCTTCTGTTCGATGGAAATCGCCGGAGACAATCCTTCAATCAGATCCACGTCCGGTTTCTGCATCATCTCCAGGAATTGCCGCGCATAGGCAGACAGGCTTTCGACATAGCGACGCTGACCATCGGCATAGATCGTATCAAAGGCCAGAGAGGATTTACCGGACCCGCTGAGCCCCGTAATCACCACCAGTTTGTCCCGGGGCAGGTCAACATCCACGTTCTTCAGATTGTGCTCACGCGCGCCGCGCACGGAAATCGTCGTATTGGACATGGAACCCCGCTGTTGGATTTTCATCGTCGGAAGACAGGGAATATAGGCTGCCCAAGGGGGAACTTCGAGTCTTGATCTGCGATGGGGGAAATTTACTTGTTGCAGCGCGGCATAGTCTTGGTTTGACCAAATTATTTCGACAAAAGGGATGCTATTTCAGCGATCCTATGATCATCTAGGGTAAGAGTTGGTGAAAAAGTTTTCGTGAAGGAGAGAGCAATGAAGGGGCACCCAGCCGTCATTGAACAGTTAAACAAGATTTTGAAAAATGAACTGACCGCGATTAATCAGTATTTCCTGCACGCCCGCATGCTGAAAGACTGGGGCTTTAAGCGCCTGGCCGATACCGTCTATGAAGAGTCGATTGGTGAGATGAAGCATGCGGACCTGATCGTTGAACGGGTCCTGTTGCTGGATGCACTCCCCAACCTCCAGGATCTGGGGCGCTTAAGGATCGGCCAGACAGTGCCGGAAATGCTGGAAAGTGACCTGGGACTGGAAATGGCGAATCAGACCGACCTGAAGGCCGCCATTGTCGTGTGTGAAAAGAATCAGGATTATGTTACCCGTATCATTTTCAGCAAAATCCTGGATGATACCGAAGAACATATCGACTGGTTGGAAACACAACAGCATCTGATCGACCAGACAGGCCTGCAGAACTATCTTCAGGAACAGATGTTCGACAATTCCTGACCGTTTCAGGCCGGTGATCGGTCGCTGTCAGTCTCAGTGTTTTGAGGCTCAGTGTTTTGAGGCTCAGTGTTTTGACGGTGTTTTATCAGAAGCCGCGTGCGGTGTTTTCGCGCGCGCATTCTTTTTGTCTGATGAATCAGCAGCCTCGGCATGGTCCTTGGACAGTTTTGCTGCCAGTGAAACCCATGTACTCATGGATTTGACCAAAAACATCCGATCACTCCGCCGCGATCAGCATGCGTGATTTACAACGGTGGTCGAAAATCATTTCTTCGATGGTTTCCGCACATTGCCCACATTGCGGCGCAACGCCCAGGGCCTCATACACGGCATCCGGATCGCCGTGACCATCATTGATGGCCTTGGACACGCATTTATCACCGATCGCGTTGCACACACACACAAACATCATTCGTCCTTTCACACATCGCGTATAAGAAAGATGATGATGTTAAGAATGATTGTCAATCGCATATTTTGGAATATTTTCTGTGTTCTGGGGCAAAGATGAACCGCAGAGGGCGCAGAGAAGGCGCGAAGGACGCAGGGGGGATGGCGTGTTATGGAATACATTCCGCCCCACTCTCATCCTGAGGAGGCGCGGCAGCGCTGTCTCGAAGGATGCGCGGTAAGTTCGGTGCTTACAGAAAGACCCCCTTCGAGACGCGACGCTCCTCAGGGTGAGGGGGCATTTGTCTTGAAATACCGTCATCCCGGACTTGGTCCGGGATCCAGGGCAGCAAGCGCATTTGGTGCGTACGGCCCTGGACTCCCGCCTTCGCGGGAGAGACGAGCCAGTGATTGCCTTAGCGCCCTCTGCGTTCCGCTTTTTGTCGTGCTTAATGGCTTCAGCCCGACTTCAAATTCCCGATCGCGGCGTCTCTTTCGAAGAGGTATAGCAACAGGCGCAAGTTTTTGCCGCGTGGGCCGTTCAGGTCGGGATCGGTTTCCAGGATCAGGCGGGCATCGTCATGGGCGATGCGCATCAGGTCGCCATGCAGGGCGATGTCGGCCAGCCGGAATTCGGGCAGGCCGCTTTGTTTGGTGCCCAGGATTTCGCCGGCCCCGCGCAGTTCCAAGTCTTTTTCAGCGATCACAAAGCCATCGTCGGTTTCAGACAGGGTGCGCAGGCGCTCTTTCGCGGTTTCGGTCATGTGTTCTGCGCGCAATAAAATACAGGTGGATGCGTCAGCACCCCGCCCGATGCGCCCGCGCAATTGATGTAATTGCGCCAGGCCGAAGCGTTCTGCCTGCTCAATGATCATGACAGAGGCGGCAGGCACATTCACGCCAACTTCAATCACTGTGGTTGCCACCAGAATATCGGCGGGCCCCTCGATAAACCGCGCCATGGCGGCGTCTTTCTCTTTGCCTTTCATGCGGCCATGTACCAGCGATACGCGGGTTTCGCCAAAACTGTGGCACAGATCGGCATAGCGCCCTTCGGCATTGGCCAGATCACTGGTTTCAGACTCTTCGACCAGGGGACAGACCCAATAGACCTTTGCCCCTTCTGCCAATTTCCGGCGCAGGCCATCGACCACATCGGGCAGGCGGTTATTGGCAATGACAACGGTTTTAATGGGAATGCGCCCCGGCGGCTTATCGGTCAGGCGCGACGAATCCAGGTCGCCATAGGCCGTCATGGTCAGAGTGCGGGGAATTGGAGTTGCGGTCATCACCAGCATATCGGTTCGGATACCTTTGCCGCCCAATGTCAGGCGTTGATGGACGCCAAAACGATGCTGTTCATCGATCACCGCCAGTTTCAGGTCGCGAAAGGTGACTTCTTCCTGAAACAGTGCATGGGTGCCGATTGCCAATGCGGCGCGCCCTTCTGCGATGGCCGCCAGAATTTCCTTTCGCGCCGCGCCCTTATCCCGCCCGGTCAAGACGACGCATTTCAGGCCCAGCTTGGCCACAATCGGCGCAATCGTCTCAAAATGCTGTCGCGCCAGGATTTCAGTGGGGGCCATCAGGGCGGCCTGGCCGCCACATTCCACGGCGTTCAACATCGCCATCAGGGCGACGACCGTCTTGCCGCTGCCAACATCCCCTTGCAACAGGCGTAGCATGCGTTGCGGTGATTCCATATCTGCAAAAATTTCAGACAGGGCGGTTTCCTGGCTTAAGGTCAGGGTAAAGGGCAGGGCCTTTCGGGCGGCCTCTCGCAGGGTTCCATCCCCTTTCAGCGATTGCCCGCCCTGGCGTTTTGCATTGCGCCGCACGACCGTCAGGGCCAATTGATTGGCCAGCAATTCATCATAGGCCAGCCGTTGACGCATCTTGGTAAGCGGCGACAGATCGCCACTGTTGCCTGGCATATGCGCCTGCATCAGGGCGTCGCGCCAGGGCAGCCATCCTTCGCGCTTGCGATGTTCCGCATTCAGCCATTCGGGCAGATCTGGTGCGCGGCTGAGCGCTGCTGCGATTGCTTTTGACAGGACCTTTGGCGTAATCCCGGCGGTCAGCGGATAGACAGGTTCAATATCGGGTATCTCATCGGCCTTATCCAGCGGTTGGATATGATCGGGATGGGCCATCTGTTTGATGCCCAGATACAGATCCAACCGCCCGGAAATCAGGCGTTCCTCTCCCTGTGGCAGGATTTGTTCCAGATATTTCTTATCGCCGCGAAAGAAGGTCAGGATCAGGGGCCCGGTCACGTCCGAACAGTGTATGCGATAGGGGCGGCGCTTGTCGGAGGGTGCTTCGTGTTTCCCGACATGTACCTGCAAGGTAACGATTTTCCCCGGCTGTGCGTCTGCGACCGAGGGGCGGTCACGGCGATCAATCACCTCGCGGGGCAGATGCCATAACAGGTCCACGACATGGGCGCCTGCTGCTTTTTCCAACAGCAGGGCGATGCGCGGGCCAACGCCTTTCAGGCTGTTTAGCGTCGCAAACAGGGGGAACAGAATTTCCGGGCGCATACCGATCAACTTTAGAAACGGGCTTTGTCGAGGCAGTCTATCGCCTTCGTCGCCCCGCGAAAACCGCGCTGAGGAACAAAAATTTCTGTGCCGGGGTTTGCCGTGATCGCAATAGGGCTGTAAAAGCCTCAACCATGCGCTAAGTCCTATTGCACAAAACGCAAACTGATTTGTACTCCTGAAGGTGGACCGTCACCATGCTTTCCGTGAATGATAATAGAATTCCCGCTGATATTCGCCGCAAGAAATTGCGGTTTCGCGCCTGGCATCGCGGGATGAAGGAAATGGATATCATCCTGGGAAACTTTGCGGATAAACGCCTGGATCAGTTCGATGAGTCCCAATTGGACGTGTTCGAGGCCCTGTTGCACATCCCCGATCAGGTCCTTTATTCCATGCTGGTCCATGGGGCTGAAATTCCGCCACAGGTTAATGGTCCTATTTTCCAGGATATTTTTCAATTCGCCAAAGATCCATTGGGGTCCCCTTGATATCATTTCGTCCCTTCCTGGAGGGGCTGGGTAAGACGGAGATTGCGGGCGCACCGGAAGGTGTCGATACGCTGATCCTGGCCCAGGCCGCCACCGAATTTGAAAAGCCGATCCTGGTTGTGATGCGGGACGAAACCCGTATGCGGGCGGCTGCGGATCGGTTGAGCTTTATTGCGCCGGACCTGCGCCAGATCCTGCTGCCTGCCTGGGATTGCCTGCCGTATGATCGGGTATCGCCCAATGCGCAAAGCGTCGCGGGGCGGCTGGAGGCTTTGTCTGCCCTGGCGGCGGGCATTGATGGTGCGGCGATCGTTCTGACCACGATTGCGTCTGTTTTACAGAAGGTCCCACCTGCAAAATCCTTCCGGGACGCCACCCTGGTGGCAAAGCCAGGCACCCGCTTTCCGGTTGAAACGATGCAGGCCTTTTACGAGCGCAATGGCTATCGCCGCGCAACGACGGTGCGCGAACCCGGTGAATATGCGATCCGGGGCGGGATTGTCGATGTCTTCCCACCGGGAGAGGCCGATCCGCTGCGCCTTGATTTCTTTGGGGATGAGTTGGAGACGATCCGGCGGTTCGACGCCATGAATCAGCGCACATTGGGGGAAGCGACCCAGATGATTCTGCGCCCGGTCAGCGAAATCATGCTGGACCGGGAGCATATTGACCGCTTCCGCCAAGCCTATCGCATGTTGTTTGGCGGCGATGCCAGTGGCGATCTGATGTTCGATGCGGTCAGCGAAGGGCGCAGGTCCCCCGGCGTCGAACATTGGCTGCCACTGTTCCATGATCATATGGAAACCATTCCAGACTGGTTGCCCGATTCCCCGATATTCCTGGATGCCCAGGGAGAAGAGGCAATCGAGGCGCGGATTGAGACGATCCGCGATCACTATGCCGCGCGCAAGGAAGAAGAATCGATCCGATCCAAGCGCCGCAGCCCGGATGAGGATGGGGCGGCCCCCTATAAGCCGATCCCGCCCGATATGTTGTATTTCACACAGCATGGCTGGGGGGAGCGGTTGGGTCTGGCGCAGGTCTTCACCTTCAATCCCTATCCCAAACCCGATACCGGGCAGGAGGCAACGCTGGATGCCGCTGGAATAAGGGTGCCGGATTTTGCCGTTGCCCGGAAATCGCCCGATATCGACCTGTTTGAGGCCGTCGCCCAGCGTATTGCCGAGGCGGCGACAAAGCGCACCCTGATTGCGGCATCGGGGGAGGGCGCGCGGGAACGCCTGAAACTGTTGATCCGCGAAGGGGGCGTTGCCGACCTGAGTGATGCGAAGAGCTGGTCGGATTTAGATTCTCTATCCCCTGGAAAGGCCGCGATTGGCCTGATGCCGTTGGATGCGGGCTTTGAGACGGATACGGTTCAGGTGCTCAGTGAGCCTGATATTCTGGGAGAACGTCTGGCCCGTCCGGCCCGCCGCCGCCGCAAGGGGGAGGAATTCATCTCCGAATTGTCGGCCATTGAGACTGGGGATCTGGTCGTCCATGTCGAACATGGCATCGGGCGCTATGACGGGCTGGAGACGCTGCGTGTTGATGGTGCGCCCCATGATTGCCTGCGCATTTTGTATGCGGGCGATGATCGATTGTTCCTGCCGGTCGAGAATCTGGAAGTGCTGTCGCGCTATGGCTCAGAAGATTCAGGGGTTCAACTGGACAAGCTGGGCGGGGCCGCCTGGCAGGCCCGAAAGGCGCGACTGAAAGAACGGGTTCGGGAAATCGCCGAGTCGCTGATGAAAATCGCGGCGGAGCGGGCCTTGCGCAAGGGCGATCCTGTTGTCCCGCAGGAAGGGGCGTATGATGAATTCTGCGCGCGCTTCCCCTTCACCGAAACTGAAGACCAATTGCGCGCCATTCAAGACGTGTTTGAAGATCTGGGGTCCGGCAAGCCAATGGACCGTCTGGTCTGTGGGGATGTCGGTTTTGGCAAAACAGAGGTTGGGCTGCGGGCGGCCTTCCTGGTTGCCCTGTCCGGCAAGCAGGTCGCTGTCGTCGTCCCCACGACCCTGTTGGCCCGCCAGCATTTTCGCAATTTCAAGGAACGCTTTGAAGGCCTGCCGGTCCGGGTGCGCCAATTGTCCCGCCTGGTGACGGGTAAAGAGGCGGAGGGCGTAAAGGAAGGTCTGGCCGATGGCACAATCGATATCGTCGTTGGCACCCATGCCCTGTTGGCGAAATCCATCAAAATCCGTGATCTGGGCCTGTTGATCGTTGATGAGGAACAGCATTTCGGCGTGCAGCAAAAGGAACGCATGAAGCAGTTGCGCGCCAATGTTCATGTGCTGACCTTGACTGCGACACCAATCCCGCGGACCTTACAGATGGCCCTGGCCGGGGTGCGCGAGATGTCAATCATTGCCAGCCCGCCGGTGGATCGTCTGGCGGTTCGAACCTTCGTTCTGCCCTATGATCCCGTTGTCCTGAGGGAAGCCATCCGCAGAGAACGATATCGCGGCGGTCAGATATTCTATGTCTGCCCAAGACTGGCCGATATGGACCGCGTGCGGGAGCGTATTCGCGAATTATCCCCTGATTCCAATGTTGCTATGGCCCATGGCCGTATGGCCGCGCGCGAATTGGAAGAGGTCATGACAGACTTCGTTGGCGGCAAATACGATATTCTGCTGTCCACCAATATCGTGGAAAGTGGGTTGGATATTCCCAATGCCAACACGATGATCATTCACCGGGCCGATATGTTCGGCCTGGCACAATTGTATCAATTGCGTGGGCGCATCGGGCGCGGCAAACAGCGGGCTTATTGCTATCTGACCCTGCCGCCGGGCAAGGTCCTGACCGAAACCGCCCGCAAGCGACTGGATGTTATGCAGACGCTCGATAGCTTGGGGGCGGGCTTCACATTGGCCAGCCATGATCTGGATATTCGTGGTGCCGGTAATCTGGTGGGCGAAGAACAGTCGGGCCATATCAAGGAAGTCGGGGTGGAACTGTACCAGCGGATGCTGGAAGAGGCCGTCGCCGCCGCCCGCGATCATGTCGCTGCAGAAGAGATTGAAGAGACCTGGACGCCGACCATCAATGTCGGCATTGCCGTGTTGATCCCAGAGAAATATGTCCCGGACCTGTCGGTGCGCCTGGGCCTGTATCGCCGCCTGTCCGACCTGAAAGACACGCGGGAGATTGATCGCTTTGCTGTGGAGATGGTGGACCGCTTTGGCCCCATGCCGGAAGAAGTCGCCAATCTGTTGCAGATCGTGGCAATTAAGCAGGCCTGCAAGGCAGCGGGGATTTCCAAGGTGGATGCCGGGCCGAAGGGGGCGCTGATTTCCTTCCGCAATGATGATTTTGCCAATCCGGGCGGCCTGATCGGCTTTATTCAGAAAATGGCGGGGGTGGCAAAACTGCGCCCAGACCATAAAATGGTGATCATGCGGGCGTGGAGTGATTCAGACCGGCGTTTGTCGGGCGTGCGTAAAATCGCAGAGGCCCTGGCCCGGGTTGCCGTTTAAGCCTGATCGGAAAAGCGAGGGCTGTCTTTGGCTGTAAAGGCACAGCGGCGCAGGACATCCCAATAGGTGCTGAACCAATGTCCCTGCGTCTTGGCAATCCAATAGTCCCGATTGCGATAATAGGTTCCAGGGATCTCGTACCAGGACAGGGACGGGTGCGTGTGGTGAACGATATGAAAGTTATTGTTCAGAAACAGCAGTTGCATTAGCGGCCCGGATTCAACAATGGCACAGCGCGCATCCTGATTGTCGGCTTGCCGGTGTTCCGTGAAGGATCGCACCAAGCCCAGGGACAGGCCACCATACAGGCCAAACGCCACCTGCCAGACCGGCAGGGCGCAGAAGTCGAATAGCCAATAGGCCAGGGCCAGATTGTTGATGATCAGGATGATCCATGCACCGATGTAACGGGAATCCCCAGACGCATAGCGGCGGATTTCCGATATCCAGAAGCGGCTGACCATCAGGATCGGGCCAATCAGCATGCGCCCGATCAGGCTGTTATTCGCACGCAATACGGCCTGCATGAAACCAGGCGTCCGTGCCCATTGCTCCGGGGCAATGTAATAGCTTTCCGGGTCCAGGGTCGGGTGGCTCAGATGATCCGTCTCATGATGTGCAATATGGCTGTCGCGATAGATTTCATAGGGCATCCACCCAAACAGATTGGGCAGTATCAACAACCGGTTGATCGTTTTGTTGCGGGTCGGGTGACCATGCAACACTTCATGCATCAAATGACCATTCCAGCACACCAGATAGGCCAGGGCCGGAATGGCGATCCAGGGGCTGATCTGGCTCCAGAAGGCTGTTAAGGCAAAGAAACCACCATATACGCCCCCCCATACCAACAAGGTCGGCCATTCCGCCAGGGCTGATCGCCCACGGGATTGAACGGGGCTGGGGGCGAGATTGGGCGGGGTTCCTGCCAGGGAGGCCATATATATCCTTGTACTTGTTGGGGCATGCGATGTTGATTGTGCAGTGCGAGAACACAGTCCCGTGATTTTCATGTTTTGAAAATGATATACTTGTAATCAATGTATAGCGTATGTTTATATTAACTGGTTAATGGTGATATTTATAAACAAAGGTTTATATGTATAAAGCAACAGAGTATCCGACCGGGCGTAACCTGGATCGGCGCGAAACGGTGTCATCTTTCCGCAAGCGTCTGGAAAGCGCGATGGCGGATGTCGGGATCAATCAGTCCGGTTTGGCCCGCGCCATCGGGGTGGATCGTTCCACCCTGTCGCAATTGTTGTCCCGCAGTGCGGACCGCCTGCCACGCGCCGATACGGTGGCGGCCATGGCTGTTGCCCTGCAGGTCAGCACGGACTGGCTGCTCGGGCTGGCGGAAGAACCGGGACAAGGGGCGGCGATCCTGCGGGAATCCATTGAAATCGCCCGGCCTGATACTTTCGCCGGGTCAGACAAATTGCTGGAGCAATGGCATACCGATGCCGTGGGGTATAAGGTGCGCTATGTACCCTCCTCGCTGCCGGATCTGGTGAAAACCGATGCGGTTCTGGCCCTGGAATACGCTACCTATCAGGCGAAATCGACGGAGGAAGCGAAGTCCTCTATCCAGAACCGACTGGCCCTGTCGCGCATTCCGGAAATGGAGATGGAAATCTGCCTGTCCTGGCAGGTTTTGCGCACCTTTGCGCGGGGACAGGGGGTCTGGGACGAATTCCCCAAAAGCGTGCGGTTGGAGCAATTGGAGTATATGGCGTCCTTGCTCAGTGAACTATATCCCCGCGTCCGTTTGTTCCTGTTCGACGGGCGCAAGGTCTACGCGGTCCCCTATACGGTGTTCGGCCCCAGACGCGCCGCAATCTTTCTGGGCCAGATGTATTTCGTATTCAACACCCGCGAGCATATCCGAACCCTGTCCGACCACTTCGATTCCCTGGTCCGCGCCGCCAAGGTACAAGCCCACGAAATGCCGAACTATATCCGCAGCCTGATGGCGGAATGTGAGGAGGTTTAGGACTGGTTTTGTGATCACCCACGCCGTCCCGAAGGAGGGGCTGTACGTGGGGTGCTTACAGAGGGCTCCCCCTTCGAGACGCTGCGCTCCTCAGGGTGAGGATGCTCTTGTCTACTACTTCGTCACCCCGGACATCGATCCGGGGTCCAGGGCGGCAGGCGCAGATTTGGGCGTGCGGCCCTGGCTTCTTTGAAGAGGTACCGCAGAGAGCGCGAAGGAGGCGCAAAGGGCGCTGAGGGGAACCCCCTTTGCGTCCTCTGCGTTTCTCAGCGCCCTTTGCGTTTCCCCTTTTTAAAGGCCCCTGCACAGGATCAGCATGGATACGACGCTATCGTCATCCCGGACTTGATCCGGGATCCAGGGCGGTTGGCGCAGATTTGGGCGTGCGGCCCTAGACACCCACCTTGCGGGTGTGACGGCATTTTATCACCCACTCCACCCTCATCCTGAGGAGGCGCGACAGCGCCGTCTCGAAGGATGCGCTGGAAGTCCGATGCTTATAGACAGATAACCCTTCGAGACGCTGCGCTCCTTAGGGTGAGGGGGTATTTGGCTAATGCTGCGTCTCCCCGGACAGAACTCAGACGCCAAGGGTGATACGCTACTGCCGAACTGGAATGGAAGTTATCCCCCGGCTTATCCCGAAAAATCGCAATCGTTCACGACGGTTCCTCATGACAGGGGGGGAATCTTACCTAGACTGTCGGGTATGACAGATCATGCTCAATTCGTTCATTTGCGCGTTCATTCCGCCTATTCCCTGGCGGAGGGGGCTATTCGTGTTAAGGATTTGGTGAAGCTGTGCGCGGAGCAGAAAATGCCCGCTGTAGCGATTACCGATACCAACAATATGTTTGGCGGTCTGGAATTCGCCCAGGCGGCCTCTGCTGCGGGCGTACAGCCGATTGCAGGCGTGCAGTTGAGCCTGAGACAGGAAGAGCGGGAAGGGGCCGGGACCGGTCTGCAAGGGGGCATTCGCCCGCCGCCGGACAAGATCGTTCTGCTGGCTCAGGACGAGAGTGGCTATCAGAACCTGATGAAGCTGGTCAGCGCGGCTTATCTGAAAACCACGCCTGGCGAGACGCCCCAGATAGGCATTCCAGATCTGGAGGTCCATTCTCAGGGGCTGATCTTCCTGACCGGGGGGCCGGACGGGCCGGTTGGTCGATTGTTGGGGGATGGGCAATCGGCGGCGGCCGAGGAATGCCTGATCCGATTGGCGGCGATCTTTCCTGGCCGTCTGTATGTGGAGATCATGCGCCATCATCTGGTCGAAGAAGACAAGATCGAACCGGAACTAATTGATCTGGCCTATCGCCATGACCTGCCGCTGGTCGCCACCAATGACTGTTATTTCCCGAAGGAGGAAATGTTTGAGGCCCATGACGCCCTGCTATGCATCGCCCAAGGCACCGTCATCACCGACCCGAACCGCCGCAAGCTGACCGCCCATCACCGGCTAAAAAGCGCGGATGAAATGCGCGCCCTGTTTTCTGATCTGCCGGAAGCGGTTGATAACACGGTGATTATTGCCCAGCGTTGCGCCTATATGCCGGAAAAGATCAAGCCGCTGCTGCCGGAATATACCAAGCGTGGCGACCGCACGGCGGAAGAGGCATTGCGGGACCTGTCCGTTGCAGGCCTGAAGGTCCGGCTGGAAGAGGAAGTCTTCACCCCGGACATGGATGAGGCTGCGCGCATCGCCACGGCCAAGCCCTATGAAAGTCGCCTGGATTTTGAGCTAGGCGTGATCGGTCAGATGGGCTTTCCCGGTTACTTCCTGATCGTTGCGGATTTCATCCAATGGACCAAGGCGCAGGAAATACCGGTTGGGCCGGGCCGTGGGTCCGGGGCGGGGTCGGTCGTCGCCTGGGCGCTGACCATCACAGATTTGGACCCGCTGCGCTATAACCTGCTGTTCGAGCGGTTTTTGAATCCCGAACGTGTTTCGATGCCTGACTTCGATATCGATTTCTGTCAGGACCGCCGCGACGAAGTCATTTCCTATGTTCAGAAGGAATATGGTGCCGACAAGGTGGCGCAGATCATCACCTTTGGTAAACTGCAGGCCCGCGCCGTTCTGCGCGATGTCGGGCGCGTGTTGCAAATGCCCTATGGTCAGGTCGACCGTATCTGCAAGCTGGTGCCCAACAATCCGGCCAATCCTGTAACCCTGAGTGAGGCAATTGAGGGGGAACCCCTGTTGCAGGCCCAGATTTATGAGGATGAGGCGGTCGCCCGTCTGGTAAAAATGGCAAAGGCGCTGGAAGGCCTGTACCGCCATGCCTCAACCCATGCTGCTGGGGTGGTGATCGGGGATCGCCCCCTGGATCAATTGGTGGCGCTGTATCGCGATCCTAGGTCTGAGATTCCTGTCACGCAGTTCAATATGAAATATGTCGAACAGGCCGGATTGGTGAAGTTCGATTTTCTGGGCCTGAAAACTCTGACGGTCATCGACAAGGCCCGCAAGCTGATCGATCAGCGGCCGGATCGGACGGAACCCCTGGATATCGCCAAAATCCCGCTGGATGACCCGAAAAGCTATGAAATGCTGTGCCGGGGCATTTCAACGGGCGTGTTCCAGTTGGAAAGTTCCGGCATGCGCGATGTCCTGAAAACCCTGAAGCCCGATAGGCTGGAAGATCTGATCGCCGTTGTGGCCCTGTATCGTCCAGGGCCGATGGAGAATATCCCCACCTATATCCGCCGTAAACATGGTGAGGAAGCACCAAAATATCCGCATCCAAAGCTGGAACCGGTTCTGGCAGAAACCTTTGGTATTCCGATTTATCAGGAACAGGTCATGCAGATGGCCCAGGTCCTGTCTGGCTATACGCTGGGCGGCGCTGATTTGCTGCGCCGGGCCATGGGGAAAAAGATCCAGTCGGAAATGGATGAACAGCGTGCCTTGTTTGTGTCCGGCGCGAAGGAGCATTCCGATGTTGATGCCCCCAAGGCCAATGAAATCTTTGATTTGATCAATGCTTTCGCCGGATATGGGTTCAACAAATCCCATGCCGCCGCCTATGCCCTGGTCGCCTATCAGACCGCCTGGCTGAAGGCGAATTATCCGGTTGAGTTTATGGCCGCGTCCATGACGCTGGATATGCATAATACCGACAAGCTGAATGTCTTCCGGGAAGAGATTGCGCGGCTGGAAATCGGCCTGCTGCCGCCGGATGTGAACAAATCGGCGGTCGATTTCTCGGTGGAAACGACGGCAGAGGGGGAGCGGTGCGTGCGCTATGCTCTGGCGGCATTGAAGAATGTCGGGGCCGGGGCAATGGAAGGGGTGATCCGCGCCCGCGCTGAGGGCGGGTCGTTCAAGGATGTCTTTGATTTCGCGGAACGGGTAGAGCCCAAGGCGCTGAACAAGCGTTCCGTCGAAAACCTGATCAAGGCGGGGGCTTTTGACAGTCTGGATGGCAATCGCCGCCGCCTGTTTGAAAGCTTGGAGAGCATATTAGGGCACGGGGCGGCGATACAGGCCGATAAGGTCAGCGCCCAGGCCGCCTTGTTCGGGGGGGAAATGGCGACCGTCAATCGCCCCAAACTCTCCACAGTTCCGGAATGGCCCCCGACGGATAAATTGTCCCATGAATTTGATGCCATCGGCTTTTACATGTCATCGCATCCATTGGAAGCCTATGCCGCGAACTTTGGAAAACTGGGGATCAGCCAATGGGCGGATGTTCAGGCCGGGCGTGTGCGCCTGTCCCAAGGCGTGAAGCTGGCGGGACTGGTCGGGGCCAAACGGATCATGACGACCAAGCGTGGCTCTAAAATGGCCTTTGTCAGCATGTCTGACGCCAGTGGTAATTTTGAAGTCACGATGTTTCAGGAAACCTTGGGCACGGCGCGGGAGCTTCTCGACTCCGGCCAGCCGCTGTTGGTGACCGTCAATATCGATAAAAAGGGGGAAGGGGCAGAGGCCGAATTGCGCCTGACCGCCAGTTCGGTCAAATCCCTGGACGAAGAAGCCGCCCAGGCCGCCAAAGGCATGCGCATTGTGCTGGATACGATTGCGCCCATCGAATCGCTGCGCAAGGTCTTTGACGGCCATGCCAAGCCCGGCCGCGGCCGCATTGAAATCCGCGCCCTGAACACAGAAGAAGGCGATGTCGATTTCACCCTGGACAAACCCTATCAGGTCAATGCCGCTTTCCGCCAAGCAATCAAATCGATTTCAGGCATTGTCGATGTGCAGGATTTGTAGGTAAATTACTTTAATAATCAGTCGGTTGCGGATTAACTCTCAACTGAACTCTGACCGGCGGTTTGTTCCTGAACCGCCATATCCAGAAGGGGCAGGAAGGCCTCTGGTTCCTGAGCGCCGGACAGGGCGTATTTGCCGTCGATGATAAAGCAGGGCACGCCACCAATGCCAAGGCGTCTGGCGAACACGTCTTCGGCCTGAACTTCATCCTCGTCTTCCCGGCTGTTCAGATATTCCTGGACGGCGGGTCGGTCCAGGCCAACGGCTTGGGCAATATCCAACAGGACGGCAACATCCCCGATATCCTTGCCATCCATGAAATAGGCCTGAAACAGGGCTGGCATCAGGCCATCCGCCTTTTCCAAGCCGGGGCGTTGGGCATAGCGGATCAGCCGATGGGCATTCAGGGTGCTGGGCGTGCGCGGGATTTTATCAAACTGAAAATCGATTCCGACCTGAGACCCCACGCGCTGGATCTGTCCATAAACCTCTGACGCGCGGTCTGCACCGCCAAATTTTGCTGACAGATAGGACTGCCGGTCCATCCCATCGCGCGGCATATCGGGATTAAGCTGAAACGCGCGCCAGCGCACAGCAATGGGCAGGTCCGGCCGCGCAGCCAAGGCCTGATCCAGGCGCTTTTTTCCAATATAGCACCAGGGACAGATTGGGTCGGAAAAGACATCAATTGTTATCATGCCGTCACTATAGGCAAATCAGGCGACAGATTCTAGTAACGAAATAGGGAGCGCCACCCAGGACCAATTGCGCCTGCCGCTCTGGACCCCGGATCAGGGTCCGGGGTGACGGTATCGCCTATAAATGCAGACTCACCCTGAGGAGCGTAGCGTCTCGAAGGGGGAGCCCACTGTAAGCACTGCACTTACAGCCCGTCCTTCGAGACGGCGCTATCGCGCCTCCTCAGGATGAGAATTTTACGATTTGTGAATCGCGAAGGTGGCTATTCAGGCAAAAGTGCCTACCGAGTCCAGGGTGACGATAGAGAGGGAACGCACAGGGCGCGGAGGAACGCGGCGGTCGCAAAGGCAATCACCCCCGTCATACTTTCGCAGGCGGGTATCCTGGGCTTAAGATGTGGACGGTTTTGGGGATGTGACCCATTGCGACTGGATCACAGGCTTGCACATGGACTTGATCCACGACCTCGAACCCGGCGCGCTGATACCCGCTGAGGGCCTTTGGATGGTCCAGTGTGCAGGTATTGACCGTCAGGCGCTTGGGTGCGGGATTGCGGTTCCAGGCGCAATCGATGCCCCATTCCAACAGGTAAGGCCCCAGCCCATGGCCGATAAATTCTGGCATGAGGCCGAAATAGGCGACTTCCGCCTTGTCCGGTGCTGCGCGAAAATCCAATTCGACAAAGCCCGCTGGAACGCCGCCCATGGTCATCACATACAGTTCAACCTTTGGGTCTTGGACGATCGCTGCAATGGTTTCATCGGGCATAGCGCGGCGTTCCCACCACAGCCAAGGGTCGCCCACCGTATGCTGCAAATAGCGATAAAAGGATACGGTTGGATTGTGAACACG
>TARA_R100001143_G_scaffold63583_2_pt1 | contig 45228 bp, 39 predicted proteins | sample TARA_R100001143 | Tara Oceans TARA_R100001143 (sample SAMEA2621300) | marine metagenome | biome: marine biome (ENVO:00000447); feature: mesopelagic zone (ENVO:00000213); material: "saline water (ENVO:00002010), including plankton (ENVO:xxxxxxxx)" | depth 800 m | reverse complement strand
GATAAAGAGATCCTGGTGATTCCAAATAATCGCGCACCACACTAGGCGCTGACCAGGTCTGCAAGGTCAGGTCGGGTGACGCCCTGATCAATCGGCAGATAGGTGGGATCGAAATCCTGTGTGACCTCTACGCCCTGATCCAAAAGGTGGTCATGGAACTGTGTTAGGGTTTCCACCATATCGCCAATGAATTTGTCATGCAGCACCAGCAACGGCCAATCCAGGGTCTCAAGATCCTGCTTGGCCCGGTCCAGCCAGTCGCGATGCGGGTCGATCCAATCCTTGGGAACACTGTTCCAGGTGACCATCGTGTATTTGTTCTCAACCAGATAATCCCGCGCATCGGGGCTTAGGATATGGGACCCCAGGGACCCGCTGCCATTCGGGCGAAAGAACTTTCTGGGATGTGCCATATCGCCCAGCAATTGCTCTGTTTCACCGATTTCACGCTCAACCCGCGCCCTGTCGCCATCGCGACCCAGCGGCGTTGTATGGGTCAATGTGTGATTGCCAATCCAATGGCCCTCCCGCCAGGCCCGTTCCGTCAGGCGTCGGGACTCGGGGTCCTGCAAGCGTTCCCCAACCACAAAAAAGGTCGCCTTGATCTCCCGCTCTGCAAGGAAATCCAGCACCCTTTCGGTTGTTCCCGGCCAGGGGCCATTGTCAAATGTATAGGTCAGGCGACGGGCCATCCGTATTCTCCCTTATGAGGTGCCTGCATCCGACAGGCTTGATTGCGCCTTGATGATCAGGGCATCCTGTAACATCTTGCCGGTGCGTCGGTAATGCTGCAGCAGCAGCGTTACAGCCAGATCCGCATCGCGCGCCAGAACCGCGTCCGTGATTGCTTCATGTTCACAGCCGACATCGCGACTGTCTGAACTGCTGGTGCGGGCAATGCTGCGATAGCGGTTGTTTTCGTCAAAGAACTGATTGCACAGCCGCAGCAGGATGCTGGAACCGCAGGCGGCAATCAGGGCCGTGTGAAAGCTTTTGTGACAACGTTCCCATTCCAGGTCGAATTCGCCTGTCCGGGACGAAGATTTCAGGCGGTGCCGCGCCAGCACAATGCCTTCCACCCAATCCGAATCGCCCCGTTCAATCGCCAGACGCAACGCCCGTTCTTCGACCAGACAGCGGATATCCAGCAATTCCCCGAATTCACTGGCGCTGATTTCTGCAACGCGAAAGCCCCGCTGATCCTGTCGAACGACAAGGCCATCAGAGGAAAGAGAGCTGAGGGCCTCGCGCACTGGCGTCGCACCGACATCCAGTGCGCGGGCTATTTCCTCAATCTTCAGCTTGGTACCTGGGGCGAATTTACCGCTGATGACATCCTCTCGGATACGCGTGAACGTTTCACTGGTCCTGGATCGGAACCGGCTTTCATCCGTCGTCGTAGCCATACGGCCTATCCTTTCAGCCTGGTTGATACCATCGCGATAGTCTCACGCATTCGCGCCCTTAAACGATACACTGGTTCGGACTAAACCTGCTCTGCAACGATCGGGTTGGACAGCAGGCCGATTTTTTCAATCTCAACTTCAACCCGGTCGCCGGCCTTCATCCAAACCTGCGGCCGCCGTGCATGGCCAACACCACTGGGCGTGCCCATGGCAATCAGATCCCCAGGTTCCAGTGTCATGATTTCAGACAGAATCTCAACGGTCCGAAAAGCATCGAAAATCATCTGATCGGTATTCGAGCTTTGCATAACCGTCCCATTCAGGCGCGTCTGAATTTTAAGACCGCTGGCAGCGGCTGGCAATTCATCTGCTGTGACCACACAGGGACCCAATGCGCCGGTACCATCAAAGTTCTTGCCCGCCGTCCATTGTGCTGATTTACGCTGATATTCACGGATACTGCCATCATTCATTGCAGTATAACCAAAAATTACCTCCGCCGCGTCGCTTTTCTTGACATGGCGGCACCGTTTGCCAATCACGATTGTCAATTCTGCTTCCCAATCCAATTGTTCGGAACAGGCTGGCAGGATCATTGGGTCGTTGGGCCCAATCATGGATGTGGTGCACCGCAGGAACATGGCCGGATAGTCAGGAATGGCATGGCCGCCTTCCTTGGCATGATCGGCATAGTTCAGACCAAGGCAGATGATTTTACCCGGATCGGTCACTGGGGGCAGCAGCAGACAATCCGCCACTGGCAGACAGGCTTCCTTATCCACAGTGGCAACCGCAGCGGCAACTTGGTCCCGAACGGATACATCGGCGGCAATTAAAGCACGCAAGGTGGCCGGAGCCCCTGGCACCAGCGTCTGAATGTCAATAATTCCATTATCTGTAAATGCGCCAAGCCGTGGCGCGCCTTCTTTCTGATACGTTACGTAGCGCATTTGCCCTCACTATAAATTGAATACAGCCAACAAGGTCTTTGTCAGCCTGGAACTGAGGGTGTCAAAAATAACGATGAACACGATAAAATCAATATAAATCAAAATATCGATTTTTTATTGACTCCCGCACGGCCTCCAATATTGTTTGCAGTAGCGGCAGGCTTTGGTTTGGCCGTAAAACAACAGTGCCAACAAGGAAGTCACCAACGGGTTTATCAAACATGTTGGGGTTCCAAAGGGAGGAAATATGAAACACGTATTCAAGAAAGTCCTGGCTGTGGCCGCAATTGCGTCCGCCAGCTTCGTCGGCAATGCAGCCGTCGCAGAATATCCAGAACGCCCCATCACCATGATTGTGCCATTTTCTGCTGGCACGTCTACGGATACGGTCAGCCGTCTGATCGCCAAGGTCATGTCTGACAATCTGGGCCAACCCATCGTCGTTGAAAACCGCGCCGGAGCCGGGGGTAGTGTCGGCACCAGCGAAGTGGTGAAGGCCGATCCGGACGGGTACACAATTGCCATGGGTACGGTTGGGACGCTTGCCATTAACAAGTCTATTTTCACGGACCTGCCGTATGATCCGGAAGCGGATGTCACCCCTATTTCCTTTGTTGGCTATACGCCCACACTGTTGGTCGTTGGCGCAGACTCCAAATTCCAAACACTAGAAGACCTTGTTGCGGGCTCAAAGGCCGGCGATGGCATCACCTTTGCCTCAACTGGCAACGGCACATCCACCCATTTGGCGGGCGAACTGCTTAAGGTGCTGACCGGTGGCCAGATGATCCATGTCCCCTATAAATCCGGGGCAGTCGGACTGGCCGCTGTGATGTCGGGCGAAGTGGATTTCATGTTCAACCATCCGGTATCCGCAAAGAAAAATGTCGAGGCCGGTAAACTGCGCGCCCTGGGTGTCAGTGGCGCAAAGGGATCCGTTGTGGCCCCAGAAGTCCCACCAATCAACGACAGCTATGACGGTTTTGACCTGATTGCATGGTGGTTGATCCATGGTCCAGCCAACATGCCCGATGATGTCACCAATAAGCTGAGTGCGGCTGTTACAGCAGCAATCAATGCCGGCGAAGTGCGTGAATATTTCGCCACCAGCGGGATCACGGAAGGCGATGTTCCTTTGGATGGTCTGAAGGGTTTCATTTCTGCTGAAGTGCAGAAATGGGGCGGTATTGCAGAATCCGCGAAGGCAAAAGCCGATTGATAAAACGCGCCAACAGTTGATAACTGTGGCAGTTTCATTCGGCACACCAATGTCATGCTAGAGCATCCTGTGTCCCTATTGGTAAACACAGGATGCTCCGGCATCGATCTCTCACCCCATTGGAGCATCTGATGATCCGTAAGAACGATCTTTCCGAGGTGCTGTTCGCATTCGTGATCATCGCCTTTGGCCTGTTCCTGGTCTATAGCGGAATTGATCTGTCGATTGGAAAGATGAGCCGCATCGGGCCAGGGTTTCTGCCGCTTTGTCTGGGCGTGATCATTACCGTCCTGGGCATCGGAATCCTGTTCGAACGCCAGGAAAAGCATTTGGACATCCCGCCGAATATCCGTGGGTTGGCATTGATCACTCTGGCAATCGGGGCGTTTGCCGCCCTGGTCGAAACGACGGGCCTGTTTCCTGCGACGGCGGCCCTGGTGATCCTGACGGCATTGGCCAATCACGAACGTATTCGACCGCTGACCCTGTTGGGCACAATCATCGGGCTGTGTGTTGTTGGATATCTGTTGTTTGTTGCCGCGCTTCAACTTCCATTCAAACCTATTTCACCAGATCTTATCTCCTGGTTCACGGGAACGAATTAAATCATGGAACTGTTGTCAAATCTCGCGCTTGGAATGGAAACCGCGTTTTCTTATGACGCGTTGTTGTATTGTTTTATCGGCGTGTCGATTGGCACCTTTGTCGGTGCATTGCCGGGCATTGGCCCAATGGTTACCATTTCAGTGGCCCTTCCTTTGACATTTGGCCTGGACCCGACGGTCGCCCTTATCATGCTGGCTGGGATTTTCTATGGTGCCCAATATGGCGGGTCTATTACATCCATCCTGTTGAACCTGCCAGGAACAGCATCGACCGCTGTGACAGCCCTGGACGGCTATCCGATGACAAAGAACGGTCGCGCCGGGCTGGCCCTTTTCATCAATGCCGTTGCGTCCTTTTGCGGCAGTTCGCTGGCGGTGCTGCTGGTTATGGGATTCGCCCCCACCATCGCCGATTTCGCCCTTGGCTTCAATTCAACGGAATATTTTTCCGTGATGCTGCTGGGCCTGATCGCGGCCTGTACCATGTCGAATGGGTCTACCCTGAAGGCGTTGGTTATGGTGGCATTCGGGTTGGTATTGGGCATAGTTGGCCTGGATCTGAATTCCGGCGTCCCCCGCTTCACCTTTGGATTTCTGGGCCTGACTGAGGGTGTCAGTTTGATTTCCATCGCTATGGGCCTGTTTGGCATTGCCGAAATTGTCACAAAACTGGCTGAATCCAAGAATGGGGGCAGCGCAGCGGAACCCAAAGTCACGCATGTCCCTTTCCGCGATATGTTGCCCAAACGCGATGAGTTACGCAGGCTTTGGGGACCCATCCTGCGCGGCACGGGGATTGGTTCGGTTATCGGGGCACTGCCAGGGTCTGGGCCGACCGTCGCCGCCTTCATGGCCTATGCCATGGAAAAGAAAGTCAGCCGCACGCCAGAAAAGTTCGGCACGGGCGCGCTGGAAGGTGTTGCCGCGCCAGAGGCCGCGAATAATGCCTCCGTCCAGGCGGCGTTTATCCCGACACTCAGCCTTGGGATTCCAGGGGATGTGGTGATGGCGATCCTGTTAGGTGCCATGATCATGCACGGTATCATTCCCGGGCCACAGTTCATTTCTGCGCAACCTGCTATGTTCTGGGGCCTGATTGTCAGTTTCTGGATTGGCAATGTCATGCTGTTGATCCTGAACTTGCCGTTGATCGGGCTGTTGGTGAAAATCATCACCGTGCCAGCGCGCATCCTGTATCCGGTCGTTATCTTCTTTATCTGTATCGGGTCCTACAGCGTTGCCAATAATGTCTTGGATGTTTTTGTAACCCTGGTCTTTGGCCTGGTTGGCTATTTGCTGTTGCGTCTGAACTATAATGCCGCGCCGGTCCTGCTGGGCTTTATTCTAGGCCCGATGATGGAAGAAAACCTGCGGCGCTCGCTTGTCATATCACGCGGCGACCTGACGGTCTTTCTGGATCGACCGGTCAGTGTGGGCCTGTTGCTTGTCTGCCTGCTGCTGCTGTTGATGCCGCTGCGCAAGCCCTTGATGCGTTACATACGGATGGCCGGCCAACGCTAACAAAGGCTGGGAACCAAAGCCAATGGCCGCAAACCTGCGCCGCACTTACCGTGAGGCGGGATGCTCTATGCGGTTTCGACAGGAATGCCTAACTGCAAATCGATGTAATTCTGGCAGCATTTAATGGCGCGATCACGCGATGTCATGCGTTCATAGGTGGACAATACCAACCAGTGCCCGTCGATCATTGTTATCAGACCAATCGACGCCTGACGGGCATCAATGGTAACACCATGCTGTTTGGCGGCGGCGGCGAACAATGTTTCCGTTCGATCCTGATAGGCACGATAGCTTTCACTGTTCGCTTCCCGGACCAGCGGATTAAACCGAATCTCATGCCAGAAAGTAATGAAGGCATTGCGTATCAAGGGCGTATTAACCTTGGGAGAGAAGACCGCCATTGGCAGGGCACGCAATTGCTTTTCCGGATCATCCCCGACAGCAGCCTGGCATTTAGCAACATAATTTGCCGCCGTGTCATAAAGGTGCCGAAACGCAATCTCCAGCAGGTGTTCCTTGCTTTCGAAATAATGGCTCATCAAGCCACGGGAACTGTCTGCCTCGGCACAGATAGAACGGACCGTAGTCCCAGCGACACCATGTTCCGCCAAAGACCGGATGGTGCCCTCAATCAGCGCATTGCGTCGATATTCATTAATCTCAGGATGCGTCCGCGGCCGTTCCTTCGCCTTGCGCTTTTCCAGCATTCTCTTCTCCCAGCAACGAAACACCAACACTTAAATCATTTTGATAAGCTGGATGTCCGGCATATTTTCAACCAAGGTTAACAGTACCCTGTTCCACCGGACTATGGCAATTCCAGAAGCTGGTATGGGCCAGCTTGCCTAGAAGAGAGAACGTGCTGCCCGCCTGTTCTAGCCGCCTGGCTATTTTTGCCAATGCGGGATCCAATCTCCCTCCATTTGCAAGGAAATGCCTGCGGCATCTTCCTCCAGTTTTACGACATGCAATTCCCCCTTGTCCCCGCCATAGGTGGTTTGCGCCTTCAGGAAGCGATCCCGTACCAAGCGCGTGACACTGGCTTCCGTCCCGGCGGCATCACAGGCCCCTACGATCAAGTTCAGGTCCTTCATGCATAGATCCAATGTAAAGGACGGATCATAATGCCCTTGAAAGACAGAGGGCGCGTCGTGATGCATGCACCAACTTTCCGATGCCCCGATCTTTAATGCTTCCCAGGCGCGTTTCAGATCCACACCGGATTTCACGGCCATGACCAATGCTTCGCCCATGGCGGTCGCATGAATGGCCCACAGTTGATTGCTGGCCAGTTTGGTGATCGCCCCTGATCCATTCGGCCCCATAAAATGCACAGGTCCCATCAGTTCCATCATCGGGCGCAGGCGCTCAATCGTCGCCTCATCCCCGCCTGCAAATTGGGTCATATTGCCATTGCGCGCACCATCCACAGCGCCAGTTACAGGCGCATCAATCGCGATGGCCCCCTTGGCATGAATGTCGGCTGCCAGCGCCCGGCTGAGAGTAGGTTCATTGGTGGTCATATCAATCCAGACCTGCCCCGGCTGGATCGCAGAAAGCAGTCCATTCTCACTGCGCAATACAGATTCAATCTGTTTCGGGCCAAACACCATGGTGAATATTACATCGGCACCCGCAGCGGCCAGGGCCGGTGTGTCCGCCCATTGTGCACCCAGTTCCAAATGCGCCTTGCCACGATGACGGTCCAAATCACAGACGGTCAGCTCATGCCCGCCCTTAATTAGATTCAAGGAGGCCGCGCCGCCCATTGTCCCAAGTCCGATAAAGCCAATACGCATGAATATGTGTCCTGTTCTATTGTGTGTGTGAAAACGAGCCTGGGTCGAGAAAAACTCACCCCATCTGGGGCAGAATCACGGCCGATTCAGGCACCAGTTGAACGGTCATTTGATCGCTGTCCACGGCCTTGCCGTGCGCCCTGGCCACTGCAGAGGGGACAGATACGGTCAAAGGCGTTTCCAGGCCATCCCCGGTCATCATGAAGTGCAGATGTGTGCCGAAATAAGCGCGGTTGATGATCTTCAGGCTTAACCCATTCGAATCCGTGGCGATCGAAAAATTCTCCGGTCGGATGGCGACCAGCACCTTATCCCCCTTCGCAAACCGTCGACCGCCGGAGGGAAATTTCAAGTCCCCGAAACACGGCATGGCGATGGAAACAAATCCAGGCTCCTGCGCTTCTACGATGCCGGGGATCAGGTTCATCTCACCCACAAATTCTGCGACCTCTCGACTAACCGGCAGATCATACAAGTCGGTTGGCGGACAGCATTGCAGGACCTTTCCTTTGGACATGACCGCGATTTTATCGGACAGGGTCAGTGCCTCTTCCTGGTCGTGGGTTACAAAGACGAAAGTGATGCCAACTTCTCGCTGGATCGCCCGCAATTCTATCTGCATGCTTTGACGCAGGCGCTTGTCCAGTGCCGATAAAGGTTCATCCAGTAACAGGACTTTAGGCTGTACAATAAGGGCGCGCGCCAGGGCGATACGCTGCATTTGCCCGCCCGATAATTGCGAGGGGCTGCGGTCGCCATATCCTTCCAAATGCACCAGTTCCAGCATTGCATCGACTCTGCGCTGCCATTCCGCCCGGGTCAGCTTTTGGCGGCGCAGGCCATACCCCACATTATCCGCGACGCTGAGATGGGGAAAAATTGCATAGCTTTGAAACACCATGTTGGTCGGGCGTCGATAGGATGGAACCGACGTGACATCGACGCCATCGATCATGATCCGCCCCGACGTTGGCCTGTCCAAGCCGCCCAGCATAGTCAGCAATGTCGTCTTGCCACAGCCAGACGGCCCCAACAGGGAAAAGAAGGATCCTTTGGCGATATCCAGATCGACATTGTCCACCGCAATCACAGGCCCATAAGTCTTTCGGATCGACCGTAAGGAGATGAAATCATCCGTCATAGTAAAGTCCTTAAAAAATTAAGCCTGTTTCGATCTTAGCCGCTGCGAGATCACAATCAGAATACTGGACACAATGATCACGACACTGGCCAATGCGAGGACAAGCGGCAGACGGTCCGGGAACCGCATCTGGCTCCACATAAAGACCGGCAAGGTTGGTGAATTACTGGACAAAAAGAAGGCCAGAATGAACTCATCAAAGGAGATCGTGAATGTCAGCAAAAGGCTGGACACAATGCCAGGCATGGCCAGGGGCAATGTGACACGGAAGAAGGTTGCCAGGGGTGGCTCCCCCAAATCCATGGAAGCACGCTCAAAATCCGGGCTTAACCCGTCAAACCGGGAAACCAGAACGCCATAGGAAAACGGCGTGCAGATCATCAGATGCCCCAAAATGACGGTCGCCAGCGACAGGCCTAGCCCCGTCATCATAAAGATCGACAATAATGCGACACCCGTCACCACTGTCGGCAAAGCCAAAGGCACAAAAAGTGAAACCGTCGCCAAAGACCGGCCCCGAAACCGATAGCGGGTGGTCGCCATGGCAGCCAGCATGCCGCTGAATGTCGCAAGAATTGCCGTTGTCACCGCGATGATCATGCTGTTGGAAAACGCCGACAACAGCTGTTGGTTCTCCATTGCCGCATGATACCAGCGCAGTGTGAACGCCTTCAATGGAAAGGCGATATAGACAGAATCATTGAACGAAAAGGCGATGATCAAGACGATGGGTAAATACAGCACAATGAAATAAATCATTGCATAGAAGAGTCTCACTTTGCGCATCATGACCTACCGAATTGCCTTAATGGCGTGCCTGGAGCCCGCGATGAAAATGCAGACCAGCAGCGTTGCGACCAGCATGGCAAGCAGCGCGACAGCCGCGCCCAAAGGCCAATTGTTAGAAGCGCCAAACTGCATGGCGATAAAGTTTCCGATCATAACCCCGGTCGGCCCCCCCAATAAATGGGGCGTCACGTAATCTCCAAAAGTCGGGATAAACACCAAGACAAAGGCCGCTGTCACCCCTGGCAGGGAAAGCGGCAGGATCACCCGAAAGAAGGTCTGCATCGGTGTGTCGCTTAAATCCCCCGATGCCCGGATCAGGGAGCGGTCTATTTTCTCCAGGCTTACATAAATCGGCAGAATCGCAAATGGTGCCCAGGCATGGGTCAATGCGATCACCACGGATGTGGAGTTATACAGCAGGGCTTCTATCGGCTGGTCAATAATCCCCAACCCCATCAGACTGGTGTTTATCATCCCCTGATAACCCAGAATCAGCTTCCAAGACAGGACACGCAAAAGATAACTGATCCAACACGGCAAGGTGAACAGCATCAACCACAGCAGCTTGTTGCGGGTCAGATCAAAGGCCAGCAGATACGCAATGGGATAGGCCAGCACCAGGGACAGAAGTGTCACCCCAAAGGAAATCAATGCTGACTTTACCATCAATTTTAATATCAGCGGACTGGTCAGGGCCAATTCGACATTATGCGTGGAGAATGTCAGGTCGATATCAAGATAACTCTGGCGCGCCACAGCCAGCACCATCAGCACCACCATACAGATCGCCAGCGTCGCAACGGTCGTCAGCATTGCTGGCGTCAATAAGAAATACGGGCTATTGGAACGCCGTGACATGCGCTGTCCCCATCCTGACGAAATTCTCTTCCGTCCTTAGTTTTTCTATCTTGGGCTATTCATTTGGCGTAACGCAACACCGACTTTATTAAAAAATTTGTCAGTCGTCCAACATACTTTATTGGGGTTTATTACCTTACCATTAAAAAATTGTCTTTAACGGCCCCTTTTCAAAGGTAGACGTCTTCCTGCTCTGAAGTGATTTTTGCTTCTTCAGAAAGCGATGCGGGCGGTGTAAAACCGTAACTCAAACTGGACTCATTCCTGTTATTCTATCGCCCTCAATTTTCAACAGCATTGTCGTCGGCTGCCGACGCTCCATCATGAAAGCTTCAGCTGCGTTAAGATCACTCTCAACTTGCAGGCGGCAAAGTTCAATTTGCTTCAACAATTCATCATTCCATTCTAACAAAGACAACTTGCGCTCATTCAGTGTCAGCTTGGTGTTCCATACGGATGACAAACCGCCGATCGTGCGTTGCATTTTGCCGTCTGTTTGCTTTAACAGATCACCGCCCGCATCAAGCATGAGGATTGCATCTTGAATGTCGCGCTTCCTAAACTGTTTCAATCGCTCTTCACCTGGAAAAACAGTCAGTAATTGCCAGCCACAGGCACGCGCGCGTATACATAGAAGTAAGGTATTATATAGATCGTACATGAGTTTCTGATGGTCCCGAATTATCGTTTCCAACCCCTTCGAACCGAACCCTTCTTTATCCTTCAGTTCCGAGATTCGATCACTGTCACTGCGAATATCAGCAAGAATATGCTCCTGCACTTCCAGCAATCTTGCTTCATGGCTTTCGATCTGAACACGAATGCTTTCAGTCCATTCTCCTTCCAAAACTGACTGCGCTACTTGCTCCATGTAACGAATTGCACCCGTAATAGCGGACCGCCGATGTTCTTCCTGAAAGCGTTGTATTTTCGTTACACCCGACTTGATATCATCCAGTTTTCGGCTGATATCAGCTAGGTGCTTTTGTGCAACGGCGACAGATACGATTTGGAATACTGCCCCAGCATTAACGATGCTTGATAGCGTTGATGGATCGAACAATTTTGCATGTTCTGAAATTGTGCCATTGGACGCGCGAACAACGGCTGAAAAGGCTCCATCTTTTCCTTTCTGCAAACTTCCATTGACGACCACTTCCATATAATGGGTGTTTGCAACTTCAATTGCTGCCGCCATCCCAGGCACAACCGAAAGCAGAGGGGAGAGTCGGCTGATACAACTGTCTTCCTCACTAACACTATTCCATTGTACTAGGCCTGGGTCTGTAATTTGCGTCATCGACAAGCACGGGACATTTTGCGCGTCAGAAATCTCCAGTGAGTCGGAACGCTCGAACTTTAGTTCTCTTACCAACACTGGGAGAGTCGGATCAAAAGCATCTTCGATTTTTACGTCAGTCGGTGCGTGACTATCGAGAATTCTTTTTCTCAAATAAGCTATGTGAAGAACACATGGAACAGTAACCCGAAAGGCGGGCTCGGCCAGATCGAAGACAAACGCGCCCCAACCAATTGGGTGCAATCGGGTCAGTGCAAATAGAACAGTCGTTTTCGCGATGGCTTTAGTGGCCGTGAGCGTCCCTGAGGCCGTGCGTCGGGCTTCTGCCATCACCTCCTGTTGTTCCTCAGCGGTGAGATTTTTCCATTGACGCTCAAGATAAATCGTCAGCAGATTGTTCTCATTTTTCAGCAAATTGCCTTTCTCATAGGGTATGTCGAGCTTCTTACACACATCGACTACAATTTCATCGTAAGGTGGCCCTTCATTCCCACGGAAGATATTACGAAAGGAGTTACCGCCGAATAGTCGAATCTCATTCCCAATTTGGCGGTGATACTTGGAATGAGCAGGAGAATGTTTTTTATAATCATCATCTTGATCGAGAAAATTCGTAACACGACCAACAACGACCTCTACCAATGGTGCAAGATCATCATCACTACACACAGACAAAAGTGCATAAAGATCACCTGACTTTATAGCTTCAAGAGTATCTGCAGGAAGAGGCTCAGTCGTTAAATCCTTCATTATTACATCCGCCCATTTAGAGTGATTTCTATTATATAGAATTATACAAACATGCGCCTCTGTCGATTGTTAAATTAAAAATTCCGCAACCATTGATCATAGCAGATACGGTCAGACCTTGAGTATAAAGATCAGTGATTATATCTGGATCAAGATTGAGACGGTTTTGCTTAACAAACGAATACTAACACGGCGATAGTCCCCGCACTCAATCAAGAGACCTCGATCCTTCAATGGTAACCTGCGCCCTTTTCATGCTGAAATCACCTAAGGTCCTAAAAATGCCACTAAATCTGTAAAATCTAAAACTGCTCTTAATTTTCTTTGTCGGACGTCCAACAAATTTCTATTGAATGTTGCAGCATTTTCTGTAACGCTCTGCCTCACTGTTAAGCGATATGAAAAGGAAATGCCTTTATGCGCCCAGAAGATGTCATCAATCTTGATGCCTACCCCATTCAAGACCCGGCCAGCCCGGCGCGTGCTGAAATTGTGGCCCGGCTGAAGCGGGAACTGGACGCAAATCAATATGTATCGCTGCCTGATTTCATTCGCCCTGCGGCTTTGGAACGAGCCGTTGCGGATGCAAAGGCCGCCAGGGTGAACGCCCATCACAACAAATCGCGCCGCAATTGTTATCTGCATCGCAAGGGGGATCCGTCTTTACCGGAAGACCACCCCCACAACCTGATGATGGATGCCAGCACACGGATGATCGCCTATGACCTGATCCCGCAAGACTCCCCGGTGAAAACACTGTATCATTGGGATATTGCGCGGTCCTTCATCGCAGACATCGTCGGGGCTGAAAGGCTGTATGACAATGAAGATCCCTGCCAACCCGTAAACCTGTTATGTTATGAAAATGGGGATCGATCATCCTGGCATTTCGATTCCGTGAATGCGTTCACGATGACCCTGATGCTTCAGGCCCCGGACGCTGGTGGCGACTTCCAACTGGTGCCCAATACGCGCAGTGATGACGATCAAAACTATGATTATGTGCGCAAGGTTGTGATGGGTGAATGCCCACAGGACGCAGTCTCTGTCGCCCGTCATGCGGGATCCCTGTGCATATTCCGGGGCTGTAACTCCCTGCACCGCGTTTCCGAAGTGAAGGGAGATAAAATGCGGATCATGGGTGTGTTTGTTTATGAGTTCGAACCCGGCGTAACCGGCGATCCGGAAGTCAACGCAACCATTTACGGGCGTGAAAGCACTGCGACGATGTAACCTTCGGGCTGCCTCTTCTGGTGCCAGAGTTTAAGCATTCTACAGGTGTGGGAGAATAAATTTGTTGAACATCCGTCAAACTTTATTTTATGGTTTGACTGGGAGACACATAAAGCTAGGGAGGATGACATGAAAGGTGGTCTACAGCGTTGGTTGATTGACGAGTTGGAATGCGGGCGCGTTACACGTCGGCGTTTACTTCAGATGATGGGGGCCGTCGGTGTTGGTCTTGCGACGACAACACGGTCCGGCAGCGCACTTGCCGATGGATCTTTGACCATCCTTTCCTGGTCTGGATATGACATTCCCGAAATGGCCCCGGCCTATTTTGATGCCCATCCTGCACCTAACTTCACGTTGATGGGGTCTGATGAGGAGGGCTTCCAGAAAGTCCATGCGGGCTTCCGTCCGGATCTTGGTCACCATACCAGTTTTATCGTCGGAAAGTATCGCGATGCCGGGCTGTTAAAGCCGATAGATCGCGCACGCCTGACCCATATCGATGACTATTTTCCTGAGTTGTCACAGATCGTTACGATGGACGGCCAATTGTGGGAAGCCCCACTGAGCTGGGGGAATTCCTCGGTCATCTATCGCCGCGACAAGGTGGAAGTGACAGAGGAATCCTGGGGCTTGTTGTGGGATGAACGCTATAAGGGGCGCATCGCGTCACGCGATTCTCTGGAAGGCCTGTTGATTGTCGGGGGGCTTTATACCGGGGCGGCGGATCCCTGGGCGATGAGTGATGAGGAACTGACCAAAGCGAAAACAGCCCTGTTGGCGCAAAAGGAACTGGTCCGCTTCTATTGGTCCAGCCAGACCGATATGGAACAGGCTTTCGCGAATGGCGAGATCGTTGCGGCCTATGGCTGGAATGCGTCTGTCGCCATGCTGCGCAAGCAGGGTATCGATATGGCCCTGATGAAATGCAAGGAAGGCATCGTGACCTGGACGGACGGTCTTGTCATGATGAATGGCGGCAGCGGATCAGAGGATCTGGCCTATGAATTCATCAATGCCTATATGTCACCAGAGGTCGGGGCTTTCCTGATCAATTCTTATGGCTATGGCAGCGGTAATGCCAAAGCATATGAGTCTGTAACCGATGAACGGCTCGCCGAATTGGGGATCACAGATCCGGACGTCGTCATCTCAACCTCAAAGTTTCAGCGTGAAATTTCTTCAAACACTCGCCAAAAATATCAGGCTGTGTTTGACGAAGTGAAGCTGTCGTAACAAGGCCGCGCGCGTCGGAAGGAGGGGCTGACGCGCGCGCCTTACCCTGTTTGCTTAAATACCTGATTGCCTCACCTCACTTAGGCACCTTAGCCCTGCCATACCGGTGGGGCATTTTTTTCACAAGCTGTATCAGCAGAACAGACAAAAGCATCCTGCCGTTGCCTTGCCTCTAACACAGTATGCTACAGCGTCACGCTGGGATTGCGGATATTCTGGTCACAGTTCAGCAGATTCACCTGCTTTGCCATGATCTGGAAACCTGCGGCGTCAATCTGTTGAACGCGATGCACAGTGTATCCAGCCCAGGGCCGCGATTCGCCGTTCCAGAATTCCGTCATGTGAAAATTTGACCGGATCATGAAGACATCGGCCTGATCGGTCCGAAAGATTTCGATATTCGATACAAGACGGCTGGTGCGGCTTGCGGGCTGTTGCGACCAGGCATAGCCCGTTTCCAGGCGGTACACACGGTCTTCCAACTGGCGCCTGTCGTGAAAGGCGAAGGTGATTTCGCGCCTTGGATCACCCCGGTTCCAGGTGCCTGGGATCCAATAGGCACATTGCGGGGCAAACAGGTCCAGCCACTTCTTGAATTGACCCTGATCCAGATAGCGTGCCTCCTGATACAACAGCGCATACGCCCTGCCCTGAACAACGGGATCCAGGCACAGCCTGTCCGTATCATCCCAACCCGTAAAAGCCGCCATAAGGTCTGAATAATACGCATCTGTCACATAATGCGATGTTTCTGAGGGGTTTTGGATGTCGCCCATGATCAATTCTCCCCTCCCCGCGAAATTGATAAGGTCGGATTGGCCATCATCAGCGTTTTATAGTGTTTCATATATTCACGCATAAACACCTCATCCGTCGCAGGGCCCGATATCACACCATCCTGTTCCGTGAACCGGTCTGGCAGTCCCAATCCCCGGTCCATATAGACCCAGGGGTCTTCTTCGGCCCCCAGACCGACCTGAATTTCTTCAAAATTGGTCAGGTCATCGACTTCCCCAAACAGGGGGAATTGTTCCTGTGTGCGCATGCGCAGGGCATTGATGGCATCCACCGCACCGTTCAGCGCATTTTCCTCATCCACCACGGCGGTCCCGTACCAAGTCGTTGCCGTTTCCGTATGGGACAGCGGTTCCAGAACCTGGATGTGATTTCCCAGGATCAGAAGGTTTGGGAACACATTGATGTTCATTGGAATGCCCGCCGCGAGGTCAAGATAATAGTCTGCGTCCTTGCCATACTTCTCTCGCAACTCGGCCTCATACCCTTCCATGCCTGGATGTTTCCCCTCAATCTGCCACAGCGCCCCTGGATGGTTCGCCAGGGTCGGGCGCTTGTCTTTGAAATGATGGCCGTTGCCATAGTAATGCACGCGGATCGGGCCATCATCAGGATGTTGCTTATAGAAAGACATCCCCTTTTCATCATCGGGGGAGAAGCGGTTTTCCATCATCAGCAGGGACCGATGGGAAAAGATCACATGATAGCCATCAGCACTGTTGTCATAGGCAAGCTTCCAATTGCCTTTGAATTTCATACGGTTCGCCTCACAGACGGCGATTTTGCCGCCCGGATGACGGTCAAGCCAATCATCGATCGGCTTTCGTATGCCGGCCAGATGCTGAACCAGCGGCGCAGCCTCCAAATTCAACGTGCCAAAAATAAAGCCGCGATAGGAGTCGACCCGTGAGATCCGGGCCAGGTTGAACCGGTTGTCTTCCTTGTGATTACGGGCATAGCCTTCACGCCAGGGCACCCCGGCCAGATCGCCTGCAATGCTGTAGGACCATCCGTGATAGGGGCATCGAAAGGATCGTGTTGACCCTTTCGCCTGACGGCATACTGTCGCCCCGCGATGGGTGCATCGATTGTACAGGGCATGGATTTGGTTATCCCCGTCTCGTGTGACGATGATCGGGCGCAATCCTAACTTTGTTTGAAAGAAATCAAACGGGTTGGGAATCTGGCTTTCATGGGCCAGATAAACCCAGGTCGCGCCGAAAATCCGCGTCAATTCCAGGGCAAAGATATCCGGGTCCGTGTAAAGGCTGCGATGCACCTTTTCTTCATGGATAAGAGCCTCAAAATCAAAATCAGGCATCCTGTCATCCTCCCCGGTTCTGGATTTAGAAGGCATCGAAATACTCCCGCATTTCCCATGCGGTGACACCTTTGGTCGGATCCACCCGATCCGCATTTAAAAACGCCTCATATCGCGCCACTTCGGCCCGTTTCATCCGCAGGAAATAGTCGATATAGATGTCCCCGAAGGTCTGCCGATAAAAACTGGATTGCTGCAGCCCATCCAGTGCATCCTTCAGGGATGTCGGCAGCATCGGGCGGTCCGATTGATAGGGATTGTCATCCGCGGCCCAGGGGGTCAGGTTCCGCTCCATCCCATCCAATCCCGCTGCGATCTGGGCTGCGATGAACAGATAGGGATTTGCACACGGTTCCCCCACGCGGTTTTCAATCCTGCTGGCGGGATCCTGCGCACCGCCCAGCACCCGTAGCATCACCCCGCGATGTTGAACATTCCAGGACACCCGATCAGGGGCCAGTGAATTCATCCGAAACCGCCGATATCCGTTCACGCTGGGCGTTGCAAAAGCAATCCCCTCCTGCGCATGGGCCAATTGCCCGGCCAGAAATTTCATCCCCATTGGCGAAAGGCAGGTCTCCCCCTCCACTGGCATGAACAGGTTTCGACCGCTCTTCGTATCGGTCAGGGACAGGTGCAAATGCCACCCGCTGGGGAACAGGCCCGCCCCGTCCGGGAAGGTCATGAAGCTGGCCAGATGACCATGACGGCGGCAAATCTGACGCGTCGCGCTGCGGAAGATCAGGGCGTCCGTCGCCGCTTCCCAGGCGGGTTTCGGAAAGAATGTGCATTCGATTTGACCCGCCCCCAATTCATTGTCCAGGGACCGCAACCCAAGGTCCAGATCAGAATAATGCGTCGTCAAGGTGGTCAAAAGTGACTGGACGCGATCCAGGTTCGTTTCAGAATCATAGGAAAATCCAGGCTCTGCGGGCAGGCAATTGGGGGGTGCGCCGCGCTGTCCCGGACCATTGATTTCTGGTGCTGTGATCGCGCCATCATCGGAAAGGCGCATCAGCGTCCATTCAATTTCAAGCCCGATCAGCGGCGTGATCCCGCGATCAACCAATGGGGTCAGCGCCTTGCGCAGGATGTGGCGGGGGGAGAAATAAAACGGCCGTCCATCGCGGAAGTAATCATCACAAACCACCAGGGCGACACCCGGTGCCCAGGTTGCCAGGCGGAAGCTGGTCAGGTCGGGCACCAAAATCAGATTGGGCGATCCTGTCATCTCTGACAGGCCCATGCCGCCGCCTGCAGTGAACGTCTGAAACACACGCCCACCAGACGCATCCAGACTCCAACTGCCCGCCCCGATGCTATAGCCATTGACCAGCACCGATTTGAATGCCTGCGGCGTTACCGCCTTTGCCCGGGTTATGCCATGGGTATCGCACCAGATTAACCGGATCAGCGTGATTTGTTCGTTTTGTATTTGATCCAGACAGTCCTGGACCAGCCCGTGCTGCTGTGCATCCCATAATCCGTACCGCGCAATGAAACCCTCCGCGCCAGATTGACCCTTTGCATTCCCCATGATTGAGCGGCTCCTTACCAGATACTGCTGGCAGATTACGGGCGCGCGCGCCTATATCCTAGTGCCGAAGCCCGGCAAAATTAGCAAAAAGTCTGATTTTCTGGATTAAACCATGTGACTGGAATCCCAAGACGCATTGTGCCCGGCCCCCGGTATGCTAGGCTGCCCACAGATCGCAACAGGCAAGACAGAAGAATGTCCGACCCTATCGCAACCGCATTTGGCCCCTTTGGCCGTATCGGCGTCATGGATATGGATGCGCCGCTGGCGATCCATGTGCACCATCATCTGCATATCATTCTGAAAGTCGGGGGATCTAATACCGGATTTGCCGTCAAGGGACGCCTGTACCCCGCAACACACGCCACCGCCATCCTGATCAATCGCTGGGAACCCCATGCCTGGTCGCCGGTTCCTGGACAGGCCCCAACGCGGTTTCTGACATTGTATCTGGAACCGGAATGGCTGCGTGATATGGGTCTGGGGACTGGCCTGGACAGTTTTGGGCGGTTTTTCCCCTCCCCTGTCGCTGAACGGTCTGACTGGGCCAATTGCATCACCGATCATCTGCATGATCTGATTCTGTCTTCGACCCATTCCATCCACCCAGTCTCCATCACTGGTGATCTATCTGGCCTGTTGGTGGATCTGGTTCGGGCCTTGCAGGAAGGAACCCTGCGATCCCCATCACAAGAGGGGGGACGGGTTGCCTATGACTATCGCATCCGGCGCGCGATGCACCTGTTGCACAGGTCCGATGCACCGCCCCAACTGGACGACGTCGCACAGGAAGTTGGCCTGTCGCGCCCGCACTTCTTTGATCTTTTCAAGAAATGCACTGGTGTAACGCCAAACCGCGTCAGCAATGCCATCCGGATGGAACGGGCCATCACCCTGTTGACGCAATCGTCATATCCAATGGCGGATCTGGCAGAGGACCTTCATTTCGCAACGCCAGGAAATTTTTCCCGGTTCTTCAAATCTCAGATCGGCATAAACCCGAATGCCTTCCGACGCACAATGATTGCGGACGGATTGCATCGTTAGTCCAATCGGGGGCGGCAGTGAATTCAACTGCACGCCCCCAATGACCAAATACTGTTTTATCCCATCAGCGGAATGGTGAATTCCGATCCGTCTTTAATGCCTGACGGCCAGCGGGATGTGATGGTCTTGGTCCGCGTATAGAAGCGGAAGGCATCCGGTCCATGCTGGTTCAAGTCACCAAAGCCGGACCGCTTCCAGCCGCCAAAGGTATAATAGGCGATTGGAACCGGGATCGGCACATTGATCCCCACCATGCCGACATTAATGCGGCTGGAGAAATCCCGGGCCGCATCGCCGTCCCGCGTGAACAGGGCAACGCCATTGCCATATTCATGGGTCATCGCCAGGTCCAGCGCTTCTTCATAGGTATCTGTGCGCGCAACGGCCAGAACCGGGCCAAAGATTTCCTCTTTATAAATCCGCATTTCCTTGGTCACATGATCGAACAGACAGCCGCCCATGAAATTGCCGTTCTCATAGCCCTGCAATTTGAAATCGCGGCCATCGACGACAAGTTCAGCGCCTTCCTTCACCCCGATATCCACATAGTTGCGGACACGGTCATAGGCTTCGCGCGTTACCAGCGGGCCGAAATCAACATCATCGCCCGCGGTATAGGGGGCAATTTTCAGGGCTTCGACACGGGGTTTCAATTTCGCAACCAAACGATCCGCCGTTTCCTGACCAATCGGCACGGCAACCGATACTGCCATGCAGCGTTCCCCGGCGGCACCATAGCCCGCCCCGATCAGGGCATCGACAGCCTGATCCATATCGGCGTCGGGCATGATCAGCATGTGGTTTTTGGCCCCGCCAAAGCACTGTACCCGTTTGCCATTGGCGCATCCGCGTGAATACACATATTCGGCAATCGGTGTGGACCCAACGAAGCCAACCGCCATGACATCGGGATGATCCAGGATACCATCCACAGCCTCTTTATCGCCATTGACGACATTTAAAATCCCGGCCGGCAGTCCGGCTTCCATCAGCAGTTCCGCCAACATCAGGGGAACACTTGGGTCCCGTTCCGATGGTTTCAGAATAAAGGCGTTGCCACAGGCGATTGCCGGGCAGAATTTCCACATCGGGATCATGGCAGGGAAGTTGAACGGTGTGATCCCGGCGACCACACCCAAGGGCTGGCGCACAGAATGAATATCAATGCCAGGACCAGCCCCTTCGGAAAATTCACCCTTAAGCAGATGCGGCGCGCCGATGCAGAATTCCGCAACTTCCAGGCCCCGGATCACGTCGCCCTTGGCATCGGGGATGGTCTTGCCATGTTCCCGCGACAGGGCCTCTGCCAGTTTATCCATATCCCGGTGCAACAGGCGCACGAATTCCATCATTACGCGGGCGCGCTTCTGTGGGTTTTGCGCGGCCCAGGCGGGCTGTGCAGCTTTTGCATTCTCAATCGCGGCATTCAGCTCATCCGCATTGGCCAGGGCGACTTTGGCCTGGACCTCACCGGTTGCCGGATTAAAAACATCCGTGGTGCGTCCGCTTTTCCCAGCGACGCGCTGCCCGTTAATAAAATGCCCGATATTCTGCATGTTGAACTCTTCCTTTTTAAGTGCTGCTAAGTTTCACCCGATTATGCTCGATATCATGATTGCACACCCCGGTTCAGCGCGCAGCAACCACTCTCCCCCCGGCCTGGCAGAACACAATCATACGTGGATAAACTGTTGAAGATTATGCTAAATCCAGCAACGGCACAGCGGGAATGTTTGACATCACTGTCTTTTCAATAGCCTTGATATCAGCAACATTCAACCCTGTGCATGGCCAAGAACATGCTGTGGAGATCAAACGGCAAGGGATGTCTGTCCGTCAGTATCTTCCAAAAGCTTTAGCTTCTGCCAGGATCGATAGCGCCATCGCAAAACCATGGCCGTGGCCTTAAGAATCTCTTCCAGGATCAAGGCATACCATAACCCCTGAACCCCAAGATCCAACACGCCGGTGAAAAGCCAGGCCAAAGGCAAGGCAAAGGCCAGGGTGATTGTAAGGTTCAGGATTACCGGGCGATTGACATCACCGGTGGCTTTCAATGAATTGAACAGAATAAGGTTAATCGCCTGGAAGGGTGTCACAATCATATGCAGCAACAGGATAGAATGCACGGATGCGATAACCGCGGCATCCTGCGTGAACAATGCCACCAGAAAATCACTGAAGAACCAAAGCAGACCAGCGATGGCCATCGACCCCCCTGCCGTCATCACGGCGGTTTTCAGACCCCGCCGAAAGGCGGTTTCGTTCTCCGACGCCCCCTTGTAATAGCCGATCAGCACTTCGTTTCCGTAGGACATCACCACAATAATCATCGCCAAAAGCTGTGTGATGGTCAGCGCATAGGATCGCGTCAGGATCGCCGTCACCCCCAACCCCGCAATCAGGGACACGAGAAACAGCTGATAGAATTGATAGCCCAGTGCCTCCCCAACACTGGGATAGGAAAGTTTCAATATTCGAATAGAATTGGGCCAGATGTCCTTTGGGATGCGCAGGATGGTCAGTCCCAGCTTGACCTTCATGAACCAGATCAACAGGCATAAATTAACGCCGCGAATGACGACTGTTGATAAAGCTGCGCCATAGATCCCCATTTCAGGGAAAATCCAGAAGCCATAGACCAGCGCATATTCCGCCCCAAGATAAACAACATTACCGATCACGCCCAGCCAGAGGATCTCCATCGTGCGGCCAAACCCACGCAATGTGGCAATCGCTGTGTTGATAAAGCCATAAAGGATCAGCGTCACCGAAATGCTGTAAATATAGATTAAAACACCATCGCGGATCTCCGGCGGCGTATTGATCCAGTCTGTGTAAAAGGTGGCACCGCCTGCCAGCCCTACCGCAATCAACACCCCAAAACACGCGCTGGCGATGAATCCGATCTGGGCGATTTCGCGGGCACGGGCGACGTCGTTTCGACCCAGAAATTGTGCAATCAGGATCAGGACCCCAACGGACATCAATCCGGATAGATCATAGCCAATGCCAAGCACCTGATTTGCCATGCTGACAGAGGCTGCCAGATCATCCGAATAATTCGCCAATAGCATCGTATCCGCGAATGTCACACCGACCGACATGATGCCAAACAAGAACAAAGGCAGCGTCAGTTGAAAAAGGGATTTGCGCTGGAAAGCCTCACCCATATCCGGTCTCCCTCAATCGGTGAAGTTTTCTGTATGAATGGACTCGACCGGAATTCCCTGCGCAACCAGGAATGCACCAATATCGCGGATGAAGTCACCGCCGCCGCAGACATAGACCAGGGGGTCCCGTCCTCTTTGAAGGGATGCTTCAATCGACGTGAATACTGTCTGACGATTGGCCAGTGAAACCTGGTCCGTAAAGGGTGACCAGAAGTCCTTATACAGGTAATCCCGACCGGCATAGACAAGGGACCATTCGGGGGTGCCCTGTGCCGCGGCATGACTGATCAGGGATCGGATGGGGGCAATGCCTATCCCCCCCGCGATGAACAGCACTGGCCGACCCTGCACCTGCGCGTCCAGGGTAAACGCGCCCTTGACGGAAAACAGACCCACCGTGTCGTTAATCGCCGCGTTCTGAAACCGCCGCTTGAACCGGGAACCGGACGCTAGGTCCATGCTGATCATAATCTGATCCTCATGGGGTGCGCTGGCGAACGAGATATGCTGGACGTGATGATTGTCCAGGATCGCGCCCGGGGCGATGACATGGCAATATTGCCCCGCCTGAAAATCCAGATTTACCGGCCTATCCAGGATGAATGTGTGGACATCATCATATTCATGAATGACCTCCCTAATCGCCAGCGTGTAAATTTCCCGTCCAGGATTTCCGCGCCAGTGATTGACGCGGAAATATGCCGGACGCAGCAGCCGTTTCAGCCATTCAGGCATGGCATTTCCCCATCATGACAACAAGGTGGGGGCGCACCCCCACCTTGTTGTATCCCCCAACAATACTTTCAGAATTTGGCATTCAATTGCAGGCCAACCGTCCGTCCGTCGCCAATGGTGGCCTGGGTTCGGTTGTTGGTGCTGCTTGTCAGATATTCCTTGTCGAACAGATTATCGACATAGGCGATCAGCCGAACCCCTTCGAACTGGTACCCCGCCCGAACGTTTGTCAGGAAGAAATCATTCAGCCGTTGTGTATCATTATTCGTCAGGGCCGAATTTGAATAAAACTCCCCCGCATAGTTCACATCCGCAGCGGCGAACAAACCGGACCTGCTTTCCCAGGCACCCCCAAGCGATGCGGTAATGGCAGGGGCCTCAGGGAAATCATTCCCTTCACAACTGTTGCTCGCGCAGGATGACGCATTGACTTCACCCAGTTGCGTCTTCAACAGCCCCAGGGCCCCAAAGGCGCTGAATTCGTCCCAAATCGTTGCACGCCCCTCAAGTTCCGCCCCGTAGGAATAAGAGCCCTTGGCATTGAAGGAAGACAGGACATTGTTGTTGGAGATCGTGACCTGCTGGTTCTCATAGGAATTATAAAACAGGTTCGCGCCCCAGCTCAGTGACTTTGCACTCTCGTCACGCCACGATAATTCAGTGGTCCAGACATATTCCGGCTCAACCTCACGGATAGTGGAATTGGTTTCATCGGCAACCTGGCTAAACCCCTGTCGATACCCCCGAGCGACGGTCAGACCTGCAACCTGGCTGTTGGTCACATCATAGGTGACACCCAGCTTTGGCAATACGGCGACATCGGTTCTTTCCGCGTCCATATCCTTGGCAAAGGTTATATCCTGACCGGCCGTGTTTGCTGCAAGAGAGGTTACGTCCCGATCAATATAATTGGCCACGGTATCCTGCTGAATGCGACCGCCACCAAGCAGAGAAAAGCCACTTCCCAGATCGTAGCGCAAATCACTGTAGATTGCCCTGGTATCAATCGTGTTCCTGGCTTCCGATTTGACATCAACGGTCACCCCAAGCCCGGCCCCAAGACCAACGAATATGCTACCGACGGACTTTTTATCCTGCCGGGCGAGATACATCCCAACCGTCCCTGTCAGGGCATTCGCCCCATCCAGTGTCAGTCGCAGATCCTGTGTGACGTTTTCGTCATCGCGGATATCTGACCGGACATAGGCTGTGTTGCCCGGCGCGGTATTGATCGACAAGGCGGCATCGTGAAAGGTTGTCACGGATGTCAAAGACAGGCCGTCATCAAAATCATACGCCATTTCAGCGCTATAGTTATTGGCATTCATCGCGCGGGTTTCGTCAGTGGAAAACCCAGACGATCCCGAATTGTATTTGCGCGCGAACAAATCGCTGCCATTGACTGTCGATGTTGACGGCTTGTCATAAACATCATTGGCCATCAGCGTCACGCTAAGGCCATCCAACCGACGCGGTTCAATCAGCACCTTGCCGCGAATGGATCGATAGTCATCATCGTTCAGAACGCGATCATCTTCATTGGCCTGTTCAATATCCTTAAACTGGCTTCTGCTTTCCGCCGCCACACGAATGGCAAGCTGGTCTTCCACAAGCGGGGCGTTGACCATCAAGGCACCATCCCGTCGTTCATAGGTGCCATAAACACCTTTGGCCGCAGCCTCCCAGTCATAGGTGGGATCGCTGCTTTCCATGACGATGGCACCGGCCATCGCATTGGGACCGTGAATGGTTGATTGCGGGCCCCGAAGAACCTCAACCTGTTCCATGTCCCAGGTGCCCCGCGATCCGCGCCGCAAGGCTTCTGACGACTGGGCCACACCGTCAATGATGACAGAAATTGTCGGTGCTGAATTTTCCGGTTCAGAAACGCCATCAGCACTGACGCCGCGAATTTGCATTCCCTTATTGCCCTGGCTGCTGGGAAAATGCCGGACATTGGCCATTGTGTTAAAGATATCCGACAATTCATCCAGCTTGTATGTGTCTATATCATCAGTCGTGGCGACACCCACGCTGGTTGTGGTGTCCAGATAGCTGCGATTGAACTTTTCGCCCTGAATGGTCAGCGGAGACAGGATCAAGGGTCCCGTCGCCAGATTCTGCACGATGGCGATGCCATTTTCATCGCTGCGCCAAACGAAATCAGTACCATTCAGCAGCGTGGCAAGCCCCTCTTCGATAGACATTGTGCCATTCACGCCCGTCGTCCGCACACCTTCCACAAGGGAGGGGCTGACCGAAATCTGGATATTGGCCTGCATCCCAAAAGCCGTGATCGCATCGGCAAGGGGTTGTGCGGCGATGGTAAAGTTTTTGCGCGCCTGCACTTCTGTCTGTGCAATTGCCTGTTGCAAGCTGGTGATACCCGTTGTGCAAAGAAGTGCTGCGGTTAGGACAGACGCCCTGATTGGAACAGCACAGAACCGACCTGCCAATCGAATGGTGGTGGTGAAAACAGTCATAAGAGAACCCCTCCTGGAAACAGACAATGGATTGATTTTGACAATCAATCGCAATTACTACTGCTTCGTTGACGCTGAGGGGGCGGCGATGTTCAGAAAAATCTGAAAGTATTTTTGGTCAACTGCGGCTGACGACCATAATCCAGGGGGATATCATCCGGACCTGGAACCCGTGCGAGCGCGCCATGACATTCAACGCTTTCTCTGGCTGCTGAAGGTCAAAGACGCCCGTCACCAATTCATGTTCCAGCGCCTCATCAGCAACCAGAATATATCCTTTGAAATAGTGGGACAGTTCATCGACCACCGATTCCAGTTTCTCATTCTCTGCAATCAACTGGCTGCGACGCCAGGGCGCAATTTTCTGAAGGGTTACGGTGCTGTTCTTCCAGTCACCGGACGCCTGCAGCACCAATTGTTCCCCAGGCCGCAGCGGGTATGGACCCTCTTGAAGGCCCGGCGCAGTGACAGAAACGAGCCCGTGGGCCACCGCCACCGCATAATCACCATCTTCCATATCCACCGCGAAGGCGGTTCCGCGTACCGTCACTTCCAGTGTACCGGCGTTCACGATAAAGGGACGCGACTGGTCCGACGTGACATTGAAAAAGGCGCGCCCCTGATGCAGCGAGACAATGCGCGCGCCAGACGTGAAGGACACTGACACGGACGAATTTGGTGCCAGGACAATTTCTGACCGATCCTCAAGCGTGATCGCCCGCGATTCCGCCGTGTGTGTTTCGTAATCACCTAACGATGAGAATGGATCAACGACCACAATGGTCAGCAAAAGAGCAAGGGCGAGGCCCAGGCCATAGCCAAGGATCCTGCCCCTGTATCGGGAAACGCCGGACTGTTGCGGGGGGCCTGACCCATTACCAGACATTGGCACGGAACCGTCCGCATTATCTGCCATCGGGTCATAAATCGCTGCCAGCATTGTTGCGGTGCGCTGTGTCTGATCCCATTCGACGCGGTTACCAGGATCGGCCATCAGCCATGCCTGAAACCGCTGTTCAAGCGCAGGATCGTCGGGCTGCTCCCGCAGGGCTATCAGCCAATCAGATGCTGATTCAGGGTCGCCAATATCTTTGGAAATATCGATCATTGTTCTCAAATATTATCTTTGCCCAGCCAGAACGGAAGGGCTGTTAGGTAGACGCTCAACCCCACCCAAATGTTCAAATTCAAATCCAAACAACACCCGCCTGCGCCCCTGTTTCAGTGCATCTTTGGTCGATTCAAACGCTGCCGACAATGCTCAACACCATGCTTGACCAGGGCATGAGCCTGCCCAAGGGACACATCCAGTGCCACCGCGACGTCACGAAGCGTCCTTTCCTCTTGCCAGTAAAGCTTCAGGGCCCGTTGCGTCCGATCCGGCAATTCCGCGATGGCCTGGCGCAACAGCGCAATCTCATTGCGGTCTATGGCAATCTGCTCTGGATCTGGACGTAAGGGATCAACCACGGCATCCAAATCCGTGGAGTCCTGAACCACGCGCAGCGTATCGCGGGTGATTTTCCGTCTTGCATCCAGCGACAAGGTGCGAACGATGGTCCGCAAATAGGCCAAGGGCTCTTCAATATGTTGCTTTCGGGCGGCCCGAACAAACTTCATCCAGGCCTCTTGCAGGACATCTTCCGCCGCAGCCATATCCCCGACGATAGACATGGAAAAGCGCACAAGCTCATCTCTGTTCCGATCATAGATTGACAAAAGCTCGTTGTGCGAATGCATGGGCGCCAAATATAAGTGCATGATCACCCCTTGATATCGCGAATGGTTCTTAATTGCAATGCGGTGGTGACCTAGCCCCTGGATATCATCCAGTCACACCACACTAAGGCCTTACACGTCCGGCTGCGTATTGGGTAAGGCACGCCGCAGGTCAGACAAAAAGGCCTGGGCGGGATGCGGCAATTCCTGTTCCGGATTGGTCAGGATCGCCAATTCAAAATAGATTGCCGGCTGAAATGGACGCCAGACGATACCATCCCCCAAATCAGCCATACCATTGACCGCATCGATAATCGCCAACCCCGCCCCCGCGCGCACCATATTGCGCGCAATCGCAAAATAGGATGCCGATACGCGCCGATATATGGTCACATGCTCTGCCGCACAGATCCCATTGACCTGACGATCAATGCTGTGATCGCCCGTAATGGCAATGATCGACTGATCCTGCAAATGATGCGGATACAGCACCGTTTCTTGGGCAAGCGGATGGTCCTGGGGAAGGACCACAACGCATCGTGACCGAATGATTTCCGTGGTCAGGCCCGGAATTGAAACCGGGGCGTCAATCAAGCCAATATCCGACTGTCGCCCGGCAACCCAGGACGCAATCTTGCGGGAACTGCGGACCAGCAAGTCTATCCGCACACCGGTATGAACCTTCTGAAAATCCGCAATAACCCAGGGCAGCAGATTAATGGCACATGCCCCGTTGCTGGAAATATTGATAACACCGACGCCCCCACCACGGATCTGCATCGCACGGGTCTTGATCCGTTCAATCGACAGCAACCCTTGCTCTGTCTCATGATGCAGCAATTGCGCTTCATCTGTCGGTTCAAAATAACCTTTAGAGCGATGAAACAGCTGAAAACCCAGGTCTTGTTCAAATTTGGACAAGGCGATGCTGACCGCCGGGCGTGTCAGGTTCAACAATTCCGCCGCCCTGGAAACAGAGCCCATTTCCATAACCGCATGAAAAACCTCTAAAGACCGTAAAGAAATATGCATATCCATCCTGTCCCGCGAAACGCCCCCATTCGGGTTGGTTTCACTCTCTCGCTTGTTAAATCAATCGAAATTATACGATACAATAATTAAATTGACGATATAGGAAAAGGCCGCCGATAGTGGCGTCACGGTCAATGTCCAAAAAAAAGATACTGGGACGATTACGCGGCGCATGGAATGCGCTATCAGGGGGAATAGGGTATTTTGGTTACCGATACATTTGGCGCATCCACGAATAGGAATGCAGCAGCCCGATCACAATCGGATGGATTATTTGCGGCCGGTTTCAAGGAAACACCGCTTTGGTGGGACGATGCCCAGCCGCTGGACCTAACACCCCGCAATGACAATGGGGGGCTGCATAACAGCAGTTTGCCCAATCGCGTCGATGTCGCCGTCATCGGATCGGGCTATACCGGGCTGAATGCCGCGCTGGAAACGGTCCGGGGGGGCCGCAGCACGTTGGTCCTGGATGCAGAGCAGGCCGGATGGGGCTGTAGCTCACGCAATGGCGGACAGATCAGCACAAGCATAAAGCCCAGCATCGAAAAGCTGGCGAAAAAATTCGGTGTCGAGCGCGCCGTCGCCATTCACCGCGAAGGTCAATCCGCCCTGGAATGGATCGCTGACTTTATTCGCAGCGAGGCCATTGATTGTGATTTCAGCCATGTTGGTCGTTTCCACGCCGCCCACACGCCCGCGCATTATGAAATGCTGGCGCGGGAGGCGAAGCGAAACACCGTAGAGACGGCTGGCGTCGAAATGATACCGCGCAGCGAACAACGCAAAGAGCTGGGGTCCAACGCCTATTTCGGGGGCGCGCTGTATCCCAATCATGCTTCATTGCATCCAGCGAAATATCATTCGGAACTGCTGAAGCGCGTGCTGAATGCGGGTGCGACAGTGCTTGCCCACACGCCCGTCCTGCAAATTGAGAAAACCAGTGATGGCTATATTTTGACGACAAACCGCGGATCTGTCGTCGCCCGGGATGTTGTCGTTGCAACCAATGGCTATTCCGGGAAAATCCTGCCCTGGCTGCGGCGGCGTATTATCCCGATTGGCAGCTATATCATCGCAACGGAAGTGCTTCCCGCAGCCCTGGTCAATGACCTGTTTCCCAAAAACAGGATTGCCAGCGACACATGCCGGGTCGTGTATTATTACAGGGCGTCACCGGATCGCCGCCGCATTGTCTTTGGCGGGCGTGTCAGCGCGCGCGAAACGGATCCAAAGCTCAGCGCACCCGCATTGTATAAGGATATGACCCGCATATTCCCGGAATTGCGGGATTACAGAATTTCGCATTCCTGGGCGGGAACTGTTGCCTACAGCTTTGATACATTAGCGCATTGCGGGCGGCATGACGGGATGTATTACGCGGCCAGTTACTGCGGGTCCGGTGTTTCTATGGCCAGCTATCTGGGCATGCGGACCGGCAAGCGGATACTGGGTCTAGAGTCTGGCAAAACAGCGTTTGATGATCTGCCCTTCCCAACACGCCCCCTATACTATGGAACGCCATGGTTTCTGCCAGCGACAGTGGCCTGGTACCGCTGGTGCGATACGCGCGCCAGCGAAAAGGCCAAACGACACGCGACCCCTTTGGGTCGATAAAGGTCTCCCATTCTGCACATCCGCCGGATTGGGATTTAAGGAAGTCGACGCACCAGTCTTTTGGGGATTGGAATAAGCGGCGGCGAATAAGAAATCGGGGGACGGCTGTCGTACCGCCGATCTAACACAGAGGAGTGATATGATGAAGCACAAGATGATTCTGGCCAGTGCGGCAGCGGCCCTGCTGGCCAATGCGGCGTTTAGCGGCGGTGCCTTTGCCCAAGAAAAATCCGTTACAATCGCGTCCTGGGGCGGATCCTATCAGGATGCCCAGAGCAAGGCCCTGTTTGTGCCCGCAAGCGCGGCAATGGGTGTCACGGTCAAGGAAGAAACCTATGGCGGCATGTCTGATGTGCGCCTGCAGGTCAACACCGGCGCGGTAACGCTGGATATCGTGGTCAGCGGGTCCGGCAGCGCCGCGCGCGCAGGCGCGGAAGGCTTGCTGGAGCCTTTGGATTACTCCGTGATCGACGTATCCAATTTCTATCCGGGTCTGTATGACGAATATTGCGTTGGCGGGGATGTGTTCTCCGTTGTTGCCGCATGGAACACGGAAACCTATGGCGAAAATGGCCCACAAAGCTGGGCTGACTTCTTTGACACCGAAAAATTCCCCGGCAAACGTGCCTATCGTGGCAAGGCCGCCGGTGCGCTTGAACCGGCCCTGATGGCCGATGGTGTGCCGATGGAAGATGTCTATAAGGTCCTGGATTCAGAAGAAGGCATTGATCGCGCCATCAACAAAATCCGCAGCATCAAGGATCATATTGCGGTCTTCTGGTCGTCAGGCGCGCAACAGGCACAGCTGATGAAAGATGGCGAAGTTGACATGACCACCGGCTGGAACGGCCGCTTTGACGTCGCGAAAGCAGATGGTGCCAAAGTATCCTATACCTTCAACCAGGCCTTGCTGGATTACGATTGCTTCGCGGTGCCAAAAGGTGCCCCGAACAAAGATCTGGCGATGCAGTTCCTGGCCGAAATTTCCAAACCGGAATATCAGGCCAACCTGCCCAAATACATCACCTATGGCCCGACCAACAAAGCCGCCTATGATCTGGGTACAATCGATCCGGCTGTGGCAATGGCACTGCCATCACATCCAGACAATGCGGCAAAGCAACTGCCGATCAGCCTTGAATGGTATGAAAAGTGGGAAACCATTGCGGATGAAAAATACCAGGAAATGCTGACAGAATAACGTCGGCACAGAGTGGGGTGCGGATGTCTGGTGGGACATCCGCACCTCTGTTTCCTTAACCATCATTTCGCCTAAAGGGAGTTCGCGTGTGACCAATCAAGACAGAGAAGCGCTGCCCATTACGATCCGTGGCGTGACCAAAGCCTATGGCCGCACAAAAGCCCTGGATGCGGTCGATCTGGATATCAAAGAGGGTGAGTTCCTGACCCTGTTGGGACCGTCTGGATCCGGCAAGACAACGCTGTTGATGGTTCTGGCCGGGTTTACCAGACCCGATTGCGGCAGCGTCTTGTTCGGGGACAAGGAAGTCATCCATATGCCCCCGCATCTGCGCGATGTCGGTATGGTATTCCAAAGCTATGCCCTGTTCCCGCATATGACGGTAGCAGGCAATATCGGATATCCGCTGCGTGTGCGCGGCATATCAAAAGACGAAATTCAGAAGCGCTGTGAATGGGCGCTGGAAACCGTCCAATTGGGCGGTTATGGCGAACGCCGCGTTGAACAATTGTCCGGCGGGCAAAAGCAGCGTGTCGCGCTTGCCCGATCCATTGTGTTTGAACCCCAGATTTTGTTGATGGACGAACCCCTGTCCGCGCTGGACAAAAAGCTGCGCGATCATATGCAAATTGAACTGCGCCGCCTGCATGAGAAACTGGGCATGACAACGGTTTACGTCACCCATGATCAACGAGAAGCACTGACCATGTCCGACCGTATTGCGGTTGTGAACCATGGCAAGCTGATGCAGGTCGATACACCGGCCCGGATTTATGACCAGCCCGCCAATCGCTTTGTTGCGGATTTCATCGGGGATTCCGCCTTTCTGCCGGTCACGCGGTCAGGCAATACAGCCTCTTATGCAGGAACGGTCCTTAAAATCGATCACGCCCTGCCAGACGGCGACCTGCTGCTGATGATCCGCCCGGAGCGTCTGAAAATTCAATCCGGAACCATTTCAGAAGACAGCAACAGCTTTGACGGCATTGTCAGTGATGTTGTGTATCAGGGCGACAGTTTCGCCCTATACGCAACCCTGCCCGATGGACAATCTGTCAGTTTGCGCGGTGTCATTCGGTCTTCTACCTTATCGGCCTTACCAAAAGTCGGCGCCCCTATAAAATTATATCTGGAGCGTGAAGACACCGTCCTGATTTCTGCAGCGGAGGTGTGACGATGACAGCCAACAGCATGTCGGATACATCCTCGACCTGCCACAGCCTGAATGCGACCGTTCTGAAACGGAATGCATGGTGGGAACAATTTGCTCAGTTCGGATTATGCTCCCCCGCGCTGTTGTTGGTTCTGATCATTCTCGTCCTGCCAGTCGGGTGGCTGTTCTCCGTCTCTTTCGTTGGTGCGAATGGTGGATTCTCGCTTGAGAACTATTCCCGCATGGTGGAGAGCAAATCCTATTATCGCATCTTCATCACCACCTTTCAGGTCAGCCTGCTGAGTACAGGATTGTGTATCCTGATTGGCTACCCGTTTTCATATTTCCTATCGCAACTGCCAAGCCGCCTTGCCTCCCTGTGTTTGATCACGGTTTTGCTGCCATTCTGGACATCCCTGCTGGTGCGCACCTATGCCTGGCTGGTGCTGTTACAGCGCAAGGGCCTGGTCAATGATTGGGCGATCCAGTTGGGGTTGTGGGAAGAGCCCATCAAACTGGTGCATAACATGACGGGAACGCTGATTGGCATGGTCCATATCATGCTGCCGTTTCTGGTCCTGCCCCTGTATAATTCGATGAAGGCGATTGATCGCAGCTATTTGAATGCCGCGTCCAATCTGGGGGCCTCGCCTGTTCGCATTTTCTGGACCGTGTTTTTCCCATTATCGACACCGGGACTTTTCGCCGGGGCCTTGATCGTTTTTGTTCTGTGCCTTGGCTTCTTCGTGACGCCTGCTGTCCTGGGCGGTGGTAAAGTCATCATGGTCTCCATGAAGATCGCATCCAATATTGAGCTTTTTGTGAATTGGGGGGCGGCCAGTGCGCTGGGCGTCATCTTGTTGCTGCTGACAATGATAATCCTGTGGTTCGCCGGGCGTTTCCTGGGATTTGACAGAATGGCGGGGAGTGGCGTCGGATGAGAAACTGGTTAAACCGTTCGGTCTCGGACACACAGATTACGGTGCGACAGCGCCTGTGGCTGTATGTCTTTTCCACCATCATCATGATTTTGCTGGTGGCACCGACCCTGATCGTGATCCCGATGTCCTTTTCAGACTCTCAATATCTGGAATTCCCGCCCAGGGTCCTGTCCACCCGGTGGTATGAAAACTATTTTGGGTCTCCAGAATGGATGTCAGCGACGGTAACATCCTTTCTGGCTGCCTTTCTGACCATGCTGGTGGCAACCCCAATCGGGGTCCTGGCCGCCTATGGCCTGCACAATTCCAGCAGAAAGATCAGCAAATTCGTGTTCATCCTGCTGATCACTCCGATGATGGTGCCCCTGATCCTGATCGCGATTGGGACCTTCTATATCTATGTGAAACTGCAAATCCTGTACACACTGACGGGGCTGGTCTTGGCGCATTCCCTGTTGGCATTGCCGCTGGTGCTGATCGTCACAGCATCCGCCTTGAAAAGCTACGACATGAATTTGGAAATGGCGGCGCGCAGTTTGGGGGCCGCCCGCTGGTGGGCATTCCTGACCATCACGCTGCCGCAAATACGGTTTGCTGTGATCACATCGGCCTTGCTGTCGTTTCTGACATCCTTTGATGAAGTGGTGATCGCGATGTTCATTTCTGGTGGCGACAATCCGACCCTGACGCGAAACATGTTCAACGCCTTGCGCGATCAGATTGATCCCACCATTGCATCGATTTCCACGATAATGATCGTCGTGACATCCCTGCTGATGACCATTGCCCTGTTGTTCGGCAAAACAGATACAAAGAGTTCAAAGTGATCCCAGAAACAGGTGCGGCGGACTATGACTTTATCATAGTCGGGGCGGGGTCAGCAGGATGTGTGCTGGCCAGCCGCCTGTCAGAAAATGGCAAATATACAGTTTGCGTATTAGAGGCCGGAGGAACGGATCGCCGATTCTGGGTCGCCGTCCCTTTGGGCTATGGCAAGCTGTTCTATGACCAGACGGTCAACTGGTGCTATCGAACAGAGCCCAGCGATGGATTTGCCGGGCGTTCGGACTACTGGCCCCGTGGCAAGCTGTTGGGCGGGTCCAGCTCCATCAATGCGATGGTCTTCATCCGGGGGCAGAAGGAAGATTTTGATGATTGGGCATCCGCCGGAAATCCCGGTTGGGATTGGGCGTCGGTCCTGCCCGTCTTCAAGGAATTGGAAACCTATGAGGCAGGCGGCGATGCCTATCGCGGTGCGGCGGGGCCCTTATCCGTGTCCCGTGCGGATCGCAATGCTCACCCCCTTTGTGCCGCCTATTTTCAGGCCGCGAAAGAGGTTGGATTGCCATTTAACCCGGATTTCAATGCCGCCGATCAGGAAGGCGTTGGCTTCTATCAGGTAACGACAAAGAACGGTCGTCGGCATTCCGCCGCAAAGGCCTTTCTGCGCCCCGCCATGGGCCGCAAGAATTTAACCGTGATCACCGGGGCCTTGACGACACGCATTGATTTTGATGGCACCCGTGCGGTCGGCGTGACCTATCGCAAGAACGGCACGGATTGTACACTGCGGGCCAGGCGATCCGTCATCCTGTCGGCGGGCGCGATCAATTCCCCGCAATTGCTGCAATTGTCTGGGGTCGGACCGGCAGAACTGCTGCGAAAACACGGCATTACACCGGTGCTGGACCAGCCCCATGTCGGGGCCAATCTGATGGATCATATTGGTATCAATTATACCTATCGTGCGACCATACCCACCCTGAATACAATTCTGCGACCCTGGTGGGGCAAACTATGGGTTGGTCTGCAATATCTACTGACCCGCACCGGCCCCTTGAGCCGCAGCATCAATCAAGCAGGCGGTTTTTTCAAAACTGATCCAGCCAAACCGCGACCGAACATGCAGCTGTACCTGCAAGCACTTTCAACCCTGAAGCCGAAACAGGGGGAGCGCCCCCTGCTGACGCCCGATCCTTATCCCGGCTTTTCAATCGGCCTGTCGAATTGCCATCCCTATAGTCGGGGATATCTGGAGATTTCCTCCCCCGATCCGACCGCCGCGCCGCGTATTGTCGCAAACCCCTATGATGACGAGCGCGATGTGCAGGAGATGTTGAAAGCCGTCAAACTTGTCAGGCAGATTGCAGCCCAGCCTGCGATGGCGTCCTTGATTGAAGAAGAACTGCTGCCCGGGTCGTGGTGCCAAACGGATGATGAAATGATTGCCGATATCAAACGGCGCAGCGGGACCGTTTATCATCCCAGCGGCACCTGTCGTATGGGTCCAGATGCCGCCAATGCCGTCGTTGATTCAAGACTGCGCGTCCATGGCCTGTCAGGCCTTCACGTTGTTGATACATCAATTTTTCCCAGTATTGTCTCTGGCAACACCAATGCATCGGCTATGATGATTGGGGCCAAGGGGGCTGCGATGATCTTAGAGGATGCCCAATCATGAAAATCACCAAACTGGAAACCTTCAGCATACCCGCCGTCGCCTTCACACGGCTGACCACAGAAGACGGATCGACCGGATGGGGACAGGTATCGACCTATAATGCCGATATCACCGCCCAGGTCTTTCATCGTCAGGTTGCCCGGTGGGCCATAGGGCGCGATACCGGCGATCTGGGCGTTCTGGTGTCCGAGATTCCGGAGCGGGAACATAAATTTCCAGGCTCTTACCTGTATCGCGCAATCGGTGGATTGGACACGGCGATCTGGGATTGGCGTGGCAAGCAGGCGGGTAAGCCGGTTGCTGAGCTTCTGGGCGGCAGCGCGGGGACGATCCGCGCCTATGCCTCTTCCATGAAGCGCGACATCACGCCCAAGGATGAGGCCGCACGGTTCAGACGCCTTCAGGATGCCCATGGCTTCGATGCGTTCAAATTCCGGGTCGGATCAGAATGCGGTCATGACAAGGATGAATGGCCGGGGCGCAGCGAGGAAATCGTGCCAACAATCCGCAAGGCCTTGGGTGAGTCCGCAACCCTGCTGGTCGATGCCAATTCCTGTTATTCCCCCGCCCGCGCGATCGAACTGGGCGCGATGCTGGAAGACAATGGCGTCAGCCATTTTGAAGAACCCTGCCCTTATTGGGAAATGGAACAGACCGCAGAGGTGACAAAGGCCCTGTCCCTGGATGTGACAGGCGGGGAACAGGATTGGGACCTGCACCATTGGAAGCGCATGATCGATATGCGCGCCGTCGATATCATCCAGCCAGATGTCATGTATATGGGCGGGATGGAACGCATTCTGAAAGTTGCCGCCATGGGGGCGGAGGCTGGCCTGCCCTGCACGCCCCATTGTGCCAATCTGTCCCTGGTGACCTTGTTTACCATGCATTTGTTAAGGGCCATTCCCAATGCCGGGAAATATCTGGAATTCTCTATTGAGGAGGCGGATTACTATCCCTGGCAATATGACCTGTTCGTGGAATCCCCCTATACCATCACCGATGGCAAGGCGACGGTCACTGACGCGCCGGGCTGGGGTGTTGAAATCAATCCGGACTGGCTGGCCCGCGCCGCCTATCAAGTCACCAAGCTGGAGGCTTAGCGCGCTTTAAACTATTGTTATAATACCGAAAAACTGTAGAAATAGCGTTAGACGTTCGTCTCTCCCTCTTTGCATCCTTTAAGGACCCGCCATGATTGATTTGAAAACCTTCGCCGATTTGTCCAGTCAACCTGTTGGTGAATTCTCCCCCAAGCCGACGACTGTAACGCCTGGCCAGAAGGAAGCTTCCAGCCCGCTTTGGACCTCTGCCGATGGGTTGACGCATATTGGCGTATGGGAATGCACGCCTGGTGTCTTTACCGCCGACCGCACGAAATCAGCGGAATATTGTCACATCATTTCAGGGACTGCGACCGTCAAGAATAGTGACGGCAGCGGTCAGCGCGATATTGGCCCGGGCGACCTGCTTATCCTTCCGCTGGGCTGGACCGGTGAATGGACGATCCATACCCATATTCGGAAGCTGTATGTAATCAACGCGGTGGCATAAGTTCCAGTTCAGCCTGAAAGGCTACCGGGCTCAATTGATCCCCCTAGAGCATCATGCGCTCGCATGAGCTCACACATGATACTCTAACCACTTATTTTTTCAGCAAATGCGTCGTCGCAAACGATTCCGTTTGCTCGGGATTTGCTCTAATACGAGCGGGGCATGCCAAGCACATGCTCCGCCAAGTAACTTAGGATCAAATTCGAGGATATCGGCGCGACCTGATACAGGCGCGTCTCCCGAAACTTGCGCTCGATGTCATATTCCTCGGCAAAGCCAAAGCCACCATGTGTCTGAACACAGGCTTCTGCCGCCATCCAGGACGCCTCTGCGGCCAGCATCTTGGCGATATTCGCTTCCTCGCCACAATCTGCGCCAGCCTCATACAGACCGGCTGCGTGATGGACCATCAATTCAGCGGTTCGCATATGCGCATAGGCCTTGGCCAAAGGAAACTGGATGCCCTGATTCTGGCCGATCGGACGCCCGAACACGACCCGTTCACAGGCATAGGCCGATGCCTTTTCCAGGAACCATTTCGCATCCCCAATGCATTCCGCCGCAATCAATATGCGCTCCGCATTCATGCCAGACAGGATATAGCGAAAACCCTTCCCCTCTTCGCCCAGCAGGTTTTCGACAGGGACCTTAACATTTTCAAAAAAGACTTCCGTCGTTGAGTGATTCATCATCGTGCGGATCGGCTTAATGGTCATGCCGTCCTTCTTTGCCTCACGCATATCGACGATCAGGACGGACAATCCGTCAGAGCGCTTCTTAACGTCCTCTTTCGGGGTTGTCCGCACCAGCAGCAGCATAAGGTCTGAATGTTCCGCGCGGCTGGTCCAAACCTTCTGACCATTGACGATGTAATGACCCCCCTCTCGCCGCGCAAAGGTGCGCAGGGACAGCGTATCGGTGCCACTGGTCGGCTCTGTCACGCCAAAGGCTTGCAGTCGCAATTCACCAGAGGCTATTTGCGGCAGATAGCGCTGTTTCTGTTCCGCATTTCCATGCCGCAGGACTGCCCCCATCATGTAAATCTGGGCGTGACAGGCGGCCCCATTGCCACCCTGTCTTTGAATTTCCTCAAGGATCGCAACGGCCCCGGACAGCGCCATGCCGGAACCACCATATTCTTCAGGAATCAAAACGGATAAATATCCCGCGTCAGACAAGGCCTTCACAAATTCGCTGGGATAGGCCGACTCCCGGTCCATCTCCCGCCAGTATTCTGGGGGAAAGCCTTGGCACAGCTTCGCGATACTCTCTCGGATTTGAACAATCTCTTCATCATCATTAACAAATTTGAACTGCATGGAATCCTCTTACATCTTGGAACGGTTCCCGTGCATCATGCGGGTACAGAAAGCCCAAGAAAAGCCGAAACGAGGCGGATCAACCCATAGGATAAAAATAGCTAAACTATTATGGATGCATCGAAAATTCTAGATACCCCTGTATCGTGCAATGCCGGACAGATTGCGCGAATAACCGACCGGAACACAGACCAGCCATACAGCCGGATCCCGCCATTTCCTATCATAAGGACAATACCGGAGGCTTAATCCCCGCCCTTGTCGCCCGCTATGCGTCGGTATTTGAATGCCCATACAATGGCCGCAAGGGGAAAGAAAAGCCCGGCCCAGGACAGAATGTCCGACAGCCCGTCCCCCAACAATCCAGCGATCAGCCCCACCAGCGTCAAGAGTGCCAGGAACAAAGGGATCGCGAAAATCTGCCAGTTGGTTTTTGCGGTAACCCGACGTTGTTTCATGATCGACTACCAGAAAGCCTGGCGGATTGGGGGGCTGGTGCGGTCTGTGTGTCGGCGCGCACCGTCTTCATTTTCCCCAACCAAAGATACAATCCGCTGATCAGGATGACGATGGCCAGGATATCCAATATGGCCCATAGGACCTTCATCGGCATCCCACCATAATCCCCGAAATGCAGCGGAGAGGATAAGCGAAGCGCCGTCATATACCACGGCATGGTGCGCATCGCGGTGAATTCGCCCGTTTCCGCATCTATCAGGGCTGGGGTCAACAATTGACTGGTTGCTGGCGTCGCCCCGCGCAGCCAGACGGCATAATGATGATCACTGCTGAACCGGACGCCTGGAAAGGCCACAAATTGCGGGCGCATGCCGGGGCTTGCAGATTTTGCCGTCGCAACAGCGTCATGCAGAGACGAGAATGTTTCAGGCGTGGCCTTGCCGCCATAAATCTGGGTCAATTCTGAAAGCTGCTGCCAGCGCCACAGATCAACCAGCGGCGTCGATATTGTCTGGATCACACCGGTCACCGTAACAACGGTCAGCCACATCACGGTCACGATGCCCAATAGATTGTGCAGGTCCAGCCAGGTCTTTCGGGCCACCCGCTTGGCAGGGGCAGGACCCGCCGGGACTGTCGCACTGGCGGATTGTGCATCGCCTGCGGGCGTGGGGACATCCCGCCTGCCGCGAACACGCAGCGTCCCGAAATCCAACCGCCGCATGAAGGGCGTATAGACGACCACGCCAGAAACAATCGCCAGGATCATAAGAAAGCCCATCAGGCCCAGGAAATATTCTCCCCACGGCCCAAGGAACATATCAGTATGCAGATCCAGGATGAAATGCATGATCCCGTCATCGGTAATCGCACCAACAATTTCTGCCGTGCGCAAGTCGATTGAAGTGATGTGCATTTGTTCCAACGTCGATCGCGCCACCGGACCGGTCGTGACATTTACGACCGGTCGATCAATGTCAAAACTCATGAACAGGCCACGCTCCCCCGGATAGGCATCCAATGCTGTCTGCAAAGCCTCGTCCAAAGACTTCAAAGGCGTTCCGTCCGGCATTTCAGGCAGGGCCTGATCCTCTTCCAGAAGACTTTCGATCTCGTCATGAAAGATCAGCGGCAGGCCTGTCAGGCACAGCATCAACATGAATACTGTGCAGACAAGGCTGGTCCATTTATGCAACCAGATCCAGACTTTCAGCGAACGGTTAGACATTGGCGGCGGCTCCGGCTTCCCTCTCACCCCATCAGAAATTGGTGGAGACCGAGAGTTTCCCTGTCAGGGGCGCCCCTTGCGTCAGGTATCCACCCTGCACGGAAGCCCAGTAGGCATTGTTCGTCACGTTTTCGATATTCGCCCGGAACGTAACGTCCTGACCGTCAATGGTCTGGGTCGTGCGCGCGCCGATATCCAACCGCGACCACTCGGGAACCCGCTTTGTATTCGCCGTATCCTGATATTGCGTTCCGGTATAAATCATCCGGGCGCTTAGCGTGGTTGCACTGAGATAGGGAAGGTCCCATTCGACACCCATATTGGCCTGATATTGTGGCGCGCCGACTGCGAAATTGCCGTCATTGTTGCCACCCGCCGTTTTAGACAATTCGGCCTGGGTATAGGTCACGCCGCCTAGAAGATGGAGATCCGGGGTCAGGTCCCCAAAGGCTAACAGTTCGATACCACGGTTGCGCTGTTCCCCATCAATGCCAAAGACATTTGTGGTCGGATCGGTGATCCCGCTGGGCTGGCTGGTCTGAAACACGGCGGCAGACCCACCGATTGTTCCATAATCTAGCTTAACCCCAGCTTCATACTGCACAGAGACATAGGGGGGGAAGACTTCCCCCGTATTTGCCGCCGTGGTCGGTGCAGTTGGTCCCTGGGCCAAACCTTCAATTCTGTTGGCATAGAGAGAAATCTGTTCCGTCGGACGGATCACCAGACCGACAACTGGGGATAGTTTGGATTCATTATAGTTCGACGTTTCCCGAAGGCTGGCCCGGTTATACCCCTTAACCTTCACGGTCTGGTGGCGCGCACCCAGCGTGACCAGCACTTGATCGTCGACAAAACCCAGCGTATCGGACAGGAAATAGCTATTCAGCCAGGATTCACTGACTTTTGGCAGGTCCTGCAAATCCCCACCGGTGGATGTCGCGTTGGGAATGGACACGCTGACTGGATTATAGATGTTCGTATTTTGATTTGACCCAAAAACGAAGGAGTTGCGATTGACCGTATGGAAAGCAGACATGCCCGCATTTATCTGATGTGTGACATCACCGGTTTCCGCCTGTGCACGCCCCCCAAACTGACCGCTTAAGGTCTGATCCTCACGCGGAACGTCCAATCGCCCGATTGTGGCATCCCCGGCAACATTCGTTACTGTTGGGCTGGCATAAATTCCGTCCTCTCGCATGAAGCGATAGCCAACCGCGCCATATAAGGTCAACGAGTCCAGCACATCATATTCACCCCGCATTTGGATGAACCGATCTTCCAGATTGGAAAAGGAGTAATCTGTCCCATAATTGGTGCTGGCATCTGGCGCATCAGGAATGACCGAAGAACTGACATTGACGACCGGGCGCCCCTTGTCGATCCGTTGCGATTGCAACAGCGTATCCAGGGTCAACCGCACCTTTTCACCGCGATAATCCAAGGCCGCAGAGGCAAGGCGAGAGGTGCGTTCCTCGTCGTCAATCGCAGTTTCCCCGTCCCGAGAGGAGAGATTGACCCGTATGCCGAACGCATTGTCTGAACCGAACCGGCGACCGACATCTGCATGACCGCCAATTTCTGACGTCATCCCATATTTACCGGTCACGGACGTGATTGGTGTGTCTTCGGCACGCTTTGGCACCAGATTGATGGTACCACCCGTTCCGGTACTGCCCGGTGGGATACCGTTTACAAAGGCACTGGCCCCGCGAAACACTTCCACCCGTTCATAAGCATCGATATTGGCAATCTGCCGCGGTGTGGTCCCGTACAGCCCGTCCATCGACACATCTTCCATGGCCAATGGGAAACCACGCACCACAAAAAGTTCTGAAAAGTTACCAAATCCATACCCGCTTCGAACCGACGGATCATTCGCCATCACATCTGCAATCGATTCCGCCTGCTGATTGCGGATTGCCTGTTCTGTATATCCTGTCGCGCTGAAAGGGGTGTCCATCATATCCTGGTTTCCCAGCACCCCGATCCGGGCACCCCGCGCCACCTGACCACCGGCATAGGGGCTGGGCAGGTTTTCAATGTCCGACAACGGGGATGCGCCGGTTCCTGCCACAGTGACAGGATCCAGCAGGATCGTTGATCCGGTCTGCTGTGCCCGCTTTTCGATGGCGATGGTCGAACCATCCGCCATGCGATAGGTCAGGTCGCTGCCCGCCAGAAGGGTCGCAACGGCTTCGTCTGAGGTCATTTCGCCCGTAACGGCAGGGGATTGAAGACCCCGCACAAGCGCCCCATCCACCGTTACCTGAAGCCCGGATTGTTGCCCGAATATGGCCAGCGCACTGGCCAATGGCTGTGCCGGAATATCATAGATCTGCACAGATCCATTTCCGGCCTGGGCCAGTTGCAATGGCGTCACGCCCCATAGCTGTGACTGTGGGGCAGAAAGTATCTGTTCTTGATTCCCCTGAAGCCGCGCTTCTTCTGCCGCCACGGGGCGGTTGCTCAGAACAGCGACCAGCGCTGTTGTCACCAGCAGGGCGCTGACTCTCAAGCGTCGACTGCCGCGAAGTGTGTTTGCAACGTTTATCGCCATTGTATCTCTCCGGTCAAAATTCAGGATGGTAGAAACAGATCGATTTCGCATGGCGATGGCTGTGCGAATGCGTCTTATTTCCAATATTCTCCTGCAGAGACGATGACCGAGAGCATCTTTCTAAAAAAAACTTTCAGAAAACGGGCAGAATATTGATTTTAATGGATTCTTTTATGTCTCTGATAAGATCAATATCCAGGGCGTAACGCGCCACAGCGTCAGGTTATGGGCCAAAGCGACGGCCCGAACTGCATTTTCTGGATCAGACAGGCTGTAATACCCCGTGATCGGTCGATCCGCCATACTTGGATTGGCCAGGATTACCGCGCCGGGCAGGTAGTCCTGGAGTTGATCAAGGACTGCGCCCAATGGTTCATCCTGAACAACCAGTCGGTTTTCCCGCCAGGCCGCGACCTGAGACGGGGATATTGTCCTCAGCGCCACTGCGCCTAATCGGTCAATCGACGCAGATTGTCCCGCGATCAATGTTTCTGAAACCATTCTGGTGGCTGAATGATAGTCGATCCGCACACTGCCTTCCCGGACGGCCACGGTATTGGCGTGATCATTCACGCGAACCGCAAATTGGGTTCCGGTGACAGTCGTGACCAGATCACCGCTGAGCACACGAAACGGGCGGTGCGGATTTGTTTCAACGTCAAAATAAGCGCTGCCGGAAAGCAGATCGATCCGCCGTTCGTTTGGCGTAAAATCGATCGCAAGGGACGTTCCTGGTGCCATCGTGACCGTGCTGCCATCCTGCAATGTGATGGTGCGCGTTTCGGCTGTTCCGGTCATGTAATCTGATTGAAGCACTGTTGAGATGGTTGGCAGAAACACAAGCAACAGACAGGCCGCCACCGCCATCCCCGCCAAAGCCCCCCAGCCCCGGCGGACATGACTTTCGCGCCCGGCAGGCCGCGCAGACATTCCTGCTGTGGCAGTGATCGCAGGTTTAGCCAGTGTCCCCTGACGCCCCCAAACATTCTGAAATTCCGGGATGCTGTCGCGAATTAAACCGTCAACTTGTCCGGTTGCCTGCCAGGCCTGAAAATGAAGGGGAGAGGCATTCACCCAGGCCGCAAACTCTTTCTGCAAGTCAGGGTCATCTGGATCATCCTGCAACAGGATCAACCAGTTTGTCGCCTCCCGCGACGCGGTTTCCAGTGCTTGGGTCGGGTCGTCGGTCATGCTGTTCCTCAAACTGCGGTATTGGACGGAAGCCGGGCGAATGCCGACCCTGTGATAAAAGAAGCCGTCTATTAATAATGGACGGTTATCGAGCGGTGTTTTCTAGAAAATAATCGAGTTACAGGATCAAGGCCACCCCAAGCGTCGCTTGCAATGGTCTACACCTTCCGCAACCAGAATATGAGCCATTGGCAAGGATATGTTCAATGTGGCCGCAATCTCGCGCAGTTTGTATCCACCGATCCTGTGCATTTCCAGCGCAATGCGGGTGCGCTGGGGCAATTCCGCCATCGCATCCTGAACCTGCGAAAGCTGGTCCCGATACAGGGCAATAGTCTCTGGCGTCGCGGTCGACGGTGCGTCGTGCACCCCGTGTATATCGTCTTTTTGGTTCAACAGGGTCCGCTGTTCCCGCGCGGTTTTGCGATGACCATCAATCGCCAGATTGCGCACGATGCGATACAGATAGTTTCGGGGTTCATCCAGTCGCCGCCGGTCTGTCGCCTGGGACAGGCGCATCCAGGCTTCCTGTACCAGATCTTCCGCATTGGCGCGATTGCCCGTTAATCCAGACGCATAATCGACCAATGCCGCCCTATGCGTCAGAAAAAGGTCCTGAATGTTGGCATTCTGTCGCAATCTTTGCGATCCTTTATCGATCCTGAATCCGACAGACAGCCTGTGACCCAACTGTCAGCCTGATAGAAACCAAACGTATTAATACTGATAATCATTCGCAAATTAACCTTGTAACGATACATATCCCGCATTGCAACAGCCGTATATCCAGGGATTGCAATCGGTACCGTATCCAGCGATAGACCATTGGGATTCCGCACGGCACAACGATATCGGTCGTGCCGGGCGGAAGCTTCCAATTTAGGACCGTGTC
>TARA_R100001143_G_scaffold1966_4_pt1 | contig 45464 bp, 54 predicted proteins | sample TARA_R100001143 | Tara Oceans TARA_R100001143 (sample SAMEA2621300) | marine metagenome | biome: marine biome (ENVO:00000447); feature: mesopelagic zone (ENVO:00000213); material: "saline water (ENVO:00002010), including plankton (ENVO:xxxxxxxx)" | depth 800 m | reverse complement strand
AACAAAAAGACGCGGCTCACGGGCCGCGTTTTTTTTTGGCTAAATTCGTTTGTGTTATGCCGGAAAGCGTCGCGCCCGCCTGATGCGCAAAAAGGCAAGGTGTGACACCCTGCCGCTTACCTGATGCGTTGCGCCGAAACGGTAAAGCCCCGACAGTGGCGGATTTCTGCGAGAGTGCTGGGTTCTTGAATCTAGGTTGTAGCGACAAAGCTGGCGTTCGCTGAGGCTGCGCGATCAGGAAAAGTGCTCGCGCTGCTTTCCAAAAAAGATGGGGAGTAGAATTTATCTGCGCATGAACTTCTGGCGAGCTTCACGAGCGATATTGTATCGCAGTTCAAGGCGAGCGAGTTCAGCCATCGCTTTTTTCCGTTCGGGCCCGTTCGCAAGCGTGGCGAGGTGGCCCTGATGCGCAGCCATCTTCTTCTTGAGTTCGATTTCTTCTGGCACGACACCGGCTTGAGCCATAATGCGGAACCCCGCAGCTTCTCCCGCATCCACAAAAGCATCTGCTGAGCGATCAGGCAGTGGTTTGCCTTCGCCTTCAAGACCTTCAAGCTGACCTTGCAGCTTCGCCTTCTGTATCTGGCGCTCGATGAGTCTCTGAAGGTTTCGGATCATGCTGACCAATAGCACAGTGTTGAGGTAACGGATACTACGGGCTCGAAGCGGACGTTGCGGCGGCGGCGTCTTGGCCTGAGCTGCAACACATCTGGCAAGGGGCTTGCGTGACACCCTGCCCCTTTATCCGCAAAGATGAGCCTTCGCGCTAAAGGCTCTTTATTCCAGATCTTGCGACGTCAGGGCGCGGTGAATTTCACGGCGCACCAGTTTGCGGACGTTGCGGGTGATCCGTTCACCCAAGGCCCCCTGCAGCTCTGTGCGCACAATTTCAGACACCAGATCACGCAGCATCTCTTCGTCCAGATATTCATCCGGCCCGAAACCGAGCGTTGCATCATCATCCTGCGCCGTTTCGGCAGGGGCGTCGGTGGTATCGGTCACAGTCGCATCTGCTGCGGTCACACGGGTGGCAAAGGGGCCGTCCACAACACGATCTTGGGGTTCGGCACGCTCTTGGGGTGCATGGGGCTCGACAGCATCGTGCCAGCCCATATCCTCGTCCAGCAGGGCCTCTTCCGTATCGTTTTGGGCGACATCGGACACAGGCGCGCCGGTGGCGTCGAATTCAACGTCGTCCTCCCAGGCCATCGCGGGGTCTTCGCTGCCGGAGTAATCGCTTTTGCCGGGCTCGTCAGGTTCCCAGTTTTCGGGAATGCGGCTGATCGCTGTTTCGAGGGCAGCGATTTTCGCGCTCAACCGGTCCGGCGTCGGTGGCACGTCATCGACCAGCTCGGATGAGCCAAGATTGAGCATATCGGTGGAGTATGCCGCAGCACGTGGCGCGCTAAAGGCCAACTTGCGCGGCGGCTCGGTCGTATCCTGCGGCTTGCCATCCCCTGCGGGCGTGGCGAACTGGGCGCGAAAACGCGGTTCGCGTCCGGAAATAAACTTAAAATCTTCGGCAACTTGATTGCGATCCGAGGCGGACAAATCCGCCGCCTCGTCCGTCTCAACGTCCGTATCCATGTCCTGCATCGCATCCTGATAGGACGCCGACCGGGGCTGAACCGCCTCTGGCGTCGCCTCTTTCCGAGGGGCGGCCACAGGCGCGTCATTGGACACGCGCAAAGACGGGGTCAGCACAAGTTTCTCTTCAATCGCAGGCGCTTCCGACGGCTTCTGCGCCGGTTTGCGATCTTCTGAGACTAGACGGCGGATCGAAGACAGAACGTCTTCGACCTCTGCATTTGTGACGGTTTCGGACATATTTAATCACCACTCGTTCTTCGCGAATAGTCTAACCCGAAGGTTGGCTTCTCACAATGGGGGTGGTGAAAATGTCAGTCTTTTTGCAGCGCCTTCAGCACACGATCCAACTGCTTCCCCTCTTTGGAGTATTTTGTCGGGCCGTCCTTAACCATATTATAATAGGCGGATGGATCATAGATTTGCACCGGCAGTTTCAGGTCCTGCGCGGTCAGCTGACCCGTCGCGGAGAGCACGGAATAGGCCGCAACATAAAGCTGCGATTGCGCTGATACACGGGCAGAACGGGCGTCGAGCAAGGATTGCTCAGCGTCCAGTACATCAAGTGTGGTGCGCGCGCCCAAGCTGGCTTCCTCGCGGATACCGTCAAAGGCGATCTGTGCCGCGCGGACCTGACGCTGGGAGGCTTCGATCTGCGCCCGGGCAGAGGCAAGCCCCGCATAGGCATCGCTGACCGCGCGCTCCACGTCTTTAACCACCACATGCAGATTGCCGCGCTGTGCGTCGCGCTGCGCTTGGCTTTTGCGAACACCGGCCGACAAGGCACCGCCTTGATAGATCGTTTGCCCGACCTGAAAGCCGATCGACCCGCTGCGTGTCGAGGCTTGGGAATCAAACGTTTCGGTCAGACCGTAAGACCCCTGCACCGAGACATTGGGCTTCAGCGCGGTTTCGTTGCTGCGTACCAGCAGATCGGCAGCCGCGACCTGGTGCTGGACGGTCAGGATATCGGGGTGCTGACGCACCGCCAGCGCCTTGGCCGTCGCGATGCTGTTGGACAGTTTCGGCAGGCTTGGTGGCGGGCTTAGACGACCGGGCTCACGCCCCACGGCCACCTTGTAATAAGCTTTCGCGCTGATGAAATCGCCCTGCGCACCGGCAAGATTGCTCCGCGCGGCGGCCAGCTGTGCTTCGGCAAGCGATACGTCGGTGCGGGTCACCTCCCCCACTTCGAAACGGTCACGGGCGGCGCGCAATTCCTGCGTCAGAACCCGCACGTTATTCTCGGCCAGAGAGACAAGCTGCTGCGTCTGGATCACGGTCATATAGGCATCAACCGCGCGCAGCAGAATCTGCTGTTCGGCACTGACCAGCGTTTCGCGCGTGGCAAGCACGGTTTCTTTTGCCGCCTCGATCGCATAGCGCGACGACCCGAAGTCATAGACCAGCAGCGACGCCACAAGATTCACCGATGTCGTCAGTGAATCGGTAGAGCTTTTGAAACCCGCCGGGATGGTGCTGGTGCCCCCGCTGACCGACCGGTTATAGGATTGTGTCAGGTTTCCCGTCCACTGTAGCACCGGCTTGAGCGCGGATTTCGCGATCGCCACATCTTCGTCTGCGGCGCGCAACACGGCGCGGTTCTGGTCCAGCAGGCCCGAGTTGTTATAGGCCCCGACCAGCGCATCGGCCAATGTCTCTGCCTGTGTGGCCATCGGTGCCAGCAGCCCCAAACCGACGCAGGACGCCGCGATCATGCTGCGGACGGACCGCATCTTGCCCGTATTCATCATATTTCACACTCCATCGGTGTCACTGCATCTGCCGTCATCTGCAGCAGTTCTGATAGCTTAAAGCTGGAATTCTTTCGCGCGGGTAAACCCGTCCAGGACAGGTGCGGCGGCGTTGAAACTTTTGCGCCAGCTGATGCCACGTTCGCTTTTGTAGCCCAAACGCACCTCGCCCAGGGGGCCGTCCATGAACAGGCAAGCGATCCGCCCGCCATCCTTGAGCTGCGCCAACAGCGCTTCGGGCACGTCAGCCACGCCGCCTTGCACGATCACCACGTCATAGGGCCCATGTTGCTGCGCCCCTTCGGCCAGCGGGCCGTGGTGTACGATCACATTGTCGATATCCGCGTTGATCAGGGTTTCCTGCGCTTCTTTCGCCATCTGCTCGTCATCCTCGACGGCGACGACCGCTTCGGCCATATGTGCGATCACGGCAGAGGAATAGCCGTAGCCACAGCCGATATCGAGCACCAGCTCGTCATTCTCGACCCCAAGATCGTCCAGCATCTTGGCCAGCGTCCGCGGCTCAAGCAGCACACGCCCTTCCCCCAAGCTGATGTTTTCGCCCAGATAAGCTGCCTCGCGGCGGGCCACCGGCACAAAATCCTCGCGCGCCACCTTAAGCATCGCATCAATGATCGGGAACTTGGTAACATCCGAAGGGCGCACCTGAGTATCAACCATCATGGTGCGGCGGGCTGTGAAATCTGTCATCAGCTAAACTCTTTCGTTCAGTTATTTGTCTCGTGAGATGCCACATCACCGCCCGCCGGGCAACGGCCAGTCGGGTCAATAGGCGCAATTTTCCGTGTTTGGCGGATAATACGGTTAAAACATAGAGGATGCCATAGCCACGACGCATGGCGCGCGCGGTCAGCCTGTGAGAAACGTAATTTAGAGAGGGAAATATAGTGGAGGCGAGTAGGAGAATCGAACTCCTGTACACGGATTTGCAATCCGGGCGTTTTTGACTGGTTTTTAACGGTTTTTCGTGCGCCAAACCGCAAGAACATACCGGAAACATATCAAGAATGTGCGGCAGGTTCTTGTCTTGTTTGGGTCCAGTTTCGCAGTTAACGGCGCTAGAGACGCTAAATACCTCAGATTACGTAAGCTACTCGTTATAGAAACTTGGCCGACCTTGCCTTACCCATACCAAAGCAAATTCAGTTCGGCGCAGCCACGTGGAGGCTTCGCCTGAAAGAGTCATTGGATACGACCGAACATGATTAAAACGATAGTCGAAGCAGTAGGCGAGTTTTTCCTTCCACTTGTTAGCTTTCTGGGCGGGCTGTTCGCCAGACGGCTGGCTGAATGGTGGAAGTTTGTTCGCGCCCGCGCTCGATATGCTCATTTTCGCAAAACGTTCCCAAAGGAAACAATTATCCTTCTAGATAGCGCCATCCCAAAGTTTGAGGTCGATGGTCAGTCAATATCTCCTACAGAAGAGACATTCTTGCTGCGGCCTCTCCCAGGAGTTGGGCTCGAAGAGATAAACGCGAGACTCCATAAGTATCATGAGACCGCCCCCTTCACATTTGGCGACGATCAGATCTTTGGTGCGAACTCTACTCTGAAGCTACAAGAAATAACCGGTATCGACGATATTGGAGAACGAATTGAAATAGCTAGAGCCTCGGTATCAAGCGAGTTTAGCGCAAGAAGTGATGGAAAGCTGTTTAACGGCAAAAAGTTGGGTCTACGAAATTTCAACTTTGACCGAGTCGGCGATGACGAACGTTCACGGTTGGACCTGCGGGTGTACGAGACTGACTACTTTACTCATTCTGTGATGCAAAAAGTCGTCCGCGAATATATGCAAGAGAACCCATCATTCATTTCTGACGTCGAAACTGATTTCGGGCTGATCAATCGCAAATTTTATCCGTTCCTAACGTCAGTTGGTCTAAACGTGTTTCTTTTCACTGACCTTAAGCGAAAAGTCGTGTTTTCACGTCGGTCGCAATCTGCGGCTGGCGGCAACTCCGGTATCGGCAAGCTCCATGTCGCGATGAACGAAGGTTTGACATTCACTGACTTTCAATTTCAGCAACGAGGCGAAGGCCAGGTGACAGCCATCAATTGCTTTCGAAGGGGCATGCGTGAGGAACTCGGGTTCAGCGAGTATGACAATCGGCTGAGTGATCTGAATATATATGACACGTTTATTGTTAAAGAGAGCTTCCAGTTTGGCCTTTTTGCATGGTCTTCATTTCAGGGCCACTTTCCGGAAATATCAGAGTTTCGAGCGCAAGATAAACAGATGGAATCAAAAGAGCTTGTTGAAGCTAATTTCACCGATGCAACTCTTAAATCGATGATAAAGGATGATCTTTTTGTTCCTTACACACGAGTCGGATTGGAAAACTTGTGCCGAATACACGGCATCAATACCTTCGACGTTGAAAGCCGAGGAGTCGATTACTTTGCTATCTGGCTTGGTGTGGCTGCCAACTCCATCCTCAGTCGAAATAAATAACCACGACAGCGACCAGCGCCTGGCTCGAATCTCTGTCAGTTAAGGTTCGACTGGTATGGCTGTGCAGCTACGGTTTGCCCTTATGGGCGCATCACCGTCTGACATTCCGGGGCACCCTGTGTAGAGCGGCTCCAGACAGAACTCCGCGTTGGGTTCCAGACCATATGGCGCGGTCACTTGGTACTGGAACGTGACAGGCTTGGACCCGACATTCTGACTTTGCACCGGGCGATCGAGGCGGACGTACAAGCTGGCATCGGTGCGAGGGTTGCGGAAAGAATAACGGGTTTTGCCCGGCACGATCTGGCAGTTTCTACCCTCCTCGGTTCGCTCGATCTCAACCTCGATCGCGCAGCTGCGCCCGCCCCCGCACCGGGGCCCCAATACGTCCGATCGCGATATCCGGAAGATCACATCCGGCCGCTGCAGAACTTTGACGTCTTCGACCAGATGCGACAACGTCTGGGTATTGGCATCCACCTTGTCGCCTAAGCGCCAAGGCGAGAACACCAGCTCATTGACGACGGGCACATAGGCACCACCCCACGCAGCGAAGGCCCCGATGACGGTGATGCGGAAGAACTTGCCGCCATCCTTTAGCCACTCCGACCAGTTGATCAGCCCCGCGCGCGGGGTTTCTTCTTCAGACATGCAGACAGGCTCCAGGTGCAGACATTTCATGCCAACATGCCCTTGGGGACGCTTAGGAGCCTCTGGCGGGTTCCCTACTCCGGCCGCTCACATTGGGCCATCGTACGATAGCCGCCCTCGGAGACTTCATGTGTCGCCGTTTTCACGACCCAAACGCCGGATGCAGCCGCGCTGAACCCGATCGGGATCAAGCGCCCCTCGGCCGCGATTGAGGGGTTCCCCGGCAGCTCCACCTCGAGCGTCTCCTTTGCGCGGCCGGCACGGCGCGACTCGGCCGTCGCGACGGCGCGCGCCTCTTCCTCAGTGCGGAACCGCTGACGAAGCCGGCGCACCGGCTCCGCGTCACCGACCTTCACCTCTACATCTTCGGCCTTCTCGAGATCCCGATAGGTGGCGATGATTGTACCGGTCGCCTCACTGAGCCCCCGGCGCATCGACCAGCGGGTGACATCTGCCTCCTGCAGCACCACTGTCGCCGTTGGCTGCCCCGAGGCTTTCACCCCCTCCGCCCTGCGGCCGACATAAAGAACGCCACCGGCCGGCTTCGCCACAAGGTCATGCAGCACTGCAATCCGCGTCAGAACCGACAGGTCGCTTTCATCCAGCTGATCGATGTGCCCAGGCACGATAGAGCCTGCGGCCTCGGTCACGGCCGGCTCGAGCCCATTGTCACCGGCAATGGTGGTGGCGATCGCTTTAAGCGTCATGCCGGCTGGCCACGACCGAGACTTCTGCTGGCTGATCGGGGCAAAGCCGCTCTGCGTCTCGCCTTGGGCTTTAGCACGGCAAACGGCCGTGATCATACGAGGGGGCGAGCTCTCCTCGACCTCATCGGCGATATAAAGCCCCATCTGCAAGAATTCACCGAGATATCCCAGGGCGATCGCGACCTCGGCTCCCGGCTCTGGCATTGCAAAGCGCGACAGCGGCGAGGTATTGGCGAAAGTAATCTCAGCAGTATCGGAGATGAAGCCGGCCGTGTCGGACACGCGCACCGAACTCAGCTGCGAGAACACGAACCCCGACAGCGGCACCCCGTTGATCGTGACCTGGACCAACGGCCGGAAATCCATCAGCCCCATAGCTGCGCCGTTTCAGAAGGTTCTGAGGTGTCCAAATCCGGCAACAGTATCCGAATGCCAGGATCAAGCACAGCGCCCAGCGCGCCCAGGCCAGGGTTAGCGGCAAGAACCGCCTCCACCTTGCCGCCCAGAGTGTCCCCGTAGTGCGCGGCCACAACCTGGTCCAGGACATCGCCCTCAGAAGAAACGAAGTAGAGATCGGACACCGCCGTCATATCTTGCCATCCTCATTGTAAACTCTTGCCGATGCGGGATGCCTTGCGAGGCAAAGACTTCCTGCCCCTCGGTGACGCCTTCCACGACCCACAGGCCGAGCACCTTACCGATGCCAGACACCAACGGCAGTGGCAGCCCGAGGCTGGCCTGTGTGCGCATCTTATCGATCTGCTTCAGCCCGCCCCGGAAGTGGGGATAGATCACGCCCTCGAGCTCCACAGTCTCCGGGCCCAGGCCGGTGAACTGCAGCGCATCGTTGGTGCCGATCCGCGCCTGACGTGCCCACCGATACTCAGCCGATCGACTGAGCCGCTGGTAGGCTGCGTTATCCAGGGAGAACTGGAAGAACCCGAGCTGCATCATGACTTCTGCCATCGTTATCTCCCAAACGGCCCCGTGGCCGGCGCGCGATCGAATAGACCGTTGCCGGCGTTGCGTTTTTCCTCACGCTTCAGGAGCCGCAAGACTTCATGAGCGTCAGCCCCAGGCGCATTGATCGTGTAGTGGTTGGTGACGGATTGCGATGCCTGCGCAGGAGCTGCTGCCAGAGCCGGCGCGGCCGTCTGGGAGAACACGGCCTCGATGCGCGCCATCATGCCGTCGACATCAGGTCGGCGCAACTGACTGCGTTCACTCGAGGTAAGAGGAGCGGATCCCATGCGCCGCTCCGGCTGCGCAGGAATACCCACCCGCGGGATGCTGCGACGCACCTTGTCCAGGACACGGGCTCCTCGATCGCTGACCGGCCGCGCACCCGAGCTGTTGCGACGCAGCTTATCCAGAACGCGCGCGCCTCGATCCTTTACCGGCCGCGCGGCCGGGCTGAACACAGAACCGACACGATCGGCATAGCCGGCAAGCTGGCGCATGGCGCGATTGTTCGCCACGTACCCCGAGCGGTTCTCGAACTTGAGCTCCGGACCGAGCTCGCCCGTCAGGTGCCAGCCAGGACGGAAGGGTCCGCCCAAGGCGTTCTTCTGCGGTTTGATCCCGTATAGCTTCTCTGCGGCCGAGCTGGTCATCGGTGCCGCGTTGTCATTTGACGCCGTGTTGCCAAGCCCAGACACTTTGCCAGGCTCAACGCGCGCGGCCACCGCAGAGCCTACGGCCGAGCCGATCGCATTGCCGGCGCGCTGCGCGTTCTCATAGCCCCATTTCAACGCCTCGATCACCGGTTTGATCAAGGTCATCAGCGTGGTGAACTTGTCGCCAATCCAGGTCAGCACAGGATCAATGGCGGTTTTGACCGCCTCCCACGCTGCCCCGATGCCACCGGTCGCAGCCAGCCCATCGAGGACCGGTTTCACCAGCCCAGACCAGGTCGTGTCGAAGACGGACCCGATCGCACCGAGCGTCGTGTCGATCGCACCGGAAAGGGTCGACCAGGCGCGCTCGATCGGCGCGGTCACCCCCATCGCATCGGTCACCGGCTTGATCACATTGTCATAGATCCACCGGAACCTGTCGCCGATGCCGCCCAGGATCCCGTCCATGACAGACCGCGCCGACTTCCACATCCGCCCGAGCCCATCGGACGCGCGCTGCATATCACCGGAAAAGGCACCAGCGACCACATCGCCCAGGCCAGAGTAGTAAGACCCGATATCGGACAGCACCGGCCCCAACACGCTGCCAACCTGCTGCCACGCGGCCTCGATTGGCCCCGTGATCCCCATCGCATCCGTGGCCGGCTTAATGAGATTTGAATAAGTCGCAGAGAATACGGCACCGATGCCGCTCAAGGTCCGATCGAAGAACGACGTGGTGCCGTCCCACATCGCCCGGACACCCTTCTCGGCGCGCTCCATATCCCCGGAAAAGACGCCACCGACGAAGTTGCCGAACCCTTGGAAATATCCCTTCGCATCGCCCCATAGACCCTTGAACCAGGGCGCGACGCTCTCCCAATTCCGGTAGATGAGATAGGCCCCGCCCGCGATGACGGCTATTGCCGCCCCGATCGGGTTCATGACCAGGGCAGACCCGATCGCCCGGATCGCCCCAACGACGATCGGCGACGCTGCGGCCAGAGACAGCATGGCGCGGCCGAGGCTGAACACTGCGCCCCCAAACTTGGCAACACGCACGATCGTGCGCGACGCCAGGACCGCCCCGACCACCATCCCGAAGTTTTCCCAGCCGCCGATCATATCGGCCGTGCCCTCGGTGACCGACCAGACCACGGACCCGATCGCACCGATGCCCGACGCAATCTCACCAATGACCGGAAGCGCCCTCTCAGCGCCATCAGCGAACCCGTTGGCCCACCGCTCCACCTCAGCCCGGTTGCCGATCAGAGCGTCGCCGATGCGGCGCATGGAGCGCGTCACCACCGGCATCAGTGCTGAGCCGACCGTGTTCTTCAGGCCGGACATGACCAGCTGCGTATCCAGCAGCGTGTCTTTGAACACTTCGGCATCCCGCGCAGCCTGATCCGACAGCACATAACCGGTGCGCCGCGCATCCTCGCGAAGCTGCGTGAGCCCCTTAGAGCCGTCCTTCAGCATATTGAGCAGACCGATACCCGATCGCCCAAACAGATCGTTTGCGAGTGCTGCCTTTTCCGCCTGCGTCTCGACCCCCTGCAGCTTGTCTGCGATCGAGGCAAGCGCCTCTTCCGGCAGCTGATTGGCGAGCTGGCCGGCCGACAGCCCCAAAGCGTCCAGCGCGTCCTTCTGGGCCCCGGTCCCCTCGAGCGCCAGACCGATGTTCTTGGTCATTTTTTCCAAAGCGCCGTCGAAGGTGCCCGTGGCGACCCCTGACCGCTCGGCCGCATAGCGCAGCTCTTGAAGCGCGCCCAAGCCGATCCCCAGCTTGTCGGCCGTCTTGGCAACGTTATCGCCGAGATCCGCTGTCGAATTGGCAAGGCCAAAAATCGCACCACCGGCCAAGGTCGCGCCGATCGCGATCTGTCGCGCGTTCCGGCCGATGCCAGATGCCATGTTACTGAAGGTGGACCCGACACGGCGCGACGCCGCGGCCGCGCGGTTCCATCGCTCCTGGGCGCGACGCAGATCCACAAGCGTCCGCTCGAGCTTTTCATACTCACGATCGAGGTGCTCAACGGACTGCCCCTGCTTACGCAGAACGTTGCGCTGGCGATCGAGCTCCTTTTGCCGGCGCTCGACACCCTTGATCGCATCGCCAACTTGGGAAAGCCCAGATTTTAGGAAGCCCATGTTGCGCTTGACCGACTGCTCGAGAACCGAGCCGATCGTAATCGTTGCGTTTAGGCGTTGGTTTTTACTCATTCTTCGGTAGGCCTTCTATCCACCAGATGAAACGACTGACCGGCATGGCCATGATTTCACGCTCGGCCCATCCGGTGTGCCGGGCGAGCCGAAGTGACCCCGCCCGGACTTGTTCACGGGTCAGCCAATAAAAACCGAGAGCGCCGTCTGCAGCCGGCTGTACTGGCGCATCGTCATCGAGCGCACCGCTTCCGGTGAGATTTCACACAGGTTGGAAATCAGCGCGATTTCAGAAAGCGCGCTGCTGGACCCCGCCGAATCCGCAGCCAGCTGATCATCAACGAACGGCTCGCGCATCTTCAGACTTTTGACTTCCGTCCCGTCGATCTTCGGGGGCCGGCTTTCAAAGTTGATCGTGAGCGACCCGTCGTCATTTTCGACCAGCCAAGCCGGCTTATTTTGATTGTCCATGAAAGCTCCTTACAGGCCGATGTTTGCGCGGTGCTCGGCGAGCTGATCCACGCCGCGCACCTTGCGCACCATATTGACGACATCGATCTCGTTGATATCGACGCCACCGTGCACCTCGCGGTAGTACCGCAGGCTCACCGTGAAGGTCAGTGACGGCTTCGCCCCCGACCCCCAGGTGCCGCGCGCCAACGAGATGATCTTGCCGTGCATGTGATGCGCCACGGCCGTCTTGGTGCCATCCAGGCTTTCAAGCGACCCGCGCGCCGTCAGCTGAACCACCGAGCCGTCTTTGATGCCCCAAAGGGACAGCACGTCACGATCGTAGGAGGTGAGCACGAAGGACGTGGTCATCTTCTCTTGGCCCATGTCGAGATCGATAGGCGCGTCCATGCCGCCCCCGCGGAACTCTTCTGTCGAAACCGTCAGATCGGGGGGGCTGTATTCCTCGATCTTGCCCGCATGGCCACGGCCATCAACGAACAGATTTAGATATTTCAGGATATCTTCAGCAGCCATCAGTTAAACACCTCCTCGATGTAGTCGTTCACCAGGTGCGAACGGAACGTGATATGCTCGGCCGGATAGACCGGGGTAAAATCAAAGTTGAAGAACACTTTACCGAGCTGGATATTTGCGGCCGAGTTCAGGTCCGGGTCGGCCCAGCACCGCCCGCCAAGGATCGCGCCCAACGCGACCAGATCCCGAAGGTAGGCATTCACGCTCTCCTCTACGTCCGAGACGTAGGTTTTGGTGATGCCCCGATCGACGGCCCAGAGGTGGGCGCGCAGCAGCGAGTCGTTGATGATGTCGGCCGTGCGACGAACGCTGAGGAAGATCCACTTGGTATCGTCGGTCAGGGTCCGGTTGCCCCAGAGACGGTAGCCATTCTGGCGGATCGTTGTGGCAACCTTGGCCTCGTTCAGCAGATTGGCGCGCGCACTCGCATCGCCCAGCTTGAAGTCAACCGGCCGGCTGGTTCCGATCACGCCGCCCAGCAGATTGTTGGATGGCGATGCCCAGAAGCCAGTGTCGTTATCCACCTTGGCAATCAAGCCGGCAACGCGGGACGAAGCCGGCACTGACACGATATCGGACCCGACCATAACCTTGTGCCACGGATCGATCAGATAGATGCGGTCCGACCCGAAGTCGCCGGCCGCGGTGATCGCGTCAGCATCGTTGGTGTTGGGGCCATCGGCGATGATAACAGCGCGCAAGCGGTCACCGATGCCCTGCAGCTCCGCAACGACCGGGTTGGCGTTGCCTTCGGGGCGCTGGTGGGTAAAGCCAGGCGCGATCAAGATGCGCGGGGAAAACCCGACAACGCTCTCAGCACCGACCAGGGCATGTACACCTTCGAAGTTGCCATCAACCGCGTTCACACCACCAATCACATTGGCGAGGCTTTCAGCTTCAGTAGCCCCTTCCTCAACCCGCACAACAATGACGACCGCGCCGATCTGGTCGAAGATGCCGTCCATCGCGGCCGGCAAGGTGCCGAGCGCGGTGCCGACGGTGTCCAGGTCCGCGGCTTCTTTGCGCGAGCCGGCGACCAAGACCGGTGTGTTTAGGGGGAAGGCATCAGGATCGGCGTCGGGCGCGGTGCCTACAATGCCGATGACGGATGACTTGACCGTCTGAATGGGACGTGGACCTGCATCGATCTCGATGACCTCGACGCCGTGAAGAAATGCCATAGTGACCTCGCTTGCGGATGTGAACTGTTGCCCCAAGCATTCCACCGCACCGCGGCTCAATCCTCTGGCGGTTCCCCCGCGCGCGACCAGCCGGCGAGATAGGCGCGGTTCATTTCTAAAACACGGCAATAAAGCCCACCTGGCGACAGCTCCTGCGGTGCACTCAGCTCAAGAGCATGGGCGCAGATTTCAGAGCAGAACCACTGGTCCCGTCGATGCCGGCGCAGGTTCAGCGCCTGTGACGCCAATAAGCCGGCATAGTCGTATGGATTGCCAATCTCGGCGATCACCCGGTCGATCGCGGCGGGCCCAGCCCAGGGAATAGCGACGAACTCCCAATGCCCCGGCTTGAACGTGATCGACTTCTCCCGCACCCCGCCATCACGGCCGCTTGATGACCAGGCGCGCGCTTGTGGACCCTCGACAGACATTGCCGGCACCGCGCGCAGTATTTCGACATGACTAAACGAAGAACGGGTGACCCAACGGATCACCCGATCGAGCAGCTGCCCGCGCCCCTTGTAGAAAGCCAAAGCGATCATGGGATCAAACTCGAGCTGGCTCAGAACTTATCGACGACGTAGCGCGCGCCATCCGGCAATGGGGGCCAGTTGGCGTCATCTGCGATATCAAGCGCAGCATCCTCAGTCAGCTCCGCTACGCGGCCACGCATTTGCGCCACCCACCCGATCGCGTCATCGAGCCCCGACAAGATCGAGGCCTCGTCTTCGGTTCGCTCGCTGGCCTCTTTTGCAGAGATGACTGCCGCCGCGGTTGCCATATTCATTTGGGTTTCAGCTGAAGCTGCCGCATAGATCCGACGGCGGCACTCAGCCTTGACCACTGACACGCGGATACCGGCCTCGGCTTCTGCAATAGCACTTTCTGGGTATCCCAACGCCACGGCCATATCACGATCGACAGAAAGAGTGGTTCGCCCTTCATGGGAAATATCAAATTGCATCTTTAATGCCCCTTAGTTTGAGAGATAGTTGGTGCCCAACGTGCCGCCGTCAGTTTCCGTCGCGCCGTTGGCAAGGGTGAACGCGGTTTTACGAACACTGAATGCGCCTGAAGGTGCTGAAACGATTAAGGAGATAGGCCCATCTAGAGTGACCACGAAAAGCCCAACAGACGCATATCCAGATTCGTACACAGTGATGAGGCCAAGATTTACGTCCGCCATTCCACCCGTAACTGTACAAGTCTGAAACCCCGCAAACCGCTCCCGACCCCGCGCCCCGCTAAAAACAGATCGCCTTGAGTTGAGCCATGTGAGGTTCGGGTCCGCCTTTTCAGTAGGAAGTTCAATGTCGCAACCGTTGATCGTGACCGAACAACTATGACCAGTATATCCCCACATCACGTTGCTTCCGCCGTCCACCCCGGCGTTGTGTTTAATGATCGGCTTCCCATCAGCAATAGGTCCGTAATAACCGATATCAACGGTGATCCCCCCGACGTTAATATGGGAATTAATTTCATGCACCTGACCGGTTCTCAGGCGAATAATTGCAAACGATCCACGGGGCAAAGCTCCTAGGGCCTGCGCAAGAGTTTGGTAACTTGAGCCAGAAGGCACCGCGACGGTGTTGTCTACGTAAAGCTCTTTTGTCAGCTCGGTCCGGATAATCCCTTTCAAATCAGCGGAGAGATTATCGTAGGCAGCCTGACGCACCGCAATCTGAGCGTCAGCATCATTCAGAAAGCCCTCATACCGCGCCTTTAGTTGGTTCATCGCGGCCGCCGCATTGTTAATATCGTTAATGCTCATAGGTTCGTCCTCTTAGGTTGCCGCCTGCAGCGCGCGCACGGCCATCTGCAGATCGTATTGGGTGGAATAGGTGAGCGCCTGCGCTTCAAGATCGATGACCACGTGATCGAACACATCATCATCTGGGGCATCAACGATGATGAGCCCTTCCGCGACCCGGCTAAAGTTCAAAACGTGGTCGATAAGATAGACAATCGCGCCTGTACGGCGGACCTCGGCTGCAGGGAACGTGCAGAGCGCGATCAAATCCCCGTCGGCGTCAAAGAACCCAGCCTCGCGCACATCGAAGGCAACAGTGTCAGCCCCAAACTCGGCCTTCACGCGCCAAGCGTTCGGCGAGACAATATGTCGGCGCTCGATCGGCACCCGGATACGTTCCCGTCGCAACGAGGTCTGGTCGAAGTAGCCGCTATAGCTGGCCCCGTTGCCGTCCCCCAACGCCACATGCGTGATCGCGACCTGCGACCCTGAGCCCGCGGCCTGGGTGATCTTCGCCTCGGCGATATCGGTGAGAATGGTGGTGGGCATTAGGCGGCATCCCTTGGCTGTATATCATGGTAAACTGTGCTGATCTGGCGCGACCGCGACACGACCCGCATACGCGCGATCCCGCTCGAAACGCGCGTCCGGGGATTGGGGTCATGGGCTAGATCGGAGCTCGTACGACCGCGCGCGCCAGACCGGGCATACACATCCGTATCGAACCGCTCCCCAATGCGGAGCTAAAAATGAGAGCGCTGAGGCTTAAGATTGACCAGGATCGATGTAATGAGCGTGAGCAAGCTGACGTCGATCGACATCCCGGCCGCGAATACATCTTCCCCGTAAGCATCGATCCGGAACGTATGAGGATCGCCGCCATACTGGAACCACTCCGCAATATCGGCCTCAAATCCGATGCCCCCAAGCGCGCGACGAACAGACCCGATCGTACCCTTGGCTCGGTGAACCTGCACGGCGTCGACCAGCACCTGGCGCTTTTGGCTCTCAGGCCAACCGCTGTCCCAAACCTCAACAGAGAATGCCCACGCCAAATAGGACAGCAAATGCTCGGGGCATAGCGATGCGTCCCACAGGCCGGCAATCGGATCGCCAAATCCGAGCAAGCGGCCGGACAGCTGCTCTAGCTCGCGCTCAGTCTCTTGCGCATTTGGCGGCAAAATGGTGGGCAGATCAGACATCACGCCCCCCGACCGTTACGGATACCGACGTACAATAGGCAGCCTCAGACGCATCAATCTCCAAATCAGCGCCGGGGCTGACCAAGGTCACCTTCTGCACACCCGCCAAATGCAGCGCCGCATGCAGACCAGAAACCGTGACGTCATGCCCCAAACGGTGCTGGTCCCAAACGAACGCCGATACCGACGCTTCCGCGGCCGCACGCACAACGTCGGCATCGGGCCCCTCATAGAGCGTCAGCACGGCCTCAAGCTGATACGGTACGATCGATGCGCCTTGCACGATGACTTGATCTGTCAGCGGCCGGATGTCCTCATCGTTGAGCTTGTCAGACACCGTCTGGATCAGTGCAGCATCCCCGCTGCCGTCCCCGTCATCCGACAGCACCGTGACCAGGACTTGCCCAGGCGATGGAGATTCAACGCTGATGTCTTTCACCAAGGACGAGGCCGACAGCCCCCAGAATACATACGACCCGCGCGGACCGGCCGTGGTGAACCCTTCAAGTGCCAGCTGCACCCGCGAGCGGAACCGGACGTCATCCTCGAGCACGGCCGGCACAGGCGGAAGTGCCGCAGGATCGGCCGGCTGGATCACCGCGCGCTCAACCCCGTAGAACGCCGCCAGATGGTCGAGCTGCGCCCCACCTGCGAACGCCAGCATGTTGCCGCGGCCGGCATCGTCAATTTCAGCGCGCAGTAGCAGCTCACGATACGCCCATGCTTCAAGCACCTTGGTGATCGGCTCGCTTTCCAACCCCATGATTGGCGCGAGGCTCGGATCGCGCGCGATCAGCCATGCCTTAATTTCCGCCAGGATCGTCTCAAAGTCCTTGCGGTCGATGATCTCCGGAGCGGGCAGACGCTCAAGATTGATTGCCGTGAACGCGCTCATCCGACCTCGATCCCCGCAATGGTGACTTCGCGGCCGTCGGGCAGATAGCGGCCGCTGAGATCAATGATGATTTTGCCAGGCTCAAAGGTCCGAAGCGTCACAGTGTCCACATCGATGCGCGGCTCCCATGTGATCAATGCCTCGGCCGTCGCCGCGATGATCGCCAGTTTGGTCGCTGACGAATACGGCGCATCGATAAGATCGAACAAACGGGATCCATAGTCGCGCCGCATCACCCGCGACCCGATCGGAGTCGTCAGGATATCCCGGATGGATTGCCGGAGGTGGTCGATGCCGCCCAATTTACGGCCTGTGATTGCGCTGATCCCATACATGCGTCCACATTGAACAGGACACGCGCTGCGATCCTCTGGCGGTTCCCCACTGCGCTACTTCGGAGAGCCGGTGTCGCTAGGCCCAGGCTGAATGCCCCCATGCACATGAGACACCAAGCTGATCTCGGACGCCACGACATCGCCGGCACCGGTGATCGTGCCGGCAAAGTTGCCAGCCGGCACACCACCCGCGAACGGACCAGGGTAAATGATGCCATGCGCAGTATTGCCGCCAGGCGAAAGCACCACCACCTGAGTGCCGACCGATGGCGGGATCCAGAACTTCAGCTCTGCCGACCCAAGCTGCGCAATCTTAAGCCAATCGCTCTCCGCCCCGTCAGCCCATTTGACCTTGGCCCGATCGCCATCGCGCGCCGTGACCGTGGCCACCATGATCATCCGCTCCACGGCCTGCATCAGCTGCGACAAGGTGAACTCAGACATCGCCGCCCTCCGCCACATAATCTTGCTCATGCGCAGGCCCGATATCCGGCGACCGGGACGTCAGCAGCTGGGTCGGTGTCACGCCGTCATCGATAAAGAAGCTCGAGCCGATATCCGCGGCATGGGCCCACTCGACGCGCCAAACGTCGTACTGGTCCGCTTGTGGCGCAAACTCATCCGGCTCAACAGCCAAGACTGCGGCCGCGCCCCAGGCCACCCCCAATCGGTTACTGTGCACCGCGGCCGCGAGCGCGCCGGCTGCCTTCAGCACCTCGCGCCGCACCTTGGGTGTCCGGTACCCGAGCACAATGCGCGCCTCGATCCGCACCAGACACGGAAACTGGCCCGTATGTGGATCCTTGTCGGGATCAGGCTCGAGCTCCGACATCTGAATGATGATGGCCGGTACTTCTAAAGTTCTGCGCGTCTCATCCTCGGCCGCGACTGTCTTGAAGGTCGGAAACGCCGCCGCCAGCGTGGCAACAACCGTGTCCAGGGCAGCGCCCAAATCAAGTGCTTCAGCCATCATCCAACTCCCAAGATTGTGCGCGCCCGAATTTCTGCCAGAAAGTGCTTCATGTAGATGCTGTCGATATCCACAAAGACCTCGTCCTCGAGGTAGATCATCATCCGATCAGCAACAGACAGCGTCGCCTCGCCGATCGCCCACCGCTTCGACCCGTACCGCTGCATGACTTTGCGCTTACCGCCCACCTTCGCAAAGAACGCGCCGTGGACCATCGTGTCGCCAAACTTGATCCCGCCATCGACCTTTTGCGGCCGGCCTTTGAACGCTGACACCGGCAGATCATTGGCACCGAACCACAGCTTCAACGCATTGTTGCCCTTGCCCACTTTGTACTCCTTCAGACGACGGCGCAGCGCCTTAGCGTTCCGCAGCCCGAGCTCCGTCTGCAGGCCAGTGGATGCCAGACGCCGAAGGGTCGCGGCTGTGCGCTTCAGCGCGCGCGATCGAGAGAGGTCTACCTGTTTGGGCGTTGCCGCATACTCGGCCGCGATCTTGTCGAGCTGACCATCGTCAAAGTCAAAGGCCAGCATTGTAGATCACGTTCGGCACCGCGAGGATCAGCGTGGCGATCCCGGTACCGTCCAACTGTGGCTCTTCCAGAACATCAAAGGTGCGGCCCTCGATCACGGCTGTGTCGCCGCGCAGAACCTGCGACACCTCGTCTTCGCGGCAAACGAACTGCGGCCCAGGGCCGTCGAATTCGAACTCGCCCAAGGTCGCCATCTGGCTCGGATCGTCAAAAATGCCAAGGACATCTGCCACCTTTTCCGAACCTCTGGTGATATTTGCCGTGGTGGCAAATTCCTCGAGCTCGAAAAAAGCGGAGATGTCCTCCCAATCGGGATGGGGCATGGGTTACGCGTCGCGCGCTTCTTCGATGGCGGCAATCAGCTTGGCTTGGTTCATGCCGTCATACCCGTCAACCTCAAGCTCGGCCGCGATGACCTTCAGGTCCGCGACCTTCATCTTGCCCAGATCGCCTTCAGCTTTGGCAGCCTTGCCCTTTGCCAGCTCGGCGCGGCCGCGGTTGATCAGGTTCTTTGCCAGATCCTCGCCGATCTCCACCGTGGTGCCAGGCGTTTTGATTTTGCCCGCAATCGCGATCGCGGAGGTGATTTTAACTTTCACTGTCTTTTCAGCCATTTTGAAATCCTAAGATTAAAGAGGTCAGAGGGAGCGAACCGGCCTGATCGGCCGGCTCAGATCGTTACGCCGTCGGCTTGCGGCCGAGGCAGAAGCTCTCGGTGCGGCGCGCGGCGATATCGAAGTCCTGGTGCAGCACAACGCGGCGCGTCCCCGACAGCGACTGGGTGTAGGGATCGACCAGGATATCCAGCGCGCCCCACAGGCCGATGTAGACATCGCGCAGGTTGCCAAACAGCACATCGCCGTTCTCGAACTGGTTGGTGATCTCGGCCGTCGACCCGTTCACGGTACCGCCGTCTTCCCAGATCGTCTGGCCATTCGAGTTGGCAAACTTCTCGGTCGACTTGCAGTGACCGCGGAACTTGGAGTTACCCACGTAGCGCACCGAATCCGTTAGAGCGTTGTCGAGGGCGACCTCGCTCTCCATTTCGATGATCTCCGCATAGGTCGGCTGAATATCCGCGAAGGCCACGGCGTTGATACCGGAGTGGTTCAAGATGCCTAGGGGGTTATTCCCGACGCCGTCACCATAGTAGCCGTACCAATCGATACCGAGTGCCAGATCCGTTGCCAAAGAACTGCGGAACTGCAGCTCAACATCCATCGAAGACTGCTGCATCATGCGACGCGTCACCCGGCCAAAGACACCAATGGTGGTCGGGCTCATTTTGACCAGCCCAGCGTCCATGCTGCCCTCGCCGACATCTTCGTCTTCACCGACGATGAACACGTTGCCCGAGCCGGTTTGACCAGGCACATCCAGATTGCCGACCAAGCCGCCCATCGGCGTCCCCAGCTGCAGCAACGTGGCGCGGTTGCGAAGCATTTCGATGAAGGACTGCGTGGCCAGGTTGGTATCGATCAAGAACCCGCCTGTGTCGCCCGGCGTGGCACCGGAGGTCGACGTATTCAGCGCGCGGGTCAGGACGTCGACGGGGACTGTGATCCCTTCGGAGCTGCGCCCCATCGTTTCCTGCGCGGCCGCCGATGCTTCGAATTCGAATGCAGCTGCGGCTTGTGCTGACCGGTCGCTTGGATTGAGCAAGGCCCGAGCTGCGCGAAGAAAGCTAAACCGACCCACCTCGGAGTCCGTCATGCCAACGACGCCTGCGTTGTCATCCAATGCGCGGTTGCCAGTATCATCGGAACGGCCGCTGTTGCCGTTGCCATTCCCGCGTCCACCACCCACGTGATCGAGCAGAGTGCGGGTGAATTCATCGACGGACGTGCTGCCGCGGATCGCATCAGCTGCCAGCTGCTGCGCCGAATACTGCTCGCCCATTTCCAGCAATGCCGCAACGCGGGTCTGCTCGGCTTCTTGGCCGCGCGTCACCAGCGCCTGTGTTTCGGATGCCCGCTCAAGCACCTCGATCTCTTCCACGATGTTGCCGTTGTCGTCCACCTTGGCACGGACCAGGTGACCGGCTGCGTTGCGGAGAATGCGAATGTTCATATCGCCTGATCCTTCTGTTTCAGTTTGCGCTGTGCGCGTTTGAGAATGGTTTGGAGTATTGAAGCCATCGCCGGTCGGTTCCTCTGGCGGTTCCCCCGCCGATCGACCGACCCCCACGGATGCATCCGCAGGAACGCTCACCATCGAGATTTCAAACGGCTCCCAATTGGTGATCGTGACCTTGTCGCGCTCACCTTCGACCTCTTCGGTTTTGATTGCGCGCACGAAGTAACCGACCGACACGTGACGGATTACACCGTCCACAATATCGGCCCAGATTTCGGCAGCCTTGGCGGAACGGCCGAACCGCAAAACGGCACGGCCGCGGCGATCGCCGTCGACAGACGACGTCTCGACCACACCGATCTGGATGTCTGGGTTGTGGTTCCAGAGCACGGCCGCGCCGTTGCGCAGGCGCGCGTCCGACATTGCCCCCGGCGAGTGGTCGAGAATTTCATCGCCGAACCAACGTGCGACTGGCTCCTCAGAGCTGAACGCCACCTCAACGGTGCGCGCCTCTTCATCGATCGTGCGCACAGCCGCCTGCCGGCGCAAAGGTGCCCCGCCGCGGTTGGCGTTGACCTGCTCCACGGTCACGGACCGGGTCAGAGCTGCACCGATCAACGCAGCGGCCAAGCCGCTATTCGTCGTCAGGAGTTTCATTTTTGTCATCGGACTCGTCCTCTTCTTGATTTGCGTCGCCATCTGGCGGCCGAACAGCGCCAGGCACCACGCCCAGAACCGAGGCCATGATGAAGTCATCGGGAATACCGGCCTTGCGCATGGCTTGGATATCGTCGGCGTAGGTGCGCCAGGTGGTGTCAGGATCATCACCGCGACGTCGGATGATTTCAGACGGCGATGTGAGCATGTTGTTCTTGGCATCGATTTCCGCTTTCACGTCCTTGGTCGGATCGACCCATGCCCACCGACGGCCTTGCCAATAGACATCGCGGAACTTCTCGATGCGCTCCGGACGCAGCCGGATCGAGTTATTCACGACCAGCCCCATCAACAGCGCCGGCTCGAGCGCCGACTGATAGCAGCGATCGATCAACGTCTCGATCAGCCACTCTTGCAGATCCATCCAATGGTCGCGCTCATCCAGGACGCCCTGGCGGATCGAGCTGAAGTTGACACCTTCAAGATCGTTGGCGAAACTGACGTAGGCCACGCCCATGCCGGCACCGGCACCGCGCAGCATCGACTTATGGAACGGGGCGAACTCGCCGGAGGGATACTGCTGGGTGAATGCCTTGGATTTCAGACCCGTCGGCAGCTCTTGGAACACACCACCCGCGCTTTCGATGTAGAGCTCTTCGTCCTCTTGCATCTCTTCATCGGGTTCCGGCCCGTAGCCTTCCTCCCACTCGAGGAAACCACCGACCGACGCGCCGGTCCGCGCGCTGGTCAGCGCCGCATTTTCCAACCCGCCCAGCATGTGCAGACGCCACAGCGACGTGGCAGCCCAGGGAATGCCCCGGCGCTGGCCCGCAATATCTTCCAAGAACCCATGAATGATCTCATCGGCCGGCACCCGATCGAGGCTGGTCCCGTTGAACGTGTAGCCGGAACCGGCCGGATCGCCCGTCATGAAGTAGAATGCCAGCGGCCGGCCTTCCCGGCTGAACTCAATCCCCTGGCGCACGAAGCGACCATTGGCGAGACGATCGACGTTGTAGTCTACCGGGCACCGCTGCGGATCCAGAACCTGCAGCGCATAGCGCATGGGCCCCGCGTTACGGCCGCGGATTTCGCGGATCATGAACTCGCCGTCTTTTGCAGCGGTTTTGACCGCCCCCTTGCAGATCATCCGGAAGCTGCGCTTGCCCGTGATATCGCAGTTCGACGCGCGCTGCCATTTGCGCCACCACGCCTCGAGCGCTTCGTTTGCCCCCCGATCGAGCGCACCGTTATTGTCACGCGCCTGCGCCTGAAGCGCAAAGCCGCGGTGCCCGACAATATTCTGATCGCACAGACGCAGGAACGATTTCAGATAGTCGTTCTTCTGTGCCTCCTCGCGCGAGCGCGCGACCAGTACACGCTGATTGCGGTCGATGACCTGGTCAGCTGTCAGCGGAGTGGTTGACCAATTAGACGTGAGCCTGTCCGAGATCGCAGCATCGAACCCGCGCTTACCCACCGCGGGGCGCATCGGCTTATTGCGCCGGCTCACCTTCGGGATCGAGCTCTCGACCATGACCACGGGCGCGCTCGGCTCCTGGCGATTGCCCTCGCCGGAATCGCGCGCTTTATCAAAACCAAACATCAGCGACCAAACCTCACTTTAACCTGCCGGCCGGTCAGACGTCGGCGTTTTCCATTGGGGCTCTCTCGCGCGATCTCGCGCTTGTACCGATCGCGCAGCAACATCAGGTCAGCGATCGATGTACGGACCAGCGACCGGCCGTTGATCGCGTAGCTTTCCTGATCCTTCGTCGCGCGCCCCTCGATGACCGCCTCGATCGAGGCAAGCACTCGCTGCGCGTGACCACGTGCCTCAAACCCGGCATGGACCGACACCAGATCCGCAGCGATGGTCAGCTGGCCGGCTTCGACCTCATGCACATCCTCCCCAGAGACGGCACGGACCGACACCGCATAGGTGCCAGCGTCCCAACCCGAGGTCACGGCCGCGGTTTCGGCGAACAAATGCCCAGACCCGAGCGGTGCCGCTTCCAGATCGATCGAAGACGGACCACGGATGATCGCCGTCAACGTCCACTCCGGTGCCGGATATGCATCGACATGCACCTCGGCCTTGATGCTTAAGCCGGCCGTGACTGAGCTGGGAAACTGATGGAGCAAACCTGACTACCTATTGCTGATCCGCCCTGATCCACGAGGTCGTGTGCGGCGCGTTTTACCTCGCCTAGTCTTGCGAGCCTTTGGCTTCGCTTCCTCTGGCGGTTCCCCCGCGACCGTTTCACCCTCCGCAACATGATCGTCGTCGGGTTTGAGCCGGCGCAGCCGCACCAAAATATTCGGGTTCAAGATCTTCAGCGCGGCATAGGCATAGACCCGACAATCGAGCGCCTCGTTTCGGTCGCGGGTTTTCTTCCACTCGCGGATTGGGAAGCCCCGCACGAACCGGGTCACCAACCGCTCGGCCGTCAGCTGGTGAAACCACTCCGGATCCCGATCGACAGGCCAGTGGCAATAGCCCTGGCCGGGCGTGTCCTGCTTCGCCCGACGCATCACAATCAGCTTGGCGTCATTGACCCCGATCGAGAACAAGGTCACCGGCCGCGCGCGCTTACCCGACTTGGACTTCTTCGGCGCAGACGCGATCGGATTGTCCCACCCCTTGCCCCCCTTAATGGCAAAGATGTTGCGCCGCTGCTTCCCGCGCAGCTGCTCATAAGCCGCTTGGGTCAGGCCACCAGAACCACCGGTGTCGACACACGCAGAGGCAATCCGCATCTGCGCCCCGGATTCGTGCTCGAAAGTTTGGTCGAGATAGTCAAAAAGCTGGTTCCAGACTTCAGGCTTAAGCGGGTCTCCCCAGAAGACTTGATGATCGAGGCTCCAACTTTCCTCGCCCAACCCCCAGCCGACGCGCTCGAGCTCGAGGCGATCCTCCTGCATGTCGACACCGCAGGTCTGGACGCCGACTTCCATCGGAACCTTCGATGGGAACGGCTCGGCCCGCGCGATCAGCTGCTCGACCTCGAGCGTCTCGGCCTCTTCCTCCCAGGCTTCCGCAAGCGTGACGTTGACGAAGGTCTGCAGATCCCCGGCCGCTTTCTTGTCCAGGAACGACTGCACGATCATCTTCAGCTTCACAAAGCAGGAATAGAGCCCATTGAGATGATAGGACGCATGCCCCCGGAACGGCTTCTTTGCCTTCCACCCATGCCCCAGCCGCTCAGCGTTTCGGATGGCAAAGTAACGATCGGTGTCCGACCAAACGCAGCCATTCGCCCGGCACTCATAGTAGGCGCTCTCGGGCATGTGCTCGCCCTCGGCGTTCTTGTCCCATTTGACGTTTGACCACTCGATCGTCTGGACAGTATCGCAATGCGGACAGGCCACATGGAACTGACGCTGATCCCCCTGCTCGTAGGCGTGATCGATCCACGAAATCCCGCGGATTGTTGGCGTCGAAATCTCTACCAGCTTGCGCTGATCATCAAAGGTGTTGGCACGCTCCCACAGCAGACCGACGGGATGGCCCTCGGCCGTGCGATCGTAGCCGTCGGTTTCATCGCAGACGATGAACGGTGCAGACCGGCCGCGCTGCGTCTTGGGCGATCCGGACCAGGCGAACATGATGAAGCCGCCCGGATAGGACTTCATCCGCGTGTTATTCACCCCCTTGCGCGCCCGAGGCGTAGCGATCCGCGTCTCAAGGTCGGGGTTGGCTTCGACCAACGGGTTAAACTTCGTCGTCAGCCATGTCTGCAAGTCGCCTTCAGACGGCTGCATCATCAGCTGCGACACCGGGTCATGCACGATCTTGAAACCCTGAGCACAGAGAGCCAGCTGCGTCTTGCCAACCTGCGCGCCCCATTTGAGCGTGATCCGGTGACACGATGGGTCGGCCGTCATGTCCAACGGCTCACGCTGATACGGCGCGTTGTCGAAACTGATCAGACCGGGGATCGCGTTGCCGACGGGGATTTGAACTGACTGCTCCGCCCACTCGGACGGCTTCAAATCAGGGGGCGGTGCCAAGCCTGCAAGAAACGAGGTGGCCACCATCAATGCGGCGCTACCAAATGGCCAGGACATCAGTCAGCTCCCACCAGCGAAGTCGGATCAGTGGTCGACAGCTTGCGCAGAGCCGCACCGATCTCTTCCTTTGCGATGAGCTTGATCGAAGCCTCTTTCTTTTCCGACTTCGCGCGCGCCGCGATGCGAGTGGGTGCGTTGTTCAGTAGATTGGCGCGGACCTCGGCGACCACCAGATCCAGGGCCTCCTTCATCTGCTCGGCATCCACCAGGGCACCGCGCATCTTCGCCGCTTCCATTTCCGCCATGTCGGCCTGCGACTTGGTCAGCCGCGCCTTTTCGGTATGGTAGTCGGCCTTTTCCGGATCACCGTCGGCACCACGCGGCGCGATCCGTTCCTGCAGGTAACCGACATAGCCTTGCACCGCGGCCGCAAGCTCATAGCGGCCGTGTTCGGCCTTCGGGATCACGCCCTCCTTCGACAGCTGCTGGACCCGGCGCTCGGTCAGCTTCAGCAGCTTCGCTATCACACTGACCGGATATGTTGGGTTGCCCGAGCTGCTCATTCAACATCCGAGCAATCCAGTGCGGGCAGCCAACCTACGCGCCTTGTCACTTGCCAGCCTCCCCTCGTTTGCCGCGCAGATCGTCAAAGCGATCGGACGTGCCCTCCAAGACAGCCTGCCCCCCGGTGAAATCCTGCCAGCGTTTCACGATCACGTCCGCGAACCGTGGATCCAGCTCCATCAGCCGCGCGACACGGCCGATCTTCTGCGCCGCAATCATCGTGCTCCCCGAACCGCCGAAAGGATCCAGGACCAGATCACCGCGCCGGCTACTGTTCTTCAGGTACTGCATCACCAACCCGACCGGCTTCATGGTCGGGTGCTCGGTGTTGCGGCTCGGCTTTTCGTGGCGCAGCACCGACGACACCAGCTCCTCGACCTGAAGGTCAGAACCTGAAACGCGCAGATGGCCGGATCCCGTGTCGATCAACAGCGACCCGTCCTCTTTGACGACGAACGGCAGATCCTCCGCATCGATGACGGTTGTCTGCTTACGCCCGCCAAACCACAGGTGCGGTGCGCCAGGCTTCCAGCCGTAAAGGATCGGCTCGTGCCGCCACTGATAATCCGACCGGCCCAGGACAAGGCTCGGCTTCACCCAGACCAGGCAGCCAGACAGTTTGAAGCCCGCGGAGCTGAAGGCTGTGCGAAACGGCAGCCCCTCGGTGTCAGCATGGGCGACATAGAGCGCCCCGCCTGGCTTGACGGCCGAGAACACAGAAACAAAAGCATCGGTCAGAAAGGCAAGGAACGCATCCGCGGCCATGTTGTCGTTCTCAATCTTGCCGGCCGTGCCCTCGTAATTCACGTTGTAGGGGGGATCGGTCCAGCACATATCGACCAGCTCATCACCGATCAGCCGCTCGATATCGGACATGACCGTGGAGTCCCCACACATGATGCGGTGATCACCGCAGACCCACACATCGCCACGCCGAGAAACGAAGTCCCCCCCGATCGGCGGCACCTCGTCGTCTTCGGTTTTTCCTTCCTCTTCCAGGCCGTCAAGATCGACAAAAAGCTCGTCTAATTCGGATTGATCAAAGCCCACAACTCCGAGATCAAATCCCAGATCGCGCAGCTCACCGAGCTCTAGCTTCAGCAGCTCATCATCCCATCCGGCGTTCAGCGCCAGCTTGTTGTCGGCGATGATATAGGCGCGCCTCTGCTCGTCTGAAAGGCCGGTAATTCTGAGGCACGGAACCTGCGACATCCCTATTTCTAAGGCTGCAAGCACACGGCCGTGGCCGGCGATGATGGTACTGTCCTCACCGACCAACACCGGGTTGGTGAACCCGAACTCGCGGATCGATGCCGCGATCTGGCTGACCTGCCCAGAGCTGTGGGTCCGCGAGTTTCGGTCGTAGGGCGTCAGGTCACCAGGCGGCAACATCTCGACGTCGGTGTAAGAAATCAGATCAGACAAGCGCTGCTCCTAAAACGAAACGAAATGGAAAAAATGGCGCTCCCACAAATTGTTTTTTGCGACCATGCGCACCCACTGGCCCTCCCGGCCGAGGAAGGACCCTTTTTTATATGACGATTTCACTGCGCCCTGCCTGCGCGCAGCTGCTCACGCAGCACGGCATAGTCGCCGATCAGCACTGGCAGCACCGAACCCTCGGGCAGCGCCTCAAGCTCATCAGCGGCCTGCGCTTGGACCGCGTTCGGGTAGTCCTTCACGATCGGCAGCACGCTAGAAGTTTCCCTTCCGCAAGCGTGTAACGACAGACCGGCGATCAGTAGCAACGGCAGCGCCTGCATCCTGCATCCTCCTCATAGTTTTGATGTTTTCCAGCGATTGACGCTCTTTAGCGTCAACTCTGCCCTCGCGCTCTCTGAGCTCGCCCCAGCCTTTCAGCCCAGCCAAGATGGCAAGCCCGAGCATGAGGTAGCGTCCCCATGCCGAGCGCATAAACCGATGTGCAAGCAAACCGATCATCGCGCCAGGCTCCGGTTTTCACGCGCATCCAACAGCCGGCGACGACGGGTAGAATACCCAAGCGCGCGCAACGCAAACCATGCCGTCACGCATAGCCCGCACAGCAGCAGCGCAGGCCAGTGATCAGTAATCATTGCGCTCACCTGCCCCATCACGCCAGATGCGGCTTGCGCCGCCTCACCTGCCTGCTTTGCTTGGGTCGCGATGCCAGCAATACCGCCAATTCCGACCAGATCACCGACGCGGGCCGTCATCTGGGCATCCTGCGCAGTGCCACTTTCACGATCGATCTCTTCCTGCGTGACGAAACGCTCAGGCCGTGATGTCGCCTTTGCCATTTGCAGCCAGTCATCAGCGTTTACGACACCATCGGAAGGCAGATCGTTATCTGCTTGGAAAGCGAGGGTTGCAGCACGGGTGAGCCGGCCGAAATCCTTATCCGCGCGACCCAGGTGATAGCCACGATCGGAAAGCTCCACCTGCCAAACGCCCACATCCACGCCCTTGTCGCCGAACCGCAGGATCGGCCGGTTGGACTGCAGCACTTCGACGCCCCCCAGCATCAAGGTGATACGCTGGCGCATGAAGTCACCGACTGATCGAGCCCCGCGGAGATCATCCCGCCAGGGCAGCCGCGCAACGTCCCATTTACCCCGCTGCTGCACCCCAAGCGTTGTCTGGACCTCTGCATGCGTGAGGACCGTCTGGGGTGTGACGGGGATGCCGTACTCGACGCAAAGATCAGCGACCAGTTTGCAAAAGGCGTTGAACTGCGCCTCATTGAGCGGCGAGGGTCCGGCATCAAAGGGATGCTCCACAGCGCCACGCATGCCGCACATAGCAACGCCAATCGATCCTGTGTTCAGCCGCAGAGTATGGGCCGCATAGTCGCCATCAGACGTGACGATGTTGTCCTCGACAGCCTCTGCCCCAGCAACGACTGTGCCATCGTACTCCACCAGCCTGTGGTAGTGCGCCTTGTCTTCAGCAGAGGCGCGCCCTGCCCCGGCAGTCCAGTGCGCGATGACGCGCTTCATTCGTCCGCCACTCACGGTACGTCCCTTTCATTGGGTTGGATAGCAGGTCGCATCATGCTGACCCTTCCTGCAGCGCTACGATCTCTCGAACCCGATAGGTTGAAAGCTCGACGCGATCTGCGATTTCGTTGATTGCCATTCCTTCATTCAACATCCGCATGATCTCGCGATCGCGATGCTTGCGGTGGATAAAGCGGCAGTTACTAGGCTGCAGGATCATACCTGAGAAGGCGTAGACCATCTTGCAGGCATCCTGCCATCCGAGCAGCTCGACCAGCTTGTGATCGAGTGAAATGCGCTTAGGGATGTAGACACACACGCGCCAAGACCGTGATCCGGACACCGGCAGCTTGCCAATGAACTCGAGCGCCTTGTCACGCCCAATCACTTCCGCAATTTCTTGCACGGACTCTGGCAGCCGTGCGACCAACTCCCGTCCCATCAGACCTCCACCACCTCGATGCCTTGGGCACCGGCGACAGCCCGACGGACCTCGTAGTCACGAGTGGGCATGCCTTTTGCGTCCTCGTAGACCTGCAGCCCGGTCTTCAGATCGACATAGCCAAAATCAACCGTGATCCGCATCTGCCGCCCTTTCCGAGACAGCAACGGTCCGTCTCGTCCAACGAGCGGAACGACCACCTGGCGCTTTAGGTCAGATATCTTCCTAGCGCGCTGGAGAAGGCAAAGCTGTGCCCAGCGCGCGGCCTCTTTCTTGGAATCGAAGGTTACGCCATCCACCACGGTGCGCTGGGCCCCGTACTTCTGGTTCTTTGGTTGGGATTGCGTCGCTCGCAGATCGGCGGCAGTCATACGTTCAACCACGCTTGTCCCCCTTCCGCTGAGCCATCAACTGGGTCGCCGCGAATTTCAGTGCCCGCGCAACATTGGCCGCCACAGGATCGGTAACTCCGAGCCCGAACTGGACCTGGTAGGCTCCTTGAATCTCATCGATGGAATTAAAACGTTTCCGGTATGGGATACCCCTACACGGCCCAGGACGCTGCGAGTGGATGACGCAATCCCCCGCGATCAAATCGGCGGTCACAGTGACGCCATCGAATGTGGTGCCATTGCTTGACGGATCGTTGTGGATGGAGCTCATACGTCGATCCCCACTGCGTGGCATTCTTCGGAGGTGACCAATCCCTCAGCACAGAGCTGGCGGGCCATAGTGGCAGAGCAGTGCCGAGCATTCTCAGCCTTCGTCCGAATCCAGCGCGCCCAACGCTTTTTGACGGCATCGGCGTTGGCCGTGTTTTTCGCTGCCGACATGGCAAGGAACTGAACCCATCCCTGGCGGGTAAGCCAATTCTGCGAATACGACACGTAGCGAAGCTCGTTGCCCTTCTGCTCCAGGGCGTAGGCTTTGGCACCGGAGAGGATGGCAGCGGGATCGGCACCGGCGGCAATCGCCTTCTTCAGCGCAGCCTCGGTTTCGACGGGGTCACCGGGACGCGGGTGCGCCTCGAAAAACTCTTCCAAGAAATCCGAAGAAATTCCATTTGCTTGCGGGTCGGCTTCCGACGCGCAAGGTTCCATTACAGGTTCTCTTACTGGTTCTTCTATATACGACTCCACCCCAGTGGAGACGGACCCCTCTAAAAGTGGAGACGGAACTGCTTCAAAAGTGGAGACGGCTCCGGCTCCACTGAGTGGAGTCGGCTCAGGGTCATCTGACAGCTCGAAGCCGAGCACATATCGGGTGGGTTTTTGCCGGTTTGTGCGCGGATCACGTTCCTGCTTTCTACAGATCAGCCCCTTACGCTCGAGCTCGCCCAGCGCCTTGTTCAAACCACCATTGGAAAGGCCTGTGTGGTCGCGCAAATAGGTCTGCTTCGGAAAACACCCCATGCTGGCATTGTGGCAATCGCACAGGTGAAACAGCACCCTGAATTCGCCATGCGTCATGTCGTTGGGCGGCACCGTTGCCAACCAGTGGGTAGCAGCGTGGCTCATAGCATTTCCTCACACCAGCGCGCCCAGGGCAGGCTAACGCCCAGCGCACCCATGCAAACGACCCGGCAAGCAGACCGAATGCATTGAATTGAAAGTGATAATTGATTTACTGCGGCACGCACGTATCTGCTGCAGTGCAGCATGTTGGGCAGTAACCGTCCCGCCATAAGTCCGGCGATAAGTCCGATACTGGGCAAAAAAATATGCGGAGTGCCCATGTCAGCTAGCCTCCGCAAATAGCATCTGAAACGCAATCTGGCCGTGCTCTCGCATTGCCACGGCAACGTGGCCACCATTGGCCCCAAATTGACCTTTCCACCAGTTTCTGGCGGTTCTTTCGGACACTCCGAACACATTCGTGACATGGCCGATGTTTCGATAGTTGGCGACGATGTATGCCTGCCAGCGCGCTGGGAAGTCACGGTGTACTTGATACGCATCGTACCCCGCTCGGGAACCGGAGGAAGGTCCGCTCGTCTGTGAACCCTCTACCGTGACAGTGTCACCGTATGGAGAGCCATTCACATAAATCACGATCGGGGAACCCGCCGGCAACGCATTCATGTCGCGAAACTCCCTTTGGAGGTAACATTCGGAAACGAATCAACTTGGGGAAGACTGTGGATATCGAATTCCAATCCATCAGAGACGCGATTGAACTCGCGGAAGACACTGGCACGTCTGCGAAGCGGGCAACTGAAACCCTCGTCGAAATCAAACAGCTGTCGAAAACGGTGGCAGAGATCCCAGCTCCGGAAATCAAACTCGCCGCTAGCGAATTGCTGGCACAGGTGGCCAGCATCCAGGTCGCGAACGCGACGCTGATACAACGGTTGTCGGTGCTTGCCGCTTCGCTTGCGGCATCGAAGACAAAGCAGTCTGACTTCGACCGCTATGAACTTTGGAATACTCCTGCCGGCAGCCTCATGTATCGGCTGAAAGAAGGCCATGACATGGGAGAACCAGAGCATTTCATTTGTCCGAACTGCATGGCCAACAAGAGAAAGTCGTTTCTGCAGGGGAACAACACTAAGATCTGCAGTGGCTGCGAGACAGTTTTCACCATTGAGCCTCTCAAACACCCCTCTGCGATAAACCGGGTGGTAAACTGAAGGTGACCAGATCATGCCGCGTCCTCCTCAATCTGCAGAAAGGAGAACATCGAGCGTGGCGGTTCTTCCAAAGACGCATCGATCGCCATTCGACAAAGCGCGTCATACCAAGAGGCAGGAAAAGTACCTCTTTGCATGGCGGTATGAACCGTAGTCGACCTCTTATGCAGAGATCGGGCAACAGCTTGATAGCCACCCAAGGCCAAAATGAACGCTCGCGTCGGTGTATCCATACACTACGCGTAGTACGAGTTTTTCGTACAATCAACCGTTCAATCGATGGAAAGTGCAATTTTTTCGTATCAGGGCGTAATCAGACCTATGGATTACATTGAACAAGAAAAACTCACCCGCGCTGGCGATACATCGCCTGAAGCGATCCATCACCGTCTGGTCGCAACTAGAAAGATGACGGGTATGACCAGCAAGCAGCTGGCAGCCAGCGCTGGCATTAAATACACGACATTCATCTCCCAGGAGAAAGCAGGATCTCCTTCTGTGAAGCTCATGACCTTTTACCTCAAAGCCTTCATGGTCGACTACAATTTCATTCTCGGCGGTGATCCAGCGAGACTTCCAGCCGACGTGCGTGAAGCGATTTTGGCTGAGCTCGACTAACTATAGCCCACGTTATCGGCGCAAATATCCAGTTTAGATTGATACCCAACGCCAACCCAACCCTAGCGACTACCCGCACAAGCAACCTGATTCCCCCAAATGTTCACGTTTTATTCTCATCGCCAAGCGCCACGGTGTATAGGTGAATTTTCAAATAATACGATTTTTTTGAATTATTGATTTGATCTGTACAAGTTTTTCGTACTATCAAACCTCCAGTGATATTGGAGGAAGACATGCGAACCTACACCGGACCCACCCCATCAGCCCAAGGCCTAGCCAAGCCGGCAGATTGCGTAAGCAGCCAGCAGGCACAGTCCCATGACTATCAAGCATACTGCCAAAAAGATGGTGAGACCGGGGTTGTCGTACATGATGGTCAGCATTCGCCGAACCTCCTTAAATTTTTTCCACGCTCCAGCGAGCTTGAGTTCACAGCTGAGTTTCATCCCGTATTTCCTTTGTTTTTGCGGGATGGATTGGATGTCGGTGTTGGTAGCGCCGGCATCCTGCCCGCGGACAAGTCATGCAAACAGACTTGCCCGCGGGTAATCCAATTTCCTCTGGCGGTTCCCCCGCCTGCCCAGCTAGCCGATGCGATGTCGGTCGCGGCTCACCCTGAGGGAGTCCACGACCGCCCCCTTCTGCGCCGCCTTGCATGGTCGACGCTGATGGCGGCTCGCGGCCACAGGGTGAACCAGACACGCTTAGCGCAGCTGCAAAGGGGCAAGGCACTATGAGCACCCGGAAACTGACAGAGCAGCAACTGGCGGCGCTGATAGATGCCCACCGATCACTGAACCACGGCGGGCTTATCGAAATGCCCTCGCGCAACCCACTGGACATCGTTTGGACTGCTATGAACCCAACCTACAAGAAGCGCCACGCCGACAGCACAGTGCAGCTGCTGGTGCGGGCTGGTTTGCTTCAGGTCTCTGGTGAGAAGCCCGATCGCAGAGCACATCTCACTGAAAATGGGCTCATGGAACTGGATATCGAGGGCGTCTGCGAATAACGCCACTGCTGCAAGGAATGTTGACATGCCATTAGGATCTGCCACACTCATCAGTGGAATTGCACTCCGCAACAGTGTCGCAATTTCCCATCGGCCCTCGAGCATTAACTCCCGCTCGGGGGCACCCCTTCCCTGTGAAGCACTAGGTCAATCCGGATTGCGCAACTCAATCCGGCTTGGCTCTTTTCCCAAGGCTACCGCCTTTACGTTCGAAAAAGTTGACAAATTCGCAGTTTTTTCCAAACTTATAGGCAGGCTTGCAACTAGCGTGGCCCATGCCGCACCTTGGTTGCACCTAAGGTCTCAGCGCAGCTTAGGGGCAACCAAGCCATTCGGTTGGCGAGATATCCTCCATCACTCGAAGAGCGGTCATATCAGAATGGACACATCGAAACCCAAGCCCTCTGCCCGCCCTGAGCAAACGGTTGAAGCGGCACCGAATGTCGATGTGTGGACGAGCGCCTCCGTGAACTCTCGCTTCCCGTTTCACTTCCCCGAAGTAGGTGACGAGGTAATCTTTACCAGATCCCCCTCCCACGAGCGGGAAACCGGATACGTTATGTCCCGCGAATACGGTACAAGATGCATCGAGATAGTCGACGTTAATGCGAAGCCTCTGCGACTGCGACCCGGCCAGTACCGGAGTGCAGCACGATGAACGCACACATCAAACCGACTTCGGGCACTACCATCTTGTCTCCTGCCCGCGTCGCTCTCTATGTGTCGACGTTGGAACAGAAGCTCGGCCGCCAAATCGGCAAGGCAACGATTTTGCCAGGCGGCGGGATTGAGGTGGAGATAGCAGGCCATGACAAATCTTCTAACCCAGCTGACCTTGTGGACATGACTGAATGAAGGGACGCGACCTTCCCTCCTACATCCATCGGCGCAAACGGGACGGTAAGCTGTTCTTCCGGAAGCGCTACGGCGCGAAGATCGTGGAGATCCCGCTCCAGACCCAGTTTCCCGCGGGCGACCCTGTCCCCTTTGCCCTGCACCAGGAACGTGAGCGCATGCTGAACGCCCCCATGCCGGTGGCTGAGGGTAAGACAGTCACTCACGTGATCGAGCGCTACGAGCGGTCTGACGATTTTGCGAACCTCGCGCTGCGAACGAAGGCTGACTACCGGCAGCACCTAGACTTTCTTCAGGACAAGATCGGACACTTGCAGCCCAAGGCGATCGAACGTCACCACGTCATCAAGTGGCGGGATACATGGGCAAAGAAAAGCCCGCACAAAGCCAACTATCGCCTGCGCATTCTGAAGATTGTCATGGAGCGCGCGATCGACTTCGGCCTGCTGCCCACGGGCGGCAACCGGGCTAAGGGCGTGCCCGAGGTGAAGTACGAAAAGAAAGAGCGGATGCCGTGGCCGGCCGAGATGATCGACGCCGCGCGGGAAAACGCAGAGCCCCGTACCCGGCTGCTGTTCGAACTTCTGCTCGGCACCGGCCAACGCATCGGCGATGTGCTCAAGATGAAGTGGTCAGACTTCGACGGAGAGGCGATCAGTGTCCGCCAGGGCAAGACTAAGGCCAATTTATGGATCCCAGCGCCACAGATGCTCCTGCAGGCCCTAGGGAGCGCCCAGCGCAGCTCGGTATTCATTCTGACGAACCAGGCGCAGACAGGCCCCTGGTCCTATCGAGGCGCGGCCGATGGTATGATGAAGCTACGCCGTCAAATCGGTGCTGAAGCTTACGATATCCACTCTCTGCGCTATACGGCGACAGCTGAGCTGGCACGCGTTGGCTTAGACGATGATCTGATTATGGCCATCACGGGCCACAAGACGCACCGTATGGTGCAGCTGTACGCCGGGGCAGAGAGGCAAAAGCTACGCGCAAAGGCAGCCAACGTGGCGAGGCAACGCGGTTCCTTCTGAACGCTGCTCCAAATCCAAGCCGCGCAGCCCGTCAAACACAAGAAGCTCCTCTCATGCGCATTCGCTTGAGTTGCATTCATTCTACCCAGAGAAGAATCGTTGACGATCTGGCTTGAGCGGCGGACGCTGCACGAGCGGACCAGCCATAAACTGAATTCAGCGCCTCGGCAGGTTCGGCTTTTCGGCTGAGGTGAAAAACGGATAGTAATATGAAATTTCGCACCTTAGCTTTAGCCGTGATGCTCGCAGGCCTAAGCAGCACTTCAATAGCGGAAACAAATTTAGCCAAGACGACACCCGTTCAGTCTACCGTGGACAGCACCACGCCGGTAGAACTTTGGTCCCAAATTCTGAACGCTCGCGACGGCGCAGTCGTATATTCGGCAGCCTGCTGCAAAGTATGCCGTAAAGGGAAAGCCTGTGGAGACAGCTGCATAAGCCGGTCCTACACTTGCCGCAAGGGCGTCGGATGCGCCTGTGACGGCTGAGTGATATCAATTTTTCAATCGGGAATGCCGGGCTGACCAAAGAAAAAAACGCACTTAAATGAGCACTACTAGGTGGCTCGCTTAAGTGGTTAGAGGGTGTCTTTGGCCTGCGCTCAAAAAACTTAAAGGTAGATGCACCATGCCGCTTATATTGACCCAAAACGAAGTTAATGTGAGCGACGCTCACAACTGGCAAGACGACGAAGGTGTACAATACCACTACCCCACGAAATACCGAAACAAGGTCTTAGAAGGCGAGCGGTTTGTTTACTACCGCGGGGTAAATCGATTGAACGGCAAGCGAGGCGATGCCCACTACTTCGGCACCGGCCGGATAGGATCGATTACACAGGATCCCGACCCTGAAAGACAAACGGGCGTCAAGAAAGCTTGGTTTTGTCAAATCGAGAATTATGAGCGTTTTCCAACTGACGTTCCTGCCAAAGTCGATGGAATACTGAGGGAACAGGGCCCGAGCAATCAATTCCGCGATGGCGTTCGCGTAGTTGACGACGAAACATTTGAGAGCATCTTAGAGGCGTCCGGCTTAGCACAGGGCTATGCAGCACCAGGTAACGCCTTCCCTCAGCCCGAAAACGTTTTCGCCAAACCTGCCGGCAACTTGCTGGTACCGTCTAAAGACAATGCTGGCGGCGGGAACTCGTCACCCCGCCACTCACGTCATGCGAAAGTTATAGGAGATTGGGCCGAAGAACTCGCTCTTCATATTATACAAAATATTGAAGGCTCAACCAATCACATTCACCGCGCTGCTATTGGAGAGACGCCTGGATGGGATCTGGACTATCTAGATGCCGATGGGCAACTTCAGCGAGTGGAGGTAAAAGGAACACAAGCAGCGGCGTTCCGAAACATAGAGATCACAGCAAACGAATTGGCTGCTGCAAAACGTTATGAAAGTGATTTTTCGTTGTTTCTCGTAGCCAAGTGCATGTCAAACTCACCCAGCTATCAGATAATTAGTGACCCTGCCCATTTACTAGAACACCACGGGTGGAACATTCAGCCAACTGTTTTCAGAATTAGCTTTTGAAATAGGCGGGATCATGGCGCTAAATGAAGCACAGTTCGCCATGACTTTTATCCTGAACATTGATAGCGGAACTCGTTGTCCACTCTTATGAATCGGGCGCAGACACGCCCCTGGTTCTATCGAGGGGCTGCCGATGGCAAGATGAAGCTGCGCCGCCAAATCGGTGCTGAGGCATATGACATTCATTCGCTTCGCTATACAACGACGGCCGAGCTGGCTTAGAAGACTACTTGATTATGGCTATTACCAGCCGAAAGACCCACCGTATGGTCCAGCATTGCGCCGCCGCGGCGGGGGCAGATGCTTCGGGCGCGAGCTGCTACAGTCGCGCGCGAGAGAAAGCTTTAAGCGCCAAAACAACTGTCATTATTTAGATACACCTACCGGCACTGCGGTAGGCAGCACTTAAGACGCTACCCACCGCATTTGACGTTAGATAAAACTACCAAAAAGTAAAACGCGAGAATAATACATAACCGCTTCTGTCACGCAAACTCACGCTATAGGTGAGAGAGTGCTTTACCAGGATCCAATGGGAGCGTAAAATCCACGCTGGAGGCGCAGAGATTGACCAAGCCCATCAGGATCACGGTTAGCGGAACGGATCACCGTGGGGGCGACGCCCCCACTGTTGAAGACTTGCTCGCCCAGATCCAAGACTTTGTTTTCGTTCTACGCGAAGTAGAAGATGCCGTGTCTGGAGGAGGTCCAGATGAAATTGTTTGGCGCGTTACCAACGCTACAAGAAATTCGCCGCTCACCTTTGAAGTGACGCCAACCCCGAAGCGCCACGCGATGAATATCGACATGCGAGCGACAAAGGTTATTCAGACGACTGCGCGAGGCTTAGCGCAGCTTGCGCGGACAGGTGAGCGCCCAGCGTACTTCACGGATCAAGTGGTGGACCGCGCCACCAAAGTCTATGCCAGAGTGACCAATGGATTGGCTGCTACTACGGTGGATTTTAGCGACTACGAAGGTGCGCCGAATCTGAACGCGACACCTGATAGCGCGAGGGATGTTGCTAGAAAGTTGAATGCGGTAAAACGACCAGCACCGACCGCTCACAGGGAATTGGGATCTCTAGAGGGGTTCATATCCAAAGTCGAGCTGGATGGCTTCGGGAGGCCTTTGGTCTGGTTGAAATCCCGTTTAGACGGTCAACTTGTAAAGTGTGTAGCACAGGATAAAGGGCTAGACCGGATTGGACATTTCGAAGTGTCCGAAATCTTGAGGGGCATGCGTGTGCGCGTTCACGGCCTAATCACCTATAAAGACGTTGAGGTGATCGCGTCTATAGACGTCGAAGGCGTCCATGTGTTTGAAGCTGATAATAATTTGCCAGATCACCACAAGATCGTGTCATCAAATTTTACGCGAGGTGTCGAAGCTAGCGAATACTTAGAGAGGCTGCATAGCGATGGCTAGATTGCCTTGGGTTTACTGGGATGCATGCACTTGGATCGCGTACATAAATCAGGAAAAAGAAATCGCGCTGAAAGACAGCGTTTTTGAAAATCGCTTCGCGATGTGCCTTGAAATCCTAGACCGTGCAAACGGCAAAAAGCTTGAGATCGTAACCTCTGCCTTCACTTTGGCGGAGGTGTGCAAAAATCCGGAAGTGCGAGAGAGCCCCCTGGATAATCTACCCGGTTTCTTTGAACGTTCGTATATAGTGACTGTACCAGTCGACATGTCTATTGGCCGTAGAGCTCAACACATGCAGGCGAGCGGTTTAGTAAGCCTGAAACCCGCCGACTCGATTCATTTAGCGTCGGCGATCAGAGCGAAGGTATCCGAATTTCATACATTTGATCGCGGAATTTTAAAGCTTGATGGCCTCATACATGGTGCTGATGGAAAGCCTATTAAAATCTGCAAGCCGTCTGAAGGCCCACCCTTGGGCCCGCTATTTGACGGAACTAACGATCACGACGCGCAATAAGTATCGACCTACACGCATCAGAAAAGCCACCCGCAACCTGCACTGGAAAGGGTGAAATGCTGCCATCTCGCAACCGTGGGTAGGCTTTTTTTACACTTGCGCGACGCGCCTTGCCATCTTCGTTTATTGGTTAGGTTCCGGATGCACCGCCATCACTATTTTCAGTCATTGTCTCTTTACGTTGGGGGGATGCCAATAGAGCCAATGCGTGCATGCAAAAGAACGAACTACTATTCTCTGATCCGGGTGCGGCACTTAACGTACGATTTCCACTAGTTCCCCACTGCGACATCTTCTAGCGGTGCGCCCCTTTTCCGTTGCTATAGAGGTGTAGCAGGGTGCCTACCCCAGCCATTTTGACAATCTTAACGACCATCCATACTCCCGCTGAAAATCCAAAAGGAAACAGGAAGCCACACCGAAGATGAATTTCTGGTATGCTAGACATAGTCATTTTTTAGATTGGGCTGACCGCAGAGCAAGAAGTCAGAGTTACTTCGACGAGACCGTCGGGTATTCTAACGAACTATCTTTTATAAGTTCGACGACTACCCACCATCTATCTATGTAAATATTAATAAATGGTATCGCGTCCAGTCCAAAGAAACACAGATTTTTTGCAAACAAACCACGCTTGAACTTTCTAGGCGTGATCACCGTCAAGCATATCGCTTAAAAATTCATCCAATCCAGCGGGCATCAAACTGACGCCAGCCCACTCAGAAAAATTTATTGCTGAGTACTTAAATGACGCTTCCGGCTTATTAATAGGAAACAACTCCCTATCGACGGCCTTTCGTTCTGATTGAAGCGCTTGAAGGAAATGCTGCATAAATGCCCTGTGAAACTTTCCGCGAGCTCGCTCAAGAAACGGTAATCTTTCAAATTCTTCACACAAAGCGTCCAAATCATCTTCAGGTATATCGACAGGCTTATCTATTGGCAGCTCGCTCGCATCCAAAGCTCGATATTCATATCTCCCTGTTATCTCTACCAATTCATTCAACTTCTTAGGAAGAGACACTCCCGTATCAATTCGGGCGCGCCTGATACAGAACACGCGCTTTTGAATTTCTTCCGATGCTATTCTGTACTGCTCGAATAGTTCGCAAAATTTATCACGAGCTGCCCTTTTTTCCGAAATCAGCCCTGCGCACGAAAAGCTTGTATTCAGAATATGATCCAGAACGTTGTGACATATGAAATAATTCTCGATGGCGTATCTATCTGTCATAAATACGTCTTTTGATGGCGTAAAACCTGCCCAATCATCGTAATCCCGATCTACAATGTAGATCGTCGGTTTATCTTTAATGCGCCTGTTTCTAGACACAATTTGCTTCAACTTAAATACCTTCTCCTTTCCTCCACATGGAAGAAGCTCGATGTGATCGCTAAATCCATTTCTAATGAACCAAACCTTCCAAACCCCGACGTCTTCACGTCCTTCGATTGCTGCAACAGGGACGTCAGGCTGTTCCGAGCGAATGTCCAACAATCTAGCAAAGGCAACCGGTGCCGCGTCCCTTTTGCTTCGAGCAAAGCTGACTAAATCACTCATTAGAACAATGTACCTTCACCGCCGTCGACTTCATCGCTGAACAAATCATCTATATCTGGCAAAAATTCATTGAACTCAGATTCGGGACTTACGTAGTCGCGAGATATAACATCAAGATTACCTGCAAACTGGTCCATTTCGTTGTCAAAGATGAACGGCGAATGCGTAATAGCAATCATCTGGGCAAAATCCGGAGACCGGCAAAGGTCTGGTATCAACTTTGTTTGCCACCCAATTGAAAGCGACAACTCAGGCTCATCGAAAAGAATAATCTTCTTCTTCTCGTATAAGAAAAGGCGCGCAAATAGTGATACGACCTGTTTTTCTCCTGATGAGAGTGCATCGATTCGTATAGGAGCTCCTTGTTGCCCACTTGTGAAAAACGGCCTGAAATTCGCCCTATTTATCTCGATCTTCTTATTCTCTGGCGAAGATATGCTAAGCCCACCCTCCTTGAATGCCGTGCTATCCGCATCCATAAGGTAGTTATTACATGCTACTAGGAATCCATTCACTCGATCTTCGAGTGGCTTTGTAGACTTAATAGCTTCATTTAGGTTACTCAGAAAATATAGCAGAAAAGGCTTCACGCCTTCATCAAAGTCACCACTATAAATCTTCTCAATATCCGGGAGAGCAATCTGTGCCACATTCCTCGATCGCGAGGCTCGGATTCGATCGAAGAACAGCTCGAGCTCCTCCTTATCAGGACGCCCATCTTCGGAACTGGTTTCCGCAAAACTTCCATCTAAAAGTTCATTAATAATGTTGGCGCTAATCTTCTGATAGGTGGTGTTCGACTTGCGTTGTATCTCTAAAAATATTTCTTGGAGCCGCTCAGATATGTCTGATAATCCAAACTTTATTTCGCTCGGCAACAGGTTTCCGCCTGATCTTTGGCTTTCCCCCCAATGGTTGACCCGTCGGGATTCAGTTTGAAGTCTAGGAAGAGACATTTCAATCCTACGATATGTCGGCAAGTACACAATGTCGTAATCGCCAATAACAGACTTCACATTATCCATAGCAATAGAAATATTTGGCACCCGTGTGTACATATATTTGATGCTTTGCATCAAGGCTTCATATATCGCCTTGTGGCCCAAACTAGGGTGCCTATCGTACAATTCACGCATTCCTGGATGAAATTGATAACGGCTAAAGCTTGCACCTTCACCGATCGATTGTGCGACCTCTAATACATATTGGACGGAAAGGTTACAGTCGGAAGCAATCTTAGATATCTGGGATTCCGAAACGCCAAGCTTTAGTTCAACCATGTCCGAGTCAGTGATTGTAACTTGTTCACTATCTCGAAGTTTAAAGACGATGCTCTCAAACGTGAAATCAGTTAATTTATAAAAATTCGACGTCAAAACCGCGTTTATCGCAGCTAACAATGTCGTTTTGCCAGATCCGTTTCTTGCCATAAGAATGGACGCAGAATCTTCTGTCGTAAAACTGATGTCCTTCCTACCATGAAGGCCAAGTATTCTAAATTCTTCTAAAAGCGGGCGAACTTCCAATCGATTAACAGCTGACGTCATACCTAGTCCTAATCTATATTTGCTAATTTGTTGCACACGCGCCCCCCCCCTACAAGCTATGTCAGCTTTTGATGTGTGAACAGCTGGCTTCGTGAGAAGTAGTCTCTAGGGCATGGTATAAAACCCGCTAGTGAAGTGGGTCGACCAAGCCTGCCGAATGACGGGTTCGCCAACTTTGGCCTGCTCTAAGACAAATTTTTCACTAGCTTGATTCTTTACCAGGTCCCCGCGCCGACAGTGCTGCCTCAATGACTATAATGACTCGTTTGTATCATCACAGTGCAGGCGGCTATAACGGAGAGAAAGAGCGGAACAGAACAGGAATGTGCGGCAGAGCGTGTGGCAGCCGTATTCTCTACTCGTATTCGCTTCGATTAAGTACTTGAAAATAAATGGAGGCGAGTAGGAGAATCGAACTCCTGTACACGGATTTGCAATCCGCTGCGTAACCACTCCGCCAACTCGCCTCGGCCGCTATGACGCGGCTGGCACATGGGCCACTGGCCCCTATGCGTTCGGCGCTTATCCCGATTTTCTGGGGAAATGTCTAGCCCAGTTTAAAGCAAAACGGCGGGAAAAATATCTCCCGCCGTGAAATGGTCTATTATAGGGAAATGACGGGCTTGTCGTCTTCTTCGGGCGCGTCGAGCTGCAGGTGGTGATCTTCGAGGATCAGGATGTTTTCCGCCCCCACAACCGCGCTTTTGGTTTTGTAGCCGATGACGTCCTCGATCTCCATCTCGGGGTTACGCGCCATCAGGATCGTCTCTTCGGACGAGAAGTTGGTCAGCCCGCGGGCGAACTCGTTCCCCTGCTCGTCATAAACGTGCAGCACGTCACCTTTGGAGAATTCGCCTTGGATCGACACCAGATCATCACGCTGCAAGCCGCGCTCCTTGGCTGTGATCGCGCGGACAGCCTCGTCCGTGACGACCAGCGTTCCGGCAACCTGCAAACGGTTGCTTAGCCAGATCATCAGCGGCGACGCGGCCTTGCCCGACGCCAGACAACGGGTGTGGCGGCGTTCGTTGTTCAGTACCGAGGAAATCGGGCGTTCGATGATGCCGTCGGCGATGATCGTCTCGACACCGGCGTTCTGTGCCATATTGGCCGCCAGCATCTTGGTCAGCATGCCGCCGCTGCCCAATTCGCTGATGCTTTTGGTGGATTCGAGGTGTTCGGACACATCTTCGATTTCCTCGATGAACTGGGCACCGGGTTCGGAGGGGTCACGGTCATACAGGCCTTCGACGCTGGTCAGGATGATCAGGTGATCGGCCTCGACCATCTGGGCCACCTTGGCGGAGAGGCGGTCATTGTCGCCCACTTTCAGGTCGCGTGTGGCGATGGAGTCGTTCTCATTGATGATGGGCAAGATCTGGTTTTCAAACAGCCGCAGCATGGTGTTCTTGATGTTCAGAAAGCGGCGACGCTCTTCCATGTCTTCGACGGTCACCAGCATCTGCGCCACGTCAAAATTGTATTCATTCGCAACCTGACGGTAGGCGTTCATCAGCAGTGGCTGACCACAGGCGGCCGCCGCTTGCTTGTCCAGAATACCGGCCTCTTCGGGGCGTTTCCCGATCATGTTCAGGCCAAGCGCGACCGAGCCTGACGAGGTCAGGATGATCTCGTATCCCTGGTCCTGAAGGTCCCCCAAATCCGCCATGAGACCGTTCATGAAAGCATAGCGCAATGTCAGCTTTTCTTCATTGGCCAACAGGCTGGATCCGATTTTAACGACGATACGTTTCTTCTTGGACACGGGGAGATTTCTCCGGTTTATTGTTAAAATTCAACGCGTCATCCCGCGCGACACAGAATGCCGCAACGCAGAAAAACGCTGTGATTCGGGGATGTATAACATGTGGACACCAAGCATTTGCAACCGCCAAGCTGGAGCGCGCGGGATTACGCCACGCTCAGGCCGTGGTTTTCAGCCCTTCTAGCGCGGTACGGGTCGCGGTGGGAATCTCTGTCGGGCGGTGGTCGTCGCGGTTTACATAGACATGCACAAAGAACCCTTCGGCAGAGGCGTTCTCCTCGTCGTTCCGGAACAGGCCGAGCTCCATCCGGACGGAGCTTTTGCCAAGCTGCGCCACCCGCAGCCCCGCTGTCACGCGGTCGGGGAAGGCCATCTCTCCGAAATAGCGGCAACCGGTTTCCACGACGAGCCCGAAGGCGGGGCTGGTCTGCGGGTCCAGCAGCCCCCGTTCGATCAGCCAGCCGTTTACGGCCGTGTCAAACAGCGCATAGTGCACGACGTTGTTCATATGCCCATAGGTGTCATTGTCGTTCCATCGCGTCTGCAATGGATAGAAATCCGCGAAATCGGCACGGGTTGCAGCGGGTGCGCGGGCAGCCATTACCAAGCCGCCTCGTAAATCGCCTGAGCATCGGCCTGTGTCACCTCGCGCGGGTTGTTCACAAGCAGACGGGCCTGCACCATCGCGTCTGCGGCCATCTTGGGAATCGCGGACCGGGGGATATCGACATCGCGCAAGCGCGGCGGCAGCCCAAGCCGCTTGGACAGATCCGTCAGCGCATCAACGAAGGCGGCGGTGCGGGCCTGACCGCCTTCGACTTCTGCCAGGTCGGGGAAGGCATCGGCAGCGATCTCGGCATAGACACTGCCCGCTTGAGGCGCGTTGAAGCGCAGCACGTGGGGCAGCACCAGCGCGTTGGACAGCCCGTGCGGGATATGGAAGGTGCCACCGATGGGATAGGCCAGCGCGTGTACCGCCGCGACGGGGGCATTGGCAAAGGCTTGCCCCGCCAGCATCGACCCCAGCAACATCGCGCCGCGGGCCTCCAGGTTGCTGCCATCCGCGACGACGGTTTCGATATTGGCCCCCAGCAGGCGCAGCGCCTCGCGGGCAAGTAGCTTGGACACAGGGTTGTTGTTGGCATTGACCGAGGCATAGGATTCGATCGCGTGCACCATCGCGTCAACGCCTGTGGCCGCGGTGATCGACGCGGGCAGACCGACGGTCAGGGACGCGTCCAGAATGGCCATGTCAGGCAGGATCACGGGCGAGGATACGCCGCGCTTTTCCTCTGCCCCGACGGTGATGATTGACACAGGCGTGACCTCTGACCCGGTGCCAGCGGTGGTGGGGACCAACACCAGCGGCAGGCGCGGCCCCTTGGCCTGCCCGACCCCCCAAGCGGCATCCAG